>Ga0310345_10000555_pt1 | contig 52157 bp, 49 predicted proteins | sample HC15DNA20500_MG_FD_204667 | JGI IMG/M metagenome (GOLD analysis project Ga0310345, IMG submission 204667) | Marine microbial communities from station ALOHA, North Pacific Subtropical Gyre - HC15-DNA-20-500_MG | ecosystem: Environmental > Aquatic > Marine > Oceanic | place: Pacific Ocean: North...
GCTTGGCCAAATGTTTCACACAAAAGCCCATCTTCCTGCGTCATCCGATATATACTGCGCCTCCGTTAGCCAAAGTGTGTTGCGTCGCACAATCTCACTGGGCATGGTCAACCTGTTGACACCTGCAACAACTGCTCTCGTCTCCATCCGCAATTTCCGAAAAGGTTTGAGAAATGAAAATCGCCATGGTTGGCTCAGGTTACGTTGGACTTGTGTCCGGAGCCTGTTTTGCGGATTTCGGTCATGAAGTCGTCTGCATCGACAAGGACCAGTCCAAGATCGATCGTTTGCATGACGGCGTGATGCCGATCTACGAGCCCGGCCTCGCCGCGCTGGTCGACTCCAATGTGAAGGCTGGTCGGCTGACCTTCACCACCAGTCTCGCTGAAGGCATTCGCGGCGCGGACGCGATTTTCATTGCAGTAGGCACGCCGAGCCGCCGGGGCGACGGCCATGCCGACCTGTCTTTCGTCTATGCCGTCGCCAGGGAAATTGGCGAGAGCATGGCGAACGATGCGGTCATCGTCACCAAATCGACGGTGCCGGTGGGAACAGGCGACGAGGTGGAGCGCATTCTCAGCGACAGCGGTACGGAGCATCGCTTCGCGGTCGTTTCAAATCCCGAATTCCTGCGCGAAGGTGCCGCGATCGGCGACTTCAAGCGGCCCGACCGGATCGTCATCGGCGCGGAAGATGAGTTCGGGCGTGAAGTGATGCGCGAAGTTTACCGCCCGCTGTTCCTCAATGAATCGCCTATCCTGTTTACCGGACGCCGCACCAGCGAGCTCATCAAATACGCCGCCAACGCTTTCCTTGCGACGAAGATCACCTTCATCAACGAGATGGCCGATCTATGCGAGAAAGTGGGCGCCGACGTGCAGGATGTCAGCCGCGGGATCGGCATGGACAATCGCATCGGGTCGAAATTCCTCCACGCCGGGCCGGGCTATGGCGGTTCCTGCTTCCCAAAAGATACGCTGGCACTGCTCAAGACCGCCGAGGATTACGACAGCCCGACGCGGATCATCGAAGCGGTGGTCAAGGTCAATGAAAGCCGCAAGCGCGCAATGGGCCGCAAGGTACTCGACGCGCTGGGCGGCGCGGACGCGGCGCGCGGCAAGAAGGTCGCGCTGCTTGGCCTGACCTTCAAACCCAACACCGACGACATGCGCGATTCGCCTGCCATCGCCGTGGCGCAGACGCTGACCGATGCCGGCGTCGAAGTCGCCGCTTACGATCCCGAAGGGATGGAACTGGCCAAGCCGCTGATGCAGGACGTGACGATGGTCGACGATCCTTACACCGCTATAGAAGGCGCCGATGCGGTCGCGATCGTCACCGAGTGGGATGCCTTCCGGGCACTCGATTTCGCTCGCGTGAAGAAGCTCGCCAACGCGCCGGTGCTGGTCGATCTGCGTAACATCTATCGACCGGACGACGTTCGGGCGCTCGGGTTCGACTATTCCAGCATCGGGCGGGGCTGACCGCTTGCGGGTTCTGCTCGCCACGGGTGCGCCGACGCTGCCGCAGATGATCGGGGGGTCGCAGCGTACCGGCGACACGCTTCTGCGTAACCTTGCCGGGCGTGGCCACACCGTGGCGCTGACGGCAGGGCTGATCGGGGAAGGCTGGCTCGGTTTCCGGGGCCGCGTTCTCATGAAGCTCACCCGCAGCCGCGCGGTGCGCGATACCGTACTCGGCTATCCCACCTATCGTAGCTGGTTCGTCTGGGAATCGGCTGCGGAAGTGGCGCGCAAATTCCGTCCCGACGTCGTCGTCGTGCAGGCGCATTCGACCGGCAAGGTAGGGTACGCTTTCCGCGACGCGGGGCAGAAGGTCCTGTTCAGTTTCCAGGACAACGAATTCGACAAGCTCGGGCGCGATCTGGCGGACTTCGGTTCGATCCGCGCCGTCGCCAACTCCCGGTTCACGGCCGACGCGTATAAGCAGGCTTACGACGCGGAGTGTCGGGTGATCCACCCGCTGATCGATGGCAGCCGCTACCAGACGGAGGGCGAAGGGAAATACGTCACTTTCATCAATCCCGATCCGGTAAAAGGGCTCGACAAGGCGATCCAGATCGCCGGGGCATTGCCGGAGACGCCCTTCCGGTTCCAGGAAACCTGGCCGATGCCCAGGGATGAACGCGCGGCTCTGGCCCAACGCCTCGCGGGTTTGCCGAATGTCACGCTGGCCCCGCGCGTCGATGACATGCGCGAGGTTTATGCGCAGACCAAAGTGCTCCTCGTTCCCAGCCAATGGGAAGAAGGATACGGGCGGATTGCCAGCGAGGCGCAGTTTTCGGGCATTCCTGTCATCGGCAGCGATCGAGGCGGCCTGCCGGAGGCCATCGGCACTGGAGGCGTCGTGCTGACCGCAGATGCTCCAGCGGAAGACTGGGCCCAATCTCTGCGTGATATCCTGAACGATGCCAAGCGGCATTCGGAATTGAAAGAAAGCGCGAAAGCTTACGCCCGGCGGCCCGAACTCCAGCTGGATTTGCAGATCGATGCCTGGGAAGCGGCGATCGCGGAGGCGGCGCAAGGCTGAGCCATTGACGGCAGGACGCGGGCGATCAACCGATCCCGGTTCCCGCGCGTGTTTCTTCGAGAATCGATAGCAGAATGTCGACATGGCCGTCTTCGGCCATTTCCGGACGCAGGGCGTATGCTTTGGCGGCGTCGGATAGCGCCCGCCAGCGTTCATCGTCGTCCCACATACTGCGTAGGGCCGCCTTCCACTCGTCGATCGGCGCGTCGTGGGGCACGATGAGCCCGCCGGGGCCGATCGCTTCGGGCAGGCCGCCACGATCCGATCCGAGGACGGGAATCCCGCTCACATGCGCTTCGCTCGCCACCCGTCCCCAGGCTTCTTCCCACTGGCTCGGTGCCAGAACCACGCGGGCCTGCGCATAGACTGCACGCATGTCATTGGTGCGCGGCAGCAGCAGGACATTGTCGGCCCCCTCTGCAATCGCGGCGATCCGCGCGGCCGCGTCCTCCGGCAGACCCCAGCCTTCGACGATGGTGAACGGAACGTCGGGGCAGGCCTCTGCTAGCGAGAGTGCGACGTCGATCCCCTTCTCGCGAGCGGGGTTGACCATCGTAACCCGTGTTCCCTTCCGCTCGGTCCGGTATTTGTCGGCATCGACAAGCGGCGGCAGAACCGCGGCGTCGATCCCGAAAGCTTCTCCGAAGGTGCGGGCGGTGAAACGGGAATTGGCGATATAGCGCACGTCTGCAGGCAAGTCGCGCAGATCGCCGCCCAATTCATCGAACTCGATATTGCGCAGATATACAGCGCAGGGCAGGTCGGCATTCCGCAAGGCGCGGACGAATGGCACTGTGTCCTGATGCTGGACAACGACCACATCGGCTTTGAACTCGCGGGCGATCGCAGCGATATGATCGACCGGATGCCACGCGCGATAGGTCGGATAGCCGTTTACCCGGTCGATCGCATAACCGCTTCGCGAGAGCCATATTGCAATCCGCCTTTTCAAAGCGAAAGCTCCGCCACCCCATAGCGCACAGGCAACGGCGCAGCTGTGACCGCGCCGGGCGAGCATGCGAATCGTCGAATCGGTGCTGGACTGAACGCCGCCGACGCTCTGGGGCAGGTGCGCCCGGCCAGTCACGAAGAGAATTCTCATCGCGATGGCCGGATTTGCGTGCTGAATCGGAAAATTGGAACAAACATGCCTAACGTTTCGTTAACCATAGGATGTCTATGCTGCAACGCAGCAAAAGCACATCTCTCGGTGAACCGTTCTCTGTCGGAGGCGAGCAACGCATACGTGAAGGAACCCTTTGCAATCTGCTTCGTCGAGGGCGTAAACGACGGGTATTGAGACATTATTAACCACAATCTCGCTGGACAGTCAGTTTCGTCATGTCGCGATCGCGCGTGAGCGAATTCAAGGATCGGATTTATTGCAGTGCACAAAATCAGCTTGACGATAATCGCACATCGCGTAGATTCACCCGAAATTAAGCGCATTCGTAAATTAACTCAGGCCAAGGAAGCAGACCATGAGCTTTGAGGAACGCGCCATCGGTCGCGACGTATTGGACAATTCGTACGATTGGCGTTCAGCGGATGCTGGCGACAGTCGTTTGGTCGGGCCCGAGATGGCGCCGCGTTCAGGCTTTTATGCGATTAGCGAAGCGCCCGATGTCGATACGACTTCGGACGGACGCGATCTGCTTGCCTCCATTACTCCATCCAAACGCATTTTCGATCTCCTCTTCGCGGTAGTAATGATCGTATCGGCCCTGCCGGTTATGATAATCATCGCTCTGGTCATCAAGATCGTCGCGCCGGGACCCGTCCTGTTCTGTCAGACTCGCGTCGGGCAGAACGGGCGGTCTTTCACCTGCCTGAAATTCCGTACCATGGTAGTCGATGCGGATGAGCGATTGAAACGCCTGCTCGAGCAGGATGGCGAGGCTCGTCGTGAATGGGAGCAGGATCAGAAGCTACGCAATGATCCCAGGATCACGCGGTTCGGCAACCTCCTGCGGTCGAGCAGCCTCGACGAGCTTCCCCAGTTGTTCAACATCCTGGCAGGGCAGATGTCGGTCGTTGGGCCTCGCCCAATCGTGCCCGACGAAATCGAGCGCTACGGCGTCGATATCGAACACTATTACGCCGTGCGCCCTGGACTGACCGGCCTGTGGCAGACAAGCGGCAGGAACGATACGAGCTACAGCGAACGTGTCCGCTTGGATGTCGAATATGCGCGCAATATCAGCCTGGCTCGCGATCTCTCGATTTGCCTCAAGACAGTCCCGGCGATGATAACCGCACGAGGCTGTTACTGAGAGGGAACCCGCTGGGGTTTCAGATCAGATCGAACGCCGACAGCATCGATAGCCATATCACTGCACCGGCGAAGGCCGCGGCGAACCACCAGCCAAATGCGATTCCGCTTTTTGCGTGAAAGCCGAAATGCGTGTTTGCGGCGAGATTGTTCATGGCTTCCATATCGCTTTGCTCGTTCGTCGGATCCGTTTCGGAGATTCCGCCTTTATCTTCATCATCATAACAATGTGTTGACGAAGACCTTTGTGCCTGCCCCATGGCCGCGAGTCCCCCTGCATGGATATTGTGCGCACCGTTATCCGGCGTCATTTTCTACAAAGTGTTAACCGATTCCATCGAATGTTAACCTAGGTTAACTATTCTGCGCCAAAGCCGTCGCTCGGTCAATGCTGATGAGGCGGAAGATTCAGGCGACGATCGCCCGAAACGTCGCTCAAGCCGAATGGGTGAACCCGTATCGGGGCTTCTGACGGACGGATTTGTCGAGGAGCGCAGAAAAGAACCCGGCACTCCAGCTTGCATGCATTATCGCTGCAGCAAGCCCGGATGCGAAAGCCCATACGCTCTTCCGTCGCAGGCCCAGCACAAGCCCGCCTGCTAAACAGGCGGAAAGCCAGGTGCCGGCTGGCAGGAGGAAGATCCAATGGAGCGGTCCCAGCGCGGCGAGCGCGATGCTTGGCGCGACAGCTAGCGGTATTGCCTGACGGGGCCGCAGCTTGATCCGATGGCGCACGACCGTCTGAGCGCGCCCGACCCCGTACCGCCAGTACTGTCGGGCAAGAGCTTTAGGCGTCGCGCGCGGAAAATAGCCGATCTCGCATTCCCGCGCGAGCCAGATGCGTCCTCCTTGCACGGCAATGCGGTGATCGAGTTCCGCATCCTCGTTGCAGGCCATAGCCTCGCAATAGCCGCCTGCTGCAATGAACGGCTTTACCTCCATAAGCGCGTGATGGCCGTGCTCGACCCAGCCCGACGCATTGCCCGATCGATGCGCGGACCCGCCTGTACCGAGGCGGCTGTTCTGGGCGGTCGCCACCGCTTCCTGGAAACCGCCGCGTGATAGAGTGGCCATCGGCACGACTACCGATTGCGCGCCCGTGCTATCGGCCGCCGCGACCAGCCGCAAAAGATAGTCGTCGGGATAAACGCAATGCGCGTCGATCCTTACGAACCGGCGGTACGACCCCGCAAACTGCCGTACCGCCAGATTGACGCCTGCGCTTTGCAGCCGATCCGGGTTATCGAGCAGGTGGAGGCGTCCGTCCGTTTCGGCCCGTCGTTGGACTAGTTCGCGGCTGCCGTCCGTGCTGCCGCCGTCCGCCACCACGATTGTTCTGGCATTTGCGTCACTAAGGAGCTGTTCCAGGATAACCGGCAGATTTTCCGCCTCGTTGAGGCAGGGGATAACGACAAGCACGGAATCGCTGGTCACCGATCACCGCCCGCTTGCAACTGAGCGAAGGTGTTCATCAGGTTGTTCGCCTCCTCGGCATCAGCAATCACCGCGCTACGCTCCAGCGCTTCTACCGATCTTCGCAAAGCCATGTAGCGTTCGGGCTGAAGATCTTGCAGGAATTCGCCCAGCCGGGCGGTATTCTCGACGACCATGCCGCAATTGCGGTCCGCCAGCCACCGACCTGTCTCTACCGATTCAAGGGCAATGGGTACCGTGCCGAAAGCTGTCGATTCGTAGAGGCGGTTGGGTAGCAGCCAAGCGCTGTTGAGACCTTCTTCGAACCAGTCGATGCACCAGGAGAAATGGCACCGGGCATAGAGGTCTCGCAGGTCCTGCGGGCGATATGGCCCGGCATAAGTCACGTTCGCATGTTCTGACACGCGAGCGGGGAGATCGGGCAGTTCAGCAGGAGATGGTTTCCCCGCGATCAGGACATCGACCGTATCCGGATGCTCCCGTGCAAGGCACAGCAGTTCGTCCAGCGAACGACGGCACCGGAGCATGCCGAACCATCCGATCGTCCAGCGCCCCGCAGGAGGCAGTGCCGGAATCGTGCTGATGCCGGGATCTCCGCCGAACGGCCCCGTCTCCAGCCGGTTCTCAAGCAGGAATACTTCGCCCCGATAAGGTAGATGGGCAAAATATTCGCGAATGAACGCCGGTGAAGAGGTCAGAATAAGGTCGACGCGGCGGAGCAGGGCCGATTCAGCAGTCTGGACAAGACGATGCGCCGGACCGTTTCCCAGAAGAAGGCGGTGGATATCGAGACATTCGTAAACCAGCGGACGCGCGCCGACCACCTGGCGGGCGATCGCAAGCGATTCCAGATTGCGCGCCACGATAACGTCGCAATCCGCCAGGTGCCGACGTAGTGCGCCGTTCGAGAGCATCGCCCCCGCGACCGAAATTGCCCGTTTCGCAAGCTTGGCATCTTCGGTCTGGCCGAGCACAAGCTCACCGCCGTCGATGATACCGGTATTGCTATTGGCCGCCCGCACGAACCCGGCAAGGACGACCTCGGCGCCAGCCTCTGTCATTGCGCGATGCCGTCGGCGAACCGCCGCATCATGCAAATCGTGGACAATATAGCCGATTTTCATAAATCCTGGACCCTTGGGCGCTGATGGGCGTTTTCCGACAACGAGTTGTCGAGAACAGCTTGCGCTCGCTGCTTGCTCTTGCCAATTTTGTTGCAGTGCAGCAAGATTACAGCGAGCCGCCCTTGAACTGTCGGGAAATATATGTCGGTTGATTTTGACCACCAACCCGTGACGGTGCTCATCACCGCCTACAATGCCAAGAATACCATCGAGCGTGCCGTGCGTTCCGCACTGGCATCGCCACTGGTCGGCAGAGTGATCGTGGTGAACGATGCGTCAACGGATGAGACGACGACGGTTGCGCGCCGCCAGGATGACGGCAGCGGTCGGCTTCTCGTAACGGAGCAGGCCTTGAACAAGGGGCCGGCTGCCGGGCGCAATACTGCCCTGGGCTTCGCCCGGTCGCCATTCGTGGCACTGCTGGACGCCGACGACTATTTCCTGCCGGGGCGGTTCGAAAAATTGCTGGAGCACGATGACTGGGACATCGTCGCGGATAATATCCTGTTCACCGACAGCCCCGATGGCGTGGCGGAGGCTCCGGCGGGAAGCGGGAAAATGCGCCCGCTGGGCGTGGAAGAGTTCGTTCTCAGGAACATCTCGCAGCCGGGCAAGCCAAGGGGGGAACTAGGCTTCCTCAAACCTGTGATTCGCCGCCAGTTTCTGGTCGACACAGGTCTGCTTTACGATGAAAATCTCCGTCTCGGAGAGGATTTCATCCTCTATGTCCGGGCTCTTCTGGCCGGGGCCCGATTCAAGCTGTGCGATCATTGCGGCTATGTTGCCGTCGAGCGCAGTGACTCCCTCAGTTCGCGCCATCGCACCGAAGATCTGGAGCATCTGCTGGTCGCGGCGTCGGCCGTTAGCGCCGCCCTACCGTTCGGGTCCGAACGATCGGCGCTACGCACATACAACCGTGCGCTTGAAGTGAAGACCCGTCACCGGCGCCTGCTCGACGACAAATCGCAGAGAGGGGTCATTCGCTCGGTGGGCAGGGCGCTCCTGGCGCCGAGCTACGTCGTGCCGATCGCCAAGGCGATCTACGCCGATAAGCAGATGGCTCGCCTCGATCCGCAGCCCCGGCCGTTAAGCCGGATGCTCTTCGCCACGGATGATTTTCGGAATCCCGCATGAGATGCTGGTGGCAGTTTCCCGCGAAAGCGGGCACGTTTCCTCGCGATTTGCGTTGTCGCCAGAAGCCGGTGTGTGATCGAGGTCTATGAACAATTCACGTCAACTCGTAACCGTTGAAAGCGGTCATTCACCGATGCGTGCGGAAATTCCGCCTCCTCCAGCGCCGCGGCTGCTGCCGGACCCGCGCATTCTGTGGACTGTCTTTCGTCGTAATATCAAGCTGTTCCTGGCGCTTTTTGGCGTTGTATGGCTGGTATTTCTCGCCTGGGCAGTGCTTAGCGAGAAGGTCTATTCGTCACAGGCATCGATCCTGTTCGAGGATACGCCCGATCCGATCGAGATTGACGATACGCGCCCACGGCAGGCGGGAGACCGCAATCTGATCGATACCGAAGTGCGGATGATGACTTCGCCCGAACTCGTGGATCGTGCGGTTGCGGTCTACACGCAGCGTTATCCGGAGCAGGATGGCCAGCCCTGGACCGAACAGAGCCGGGAAGCGCTGGGGAATGCGATGCTGGATACCATCGTCGTCGCACAGGATGGGTCCACACGCATTGTCGATCTGACCGGCTACGCCGAGGACCCTCAGTTTGCCGCGGACGTCGCCAATATCTTCGCTCGCGAGTATATTCAGGCGCAGATCGATTTGCGTAGTGGATCGATGGAAAATTCCGATCGCTGGCTGAAAGCGCGGCTGGCCGAGCTGGAAGAGCAGGCCCGCGAAACGCAGGCGGCGGTGGACCGGTTCAAGGTCAACAACGATCTCGTTTCCGCTAATGGCGCGACCGTTGCGGAACAGGAAGTCTCCACGCTCAATCAGCAGCTGGCTTCCGCTCAGGCGGATCTCGCCGAAAAGGTGGGCCGTCTTCAGGCAGCTCAGGCGCAACTGGGGCGAGGCGGGGGCGGCGCCGATGTCGGCGCTGCGTTGGGATCGGGCACGATTACCAATCTGCGACAGCAGGAAGCCGAACTTGGCGCGCAACTTGCGGAAATGCGGCAGCGCTACGGGCCGGATTTCCCGCGGCGGCTGCAGGTGGAAGACCGGCTGACAGAGGTTCAGGCGGCCATTCAACGTGAGATCAACCGGATAATTTCCAGCCTTAGCGCTGAGGTTCAGACCGCCCAGTCGCGCGTCAACTCGTTGCAATCGAGCCGGGGTCGTGCGGAAGGGGAACTCAATGCCAACGGTCGCGCGCAGACCGTGTTGAACCAGCTTGAGCAGAAAGCGATGGCGGCGCAGACCGTCTATCAGGACTTCCTGGAACGTTCGAGTCAGGTATCGGCCGCGCGCTTCCTGCAACAGCCCGATGCCCGCATCGTGCGTGAAGCGAAAGTACCGCTGCTGCCCAGCTATCCCGACTATCGTCTGGCCGCGCTGCTGGCGGGTGTGCTGTCGCTCGGGCTCGGCTTTGCGGGCATAGGCGTTGCCGAATATCTGCGCCGCGGGATCGAAACCAAGCGCGATGTCGAGCAGGGCTTGCGGGTCCACTACGCCGGGGCGATTCCGAACCTGCGGTCGAGCACGCGCACCCGAGTGACCGAATCCTGTGTGGATTACGTCATGTCGCATCCCCGGTCGCTGTTTGCCGAATCCTTCCGCAATATTCGCATGTTCCTCACCTTGTCGGGCCTGCCGGGTTCGCAGGTGCTGGCGATAACCTCGGCCCTGCCGCAGGAAGGCAAGACGACGACATCTGCCTGTCTTGCGCGGACGACCGCGGCGAGCGGGTTGCGCACGCTGCTGATCGATTCCGATTTCCGCCGCCGCGGGTCGAGCGAGATGTTCGGATATAACGAGCTTCGCGGATTGAGCGACGTTCTGGCCGAAACCGCGCCGCTGGGGGAATCGCTACATATCGATCCGCAGTCCGGCCTGCACATCCTAGGTATCGGGGCGGAAGGAACCACCGGCGAACTCGCATCGCCCCAGGCGTTGCAGAAGCTGCTGGAGCGTGCACGGCGTGAATATGACGTGGTGGTGGTCGACACCGGTCCGATCCTGGGCGTCGCCGATGCGCGGCAGATCTGTGCGCTGGCGGACCGCGTCCTGCTCCTCAGCCGGTGGCGCGAGACCTCGGTGAAGGCGGTTGAGGCGGCGATAGATATTCTCGAAGACAGCGGCGCTTCGCTGGCCGGGATCGCGCTTACGCAGGTCGATGTTAGCCGCTATGCCAGCACCGGCGAAAGCGACGTCTTCGCCTATACGCGCCAGTTCCGCGGCTATTATGTTAGCTGATCGCACGCCCTCGTTATCTTCGGCGGCGTTTGTGGCGGGCATCCTCTATGCCGACAACCTTTACGCGCGTGATGACATTCCGCGCGACGACGCCATCACGCCGTTCGAGCCCCGGCTACGGGCCAAGCTCGATACGGGGCAGCTCCAGACGGTACAGGGCGTGCGCCGTTTCCACGCCAACTCTGGCGGTGTAGAGGTGCGCTATGCCTTCTGACGTTCTCGTCCTCGATGCGCATGACGTTCTGGGACCTCCGGTATCGGAAGAGTTGCTGCTGGATGAGCATTACGAACCGCGGCAACCGCGATCGGGTTTCTTCCTCCTTGCATCGGCCCGCAACGGAGGGCTCTGGGTCCTTGTAGGCCTGATTTTCCTCGCGCTTGCTCTCACCGCCATGATGCAACTGCCCGGCAGGCGCGACCCGCTGGCCCGGTCTCCGACGGAAACTGCGGCGATCGAGGCAACCGAACCACCCAAGGCGTTTCCGATCACGCCGCCAACGCAGGTGACGCTCGAGGATGCCGAAGTACGCAACGACGCCATCCCGATAGATCGCTCCGCCCTGATGGCCTCATCGCCCTTCCGTTCCGAGCTGAAAGGCCTTGATCTGACGCGCGCGCGCGACTGTCTGGCGGTTGCGGCGTGGTACGAGGCCGGGGCCGATCGCGCCGGCCAGAAAGCGGTGATGCAGGTGGTGCTGAACCGCGTGCGCCATCCCAGCTTTCCCGACACGATATGCGGTGTGGTCTTCCAGGGGGCTGAGCGACGCACGGGATGCCAGTTCACCTTCACTTGCGACGGTTCGATGCTGCGCCGCCGACCGGGATCGGGAGCGCTGGAACTCGCTCGCGTAAGAGCCGATTCCATGCTCGGCGGAGAGGTCATGCGCGATGTCGGCACCGCGACCCATTATCATGCGGACTATGTGCAGCCCGTCTGGGCCCTCCAGTTGGTGAAGATCGCTGCGCTCGACCGTCATCTCTTCTATCGCTGGCCGGGCTACTGGGGTGACAGGGGCGTCCTGAAGCGGATACCGCTTTCTACCGAGCCCACGGTAGCGGCGCTGACCTGGGGGAATGGCGGCCATCAGGGCACACTCGCTGAAGTTACTGGTGACGAAGCGCCCCAGATTGCTCTGCTTGCTCCGCTGGATTTCGGTAAATCCCCGGCCGCGTCGGCTGTTGGAGAAAAACGCGTGCAGGTCATGGCGCTGGATACGGCAACACCAGCCGGGCGCTTTGCCATCGACGCCTTGGCGCGGTGCCAAGGCAAAAGCCAATGCTATATCGCGGGATGGCAGGGCCGAGCAGGGCAGGGCTCGGTTGCATCAGCCGATCTCGCCGCTAGTCCGCCCGATTTCCTGTTCGTGAAGCGGGATAACCATCGGAACAGCAAGGCGTATTGGAATTGCGCGCGGTTCGAGCGCAGCGACCCGTCGCAATGCCTGCCCAATCCTGCCGACATTGCCGCCCTGTTGACAGGAGCGCGAGGATGACATCCGCGGATCGGGAAGAGCCACCAATCGTCAGCTTCGCGATCGCGAGCTACAATTCGTCGGCCTTCCTCGAAGAGGCCGTGCGTTCTGCGCTGGCGCAGCGCGACGTCGCGATCGAGATATTGATCGTGGACGATGGCAGTACCGACGGCAGCGACGCCCTGGCGGCCGATCTCGCACGCGGGGACCCCCGAATTCGCGCCTTGCGGACACCCAGCAATGGCGGTCCTGCGGCTGCACGCAACGTTGTGCTGGACGAGATGCGGGGGGAATGGTTCGCGATCCTCGACAGCGACGATATCCTGTTGCCCGATCGTACGACACGCCTGCTCGATCTCGCCCGCCGGACCGGAGCCGACATGGTGGCGGACGATCTGGCGATTTTCTCCGGCGATCCGGATACCGGCGAGAGCTTTCTGGGCGCCGATTTCCGGGAGATTCCGGCATTGTCGCTCGAACGCTATCTCGATCACAGCGTGATCTACGGCATGCTCCCCAATTTCGGCTTTCTCAAGCCGATGATACGGAAGGATTTCCTCACCCGGCACGGTATTCGCTACGACCAGCGGATGCGTATCGGGGAAGACGACCGGCTGGTCCTTGCCTGCCTGCTGTCGGGCGCAAACTATGCGATCGGTAGCTCTGCGGGCTATCTTTATCGCAAGCACGAACAGTCCATCTCGCATCGGCTCGGCCCGCGCGAAGCGGACGCGATGGTGCGCGCCAACCAAGAACTCGCCCCGATCATGCGCGATGGCGGGACGGGCGTCCGAACGGCCTTCCAGCGCCGGGCAGCCGCCTATCGCAATGCAGCGGCTTTTGCCCATGCGATCGCTGCGATGAAGAACGGCCGGGCCGATCGAACGCTGGCGCAGATCATTCGCCATCCCGGCAGTATACCCTTGTTCATGATGCCAGTCCGTAGCAAGCTGGCCCGGCTCAGCGCCCGTACCCGTCGGGCGGCACAGGGTGAGAAGGAGAGCTGACAATGCATGTTCCCGCACAGGCCGCCCGGTCTATCGCGTCCCTTTTCCTTGCGTTGCTCCTCGGATTGACCGCTGCGTGCTCTGGCAACATACCGCCATTGGCCGATGCGCCGGCCGAGCCGCCGCAATATCGCATGGTCGCCGGCGACCAGATGCGGATCACCATTCTGGATGAAGAAGCGTTAAGCGGCCAGCATACGGTAACCTCCGAAGGGGATATTTCCTTCCCGCTGCTCGGCGATATCGTGGCAGCCGGTAAGACCGTAGGCGAGTTTCGCAGCGAACTGGTCCAGCGACTTTCGCCAGACTATCTGGTCGATCCGCGGATCAGTATCGAAATCCTCAACTATCGCCCAGTCTATGTCCTGGGCGAGGTCGAGAGGGCAGGCGAATTCAAATATGCCCCGGAACTTACGGTCACGCAGGCCGTCGCCCTGGCAGGCGGCTATACCTATCGCGCCGACCGCTCCCGCGTATTCGTGCGGCGGGCCGGTCAGCCGCAGGAAGTGACCTATGAACTCAGCTCCGAGCGTCCCGTCTATCTCTCGCCCGGCGACACGATCCGGGTTGGGGAGCGTTATTTCTAGATCCGGGATATTGCGCCGTTACGGCGTTGCGACGGCTGCGAACGATCCCGCGGCAGAGCAGATTGCGGTGCCGTATCCGCAACTCGATCCGCTGCTTATCGCGCTGCCGATCCTGGCCTCGCTGTTCAACGCCCAGATCGGTTGGCTGACGCCGGTCACCATGGCCGGTTCGCTGGGCCTGATGGGGTGGCTGCGCTGGCCGCGTATTGTGCCGGTACTGGCGCGATGCTGGCCGATCCTGTTGCTTGCGCTTCTCGCGCTCACCTCGACCCTGTGGTCGATCGATCCGGCGGCGAGCCTGCGCTACGGCACGCTTTATCTGGTGACCGTCATGCTGGGCGTCGCACTGGCGGGGCTGGTCGAGCCCCGCAATCTTGTGCTCGGGCTGTTCCTTGCCTTCGGCCTGTTCAACGTCGTTTCGTTTGTCTTCGGCGGATACGTGCCGCTCGGGGCTAATGGAGTCGCCTTCGCCGGGATTACGCCGAGCAAGAACATGGCCGCGCAGGTGGCGGGCTTCGGCCTGCTCGCCTCGGTGGTGGCGATCGTCCAGGGGTTGGGAGAGCGGCGTCTGCTGCTGGTCCTGGCGGCGATCGCTGTGATCGGCGTGTGCGGGTGGACCTTGCTGATCGCGCTGTCGACCGGCGCGCTGGTCGCCAGTTTCGCCGGGCTGATGGTCATTGCGGTGTTTCTGGTTGCGCGACTCCTGCCGCTGAGCGGGCGGGCGTTTATCGCTCTGGCGACGATCCCGGTCGTGGTGGTTCTGCTGGCCTTGTCGAACAGCTGGTTGGTGCCGCTGTTCGACCTCGTTCTGGAGCGCTTCGGCAAGGATGCCGGCCTGACGGGGAGGGGCTATCTGTGGCAGCGCGCGGATGAACTGATCGCCGCACGACCGCTGTTCGGGCTCGGCTATGGTGCGTTCTGGGTTCCGGGCAATCTCGCGGCCGAGGGGCTGTGGGAGCAGTTCGGGATCACGACGCGAACCGGGTTCCACTTTCACAATACTCCGCGCGAGATACTCGTTCACCTCGGTTGGATCGGGCTGTGGCTTTACGCGGTCGTGGCCGCAATCGGCCTGTTCCGCCTCATCGCCCGCCAGATACTCGTCGCGGGCAATGCCGAACTGCTGATGATCGGACTGGCGACCTTTCTCGGCGCGGCGCTGCCGTTCGAGCTGGTCGGTTTTTCCACCATGCATTTCGCAAGCGTGCTGGCGATCACGGTGCTGGCCTTCGGCTATCTGCGGTTCGCACCTGTCATCGGCGACATATCCGCTGAACCGCCGGTGCGTAGTTCCCACATGCGCACTCGGGTGAGAGGACGCTACGCCGCTTCCTGATGCCTGCCAAAGCACTCGACATCACAGTCTGCATCTGCACCTTCCGGCGCGAGAGTGTCGGAGATACCCTGCGCTCGATCGCAGCGCTCGACCCGTCGCTGCCGCCCGCCGTGGTGGTTGTCGTCGACAATGACGAGAACGATGAGGCGCGCGAGCGGATCGAGGCAGCCGGGCGCAGCGCCGGAGTACCGGTCCGCTACGTTCACGCGCCCGCGCGCAACATCTCGATTGCCCGTAACGCCGCGCTCGACGCATGCGAGACCCGCTGGGCGGCGCTGATCGACGATGACGAAATTGCCCGACCGGACTGGCTGCTCCAGCTCGTCGCGATGGCGGATGAGGCCGAAGCGGTGATCGGCCGGTCGCAGGCCCGGTATCCTGCCGAGCTGCCTGCCTGGGCCGAACGATGCGACTTCCATTCCAACCGGATCGAGGGCAGCGTGGCCAATGCCTACACTTCCAACGCCCTGATCGACGTGGATTTCGTGCGCCGCGAAGTTTTGCGGTTCCGGCTCGACCTCGGCCAGACCGGGGGAGAGGACACGCTGTTCTTCCGTCAGTTCGAACGCGCGGGCGGGCGGATCGTCTATCAGCCCGATTCCGTGGTCGACGAGGAAGTGCCCGCAGGCCGCGCCACCATGCGCTGGGTCCTGCGCCGATCCTATCGCTCGGGCCAGACCCATGCGATGATCGCGGCCGAACTGGAGCCGCACCAATATGCCCGCCTGCCGGTCACCGCAGGCGCCAAGCTGCTGGCTTGCACGGGAATGTGTCTCGTCAATCTCTGGCGACCGGTGACGCTGCGCAAATGGCTCCGCCGCGGGGCCCTGCATGCGGGGGCCGTGGCCTATACCGTCAAGCCTTCGACGCTGCGCGAATACGGCCCGGCCGAGAGCACATGATCATTGGCTGTAACGATATCCGTGCACGGTCATCCGCAAGGCGTTACCCCCGGTCCCGTTCCATGGTCCGGCCCAGTTGACCAGATTGCCGTCGGTCGGATCGACAGCCCACATTTCCATTAGGGGGCGCATCGCGCTTGTCGGAAAGAAGCCCATTTCCTGCTTCGTGAACCGGTGCACGACCTCGCCATCGACGATCATGGAAATCCGCTCGCGTTGCTGATCGACGGCGATCCCCAGCCTCATCCGTTGGCCGCTCATATCCTGGCCCCAGAAAACCTGGACCGGAAACTGGCGATGCTTGCCGCCGGGATAGCCATGCACGGTAACCTGCAGGCCTTTGGTGCCGATGAATTCGAAATCCACCTCGTCGCGGGTCTTTTGATTGTACAGCCACAGCGGGGCAACGATTACGCCGGAGGTCATGGTCGGCAGGGTGACGTCGACCTCCCAGGTTCCGTCGGTATGCGCCGGGGTGCCGTTGACGGCCTGCAATTGCGGGGCCCCGGCCTGATCGAGGACGAAAGACACATCGCCGTCAGCCTGTTGAGTGACGTGGTCGTATTTCCATGGAAATGCGCCCAGATCGTTGTTCCATTCCGACGCGTGCCATTCGGCGGAGAAGTTCCACAGCTTCATGCTCGACAGATCCAGCGGCGGAAGGTCTGAGACGGTACTGACAGAGCCCGATCCACCGCCTTGCGGTTTGCGCTCTTTGCCAGCCTTGTCCACCTTTATCAGTCGCGGTTCTCCCCGACTCTCAGTTGCGTTCCCGCATGCTGCGGCGACGAGCACAATGGCGATAAGAGAGCTGAGTTTTGTCATGGATCTCCATTCCCTGGCGCTGAGACTGATATGGCGAAGAGATACTGCATGCATTTTATTAACGATGGATACTCGAGCCGATAAATTCGTTTGCAATGGCATTGAAAGTCGGGAGTTACCTGCCTGTCGCCCCGAATGCGGGAACCGGCGACCGCGCCTCGTGGGCGCGTATTGGAGATATTTAAGATGGCCGAACGACAACCCATTGCCAATCGGTATGCGCTCAACCGGCGCGTCCTAGTGACGGGGGGAGCGGGTTTTCTCGGCTCGCATCTGTGTGATCGGCTGATCGAGCGCGGCGATGAAGTCCTTTGCGTCGACAACTTCTTCACCGGATCGCGGACGAATGTCGCACATCTGCTCGATCATCCGCGATTCGAGCTGATGCGCCATGATGTGACCTTTCCGCTCTTTGTCGAGGTCGATGAAATCTACAATCTGGCCTGTCCCGCCTCGCCGGTGCAATATCAGCACGATCCCGTGCAAACCACCAAGACGAGCGTGGTCGGTTCGATCAACATGCTTGGCCTTGCCAAGCGGCTCCGCATTCCCATCCTCCAGGCATCGACGAGCGAAATCTACGGCGACCCTGACGTTCATCCGCAAACGGAAACCTATTGGGGTAATGTCAATCCGATCGGTCCACGCAGCTGCTATGACGAGGGGAAACGCTGCGCCGAAACGCTGTTTTTCGATTACCGCCGACAGCATGACATGAACGTCAAGGTCGTCCGGATTTTCAACACTTACGGCCCGCGCATGCATCTCAATGACGGGCGCGTGGTGTCCAATTTCATTCTTCAGGCGCTTCGGGGCGATGATCTGACGATCTTCGGCAAGGGCGATCAATCGCGCTCCTTCTGTTACGTCGGCGATCTGATCGAAGGCATGATGCGGATGATGGATACGCCGCCGGACGTCTCCGGGCCGGTCAATATCGGCAATGAGGACGAGTTCACCATGCTGGAACTGGCCGAAGCGGTGATTGCGCTTACCGGAAGCAGGTCGAAAATCGCGCACCTTGCCTTGCCGCAGGACGATCCGCGCCGCCGCTGCCCCGATACCACCCGCGCAAGGGAGCTACTCGACTGGAAAGCCACGACAAAGCTGCGCGAGGGGCTGGAGGAAACCATCGATTACTTTCGCCAGTTTGCATGATCGCGTGACCCATCGGTGCCTGCACGGGTTTGCGACCAGGCTCAGTTCAGCCTGAACGAAAGGCGATTTGCCGCCATTAGTCTTTTGCATTGGGCGGTTTCGTGAGTTAAGGGGTGGGCATGTTATATTGTCACGCCAATTGTCGGAGGAGTACCGGCGGCGAATCCCGCCCGGTATTCGCCCTTTGGTGTGCACTGATCGCGCTGGCGCTGCTCGCGCAAAGCTTCGTCATCCAGACGCACTTTCACCGCTCCACGGACACCGTAAGCTCAGGCGCCGTTGCCTCGACGATCGTCGACAAGGAACAGAAGCAGGGCGATCGGTCGAACAGGGCCGATGATACCTGCCTGATCTGCCGTGAAGCGGGAAGCGCGGGCCTGTATCTCCTTCCCCCTGCAACGCTCTATTCGGCTGCCGTGCTCAAAGAGCACTGGCCCCGTCTCCTGCGTCTAAACGAGCTTTTCCTTCCCCGGCCTCCGCTTGGCTGGCTGGGGCGCGCCCCTCCTCGATAACTCCGCACACAACATACCGGTGTTGAGCATGGCTTGCCGTGATCGCGGTGCCGGCCATGACCCTTCGCCGGTTCATCACGTTTATTCCGGAGTTATCCAAAGATGCGCTTTACCCTTTTGAGCTGTGCGGCAGCGACCGCAATGATCCCTTACGCTGCCATAGCCCAGGAAACCTCGACTTCAGACCAGCAGGAAGCCGAAACCACCACTCCCGCCCAGCCGGGCAGCGACGATTTTCACAACGTCATCGTCGTCACCGCGCCAGGCCTCGATCGTCTGGATGTGCTTGCGGGGACGTCGGTCGTCGATGGTGTGGAGCTCCAGCGCAACCAGAACGGCCAGCTCGGCGAAGTTCTGGCGAAACTGCCCGGCGTTTCGGCCAGCGGGTTCGCTCCCGGTGTTTCGCGACCGGTCCTGCGCGGGTTCGGCGGCGAACGTGTCCGCGTGTTGACGGACGGCGTGGGGGCTATCGACGCGTCGAGCACTTCGGACGATCACGCGGTTACCGTCGAGCCGCTGATCGCCGAACGGATCGAAGTCCTGCGTGGACCCGCCGTGCTGCTATACGGCAGCCAGGCCATTGGCGGCGCGGTGAACGTCATCACCAAGCGAATTCCGCCCAGTGTGCCGGACGAGCCAGTCCACGTCGATGCGATGGTCGGCTTCGACACTGCCAGCAACCGACGCGAAGGCGGCCTTTCCGTCGACGTACCGCTGGGCAGCAATCTGGCTTTCCATGTCGATGGATCCTATCGCAACACCGACAATCTCGAAATTCCCGGATACGTCGCGACCGACGCGCTTCGCGCCCAGTTGCTCGACGCTGCCGACGAAGAAGAGGAAGAAGGCCATCTCGAAGAGGCCGAGGAGTTCCGCGAAGGCGCGAATACCCGCGGCACACTGCCCAATAGCTGGACCGAGACCTACACTCTGGGAACCGGTCTGGCCTATTTCTCCGGCAATAGCAGCCTAGGCGTTTCCTTCGACTATTACGACACCAATTACGGCATTCCCGGTCTTCCCGGCGTGGGCCATGTGCATGCGCACGAGGAAGAAGGTGAGGAAGAGGAGGAAGAAGGCGAGCACGAGGAAGAAGGCCCCGTTTCCATCGGCATGAAGCGCTACCGTGCCGACCTAAAGGGCGTGATCGACCTTGGCGACGGCTTCTTCGACGAATTGCAAACCCGCTGGGGCTACAGCGACTACACGCATACGGAATTCGAAGGTGACGAGATCGGCACCGTATTCGATGTCGAAGGCGTTGAGGGACGTGTCGAACTCGTCCAGTCGCAACGGGGCAACCTGCAGGGTTCTTTCGGCGGACAATACTCCCACACCAATTTCTCCGCGATCGGCGAGGAAGCTTTCGTTCCAAGCAACAAGACCGACAGCTTTGCGCTGTTTACGGTCCAGGAACTCGATTTCAACAAGCTGGAAGTGGAGTTCGGGGGGCGCTACGAGCACACCGATGTCGACGCCCAGGATTCGATCGGCGTCAAACGTGATTTCGATACGATCTCGGGCGCTATCGGGGCATCCTATGGCCTGATGGACACCGCATCGGGCGGCCTGCGGGCGGGCATCAATCTGTCGCGTGCCGAACGGGCGCCATCGGCGCAGGAACTCTTCGCCAATGGCCCGCATGTGGCGACGCAGCAGTTCGAAATCGGCAGTTCCACGCTCGATACGGAACGGTCATGGGGTGTCGAAGGGTATCTGCGCGGCAATATCGGCCCGGCGCAGGTCAGTGCCAGTGTCTATCGCAACTGGTTCGACGGCTTCATCTTCCTGTCCGAGACAGGTGACGAGGAAGACGGACTCGAAGTCTTCGAGTTCCTGCAGCAGAACGCAGACCAGTTCGGGATCGAGGCAGAGGCCAGCTTCCCGATCGTAAAGAACGATGGCTTTACGCTGCTCGCCGATCTGCGCGGCGATTATGTCAGGGCGACGCTTGCCGACGGATCACCGGTTCCGCGTATCCCGCCGCTCAGCCTGTCCGGTGCGCTCGAAGGGCAGTTCGGCCATTTCGACGCCCGTGCCGAAGTCGAATGGTTCGACAAGCAGGACCGTGTTTCGGAGCATGAGTCCCCCACCGATGGCTACACCTTTGTCAATGCTTCGCTGGCCTGGCATCCGGTCGAAGGCAGGGACAACCTGACCATCCTCGCCCAGGTGGACAACATCTTCGATGTCGAAGGACGGCGTCATACGAGCTTCACCAAGGAGTTCGTGCCGCTGCCTGGCCGGAACTTCAAATTGACCGCGCGGATCAGTCTCTAGGCCTGCCCGGATCGACGGGCATAGACTGACCGGTTGTGGTCGGGGCGGTCGGATAGGCTTGGAGCCCAACCGCCCCATTCCGTCTCCGCATAGATGTCATACGGTCGCAAGCCAGGGCATCGAAACGAGCGGAGCTTGAGCTGCCGCCGCCGGACATCATGCCCATCCTTTCGAGCACGCACTCCACGAAGGAGTGACAGAAATGCGCACCAGCAATTCCTCGCCCCGCAACACGCTCGACGGCGTTGCGATCGCAGGCTCCGTACTGTGCCTCCTGCATTGCCTCGCCTTGCCGCTCATCGTTGCATGGCTCCCTGCGCTTTCCGATTGGCTATCATGGCCTGAGAGCGTGCATCTGTGGATACTTCTCGCGGCACTGCCCCTGTCGCTATTCACCCTGTGGCGCCATGCACTTCGCGAAGGACGACCAGGGCCTTTTCTGTTCGGCGTGACCGGGCTTTCTATCATGAGTTGTGCGCTGCTGTTCGAAGGTGATGCCGTCGAGCCCTTCATAACGAGCGCGGGCACTCTAATCTTGGCCACAGCCCATATCCTGAACTGGCAGGGGAGGCGCTCATGCCACAGATGAAACCGCAAGCGGCGGGGAACACGCGGCGGGCGCCACGCGAGCTGGACGACGAGATCGTCAAGATCATTCAGGGGTCCCGCAAACCTCTCTCCGCCTACGACATCGTCGATTCCTTCGCGCGGCGCCGGAAAAGAATCGTGCCTTCGCAGGTCTATCGCTGCCTCCAACGGCTGCAGGAACTCGGTGAAATCCGCCGTATCGAAAGCCTGCGGGCCTTTTGTGTCGCAGGCGAAAGGCGTGAGGCGGTGGTGTATTGCGAGGAGTGTGGGACGCACACCACGATCTGCATAGGAGAGGTCGTGGACACGGTCGAGGAGGCGGTCCGCGCACAGGGGTTCGATGAGCTAAAGACGATCGTCGAAGTGTCGGGTCGCTGCGAAAAATGTCGAAGCGAAAGCGGTACGATCGACGAAGCCGGGTAATCCGTTGCGCGCAAGCCGTCGATGTGACGGCTCTCGACAGAGCGGCCGTTAGATGCTGCAAGCCCTTCAGGAATCTGTCTGTGGAGGCGAGCGAGTGTCCGATCTGTCGCATATCGATAAACATGGCCGTGCGCGGATGGTCGATGTGGGCGATAAATCGGTGACCGCACGCCGGGCGCGGGCTGCCGGTACGCTGGTCTGCAAACCGGCAACGCTGGATTTGCTGAAGGTGGGCAAGGCCCCCAAAGGCAACGTCATCGGGACGGCGGAACTCGCGGGCGTCATGGCCGCAAAACGCACGGCCGACCTCATCCCCCTGTGCCATCCGCTGCCGCTTTCGCAGATCGACGTTTCCATCGAGGTCAACGATGCGCTGCCCGGCTTCACTGTCGAAGCTACAGTGCGCACCGAAGGACGCACCGGCGTGGAGATGGAGGCACTCACCGCAGTTTCGGTCGCCTGCCTGACGCTGTTCGACATGCTCAAGGCGGTCGACCGGCAGATGACGATCGGGGAAATTCGGGTAACCGCCAAGGAGGGCGGCAAGTCCGGCGACTGGCAGCGCGCGTGATTTCCTTCGACGATGCCATGGCGCTGGTGCGGGACACTATAACCCCGCTGGATGCCGAAGCGATCCGGCTGGCGGACGCTTCCGGGCGCACGCTGGCAGAAGATGTGGTCGCGCGGCTGCCATCGCCGCGCAACACGATGTCGGCGATGGATGGCTATGCCGTCGTCATGGACGCCGTGGTTCCCGGCACCGCCCTGCGCGTAGCGGGAGAAGCGCGCCCCGGCAGTCCGCATAACGCGCCGATTTCGAAGGGCGATGCCGTGCGCATCTTCACCGGCGCGCCCGTTCCACAAGGCGCAGATTGCGTCATCATGCAGGAATATGCCGAGCGTGACGGCGATATTGTACGATTTGCAGAAGGGTTCGGCCCGGCCCGCCATATACGCTTGCAGGGAAGCGACTTCGCCAAGGGCGATGTGCTGCTGCCCAAAGGGACGAAACTGAACCCCCAATCGCTGGTAGCCGCTGCGGCTGCCGATCTGGCGGAGATCCGGGTTCACAGGCGCCCCAGGGTTGCCCTGCTTGCGACAGGCGATGAACTGGCCGAACCGGGCGCAGCGGCGAACGACCCCAATGCCATTCCCGAAAGCATCAGTTTTTCGCTTGCTGCTCAGGTGGACCGCGAAGGCGGCGCCGTCACAGGACGCCATCGTGCCCGGGACGATTTGCCCGCCCTCGAGAAGCAGGCCGCCGGCTTGCTCGCCGCGGCCGATCTGGTAGTGGTGACCGGCGGCGCTTCGGTCGGAGAACGCGATTTCGCCAAACCGATGTTCGCGCCGCACGGGCTGGAACCGATTTTCGAGAAAGTGGCGGTCAAACCCGGCAAGCCCGTCTGGCTGGGCCGGGCCGCTGACAAACTGGTGCTCGGTCTTCCGGGTAATCCGACATCCGCCATGGTAACCGCCCGGCTGTTTCTCCAGCCGATCCTGGCGATGATGCAGGGCGGGGCGGGGACGCATGCCTGGCGCAGGATGGCCCTGAGCGGACATTTGCCTGCAACCGTTGACCGGGAGACTTTCGCCAGAGCAACATGGGAAGAGGATGGACTGCGCCCGCTCGGCAATCAGGACAGCGGCGTGCAGGGCGGGCTTGCCAGTGCCGATTGGCTGATCCGATGCGCGCCGGGTCAGGCAGCCCTCTCGCCGGGAGCGATGGTACAAGCGCTCCTGTTCTGAACTCAGTCGCGGTGCCAGATGGCGAGGCTTTCGCCCTCCCGCACGATCGTGCCGTTCGTGCCGACCGGCTCCCGCTTTCCATCGGTCAGGAATGCGATCGTTCCTGCGTCATCGGCAGGCACGCTCGCCAATGTGCGCGCGCCGTCTGGTGATCGCGCGACCACTACGCCGGATTTCGGTGCGCCGTCCCGGCTATAATGGACCGTGTAGCTCTCGATCACCGCGGGACCGATATAGTCCTCGTCCAGTTGCGGCACCTCGTAGCGCCGTGCGTCGGCTTCGGCCTGATAGTCGAAATCCTGCGGGAAGGCGGCGACCATGGGCGCTCCCGACAGCAGGATCGTATGGTTGTGGGTGGCGTACCCGCCATTGGCGAAGAGCAGCCCCTTGTCGCCGGTCCCCCGCAGTTTTTCGACCATGGCGACGACCGCGTGGCTCATGTAATTGCCGATCGGTCCGCCGCCGAAGGTGAGCCCGCCGAACACCGTCGCCGGTTTGTCGAGTGGCCAGTCAAGCACCCTGCGCGCCATTTTCGGGACACAGGGAAAGCAGCTGTAGAGTTCAACATGGGCGAGATTCTCCGCGGCTACCGCGTTCAGCTGCATCGTCCGCTCGATCGAGGTCGCGAGGCTCGGTGATGAATCGTAGCGGTCGCGGGCGAGGAAATTCCCGCTCTCATGCGCAGCGGCACCGTATCCCACGTAAACGAGGCGGTTATCCGGGATGCCACGCCTGCTGGCTTCGGCCAGCGATGTCACGATAAAGCCCGCGCCCTGATTGACCGAGGAATTGGCGACCTGGAGCTTGGTATAGGGGAAGGCGATCGGTCGATTGTTGTCGGTGGGCGTGGTGACCTCGGCCGCGCTCACCGGCTTGCGGAGCCAGGCACCTTCGCTGCCTGCCGCAACCTCGCTCATCCCGGCCCAGATCGCACCGCTTTCCGCTTGCCCTTCCGCGAGCGACTGACCGTAAGCCGCACGTCCCGCATTTTCGTAGAGCGGATAGATGTCGGTCGGCACCACAAGGCCGTAACTTTGCGCATAGCCCTTGCGGACGCGGTGTGTCGCATCGCGCAGGGCGTTGGGCTTTTCGCCGTCTTCGCGCTGTTTCAGCGCGGCGAGCTGGCCTGCGGTGCGCAGCGCCTCGCCCCCGGTGACCGCGCAGATTTTCGCCTCGCCGCGACCGATGCGGTTGGCCGCTTCGTGGAGCAGCAGGATGGGGCTGTCGCCATTGGGCATGGCGGTCTGCATGCGGTGTTCCGGATCGATGCCCAGCACCTCCGCAACCTTTCCATCGACGGGATTGAGCTGCGGCCAGGCGAGCTGCGCCACGACGGCCAGCGAATCGCAATCGGCCAGCATGCCGCCGCCCGCATCGGCATCGGCACGGCGCAGCGCTTCGGCCATCAGGCCCACGGGATCGAGGCCGTCGCCCGGCTGCTCCGGCCGGTCATTGACCTGTCCGATACCGACAATGACGGGGATGTTTTCCGGGTCTTGCTCGGTCACGCACGCTCTCCTCTCGCCGCCATGCCTTGCAAGCGGGTTTCAAGCTGCAACCGGGAGTTGGGAGAATGGCTGGGGTGGCAGGGATCGAACCTGCGAATGCCGGTACCAAAAACCGGTGCCTTACCACTTGGCTACACCCCAGCAGGTGCGCGCCCCTATAGCGTGTCGCGCGCGGAAGGGAAGGGGGTGAGGGCAGTTTGCATGCTGCGTTTCGCAGATCGCTTTTCGATTGGATGATTGGGCGTGGGCGGGAAAGCTCGTGCGCGCCGTAGCCGGTCTTTCCCTCTGCGGGCCAGCGCGATCCGGCACGCAAGCGGCTGTCCGCCCGGCGCGATGGCGAGGAGCGGACAGCCCTGTGGCCCGGTCAGTTGATTACGGTCGTCCAGTCCAGGTTCTTGCCGTCGAAATCGCTGGCCGAATGCCGTTCGAGCAGCTGTTCGTTTTCCTCGCCCCAGGCTTTGGTGACGATCCGGCCCCGGCGCACTGCTGGACGCTGGGCAATCTGCTTCACCCAGCGCGCGACATGAGTGTATTCGTGGATCGACAGGAAGTTCCGCGCTTCGCCATAAATGCTGCCGAACACGAAAGGGGAAAGCCACGGCCAGGTCGCGATATCGGCCACGGTGTAATCCTTGCCGCCGAGATATTCGCTCTGCACCAGCCGCTGGTTGGCAACGTCGAACAGGCGCTTGGTTTCCATGGCATAGCGATTGATCGGGTATTCGTATTTTTCCGGCGCATAGGCGTAGAAGTGGCCGAAGCCGCCGCCGATGAAGGGCGCGCTGCCGACCTGCCAGAACAGCCAGCTCAGCACTTCCGCGCGGGTGTGATCGGTCGGCAGTAAGGCGCCGAATTTTTCGGCAAGGTGCAGCACGATCGCGCCGCTTTCGAACACGCGCACCGGTTCCGGCCCGCTGCGGTCGAGCAGGGCGGGGATCTTCGAATTCGGATTGACGTCGACGAAGCCCGAACCGAACTGATTGCCTTCGCCGATATTGATCGTCCACGCATCGTATTCGGCGCCGGAATGGCCCGCCTCGAGCAGTTCTTCCAACATGACCGAAGCCTTTACCCCGTTGGGCGTGGCGAGCGAATAGAGCTGGAAATCATGCTCGCCAACGGGAAGCTCCTTGTTTTCGCGGGCGCCGGCTGTGGGGCGGTTGATACTGGCAAAACGGCCGCCATTCTCGGCGTCGTGGGTCCATACTGCGGGAGGGGTGTAGGTGGGGTCTGCCAAGTTCGTTCTCCTGTGGAGGGATGGCTAAGCTAGCCTTCCATTCGCCGCAAGGTGGGGAACCGGACGCCCCGTCCCACTGTTCTTCCCTTCGCCATGACGAAGCTCATCTATGTCGACGACGACCTGCCCGGTATCACCCGCAAGGGTGCGGGAAAGGGATGGGCCTATTACGATCCCGAAGGCAAGCTGATCGCCGATGCGGATGAGAAGCAGAGGCTGAACGCGATAGCGCTGCCGCCTGCTTACAAAGATGCCTGGTTCTGCCCCGCGCCCAACGGGCACATCCTCGCCACCGGGATCGATGCGAAGGGGCGCAAGCAATATCGCTATCACCCCGATTTTCGCGCGGCGCGCGAGGGCGAGAAGTTCGACAGCTGCGTCACCTTCGGCAGCCTGCTTCCGCTGGTGCGCAAGCGCGTCGAGGACGATCTGCGCGGGCACAAGCTGACCCGCGAACGTGCCGTGGCGAGCGTCGTGCGTCTGCTCGATCTCGGCGCGATCCGCGTCGGGAACGAAGGCTATGCCAGGACGAACAGGAGTTTCGGCGCGACCACCCTGCGCAAGCGGCACGCGGAGCTGACCGGCAAGACCTTGCGGCTGCGCTACAAGGGCAAGGGCGGGAAGCTGCGCGAGGTCACGCTGTCGGATGGCAGCCTGGCGCGGATGGTACGCAAGATGCAGGATTTGCCGGGGCAGCATCTGTTCAAATATATCGACGAGGACGGCGAGCGGCATGCAGTCGGATCGAGCGACGTTAACGACTATCTGCGCGAGACCATGGGGCAGGATTTCACCGCCAAGAATTTCCGCACCTGGCATGCCAGCGTCAGGGCGCTGTCCTGCCTGCGCGATGGCGAGGGGGAAATGCCGATGAAGGCGCTGCTCGAATGCGTGGCCGACCATCTCGGCAATACGCCTGCCGTGACGCGCAAGAGCTATATCCACCCCGCCGTATTCGAATTGCTTGAAGATCAGCTACGCTGGCGCGACGAACTCAGCCTGCCGCGCGCGACCCGCTGGTTAACGCGTGAGGAGCGGGGCCTGATCGAACTGCTGCAGGAAAGCCCGAGCGCGAGCAGCCTGCTCGCCGCCTAAGTACCCAATTGCAAAATGATTTCATGAATCCGCCGGTTTGCGCTATTACAGCGCAAGCGATGGTGCGGAGCCATCGATGGTTCGCATATGCATTGGGGTCGTTTGCGGGCACCCATACTCCGCCGGAAGGTCGCTTTTATGCACCGTCTTGCCAATTTCGATGTCAGCCGACAGTTCCTGACCCGCAAGGGGAAGGTGACGGCCCAGATAACCTTCGGTGCGCTGTGCGGCGCGGCGATGATCGGATTGCGCTCGCTGTTCGATATGTGGGCGCCGCTCTCCGGGCCGTTCGCGCTGATCTACCCGACCGTGCTGCTGTCGACGCTGTATGGCCACTGGCGAGCGGGAATCGCGGCATTTTTGGTCACTTTCCTGTGGGCATGGTTCTTCGTGTTGCCACTGCCGTCATCGTTCTTTTTCGCCGATCCCACCGATCCGCCGCGCGTGATGCTCAACGGCATTTGCGCCTTGATTGTCCTGGTTTTCGCAGAGGCGTTCCGCCGCGCCGCGCATGCGACGATGAACGAGATCCGCGAACGGGCGGACCGGCGTCTGACCTTGCTTGCAGACCTCGAACACCGCACCAAGAACAACTTCGCGCTGGTTGCCAGCATGCTGGAATTGCAGAAGCGCCGTATCCCGCACGAAGAACTGCATGCACCGCTGGACGATGCGGTCGGTCGGGTAAGGACTTTCGCGGATGCCTATACGGCGCTGGCGCTCGAGCAATCGGAAGATCCCAGCGTCGAGATGAAGCCCTATCTCGATTACCTGCTCAACCGGGTCGAGGCGTCGAGCCTGCCCCCCTCGGTAAAGCTGTTTCGCGAGATCGACGTCGCCACGCTTTCGCGTGAGGAAGCGGTCGCCATCGGGCTCTACCTGAACGAGGCGGTGTCCAACGCCTGCAAATACGCATTCCCCGACGGGCGCAGCGGAACGATCGCGGTATTCTTCCACGTGCGCGACGATGCCTGGCGCTTCACCATCGAAGACGATGGTATCGGCGAAAGCGCGTTATCGAGCCCGGACGGAGGGCTCGGCAGCCAGCTTCTCGCGGCATTCGCGGCTCAGGCCCAGGCTACACATCATGCGGGCCCTGTCCTCAACGGCTATCGCACGGAAATGCGCAAGGCAGTTACCACCGAGCTTGCCTAAAGTATCCTGAAAGGATACTGCACGGCCATGCATTTGGCCGGTTACAAGATCAGGCAATGGCGCGAAGCGCATGATCCGCCGCTCAGCGCGGAGGAATTCGGCGTGCGCTACGGCACGCCCAAAGCATGGCCCAGCCGCACCGTCTATGGCTGGGAGGCGAAGGGGAAGATCGCCCGCGCCTCGGTCCAGAAATGCCTTGCCGAACTGGGTATCTGCCAGCCCGCCGACTGGCTCGAACCGGCCCCGGAAAAATCAGACGAGAAAGGTCCCGCCTCCATGAGCGGTAGCGACACGCATTCCTTCTACGACATGCACACGCACGGCTTCGTCCGCATCGCGACCAGCACGCCGAAGGTGCGCACGGCGGATGTCGCCTATAATGCCGAGGGGATTGTCGAGCAGGCGCAGAAGGCGCACGCACAGCATGTCGACCTGCTGCTCTATCCCGAACTGTCGCTGTCGTCCTACGCGCTCGACGACCTGCATCTGCAATCGGCGCTGCTCGATGCGGTCGAGGCGCAGGTCGACCGGATCGTCGCGGCATCGCGCGACCTCGTTCCGGTGCTGGTGTTCGGCGCGCCGCTGCGGCGCAATGGCCGCATCTATAATTGCGCGCTGGTGGTGGCGCGCGGCGAACTGCTCGGCGTGGTGCCCAAAAGCTATTTGCCCAATTACCGCGAATATTACGAGAAGCGCTGGTTCGCCCATGGCCGCGAATGCGTGGGACTGACGATCCGCTGCGGCGCGCGTGAAGTACCATTCGGGACCGACCTGATCTTTGCCGCAAGCGACCTGCCCGGCCTAACTTTCGGGATCGAGATCTGCGAGGATTTCTGGTCGCCCAACCCGCCCGGTACTCTGGCCGCGCTGGCGGGAGCGACGATCCTGCTCAACCCTTCCGCTTCCAACATCACCATCGGCAAGTCCGACGAGCGGCACCTCCTCAGCCGCGCGAGTTCCAGCCGCTCCGTCTGCGCCTATGCCTATTCGGCGAGCGGCCATGGCGAGAGCACCACCGATCTCGCCTGGGACGGGCAGGGCATGATCTACGAGCTGGGCGACCTGCTGGTCGAAAGCGTGCGTTTCGATCTCGATCCGGAGCTGTGCGTGGCCGATGTCGATACGCAGCGCATCCTGTCCGAACGCATGCGGATGCAGACCTTCAACGACGCCGCGGAGGCTGCCGGTCGCCCGGAGGACTGGTATCGCCGGATCGCATTCGAACATGCCGCCCCGCATGCCGATATCGGCCTCCAGCGTCCGATCCGCCGCTTCCCCTTCGTGCCCAACCGCGCGCACAAGCTCGACGAGGATTGTTACGAGGCCTTCAACATCCAGGTCGATGCGCTGATGCGGCGCATTCAGGCGACCAATCCGAAGTGTCTCGTCATCGGCATCTCGGGCGGGCTCGACAGCACGCATGCGCTGATCGTCGCGGCCAAGGCAATGGACCGGCTGGGCCGCCCGCGCACCGATATTCGCGGTTACACCATGCCCGGCTTCGCGACGTCGGACGGCACGAAGTCCAACGCCTGGCGGTTAATGGACGCCTTCGGCATCACCGCCGAGGAAATCGACATCAAGCCGACCGCGACAATGATGCTGGAGAATATCGGCCACGCCTTTGCCGATGGTCATCCGGTTTACGACACGACTTTCGAAAACGTGCAGGCGGGCCTGCGCACCGATTATCTCTTCCGCCTTGCCGGCCAGCATGGTGGCTGGGTGATCGGGACGGGCGACCTCAGCGAACTTGCGCTGGGCTGGTGCACCTATGGCGTGGGCGACCATATGAGCCATTATGGCGTCAACGCGGGCGTGCCGAAGACGTTGATCCAGTACCTTATCCGCTGGACCACGCAGACCAGCCAGTTCGACGAAGGCGTCGATGCCGTGCTGGCCGATATCCTCGATACCGAAATCAGCCCCGAACTGGTCCCTGCCGGTGCGGATGGGCAGATCCAGAGCACGCAGTCGATCATCGGGCCATACGAACTCAACGATTTCTTCCTCCACCATATCATCCGCTGGGGGCAGAAGCCGAGCCATGTCGCCTTCTTGGCGTGGCATGCGTGGAAGGACGCTAAAACGGGCCTGTGGCCGATCGATTTCCCCGATGAGGCGAAGAACGCATACGACCTTGCCACCATCGCAAAGTGGCTGGAGAATTTCCTCAAACGCTTTTTCGGCTTCAGCCAGTTCAAGCGCAGCGCCTTGCCCAATGGCCCGAAGGTTTCGGCCGGTGGTGCCTTGAGCCCACGCGGCGACTGGCGCGCGCCGAGCGATGCGGTGGCCGACAACTGGCTGGCGGAACTGGCCGATATGCTGCCTCCGCTGGACGACTGACCGTGCCCGTACGTGCCCTCATGGTGATGATGTTCTGCAACGTGGTCTGGGCGCTCAATGTCGTCGTCAGCAAGGTTGCGATTGCCGATCTCGGCACACCGCCGCTATTCTATGCTTTCCTGCGGTCGGTGATCGTCGCTGTGGTGCTGATACCCTTGCTGCGCCCGCTGCCTGCGAAACTGTGGCAGGTCCTGCTTGTCGGCCTTGCGATCAGCGGGGGCAGCTTTGCGCTGCTGTTCATGGGGCTCGCGACCGCGAGCCCGTCTGCGGCGGGTGTCGTCAGCCTGACCGGCGCGCCGATGACCGTGCTTTTCGCGATCCTGTTTCTGGGCGAGCGGGTGCGCTGGCGGCGCGGGCTCGGTATCGGGCTGGCCTTTGGCGGGGTGCTGTTCGCCATGGCGGGCGACAACCAGATGGAAACGAGCACCGGCCTGTTGCTCGTGTTCGTCTCGGCGGTGGTCGGCGCGCTCGGGTCGGTCTTCGTCAAGCGACTCGAATTGCCGTCGATCAGGTTACAGGCTTGGGCCGCGATTGCTTCGGTGGCGGTCCTGCTGCCGCTGACCGCCATGATGGAGAGCGGACAGGTCGCCGCACTCGCCGCTGCGCCGTGGGAGGTTGCAGCCTGCCTGTTCTTCGCTGCCATTATCGTATCGATCGGCGCGCATACGGCCTATTATCGCCTGCAGCAGCAGCATGACGCGAACCTCGTCGTCCCGCTCACGCTGTTTACGCCGATCCTCACCATCCTCTTCGGCGCATGGCTGACGGGCGATGCGATCGGCGGTCGTCTGATTGCAGGCGGCGCGATAGCGCTGCTCGGCGTGGCGATCATCGTTCTGCGGCCGAGCGAAACCTTCACCCGCCGCTTCCTCGTCAGACCGCGGTTCTGATCAGTCGAGCTTCATCGTCCAGCCGTGCGTGTCCGCGGTGCTGCCCTTCTGGATGCCGACCAGTTTCTCGCGGATTTTGTGGGTCATCTGGCCGGTCCCGCCGCTGCCGATGGTGAATTCGCCATCGGGGCCGAGCACGGTGCCGACCGGAGTAACCACCGCCGCCGTGCCGCAGGCCATGGTCTCCAGCAGGTTGCCCTTGGTCGCGTCGGCGCGCCACTGGTCGATGCTGTAGGGCTCCTCGCGCACCTGCAGGCCTTCTTCGCGCAGCAGTTGGATCAGACTGTCGCGGGTGATGCCGGGCAGGATCGTGCCCGTCAGAGGCGGCGTGATCACGCTGCCGTCCTCGAACACGAAGAACAGGTTCATGCCGCCCAGTTCCTCGATCCATTTCTTTTCGACGGCATCGAGGAAGACCACCTGATCGCAGCCATTCTCGATCCCCTCGGCCTGCGGGACGAGGCTGGCGGCATAATTGCCGCCGGTCTTGGCTGCGCCCGTGCCGCCGGGGGCCGCACGGGTGTAGTTGCGGCTGACCCAGATCTTCACCGGCTTGGCGCCGCCCTTGAAATAGGGGCCGACGGGCGAGGCGATGAGGATGTATTTGTATTGCCGCGCGGGACGCACGCCCAGAAACGCCTCGGAAGCGAACATGAAGGGGCGCAGATAGAGCGAGCCGTCCGGATCGCCCGGCACCCAGTCGCGATCCGCGGCGACGAGCTGGCGGATCGATTCGAGGAACAGCTCTTCGGGCAGGTCGGGCATAGCCATGCGCCGGGCGCTGTCGTTGAAGCGGCGCGCATTCTGTTCGGGCCGGAAGAGGGCGAGCGAGCCGTCTTCCTGCTTGTAGGCCTTCATGCCTTCGAAGATTTCCTGAGCATAGTGCAGCACTGCCGCCGCGGGATCGAGAGTGATCGCTTCGCGCGGGCCCAGCGTCGCCCTGTGCCAGCCCCCTTTGTCCGCATCGTAATCGATCACGACCATGTGGTCGGTAAACAGCTTGCCGAAACCGGGATCTTTCAGGGCCTGCTGGCGGGTCTCGCCGGGAACCGGGGCGGGATGGGGAAGGTGCTCGAAATCCATCCAGCGCGGGTAATGCGGACGGGGTGATTTCGCAAGCAAGCGAAATGCGTGGCACCTAAATGAGAAGAGTACCTAAATGAGAAGGGCAGCTCCACGCCCGTAGGTGGAACTGCCCTTCGCATGGTCAGCGGCGGGAAGTGCCGCTCACGAAGCCTCTAAAGGTATCTGCTTACCGATAGTGCTCCGCGCGGAAACTTGCCGACCTCTCTGCTGAACCATGAGACATCGGATCACCTCCTTTCGCGCTGTTAGAGCCAAAGTACCCCGTCTCCGGGGAACAAGACCGCGTTTCGCCGCTGATCTTGTGGATATATTTGAGTCTTCTAGAGGCTTAAAACAACCCTTGAAAAAAAGTTTTCCCACGTCAGAATTGGCGTTTGTGGCTCGGGAGGTTTCCCGGGCCTTTTTTCGTGCCCGCTTCCCCACATTGCAACGGAGGCGGGCTGGCCTGCGAATCCGTCAGCGGCACTCCTCGATCACGCGCGCCACTTCGGCCCATGGCGGCAGGTAGACTGTGGATAAGCCGGGAACTTCCACAGCGAATCGCCCGCGCGTGATCGCCATCGCGTCGAGCAGCGGGTCGCGCGCCGAAACGCTTGCGGTAACGGTCGGCTGTCCCGAACCCGATGAGCGGGCGGCCAGCGTGCGGTCGGTCGTCTCGGTACGGATGGTCATGGCAACCTGCCCTTGGGCCTGGCCCGCGCGCGTCAGAACGACCTGGCCCGCACCGCGATCGCAATCGATCGAGAACCGCGTTTCGGAGGCGCTTTCGCCGTAAAGGGCGATGCCGCCATCCGATTCCGCGCGATAGCTCCAGTCGCCGGGGGTGCGCGGGCGGTCGATCCAGTTTTCCGCCGGAGGCGCGGCAGGCGCAGGGGCCGGAGCGGTATTCGTCGCAACGGGCGTGGGTGACGGTGCCGACGCTGGCGTCGGTGCCGGGGTGGAATCGGGTGCGGGCACGCAGGCGGCAATGGTGAAGCTGAGCGCCAATGCGCCGCCGAGATGGGCATAGATCGGTTTCATGCGTGAACAATGCTCGCTAAGCGCCATGTTTCCAATGCCGAAAAAGAAGCGCCTCGATCAGATGCTGGTGGACCGCGGGCTCGTGGAGAGCCGCACGCGCGCGCAGGCTCTCGTCATGGCGGGACTGGTCTTTTCGGGCGAGCAGAAGCTGGCCAAGCCGGGCCAGCAACTCGCCGAGGACGCCCCACTCGAAGTGCGCGGCCGCGATCATCCCTGGGTCAGCCGGGGCGGGATCAAGCTGGCCCATGCGATCGAACATTTCGCTCTCGATCCCACCGGCGTTACCGCGATGGATATCGGCAGCTCGACCGGCGGCTTTACCGACGTTCTGCTGCAGGGCGGGGCGGAGCATGTCTTCGCGGTCGACAGCGGCACCAACCAGCTCGCGTGGAAGCTGCGACAGGACGATCGGGTGACGGTTTTAGAGCAGACCAGCGCGCGCATTCTCACGCCGGACCTGATCGACCGGCCGGTATCGTGGGTGGTCTGCGATGCGAGCTTTATCGGGCTGGCCAAGGTGCTCGAGCGCCCGCTCGCCTTGGCCGAACGTTATTGCCGTGTCGTTGCACTGATCAAACCGCAATTCGAGGTTGGCCGCGAGGAGGTCGGCAAGAAGGGCGTGGTCAGCGATCCCGCGCTCCACCGCCGCGTATGCGGCGCAGTTCGCCAGTGGTTCGAAGGCCTGAACTTCGCGGTGCAGGGCATCGTCGAAAGCCCGATTACGGGGCCTGAAGGAAATATTGAGTTTCTGATTTCCGCTTCCCGCAATTGACGCTGCCGTACGCTTCGCCCTAGGCGCTCGTGCAATCGTATTTCACGGAGAGAGCATGTCCGCCAATATCGCCGAAATGGAACGTCGCCGCGAAGCCGCCAGAATGGGTGGCGGACAGAAGCGGATCGCTGCGCAGCACGCCAAGGGCAAGCTGACCGCGCGCGAACGGCTCGACGTACTGCTGGACGAGGGCAGCTTCGAAGAACTCGACACCTATGTCGAACATGACTGCAACGATTTTGGCATGGACGAACAGCGCATCCCCGGCGATGGTGTGGTTACTGGATCGGGCACGATCAACGGCCGCCTCGTCTATGTTTTCTCTCAGGATTTCACGGTCTTCGGCGGCTCTCTTTCCAAACGTCATGCGGAAAAGATCTGCAAGGTGATGGACACAGCGATGAAGGTCGGCGCGCCGGTGATCGGCCTCAACGATTCCGGCGGCGCGCGCATCCAGGAAGGCGTCGCATCGCTCGGCGGATATGCCGAGGTGTTCCAGCGCAACGTGCTCGCCAGCGGCGTGGTGCCGCAGATCAGCCTCATCATGGGACCATGCGCGGGCGGCGCGGTTTACTCGCCCGCGATGACCGACTTCATCTTCATGGTCGAGGATTCGAGCTATATGTTCGTCACCGGCCCCGACGTGGTGAAGACGGTCACCAACGAAGTCGTCACGCAGGAGGAACTGGGCGGGGCGAAAACCCACACCACCAAGACCAGCGTTGCCGACAACAGTTTCGAAAACGACATCGAAACGCTCATGGCGACGCGCAATTTCGTCGATTACCTGCCGCTGTCCAACCGCGAGGACGTGCCCGAGCGCCCGACCAGTGATGCGTGGGACCGCGAGGAGCCGAGCCTCGACACGCTGATCCCCGATAACGCCAACCAGCCTTACGATATGCACGAAGTCATCCGTAAGACGCTGGACGAGGGCGATTTCTTCGAGATCCAGCCCAACCATGCGGGCAACATCATCTGCGGCTTCGGCCGTGTAGAAGGGCGCACGGTTGGTGTGGTTGCCAATCAACCCATGGTCTTGGCGGGCGTTCTTGACATCAATTCGAGCAAGAAGGCCGCGCGTTTCGTGCGTTTTTGCGATGCCTTCGAAATCCCGATCCTGACCTTCGTCGATGTGCCGGGCTTCCTCCCCGGCACGGCGCAAGAGCATAACGGCATCATCAAGCACGGCGCGAAACTGCTCTTCGCCTACGCCGAGGCGACCGTGCCCAAGATCACCGTCATCACCCGCAAGGCCTATGGTGGCGCTTACGACGTGATGGCCTCCAAGCACCTGCGCGGCGACCTCAACTACGCCTGGCCGACCGCCGAAATCGCCGTGATGGGCGCGAAGGGCGCGGTCGAGATCATCTTCCGCCAGGACCGCAACGATCCCGACAAGATCGCCGAGAAAACCAAGGAATACGAAGACCGCTTCGCCAACCCCTTCGTCGCGGCAAGCCGCGGCTATATCGACGAAGTGATCTACCCGCACTCGACACGGCGGCGCATCGCGCTGGGGCTACGTAAACTGCGGACGAAGCAGCTCGAGAACCCGTGGAAGAAGCATGACAATATTCCGCTATAGGTGATGGACGCTAAGGGCATCACGTTCTTGATCTTCTGGACCGCTTTTGCGGCGATAGCAGCATGGGCCTGTTTCAATCGGTTGGCTGCTGCTAAGGAGGCAGGCACGTTCCGATATATGTTTCACGGTATCGGCCAACAGAATTGGCCAAATCTCTTCGGATTCCTCAAGGGCTTCCTTAACGTCGGAGCCTATGCACTATGCTCAATGGCCGGGATTAGTCTGATCTGGCTCGCAGCAATTCTGATCGGAAAATTGAAATGAAACTCGGCCGTCTCAACCATATCGGTGTCGCGACGCCCTCGATCGCGGAATCGCTGCGCTATTATCGCGACGTCATGGGCGCGACCCTCACGCACGAACCCTTCGACCTCGAGGAGCAGGGCGTCAAGGTCTGTTTCGTCGATACACCGGGCGAAGACGGCACGCACGGCACGCAGATCGAGCTGATCGAGCCGCTGGGCGAGCAGTCCACGCTCACCGGCTTTCTCGCCAAGAACCCTGCCGGGGGGCAGCATCACCTGTGCTACGAGGTCGAGGATATCGAGGAAGCGCGCAGCTGGTTCGAGGGGCTGGGCAAGCGCATCCTCGGCCCGACGCGCATCGGCGCGCATGGCACGCCGATCTTTTTCCTGCATCCCAAGGACATGATGGGCCAGCTGACCGAGATCATGGAAACGCCCAGGGACGACAGCCACTGGTCGAACTGACAAGTGCCGGACGCAGCGCGCCGTAACGGACTTGCGCGCAAAGGCGTTCGCAGCCAATCTCGGTTGCGAAACGCAACGCTTGGGAGATACGCGTGAGCTACGAAACCATCATCGTCGAAAAAGACGGACCGCTGACCACGATCACGCTCAACCGACCCGACCGGCTGAACGCGATGCCGCCGCAGATGGCGGACGAAATCGGCGCGGCCTTCTACGACCTCGGCGATAGCCGCGCGGTGCTGATCACCGGCGCGGGCAAGGGTTTCTGCTCGGGCGCGGACCTCGCCGCGCGCGGCGAAGGCAGCGCGCTCCGGAACAAGGGCGGCAGTCACCGGGCCCTGCAGAACCACTACAACCCTATGGTCAACATGGTGCTGCGCGCGCCCGTACCCGTCATCTGCGCGGTCAATGGCCCGGCGGCGGGCGTCGGCTGCTCGCTCGCGCTGGCTGGCGACTTCGTGTTCGCGGGCAAGAGCGCCTATTTCCTGCAGGCCTTCGTCAATATCGGTCTCGTGCCCGATGGCGGCTCGACATGGCTGCTCTCCCGTGCGGTAGGTCGGGCCCGCGCCACGCGGATGATGATGCTGGGCGAGAAGATCGGGGCCGAAGATGCCGAGGACTGGGGCCTCATCTACAAGGCCTGCGAGGATGATGCACTGATGGACGAGGCCAGGGCGCTGGCGGAGAAGCTCGCCAACGGCCCGACGCTCGCTTATGCGACGATGAAGAAGAACATCTCCACGGCGCTGGACGGCGATCTCACGCAAGTCTTTCTTGCCGAGGCTGAAGGTCAGCGATTGGCTGAGGTGAGCAAGGACGCGATGGAAGGCGGCATGGCCTTCCTCCAGAAGCGCAAGCCTGCCTTCAAGGGCGAGTAAACGCGGGCGGCACTCTTCCCCTGTGCATACGATTGTGGTTTAGGGCGTCGCATGACCGACAAGCCGACCTATGACGACTGGAAGCCCCTTGCCGACAAGGAAGTGAAGGGCCGCGATCTCACATGGCACACGCCTGAGGGTATAGACGTCAAACCGCTCTACACGAGCGCGGATACGGCCGACATCGATTCCGGCGTTCCCGGCATCGCGCCCTTCACGCGCGGCCCCTATGCCTCGATGTACACCGGCCGGCCCTGGACCATCCGGCAATATGCAGGTTTCTCGACCGCCGAGGAATCGAATGCCTTCTACCGCCGCAACCTTGCCGCGGGGCAGAAGGGCCTGTCGGTGGCCTTCGATCTCGCGACCCATCGCGGCTATGACAGCGACCATCCGCGCGTCGTTGGCGATGTCGGCAAGGCGGGCGTCGCGATCGACACCGTGCGCGATATGGAAATCCTGTTCGACCAGATCCCGCTCGACACGATGAGCGTTTCCATGACGATGAACGGCGCAGTCATCCCCGTGCTGGCCTTCTACATCGTCGCGGCAGAGCGGCAGGGCGTGTCGCAGGACAAGCTTTCGGGGACCATCCAGAACGACATCCTCAAGGAATTCATGGTCCGCAACACTTACATCTATCCGCCCGAACCGAGCATGCGGATCATCTCGGACATCATCGCATATACCTCGGCCAACATGCCGAAATTCAACAGTATTTCCATCTCGGGCTATCATATGCACGAGGCCGGGGCGACGGCGGTGCAGGAACTCGCCTTCACCATCGCCGACGGTAAGGAATACGCCAAGCGCGCAATGGAAGCAGGGCTGGATATCGACGCCTTCGCGCCGCGCCTGTCTTTCTTCTGGGGCATCGGCATGAACTTCTTCATGGAGATCGCCAAGATGCGCGCGGGCCGCACGCTGTGGCACGAAGTGATGGAAGGGCTGGGGGCCAAGTCCGAGAAGTCCAAGATGCTGCGGACCCATTGCCAGACCAGCGGTGTAAGTTTGCAGGAGCAGGACCCCTACAACAACGTCATCCGCACCACGATCGAGGCGATGGCGGCGGTGCTGGGCGGGACGCAATCGCTCCACACCAATGCGCTGGACGAGGCGATCGCGCTGCCGACCGATTTCAGCGCCCGCATCGCGCGCAACACGCAGCTGGTGCTTCAGGAAGAAAGCGGTATCTGCAACGTCGCCGACCCGATGGGCGGCAGCTATTACGTCGAAAGCCTCACTGCCGCGCTGATAGACCAGGCGCGCAAACTGCTAGACGAGGTGGAGACCGCAGGCGGAATGACGCAGTATGTCGCCAGTGGTAAGCCCAAGGCGCAGATCGAGGAAGCGGCCGCCGCCAAGCAGGCGAGCATCGACAAGGGCGAGACCGTGATCGTCGGCGTGAACAAGTATCGCAAAGCCGAAGAAGACCCGATCGAGACACTGGATATCGACAACCACAAGGTCCGCCAGAGCCAGATCGCGCGGATCGAGCGGGTGCGTCAGGAGCGCGACGAGTTCGCCTGCAAGACCGCGCTCGATGCACTGTCGCGCGGCGCCGCGCAGCGCGAGGGCAACCTCCTCGGTCTTGCGGTCGAGGCTGCACGCCACGATGCGACTTTGGGCGAAATCAGCCAGGCGATGGAAGATGCCTATGGCCGCTACGACACCATGCCGAAACCGGTGCGCGGCGTGTATTCCGCCGCCTACGCCGAGGATGATCGCTATCAGCAGGTTGTTGCAGGGGTGAAGGCAGTCGAGCGCCGTCTGGGCCGCGCGCCCAAGCTGATGGTCGCCAAGATGGGGCAGGACGGGCACGATCGCGGTGCCAACGTCATCGCTTCCGCCTTTGCCGATATGGGTTTCGAGGTCGTCTCCGGCCCGCTGTTCCAGACGCCTGCCGAAACTCGCGATATGGCGCTGGAGAACGAGGTCGACGCCATCGGCGCCAGCAGCCTCGCGGCTGGTCACAAGACGCTGATCCCCGAACTCATCGGCCTGCTGAAAGAAGCGGGCCGCAGCGACATCAAGGTGGTCGCCGGCGGCGTTATCCCGGCCAAGGATTACGAATTCCTGCGCGAAGCGGGAGTTCAGGGCATCTATGGCCCCGGCAGCAATGTTATCGAATGCGCGGCGGATATGCTGCGCCTGCTCGGCCACAACATGCCGCCTGCGGGAGAGGACCTTGACGAGGCGGCGGAGTGAGCGGACCTTCGTCTAGTGCTTTCGTTCCGATTGCTGCAATGATGTTCGCGGCAGGGCTCGGCATTCCGGTTTTCGCCGCGCTCAATTCTGCCCTCGGCCAGCAGCTCGGCGGTCCGGTTGCGGCAACTGCCGTGACCTTCGCGGTCGGCTTTGTAATCGCCATCGCGATGCTTGCTTTCACCGGGTTTCCCGCCCCCGCCGCTTTCACTTTCGAGAGGCCCTGGCTGTGGGTGGGGGCGGTGTTCATGCTGTTCTACGCCACGTCCGTCGCCTATTCGGCGCCGCGGATCGGCCTCGGCAATGCGATTTTCTTCGTTCTGCTGGGTCAGATCGTGGCGGCCGCGATCATCGACCATTTCGGCCTTCTCGGTGCCATTCAAAGCGCCATTACGCCCAAGCGTGCCCTTGGCCTCATCGTTATGGCGTTAGGTCTCTATCTCGCGCGGCGCCCTGCATGATGCAGACGCGCCTGCATTTGTCTTGTGACCATATGGTTGAATGGGCGGCGGAGAGAGCCGAATGATCGGAAGAGTTTTCGCCGCTTGTGCAGGTTTGGCCTGCACAATGGCGGCAGTTATTTTCGCTTCTTTATGGAATACGGCCGTCCCAAGATTGCAGTGTCGCTGGGACATTGAGTTTTGTAGCGACTACGGTCGATTTTACGCAGCTTTCGCCCTCGTCGCTGGCGTGATCGCCATCGGCCTATTCTGGCGCGCCTTTAAACGGAACAATTCGCAATGACCCAAATCCGCACCGACTGGACCCGCGAGGAAATCGCAGGCCTTTTCGATCTCCCTTTCACCGAACTGCTCTTCCAGGCAGCAACCGTTCACCGCGAGTTCCACCCGCCCGAGCAGGTCCAGCTCTGCACGCTATTGTCGATCAAGACCGGCGGGTGTCCGGAGGATTGCGGCTATTGCTCGCAGTCGGTGAAGGCCGATAGCGGCGTCGAGGCGACCAAGCTGATGGACGTCCAGCGCGTGCTGCAAAGCGCGGCGCAGGCCAAGGATGCGGGCAGCCAGCGTTTCTGCATGGGCGCTGCCTGGCGCAATCCCAAGGATCGCGACATGCCCGCGATCGTCGAGATCGTGAAGGGCGTGCGCGCCATGGGACTGGAAACCTGCATGACGTTGGGCATGTTGACACCGAAGCAGGCGGACATGCTCAAGGAGGCCGGGCTCGACTATTATAACCACAATGTCGACACCGGGCCGGAATATTACGAGCGCGTGATTTCCACCCGCAACTACCAGGATCGTCTAGATACGCTGCAGAACGTCCGCGATGCGGGGATCAATGTGTGCAGCGGCGGGATCGTCGGCATGGGTGAGACGCGCGATGACCGCGTGGGCTTCGTCCACACGCTCGCCACGCTGGAGCGGCATCCCGAAAGCGTGCCGGTCAATGCGCTGGTGCCGGTCAAGGGCACGGTGCTGGGCGACATGCTGGCCGACACGCCGCTGGCCAAGATCGACGATATCGAGTTCGTCCGCACCGTGGCGGTGGCGCGCATCTGCATGCCGATGAGCATGGTGCGCCTGTCTGCCGGTCGCGAGAGCATGAGCGAGGCGACGCAGGCCCTGTGCTTCATGGCGGGTGCAAATTCGATCTTCACCGGCGACAAGCTGCTGACCGCTCCCAATGCGGGCGACGACAGCGACGCGGCCCTGTTCGCCAAGCTGGGACTGACGGCGCTGGCGCAGGAAGAACCGATGCGGGCCTGCAAAGTAGCGGAACCTGCAGAATAGGCGCATGCCCTTGACTCTCGGCAGGAAAACGCGTTCGTAACGCGCGGCTGGGAGACAACAGCACGAAAAATCCGGATCGCTTCTTAGGGTCGTTTTCCTTTCAACAAGGGGACTGAACTGATGAAGAAGCTTGTACTGACTGCAGCGGCACTTGGCCTGTGCCTGACCGCAACGCCCACCTTCGCACAAGACGAGCCTGAACTGCGCGAAGTCGACTGGTATCGCGTAAACCTGATCAAGTGGAAGAGCGGCAAGGGCGACCGCGCTCACGAGATCATCCAAATGTTCGAGAAGGTCGACGAGGCGCTCGGCCGGAACGATGTGATCGATTTTCATATGCAGACCGGCGAGTGGAACAGCATCGTTGCCTTCAAGATGACTCGAGGAATTGCATCAATGGGGTGGAAGACCAATCCCGATAACGATGCATGGGAGGCCGAGTTCATCAAGCAGGTCGGCGGCGAGGACAAGGCCAAGGCGCTTTGGGCGGAATTCGACGATTGTATCCTCGAAGAGCAGCGCAACATAGGCCATATCGACATCAACGAATGATACCGAGCACATAGCTTGATACCGGGCCTCCGCTACGGCATGGCATTACACACGTATCGCCCGCCGTCGGAGGCCCGTCTTTGTTTCCAGCTTCGCTCCTGCTCGCCGCCATGGCGCAGAATGCTGTGCCGGGCGACGTGCCCCCGTGCAATCAGGCACGGGCGGACCAGGGCATACAGAGCGACCTCAACATCTGTGCCCATCACGAATTCCTGAAGGCGGATGCCGAACTCAATGCCCAGTGGAAGAAGACAGCCACGCGGATGAAGGGGATTGATGCGCAGCCTTACCCGGTCGAGGACGACCGCCCCGGATATTTCGAAGCCCTGCTTGCCTCGCAGCGTGCGTGGCTGGCCTATCGCGACGCACATTGCGTGAACGAGGGTTATTGGGCGCGCGGCGGCTCCATGGAACCGATGCTGGTGAGCTTCTGCCTCGCCTCCCTGACAAACGAACGTACCGAGCAATTGCGCCAACTGGCGGAGTATCCCGAATAATGTTTTCCAAGATTCTGATTGCCAATCGCGGCGAAATCGCCTGCCGCGTCATCAAGACCGCCCGCCGCATGGGGATCGCCACCGTGGCCGTCTATTCCGATGCCGATGCCCGCGCGCCTTTCGTGCGGATGGCGGATGAAGCGGTGCATATCGGCCCGGCGCCTGCGGCCGAGAGCTACCTCATTGCCGACAAGATCATCGCGGCCTGCAAGCAGACCGGCGCCGAGGCGGTGCATCCGGGCTATGGCTTCCTTTCCGAACGCGCCAGCTTCGTCGAGGCGCTCGACAAGGAAGGCATCGCGTTCATCGGCCCGCCGGTGAAGGCCATTGCCGCGATGGGCGACAAGATCGAATCCAAGAAGATCGCGCGCGAGGCGGGGGTAAACGTCGTCCCCGGCTTCGTCGGTGAAATCCGCGATACCGACCATGCGGTCGAGATCAGTAACGACATCGGTTATCCGGTGATGATGAAGGCCAGCGCGGGCGGCGGCGGCAAGGGCATGCGCCTTGCATACTCGGAAAAGGACGTGCGCGAAGGCTTCGAAAGCGTGAAGCGCGAAGGCCTCAACAGCTTCGGTGACGACCGCGTCTTCATCGAGAAATTCATCGAGGACCCGCGCCACATCGAAATCCAGATCCTTGGCGACCAGCACGGCAACGTCATCTACCTGAATGAGCGCGAATGTTCGATTCAGCGCCGCCACCAGAAGGTGGTCGAGGAAGCGCCGTCGCCCTTCGTCACGCCGCAGATGCGCAAGGCCATGGGCGAACAATGCGTCGCGCTGTCCAAGGCGGTCGGCTATCACAGCGCGGGCACTGTCGAACTGATCGTATCGGGCGCCGACAAGACCGGCGAGAGCTTCTACTTCCTTGAGATGAACACCCGCCTGCAGGTGGAACATCCCGTCACCGAAGCGATCACCGGGGTCGATCTGGTCGAACAGATGATCCGCGTCGCTGCTGGCGAGAAGCTCGCCATGACGCAGGAGGATGTGAAGATCGACGGCTGGGCCATCGAGAACCGCGTCTATGCCGAAGACCCGTATCGCGGCTTCCTGCCGTCGACCGGGCGTCTCGTGCGCTACCAGCCGCCGGTCGAGCCCTGGGCCGACGACGGTGCCGAGAACGGCCGCCGGGGCGTCGACGGCATCCGGGTGGACGATGGCGTGTTCGAAGGCGGCGAAGTGTCGATGTTCTACGACCCGATGATCGCCAAGCTAGTGACGTGGGGGCCGACGCGCGACGATGCGGCCGATCTTCAGATTGCCGCACTCGACGCCTTCCGCATCGAAGGGCTGGGGCACAACATCGATTTCCTCAGTGCGATCATGCAGCATGAGCGCTTCCGCTCGGGCGAACTCACTACCGGTTTCATTGCCGAGGAATATCCGGACGGCTTCGAAGGTGCGCCCGCGTCGTCGCAATTGACCCAGGTTCTTGCGGCCGTTGGCGGCGTGATCGCCACCGCCGATGCCGATCGTGCGCGGCGGATCGAGGGGCAGCTGTCCGACGATCTCTATGCACCGGGTGACTGGACCATCCGCATCGGCGAGCGCGAGGAAGGTGCAACCACGCATGACGTGCGGCTCGAAGAGAATGCGCTGACCGTCGATGGCGAGCAGGTCACCATCGAGATGCAGTACACGCCCGGCGAGGCGATGATCGACGTCGCCCTGTTCGAGAATGGCGCCGGTGAAGACGCCGACCCGGTCGAAACATATACCTTCCAGCTCGTGCCAACGCGAACCGGCTATGCCGTCACGACGCGCGGGGCGACGCACCATCTGCGTATTCTCCAGACGCGGATCGCGCATCTCGCATCGCATATGATCGAGAAGGAACCGCCCGATCTGTCGAAGATGCTCATCTGCCCGATGCCGGGTCTGCTGGTGAAGCTGCATGTGGCGGAAGGCGAGGAGGTCCAGCCTGGCCAACCGCTGGCCACTGTCGAGGCGATGAAGATGGAAAACATCCTGCGCGCCGAAAAACAGGCCACCATCGGCACGATCAATGCAGCCGAAGGCGACAGCCTTGCGGTCGATGAGGTCATTCTCGAACTCGAATAGAAATGCCGCTCGGCAATTCCCGGAAATGCTGCGACGCGGAAATGGCTTCCGCGCCGCAGCATTGTTGCGAATTTGAACACTCCACCGGTTTTCACGGTTAACGGGCTTTTAGGAAATGCCGCTGTCGAGGATACTGATGGCCTTCGAGTCGCTTCTGACATTCGGATACAGGAGCATTTTATGGCACAGCGGGGCACAGGGTTTTTCGACAACAGGGGGCAGTATTTCAAGACTCCCGAAGAAGCGACGGTGAGCGATCTCGCCGGAATTCTCGGGAAGATCGGCGACGGCGAAAGCCTCGCACCGGGTATTGCCTATACGATCCTTCAGCGGCGCGGCGAGATCGAGCGGTTGCTGGCCGAGCACGACACGATGATGGCGGATTACCAGCCGGTCGGTTCGGGCAAGGTTACGCGACTGGCACCGCGAGCAAGCTAGGCGGCCGCAAGTTCGAGATGATAGCACTGGTTGTGAGGGCCGTTCTCGTAATCCGAGAACGGTTCGCCAGGGGAAAATCCCCGCTTCCGGTATAGCCGGATGGCCGGGGCGAACTCGGCGCTCGTCCCGGTCTCCAGGCTCAGGCGGCCCATGCCTTGGGCGCGCGCAGCATCGATCAAGGCTTCGAGGATGGCGCGGGCAATTCCCTTGCCCAGATGGTCCGGATGCGTGCGCATGGATTTGAGTTCGGCAGATGATGGCGAAAGCCGCTTCATCGCGCCGATCCCGATCAGCCGATCGCCTTCCCATGCGCCGAGCAATGTGACCTCCGGCCCGGACAGACCGCTCACATCGAGCGCAAAACTGGTGCCGGGCGGCGATACCGCCAGCATGTCGCGCTGATGGAATGCGATCATGTCGCGCACCGCCTGATCGGCAAGGTCGGCCGGTGCGATATGCATGCTCAGCCCTCGATCATCGCCACTGCGCGAATCCAGCCCGCGCTGGCCCGTTCGATCTTCACCGGAAAACAGCTGAAGGTGAAGCCGTGGGGCGGCAGGCTGTCGAGATTGGTCAGCTTCTCGATCTGGTAATAGGGGCGGATACGGCCCGCCTTGTGGCCTTCCCAGATGATCGACGGATCCCGGGTTTCGGCCCACCGCCGGGCTGTGTGGCTGAACGGTGCATCCCAGCTCCACGCATCGGTGCCGACGACCTCCACGCCGCGCTCCGTCAGCCACAGCGTCGCTTCGGCACCAAGGCCGACGCCCTGATCGGTGAAATTCTCCGTGCCGTAAACAGCGCCCGATTGAACCAGCACGATATCGAGCGGCTGCAATTCGTATCCGATCTTTCCGAATGCCTCCTCGACCTCTGCCGCGCTCACGACATGGCCGTGCGGCAGGTGACTGAAATCGAGCTTCACGCCGGGACGGAAGAACCGGTCGAGCGGCGCTTCGTCGATGCTCGGGGCAGGGCGCGCACCTTGGTCCGTGGTCGAGTGGTAGTGCCACGGCGCGTCCATATGGGTGCCGTTATGCGTCGACAGCTCCAGCATCTCGACCGCCCAGCCTTCGCCTTCGGGCAGATCGTCTTTCTCCAGCCCGGGAAAGAACATGGCGATCTGCTGCCACGTATCCTCGTGGGTCATGTAGGTGACCTTGGGCCGCATCACCTCCGGATCGGAAATTACGTCGTTCGTGATCGGGATCGACAGGTCGATAAAACGGGTCATCGGCGCAGCATGCTCGCCGCGTTTCTCCCGGTCAATGCGCCTGCAATTGCTCGTCGAGAAAGCCGGCCACGTCGGCGAGATGCACGTCGCGGTCGAGGAACGCGGCCCCGATCCCTCGCAGCAACACGAAGGGCAGTGCGCCCGCGTCCATTTTCTTGTCGTGCAGCATATGCGCGGTCAGGGTGGCACCGTTGCAGGTGAGGCCCAGCGCGGAAATTTCCGCGGGCAGACCCGCGGCATCGACGGCGCGGCTCACCCGTTCGGCATCTTCGGAACTCATCAGTCCGCGCCGCGCGGAATAGCGCGCAGCGAGCACCATGCCGAGGGCAACCGCCTCGCCATGCAGCAGCTTGTCCGAAAAGCCCGTTTCCGCTTCGAGCGCATGGCCGAACGTGTGGCCGAGATTGAGCAGGGCGCGCTTGCCGCTGGTTTCGCGTTCGTCCTCGCCCACGATGCGGGCCTTGGCCGCGACACTCTTCGAGACGGCCTGTTCGATCGGATTTTGCTGCAATGCCAGTACCGAATAGGCATGATCTTCGAGCCATTCGAAGAAATCGCGGTCTCCCAGAACGCCGTATTTGAGCACTTCCGCATAGCCGGCGCGCAGCTCACGCGAAGGGAGGGTGGAAAGCGTATCGAGGTCGGCCAGGACCAGCGAAGGCTGATGGAATGCCCCGACGAGGTTCTTGCCTGCATCCGTGTTGATGGCCGTCTTGCCGCCGACGGAACTGTCGACCTGGGCAAGCAGCGTGGTGGGCAGTTGCACGAAGCCGCAGCCTCTCTTGAGGATGGCACAGGCAAAGCCGGTGAGATCGCCAATCACTCCGCCGCCGAGTGCAAAAACATGGTCTCCGCGTTCGACATTCTGCGCCAGAAGCCAGTCGATCAGGCGGGCAAGCGTGTCCCAGTTCTTCGAGCCTTCTCCGGGTTCCACATTGTACCAGCGCGGCTCGATACCGGCCGTTTCCAGCGAACGCGCAACCGTTTCGCCCCAGCTCTTGCGGGCATTGGCATCGGCGACGATGCAGACATAGCGTTTGCGCAGAAAGGCTCTCGCCTCGGACGCGACATCGTAGAGCAGGCCCGTGCCCACTCTCACCTCGTATTCGCGCCCGGCCAGTTCGACGGGAATTACAGCCATGCGTCGATTGCTCCAAGAATGCGCTGCGCGGTTTCGGCGTGTGGCCCGTTATCCGTGACCACGTGAATCTGGGCCTCGGCATATGCGGCACTGCGCCTGTCTTTCAGCTCCCCCAGTATTTCGCGTGGATTACCGGTACGTAAAAGCGGGCGATTGTTACGCCGAGACGTGCGTTCGACCAGCGTGTCGATATCGCAATCGAGCCATACCGCTATGGCTTTTTCGAGGATTACGGCACGCGTTTCGGGATCGACGAAGGCTCCGCCACCGGTCGCGATGATGCCGTGCTCTTCGCCCATCAGGCGAGCGATGACGCGACGCTCGCCGTCGCGAAAATAAGCTTCGCCATGCGATTCGAAAATTTCGCTGATTGAGCGGTTGGCTGCGCGTTCGATTTCCTCGTCGACATCGACGAAATCGGTGTCGAGCATGCTCGCCAGTCGGCGGCCAACGGTCGACTTGCCCACACCCATCAGGCCCACCAGCACGACCGGTCGATCTATCCGCCGGGCAATGCCGCCGATCTCGGCGGGAGTAAGGATGGTCGCATGGGTCATTGCCGCCGTGCCTAGAACTGGGCTAGGGCGCGGGCAAGGTATCAGCACTTGGAGCGGGACGCGAAAAACTTGGCGATGAGCGGCAGGAAGGTTGGCGGCGTATTGGCGGTGCTGTTTGTGGTGTTGCTTGTCGCAGCGCTGGTCGATGGCGGTGAAGAACCGTTGCGCCCGATCGAGCAGGCAATCGAATTGCCGGAGGTTGCGCGATGAGGTCCGCATGGCTGATCGGCGGCGCGGCGCTTGCGCTGACCTCGGCGGTGGTATGGGCGCAGGAAGCGCCGGTGGACCTGCTGCCGCCGGGTTTCGACGATCCCGCACCGACGCCGACGCCCGCCCCGCAGGCGACCCGTACACCGTCGCCTACGCAGACCGGTGCCCCGCAACCCGCCGCAACGCAATCGGGTGAAATCGTCCAACCGCTACCGACCCAGACTGCGCCGTCGACTGCGGACCTGGACCTGTCGGACCTTCCCACGCTGGAAGAGCTGGAGGCGATGTCGACCGACGAGCTGGACGAGCTGCTGGGCCTGAAACCCACATCCGATATCCCGCCAGCAGCCCGCCGCTCGATGGAGCGTGTTGGCGTGCTTGGCGTGGGAGAGGGTGGCTTGCCTTCGGCTTCGCTCGGGAAACAGCCCGCGGCCCTGGTCCGCGCAGTGCTTGCGGGAACAACGCAGCCAATGGTTTCGCGCTGGGGGCACATCCTGCTGCGCCGCGCCCTTGCCAGCAGGCTTGCCGCGCCCGAAGGGATGAGCCCGGTCGAATTCGCCACGCTGCGCGCGCGAGTGCTCAACACCATCGGCGAGCCCGTCATTGCCCGCGCGCTGGTCCAGGACATCGACACCGGCAATTATTCGCCCGAACTTACCGATGCAGCGGTCGAAGCCTATATCGGCAGCGCGGATATCGTGGGCGCCTGCCCTGCCGTGCGACTGGTCGAAACCAGACGCGATGATACCGAGTGGCAGATGCTGGCCGGTATCTGCAACGCCTATGCAGGGGAGGCAACGCGTGCACAGAACGATCTGCGTCGCCTGCTCAGTCGTACGCAGGAAGACCGTATCGATGTCCTTTTCGCCCAGCGATTTGCCGGTGCCGCAGGACGCGGTCGACGCGCGGTAACGATCGAATGGGAAGGCACGAATGGCCTCACCCCGTGGCGGTTCGCCATGGCGAATGCGCTGGGCGAGCCGATCCCTGAGAACCTGCTTGACGACGCAGGACCGGACCTTCTCCGCATCGCGGCGATCACGCCAGCGCTCGCCCCGTCACAGCGGGCGCTGGGCGCGGACGTAGCGGGCGCAAGCGGCATACTTTCTTCCGCTGCCATGGTCGATCTTTACAGCCAGCTTTTCGCCGAAGAAGGTACGGAAGGCGATACGGCACTGACCGCCTCGCGCCTGCGTGAAGCCTACGTCGGTTCAAATCCGGTGCAGCGCCTCAACGCGATCCGCGAAATATGGGCGGGCGGGGGCGATTACCCCTATGGTCGCATCGTTCTTACAGCCTATGCCGCCGCACGCATTCCGGCGAATAGCGATTTCGACGAAGATGCGGCCACGCTCATCGCCTCGATGCTGGCGGCGGGTCTCGATGGAGATGCCATGCGCTGGGCAAGCGAGGTCGATACAGGCAGCGAAGCGTGGGCGCTGATCGCGCTTGCCGCTCCCAATCGTTCTGCGGCAGTGACCGATAGCGACCTCGACCAGTTCGTAGATGACGATAGCTCGTCCGGGCAGCGCAAATCCCGAATGCTTCTGGCTGGCCTCGCCGGATTGGACAGGATCGGGAATGGCGAGATTACCGAATATGGCAGACGCCTGGGCGTGAATCTGTCGGCACAAACGCGCTGGACCCGGATGATCGATCAGGCCGCGCAGGTCGAGAACAGCGCACTTGTGGCCATGCTGGCCGGTCTCGGCATGCAGGGGGCGAGCTGGGATCGGATGACCGCGCGGCACCTCTACCACATAGTTTCGGCCCTGCGCCGCGTAGGTCTCGAGGCCGAAGCCCGGATGATCGCCGCGGAGGCGGTCGCGCGCGCCTGATGTGAGCGCGACCTCCGATTTCCTTGCCATGCTTGCCGCCGAGCGGGGTGCGGCCCGGAATACGATCCTCGCCTATGGTCGCGATCTCGAGCAGGCGGAGGAAATGATCGGGGTGGCGCTGGATCGGGCAAGTGCGGCCCAACTGGCCAAGCTCGGGATGGGTTGGTCGACGCTTGCGCCGTCGACCCTGGCGCGAAAGGTTTCGGCCCTGCGCCAGTTTTTCGGCTTTCTGGTGGATGAGGGATTGCGCGAGGATGATCCCACCCATGCCCTCCCACGGCCAGCGACGCGCCGACCGCTCCCCAAGATTCTGTCGCATGCCGAAGTCGAAGCACTGTTCGCTACCGCCGAAAGCGAGGCCAGCGACGATGCGCCTACTGCGGTGCGTCTGCTCACCTTGCTTGAAATGCTCTACGGTTCGGGCCTGCGCGCGACCGAACTCGTCTCGCTGCCCCTTTCGGCCGTTCCCCGCGACGCGCCGTTCCTGACGGTGACCGGTAAGGGTGGGCAGGCGCGAATGGTGCCGGTCAGCCAGCGGGCCACCAAGGCATTGAAACGCTGGCTCGCGCTCAGGGAGGCCGGTTCGAAATGGCTCTTCCCCTCGCGCACGGGCCACCTGTCGCGCGTGCGACTGTTCCAGATGCTGAAGGAACTGGCGGTGCGGGCGGATCTGCCCCCGGAAAAGCTCAGCCCGCATGTGCTACGACATGCCTTTGCGACCCATTTGCTGGAGGGCGGGGCGGACCTTCGGGCGCTCCAGACATTGCTTGGACATGCGGATATTTCGACGACGCAGATCTATACGCATGTCGATACCGCACGGTTGGTAAGGCTGGTCAATGAAAGGCATCCGCTTGCACGCAGGCGCTCTTCGGACTAGCGCACGGCCATGATTTCCTACCTCGAATTCGAGAAACCGGTTGCCGAGCTGGAACAGCGTATCGCAGAACTGCGCGGCGCCGCGGAAGGCGACGACGTCGATATTTCCAGCGAACTCAAGCGCCTAGAGCTCAAGAGCGCCGATCTGCTGGCGAGCACCTATCAATCGCTCAGCCCCTGGCAGAAGACACAGGTCGCCCGGCATCCCTCGCGTCCGCATTTCCGCGACTATGTCGAGCATGCGTTCGAGGAGTTCGTCCCGCTCGGCGGTGACCGTTGCTATGGCGACGATGAGGCCATTCTCGGCGGCTTTGCCAAGCTGGATGGGCGCAAGATCGTCCTGATCGGCCATGAAAAAGGCAACGACACCGCAAGCCGCATTCGCCACAATTTCGGCATGGGCAAGCCCGAAGGCTATCGCAAGGCGATCCGCCTGATGGAACTGGCCGGGCGGTTCGGTCTGCCGGTCGTTACTCTGGTCGACACATCTGGCGCCTTTCCCGGCGTCGAGGCCGAGGAGCGTGGGCAGGCGGAAGCTATCGCCCGCTCGACCGAAGCCTGCCTCGCATTGCCGGTTCCGATGGTCGCGGCGATCGTGGGCGAGGGAGGGTCTGGCGGAGCAGTCGCATTGGCCAGCGCCGAACGCGTGCTGATGATGGAACACGCGGTTTATTCGGTGATTTCGCCGGAAGGCTGCGCGTCGATCCTGTGGAGGACGGCGGAAAAGGCTCCCGATGCCGCAGAGGCCATGAAGGTCACGGCACAGAACCTCAAGAAACTCGGCGTGATCGACCGCATAGTCCCGGAACCGGTGGGCGGGGCGCATCGTGATCCCGGGCTCGCTGCAAAGACGCTCGGGACCGCAATCGCAGAAGAACTCGACAAGCTCGGGCGCTATGCTCCGCACGAACTCAA
>Ga0310345_10000556_pt1 | contig 51995 bp, 39 predicted proteins | sample HC15DNA20500_MG_FD_204667 | JGI IMG/M metagenome (GOLD analysis project Ga0310345, IMG submission 204667) | Marine microbial communities from station ALOHA, North Pacific Subtropical Gyre - HC15-DNA-20-500_MG | ecosystem: Environmental > Aquatic > Marine > Oceanic | place: Pacific Ocean: North...
AAGGGCCCTCGGGCCCTCCCTGTCCGGCAGAGAAGAGGGGGCTCGGATCATGTGTCCTGCTTGATTGGCAGAAGAGGACAGAAAGGACACGTTATGGATGGGACCTACCACGAGATAGAGATGCATGCACTGGCCACAGGCAGAGTAGGTGACGGAACGCGGCGCTTCTCCCGCTCGCACAAGGGCCGTGCTGCCCGGAACAATACGACGATGAAAGAGGTGGCGGCCATCGATGAAGAGGCTGCTCTCGCCCCCGCCGAAAAGGCAAGTCTCAATCATGTGCGTGTGCGGGCAGGCAGGGCGTGACGCTTCGCTATTGGCGAAAACATCAGATTGCCAAAGTGCAGCCGACAAGCCCAGTGAGCCAAAACCCTTGGCTATGGGCGTTTGGCTGTACGACAGCTCGATCCGGTCTGCGTTGAGCGGACCGGTTTCAGTCCCGGGCTGAGTACCGGTCGGATCAGACACTGTTGACACAAGCTATCCCACTTCTCGCTTGGCCCATAGCACACTGGCGGTGTTCGGCGCCCAACTCGAACAGGAACGGCGCGGGGTTGAACCCTCCCTTCGCCCTACCCGCTTTCTTGCACGGCAATACCTGTCGTACCCTGGCTGTCGCTTGCCGCCTGCCGGATGATGGGGATCACGTTGCGCGACCCAATCACCTGTTCCGTTCGCGCCGATAGGCTGTCGGCGTCATCCCGTAATGTCGGCGAAAGAGCCGCGCAAAATGGGCTGGAGATTGGTAACCAGTTTCGAAGGCAACATCCGTGATGGCCAAATCGGTAGTCTCCAGCAGTACACGGGCGCGTTCCATCCTTATCTGCGTCAGATATTGATGCGGCGGAACACCAACGGACGCCTTGAAACTGCGGATGAAATGAAACGGGGAAAGCCGCGCCTCCGCTGCAAGATCGGCGATCGACAAATTCTCGTGATAGCGACTTTGAAGCTGCTCAATGGCGCGCTGTTGCTGCCAGGGCGCAAGGCCTGACCGATGCAGTTCGGTGGGTGCTGACAGGCTCGACCAGGACCGCAGCACGTGGACGACCAGGGCCAAAGAAACGCTGTCCAGCATCATCCGGCTGCCGCAGCTCGGAATCCGAATTTCTTGCGCAACAATCTTTCCCAACTGGGTGATGGCCGGATCGACTCTGAGATCGCTTGGCAGCAGCTCGACCTGAGCATTTTGCCCAAAGCCATCTTCCGCACTTTGTTGCAACAGACTGTCTGGCAGATAGAGATGCAGACAGTGACCCCAGCCGGCGTGGGTGACGGCACGTGCCGTGTCTCCCGCCCGAAGAATGCCCGTACTGCCAGGAACGATCTGCCGACGATAACGAAAACGACCATTGATGAAAGAGCTACTCTCGCCCCCGCCGTTAAGGCAGGTCGAAATCGCATGGGTATGCTGGCAGGCGGGGATATTGTGATCGAAACCCGCGAAGATTTCCGTTTGCCAAAGTGCCGCTGACACACCCAGGGAGCCGAGGCCCTTGGCTATGGTTTGCTTCGCATAAATCGCCTCTGTCCGGTCCGGGCTATGCCGACCGGATGCTGTCTCGTGCTGGTCGCCCGTTCGGTCGGGTACTGTTGCCACAAGCTACCCCCAAGGTCACAAGCAATCGGGGAGTTGCTAAAGACAGTCAACATCGCCAGCGATTCGCTATTGACAAGTCGTTAGCACAGTTTTGATGTTTTCAGAATGTAACATCGCTGCGCACGGAACAGCTGACTGATTTCGTCACTAAGGACATCGGCGTCTCTGTGCTCGTCGCTGGTCGCTCCGCTGTATTCGCCGTTATGGATCAGACGGCGACCCGCTGCAGAAAGTCGGCAGCCTGGGCCGCCATTGTCGATGGCGATCAAAAGCCGGCCAAACCTTGCGGGCTGTTATAGGCAATTGGATGGCGCGACACTTCGGCCAGACTGCCATTCTTGACCACACGATAGGCAATCAGCGTCGAGGCGTTGCCAAATATCTGGTACAGAAAAGCGTCGTCGGGGCTCAACCAGCTGTCGCTTGGGCCACTGCTGACCAGGCCATTGACGGCGCGGAAGGTGCCATCGCCGGGGATTGGATCGTTCGCAGGATCTTTGAGAATCCGCAGCGTAGCCCCGTCGAGCGCGAAGCTGGTCAAGCTGCCATATCCGAAATTGGTCGCATAAACGCGCTTGCCGTCGGCGGATATCGCCAGCCAGCAAAGCTCCGAGGGCTTGCCAGCAGCGGTATTGATCTGGACCGCTGCTCCACTGGTAACGTGCCCCTTCGCGTCGATATGGCTGATCGCGATCCCGTCGGACACCGCATAGCCATTGATGAAGGTGCCCGGTCGACCTTTTACGAAACCGATGTAAAAGGGGCCTGCTCCCCCCGCATCATTGAAGATCGGTTCACGCAAGGCGCCCCGCGAATCGATCGGGAAGACGACCAGCCCGTCTTTGTCGGGCGCGTTGGCAACAACCAGCTTTGCCGATCCATCGGCATTTTCCGCCGGGCGAAAATCAAACAATATGTCGACGAGAAGAAACTTCTGATCGGGCGACAGAACCAACTGGGTGGGGATTCGGTCGGTCTTGGTGGCGTTGTTGACGCTGTAGCGCGCGTCGCGCAACGTCAGTTTGCCGGCCTTTTCCGAAAACGCGCGAATATGGTTGGGTCCGAAGGCATGGAGCACGAACAGCGTATGGCTCGCCGGGCTATAGGCGAGCGACTTGGCCGTGCCGCTTTTGCCGGTTACCGGTTCGCCAGTGCTCTGGCGATCGAGCAGCGTAAGGCGACCACCGGCCGCAACACGAAAGCTCGACACCGTATTGTCGCCGCCATTGGTGGCAAACAGCAGCTTATTGCCTGGGGCCAGGATGACGCTGCCGGCACCTTCGAAGGCATTGGGTGCGCTGGCTTGCCCGCTGACCGGCTTGAACACGCCCGACCCGGCACCGCCCGTGGCGACGCGCTCAACCTCAGCCAGCGTGCCGTCGGCACGACGCGCGAAATGCACGATCTCGTTGGCGATGGTGTTGGACTGCATGTAAAGGTGGCCGACCACCTTTGCCGACGTGGGCGTCGGCTGCTGCAGCGCAGCAACGGTGAGCGTGAGAGCCGCTACTTTCGCGGTCTGCGCTACACCGATACCGAACAATATCGAGGCGACCAGGGCGAGCTTGAAACGCATAACCAATGTCTCCAATAGTTTTCCGCGCGTCATGGCGCCCGTTTCAATGCCGATGCCAGGTTAAAGCCTATCACGGGTTCAGCCTTATTTTTTCAGAACCGGATAGCCTTCTACATAGGTCCAGTCGGTGGCTTTGGCCGGCACATGGCACGTCAGACAGTCGGTCTTGTAATCGGTCGATGTTGTCTTGGTCGGTGCGCCCTGGTCAAACCACGCCCAGCCCCAGCCTTCGCCCCACAATTTGTTGTCGGGATGGCTGTTCTTGCTGTCCTTGACCATCACGAACCAGCCTTTCAGCGTTTTCGTATGGCTGACCGTGCCCGTTGTCATAGGCCCTGTCGTCGCCTCGAAAACCTCTTTTACCAGCGTCGCGCCGTCCGGGAACTTGCCAGTGGCGCGATGCCCGGCTGCGGCACCGGGTGACGCATAGACGATGTGCATCTCCTTCGATCCTGCTGCCTTGTCGTCCGCCACAGCCCAGGTGCCGAGATACTGATAGGTATCGCGATAATTGGCCGGTACCCGCAAGGTGCCTGAGGCGTCAGCGCCGCTGTCGACAGCAACGCTGTCAACAACGGCACTTGATTTCGGTTGCGGCGCACAGGCCGTCACGATCAGGGCACCGGCCAACGATAACGCTCGCAACCCGACAACTGTGGCACCACGGGGCAGCATCTCTATTGATCCAGCCGCGGATAGAACTGCGTCCACACCATATCTTTCTTGGCACCATCGATATGACATTGCGCGCACTCACCGATCGGCCTCAATTTGGCAGTCTCAAATTTGGGCTCGCCATGATTGAAGTTATAATATCCCCAGTTCTGCGTGTCCGCATAACGCTTGCTGTCCTTGACCGAAACATCGGCGCCATTGAGCTTGCCGGGGAAATATCCGCGCCCCGAGGGCTCGTCGCGCGAACCGTCCGGATATGTCCCTTTGATGGTCAGCTGAAGCTCCTTGAACAGGATTGTCCCTTCCGGGAAGACACCGGTCTTCTTGTATTCGTCATAGGCCCATGGCTGGATATAGACGTTGTGGAACTCGGGGAAATTGGCCTTGCCATTGTTCAACCCATGCGGTGTCAACGGGGAGCCCATATAGACCCACCGTTCGAACTTCTTGGGCAACACAAGTTCGCCCGCGGCGGTGTATTCCGGCATGTATCGCTCGACGGCAGGGCTGGCCACGGCAGTTTCATCGACCGGACCAGCCTTTGTTGCTTCTGACTTGCTGCAGCCTGCAAGAACAAGCAGAGAACATCCCAAAGAAAATGCGGCGAAGCTAGTTTTGGTCATCATGATTTCCTCTTTACCAACTGTTATGATCTCGGTTTCAGCGTTTTGTGACGGGCGCCAAAACGCACTGAAGCTACGCGACAAGCTTTGCTCGCTGCCCGGCATCGGAGGCTGCAAGATACATCCTCGTGCCGGGCGCGAATTTGGCTCGGTATTGCATCCACCGGTCGAGACGCGCCGACGTCCAGACGCCGGTCGAAAGCCGACATGGTCCTGAGTGAGAGATCACGTAGTCCTGACTGCCTGCAGCGTCGCCCCTTGCGGTGCGAGGCGTTGCGCTGAAAGGAAAAATGCGGGCGTCGGCGGTGGTGGGGAAGGCGACCGACGCCCGGTTCCTGGTGGCTGCGAAGCTTGGCCAAAGCTCCAAAACAGCAGGAACGAGAGCTTGAACAGACAGCGCGTATCCGGACTTGAGGCCCTGCAATCAGATGAGGGTGCGGGTTACGCAACCTTGCGCACACGCCGGCCGTCGCGAAGGCTGGATGGCATTCGCGGAAGGCGCAACGGTCATCATGCACCCGAGGCCCATCAGCCGGGAGCGAGATTTGAGTCTTGATGGCCGCCTCCCTCCGGTTAGCTGGTTGGTGCGCAGTCAAGTTGTCCAAAGGCGTTTGGATTGCAGGCAAACTAACCGCTTGTGACAGAGTCCGCGCGCGCAATGCTGCTATTGACCGAACGATATTGCGCCATATTGGCCGTGGCGAACATTTGGGGCCAACGCCTCGGCTGATCGTCAAGATCTGCATGGCTGCCAATTGATCGCATAGCCACCGGCGCCCTGACCCGCCAACGGTCCTCGCGCAAAGGACAGACAGGCTGCCTGAAATGCGCTGCCGCGAGGCGCACCATTTGGAACGCACGGCAAGATTTCCGGGTCAAGCGGTGCGCCATTCGCGGCCATAGGGCGCGTCTGTCCCAAGCGAGCGCCCCATGTCATGATTGCGATTTTCACCATCGTCCTATCCGCCATTGCAGCCTATTTCCGCAGTACAAGCACAGGCGTGGAAGGGGGGCAGCCGTCGTACAGGTCTGGCTGGCGCGCGATGTTGGCTTTGGGTGCGGCAGCGTGCATCATTGCGCAGCATGCGGCCATGCCGCCACGCCAGCCTTGCCCAGCCGGTCTCGCGTTGGTGACGGCTCAGATATTGTCGGGCTGATCGCGCTTCCTCGATGCGTGCGCCACTTGACGCGGTGCCTCGCCGGTGACCCTGGCAAACACCCGCGAAAAGGCGGCCGCGCTGTCATATCCGACGCGTCCGGCCACGATCTTGACCGGCTTGCCTTTGGCGAGAAGTTCGCGCGCCAGCGTCATTCGCCAGCGGGTCAGATAGTCCATCGGCGTCCTCCCGACGCGCGCGCGAAAATGCGTGGCAAAGCGGGTGCGTGACATACCGGCCACCTCGGCAAGATCATCGAGCGACCATGACCGCCGGGGCTGTTCGTGCATCGCTGTCAACGCCTTGGCCAGCCGCGGGTCGGCAAGGCCACCCAGGACGCCATCATTCACCAGGCCACTCGCCACAACATGCCGCACGATCAGGATCAAAAGATAGTCGAACAGATGATCGATGGCGGGCTGCCGCCCATCGCTTTCTCCAAACCCTTCGGCAACCAGCAGATCGCAGATCGGCGCCAGCGCCAAATGTTCAGCAAGCGGCAGCAGGATGAGTTCGGGCAGTCCTTCGCCAATCGGGTTGCCGACATCGCCGCCCAGATCGACCTTGGCACAAACAAGATCAGCCCCTTCTTCTGGGGGCGCGGTCAAGCTGTGCGCCCGCCCGCGCGGGAAGAAAAGCAGCGTTGGTTCGCTGATCGTAATGTCCGCCGCGCCGGTTCGGCTCAACGTCAATTCCCCTTTTCTGAGAAGGTGAAGATAGCCACATTCGGTAAACTGCGCCGCGTTGCACAAATTGCCAGCGAAGAACGCCCGCGCACTCGGGGCGGTGTGCGCAAAGAGGGCGGCAAGATTATCCATTTGAACGATCTGCAATGAAGTTGGAACCTATCTGTATCGATAGCAGCCCATATAGCTGTTGTGCAACCCCGCACCGATCATGAAAGGAAATTCAAATGCCCCGTATCAACCCCGTAGAACTCGCCACCGCTGACACTGGCGTCCAGGCAACCCTCGGCGCTGTCAAGGCGAAGATTGGCATGGTCCCCAATCTGTTTGCAACCTTCGCTCAGGCCCCCGCCGTGCTGAACGGCAACCTCGCTTTCGCCGATGCGCTGACCAAGGGCGTTCTGACCGCCGCACAGCGCGAAATCGTTTCGCTCGCTGTCGCCCAGTATAACAGCTGCCACTATTGCCTGTCGGCACACACGCTGCTCGGCAAGGGTGCCGGCCTGTCGCCCGCTGCCATCCGCGCTGCCCGTCAGGGCAAGGGCGAAAGCGCGATCGACAACGCCATTGCGACGCTTGCGCTGCGTATCGTCGAAACGCGCGGTCAGGTCAGCGACGCCGATCTGTCTGAAGCCCGTCTCGCCGGTCTTGACGATGCCCGCATTGTCGAAATCGTCGGCAATGTTGCGCACAATGTGCTGACCAACTTCATGAACAACGTCGCCCAGACCAAGATCGACTTCCCGGTCGTCGATGTGGCGATTGCGGCCTGATCGTATTGCTTGCGGGCCGGTGCAACGCATCGGCCCGCGCCCCAACCTGATTTGAAAGGAACACGACCCATGAACCTGCAATTCCTTACCCCGAAGCTGCATGGCGCTTTGGACTATATCGCCGCTGGTGCGCTGATCGTGTTGCCCTTCCTGCTCGGTCTTCAGGGCATTGAGCTCTGGCTGTCCGTCGCGGGCGGTTCCGGCCTGATCCTCTACAGCCTGCTCACCGATTATGCGTTCGGTATAATCAAGCTGGTGTCTTTTGACCTCCACCTGTTGCTCGATCTCGCGGCTGGGGTGGCGTTCATTGTTGCGCCGTTCGTCCTCGGCTTCGGCTTCCTCGCATCAATCTATTATCCGGTCATGGCGGCTGGCGTGCTCGCGGTGGTTGCCTTTACCGCGCGTGCCAACCCATCAGTCCGGCAGAACGCCGCTGCCTGAGCCCTTCTTTCAAGGACACGAGTTTTGTTATCAACAATGCCACCCTGCATGTCCCGGTCGCGGCATGCAGGGTTTGGCACGACTGGCGTGTGGCTCCACGACCGGGGTTGTGGGCCAACGCCCTCAGCGCCATGTTTCAGTCGAGAGGTGAAATTTCCTTACAGAGCTCAATGCCTCTCCGTTCTGGCTTTTGCAGCATCAGCCAACAGCGACCAGCCGACGAAAACGAGCCCGCTCGTCGCAAGGCGAGGCGGTGTGCGGCACTCCAACAGGGGTGCCGCACCCCTTTATTTCTTCAGCACCGGATAGCCATCGACATACGTCCAGTCCGTGGCTTTGGCCGGCTCGTGGCAGGTCAGACAATCTACCTTGTAATCGGTCGATGTTGTCTTGGTCGGCGCGCCCTGGTCAAACCATGCCCAGCCCCAGCCGTCGCCCCACAATTTGTTGTCGGGATGGCTGTTCTTGCTGTCCTTGACCATGACGAACCAGCCTTTCAGCGTTTTGGTATGGCTGACCGTGCCTGTCGTCATTGGTCCTGTCGTCGCCTCGAACACCTCTTTCACCAGCGTCGTACCGTCCGCGAATTTTCCGTTGGCGCGATGCCCGGCTGCGGCACCGGGCGAGGCATAGACGATGTGCATCTCTTTCGATCCAGCCACCTTCTCGTCCGCCACGGCCCAGGTGCCGAGATACTGATAGGTATCGCGATAATCGGTCGGCACCCGCAATCCGCCCTTAGCAGTTGCGCCAGTGTCGGCGACGGTTAAGGGGGGCTGCGACTCAGGCGCACAGGCCGTCACGATCAAAACATTGGCGAGCAATAACGCACGCAGCCCAGCAGTCATCCAGCGAGAGTGTTGCATGTCAATTGATCCAGTCCGGGATAGAGTTACGTGCAAACCATTTCTTTCTTGGCGTCGGCGTGGCACTCCGAGGGTTTATAGCGGTATTGCAGAGCCGTATGCCGCTCAATTCTACTCTCCTAACCCATCAAACCAGGATGTTCAACCCCTGAAAACGACCTCTGCTGTCGCAGGGTCAGGCGGCGAACGATGCAGCGCGAGGAAGGCGTCAGCGATCTTCTCCGGAGCGAACGGCGTGCCAGCCGCAACCTCGCCAGCAATCGTGACGGTGCCAACGCGGATACCGCTGGGTGCCAGCTCTGCGGCCAGCATCAGCGCCAATGCGCGGATGCCGGCTTTGCCGACCGACAGAGATGGTGCCTGAGGGGAGGGGTAAAGCGCAAGGCCGCCGCCGGTGAACAGCAAAGTCCCGCGCCCTGCTGCAATCATCGCCGGGGCGAGCGCCCGCGCGGCGACCAGCGCGCCGGTCACACACAGCTGGAAATCCGCATCAAAGCTTTCGGGTGTCGTCGCCAGCACCGGGCCCGGGCGCCACAGTGCCGCGTTATAGACCAAAACCTCGGCATCGCCCAAGGCATCGCGCGCGGCATCGAGTGCCGTGGTCAGCGCGGTCGCATGACCGGCATCGGCAGCAAAACCGCGCGCCGCGATGCCGCTTGCGCGAAACGCCGTCACTGCCGCATCCAGCTTGGTGGTGTCACGCGCAATCAGCGCCAGCGGATAGCCTTCTTTTGCAAACGCCTCGGCGACTGCACCACTGACGCCCGGCCCATAGCCGATGATGATCGCAGGCCCTTTTGATTGTGTCATATTGCGACCCGCCTATCCAAGGATCATCGGCGACAGCACGGGGGCCATCAGCATCTCGAACTCAAGATTGGTGGCCGAAACGATATTCTCGATGATCTTGCCGTCCTTAAGCCGCGCGACATGGGTTTCGTCGAACAGGATGATCCGGTTGGTCGCGGCGACTCCGTAATAGTCCTTGGCGTGGCATTGGCGCGAATGAAAGCGCGTTACCACGCGCGTGCCATCAGCGGATTCGAACTGGTCGATGATCTCAACGGGTGATTGCGCCGGAAACGCATCGACGAAACCCGTCAGTGTCGCCTTATACTCATCGATACCCTCGATCGGACCAGTTGGCTTGAGTCCGGTAAACCCGCGAATATCCGGGTGCATGGTCGCATCTGCGGCAGCAAGATCGGCGCGACCGAGAAATTCGGTGGTGAATCGGCGTACGATTGCCAGATTGTCCATGTTTTTGCTCCTCGGTTCAGATTCGCCTTGATTAGCTTATACTGCCTACAATGCTCGTGCGCCTCAACAGCCATAGCCGCCGGGCCAAGCAAATAACTGCGCTTTGGCAGCAAGAATCCTGGGAACGCCGCCCATCTGTTTCTTGGTTGCGGCGAGCAGGACCAGGCTCTCGCCCCGAGCAGGACCAAGCTCTCGCCCCGAGCAGGACCGATCAGGCGAGGGTCGTTCATACGGTGTTTCCTCGAATCCATGCGAGTCTGCGAAACCTGTCGTGCCGCATCAATACGCATGCAGGATTTGCCGTGCTTGGCCGAAATTGCGCCAAACGACCGATCTTGCGGCAAACCGCCTTATAGCGTGCGTTGCCGGGGCCACTCGGAAGTATTCATGCCCAGCACGCGCTGGAATAGCCAGGCGAGGCCCTGCCGCGAGTCAAAACCAAGGCTCAGCGCCAACTCGATGATCGAAAGCCGGGAGGTGGTCAAAAAGGTCCTTGGCGCGCTCCAGCCGCAGCCTGTTCTGGCAACGGTGCGGCGGCGGGCCGGTGGATTGCTTGAAGGCCCGGCAGAAGTGATAGGTCGAAAGGCCGACAACGCTGGCCATCGCCGGGAGCGAAACATGCGCGCCATCAGACACCGCCATCAGACACCGCCATCATATCGATGACGCGGTGCACCTGCCAGGGCGCAAGGCCGGACGACATATGTCGCTCCCATCAGTGCCATCAGGAAAACGGGGTGGGCTGCCGAAGTACCAGCCTTAAGGCAAGTGCGGCGAGTGCCGCCAGTATCGAACTATGTGAGACGATCCGCGACACCAGCGGGACAATCACGAAGGGGATCGCCGCCCCCAATCCCACTTGCCAACACACAGCCAGCAACACGCCCAAGCCGGTCGCCGCTGACTTCTCGCCCGAAAACCGGATGAAGATCGACCTGCTGTGTCCCAAGATCGCCAGCAGCGCAGCGGCCATCACAGATCAGGGCAACCAAACGTCGAATTCGACGGCAGCCAGTCCGGCCGCAACCACCACCGCCAGCGAGAAGAGCGATTGGGCGAATGCAAAGGTTCTGCCGGACGACAAGGGCTATGATTCCGACTGGCTCCGTGTGGCACTGCCCCAACGCAAGATCCTATCCTACATCCCGTCAAAATCGAACCGGAAAGTGCCGATTGCACAAGATTTGCCGCTCTATCGCCAGCGGCGCAAGGTCGAGAACATGTTCGGGAGGATCAAGGACTGGCGGCGCATCTACATGCGATACGATCACTGCGCCCATACCTTCATGTCCGCCACTCTTATGATCGGTGGTCTGGCAACTGGACGGTCTGCCTAAGGGGCAAAGCGGACTTCGGCCCATCGGCCTGACTTGATTCCCACACAAACCCGACCGCCAAGGCTCGATCCTGAGCACTTCGCCGAGCTACCTAGAAAGCTACCTAGAAGAAACAAGCTGCCGAATAGCCCCTTCCCAATCAGGCATAACCTATTAATTTATAGAGAAAATATGGTGGACGCACTTGGGCTCGAACCAAGGACCCGCTGATTAAGAGTCAGCTGCTCTACCAACTGAGCTATGCGTCCATGCCGGGTGGCATTTTCGGATCGCGGGACGGGCCCGTTCGATCGGAAGCGGGCGGTTAGCAGCAGGTCCGGCGCTTTGCAACGGCTAATTTGCCGATCAAGCGCGCCGGGGGTCGCTGATCTGTTCCCTCGCCGTCAGAACCCGACGATGCTGCGGTTCTGGCGTTCGATCGCCATCAGGATGCCGAGGCACAGCATGAACGTCATCACCGACGAGCCGCCCCAGCTGATTAGGGGCAATGGCACCCCCACCACGGGCGCCAGGCCCATCACCATCGCCATGTTGATGCTGAAATAATAGAAAATCGTCGCGGTCAGCCCGGCAGCGGTCAGCTTGGCGAAGCGGCTCTGCGCGCGCATCGCGACCGAAATGCCCCATTGCACGATCACGAAGAACGCAGCGATCAGCAGCAGCCCGCCGATCAGGCCCCATTCCTCCATCATTGTCGCCAGCGCAAAGTCGGTATGGCCCTCGGGCAGATAGTCGAGATGGCTCTGTGTGCCGTTCAGGAAACCCTTGCCGAAAATTCCACCCGAGCCGATCGCGATCTTGGACTGGCTGATGTGATAGCCCGTGCCGAGCGGATCGCTCTCCGGATCGAGGAAAACGAGAATCCGGTTCTTCTGATAGCCATGGAGCAGGAAATTGATCGCGAGCGGCACCGCCGCCGCCAGCCCAAGCGCGCCGCCGACGAACAGCCTGAGCGGCACTCCGGCCAGGAACATCACCGTGCCGCCGCCCGCGCAGATCATCAGCGCGGTGCCAAGATCGGGCTGCTTCATCACCAGCGCGGCGGGCAGGCCGATCAGCACGGCGGCTGGCCAGATCGCGCCGAACCGCCGGGTTTCGTTGGGCGGCAGCATGTCGTAGAATTTGGCGACCGCAAGGACGATCGCGAGCTTCATCAGTTCGGACGGCTGGAGCCGCAGGATGCCGATGTCGAGCCAGCGCTGACCGCCGCCACGGACTGCGCCGATCAGCTCGACCAGCACCAGCATAACGATCAGGATTCCGTAGATCGGGAAGGCGGACGCGCTGAAATAGCGTTCAGGGATGCGCGATATCACGATCGCGCCGGCCAGGAAAACGAGCAGCCGGATACCTTGAATCAGCGCCCAGGGGTAAAGATGACCGCCCGCCGCCGAATAGAGCACCACCAGCCCGAAGCCGCCGATCGCGAGCACGAACAGCATGATCCGCCACGGCAACTGGGCAAGCGGGCGAGGGACCATGCCGTACCGTGTCGCCATCATTGATCCTCGGTGGTGCCATCGGCGGCGACACCGCCCGCGCTGCTGTTGCCGACAATGGCGGCGGTGGTGTTGCTGGCCTCGGCCGCGGCATTGACAGCGGGGGCTTCGGTCGCGGCGCCGGCGTTCTGCACGGTGGCGACATCGGCTGCAGCGGCGGCGGTCGAGCGGCGGAATTCGTCGGCGCGGGCGGCCATCCGCGTTTCGATGTCGCCGCCCCAGCTCGGCTCGATTTCCGCCAGCGAAGCGATCGCGCGGTCGCGGTCGAACAGATAGGTCATGATGTCGCGGCCGATCAGCGGCGTGTCGAGATTGCGGACCGTATGGCCGTTGTGTTCGAGCACGACCGAGGCCGCATAGCGCGGATTGTCGGCCGGAGCGAAACAGATGAACAGTGCGTGGTCGCGCAGCTTGAAGGGCAGCTGGCCGTTCTTCAGCACCCCCGAACGCCGTTCGGCCAGCGTGATCCGGCGGACCTGCGCGGTGCCGGTCTTGGCGGCGATGTCGATGCCGGGCACCTGCATCCGCGCGGCGCCGCCGGTGCCGCCGCCGTTGACGACCTTGAACATCCCTTCGCGCACGACCTGCAGATGCGCGGGGTCGATCGCGAGCGGCGGGGCAGCCGGTGCCTGTCCGGCAACGAGATTGGGCTGGACCGCCTTGCCCGAGGCAAGCCGCGCCGCCGCGACCGCCAGTTGCAGCGGATTGACCAGCACATAGCCTTGCCCGATCGAGGCATTGACCGAGTCCGCGACCGTCCAGCTGCTTTTGTACCGCCGCTCCTTCCAGGCGGAATCGGGGACGGTGCCGAACCGCTGGCTCGGGAAGGGCAGGTCGAACTTGTCGCCGAGCCCCAGCATCCGGAGCGCGGGGGCGAATTTGTCATAGCCGAGCCGCCGCGCCATTTCGAAGAAATAGACGTCGCAGCTTTGCGCGATCGCGTTGCGCAGGTCCATGGCGCCGTGGCCGCCGCGCTTGTGGCAGTGGAACAGGCCGCTACCGACCCGGATCGCGCCCGCGCAGTTGACATGGTCGTCGGGCGACACACCGTTGGCGAGCAAAGCAAGCCCGTTCATCGGCTTGACGGTCGATCCAGGCGGATAGAGCCCCTGCAGCACCTTGTTCATCAGCGGCACATGATCGTCTTCGGACAGCATCTGCCATTCGAAATGACTGATCCCGTCGGAAAAGCTGTTAGGATCATAGGCGGGCATCGACACCATCGCCAGCATTTCGCCGGTGTGACAGTCCATCACCACCGCCGATCCCGAGTTCGTGCCCAGTCGCCGCGCGACATACTCCTGCAGGCCCGCATCGATCGTCAGCCGGACCGGTGCACCGGGGGTGTCGGCCCGGGTCGCGAGCTCGCGCACCAGCTTGCCGTGCGCCGTCACCTCGACGCGCTTGGCGCCGGGCGAACCGCGCAGTTTCTGGTCGAGCGATTTCTCCAGCCCGTCCTTGCCGATCTTGAACCCGGGCGTGACGAGCAGCGGATCCTTCTGCGCGCGATATTGCTCGGCCGAAGCGGCGCCGACATAGCCGGTCAGATGCGCGACCGCAGCACCGGCCGGATAATGGCGCGCAAAGCCCTGCGTCGGGGCGACGCCGGGCAGTTCGGGCAGCCGGACGTTGACGGCGGCGAAGCGTTCCCAGTCGAGATTGTCGGCGACTTCGACCGGCTGGAACCCGGCCGCGCCTTTCAGGTCGAGCCGGATGCGCTCGACTTCCTCAGGCGGCAGCTTCAGGATGGCGGCGAGCCGCGCGAGCACCGCATCCTTGTCCTGCAGCCGATCGGGGATGATATCGACGCGGAAATCGGTGCGATTGCTGGCGATCGGTCGGTTGTTGCGATCCACGATCCAGCCGCGGCGCGGCGGCACCAGCGTCAGGTTCACGCGGTTGCTCTCGGCCATCATCTCATAATGCTGGTTTTCGGCGATCGACAGCCAGGCCATGCGCCCCGCCAGCACCAGGCCGACGCCCGCCTGCATCGCCCCCAGCGCGACGGCGCGGCGGCTGAAGCTATAGCTTTGATAGGCCTCGGTAATGATCCGCGTCGGGCGGTTCATGCGCTCACCCAGCGTTGGTCGAGCCAGCCGACGAGCTGCGCCACGACCGGATAGAGCATGACCGACACCGCGATCTGAGCAACCACGAACATATCCACATAGGCCGACAGGGGCGTTGCAACCAGCCGCCCGAATAGCAGATAGATCGCGGTTGCGCCCCCGGCGATCAGCCAGTCCTGCCAGAAATCGCGCGCAACCAGGCGTTGATCGACCAGATCGATCATGACGAACGCGACGGCCCAGCACAGCATCGCAAAGCCGAACGGCTGCCCGCTGACCAGATCGTCGGCCAGCCCCAGCGCAAGCGGCGACCACACAGGCAGCGCCTCGGTCCGCGCGAGCCGCCAGCCGAGCAGCATGATGAAGCCGAACGGAGGCAGCAGCGGCACGCCGGCAATGATCGGCAGCAAGGTAAGCATCGATCCGAAGATCACCGATCCGGCGGGGACCGCCATGGCAAGAAACGATGGCGGCGGCGGATCGAAGGGGCCGCGCGGTCGGGCCATCAGCGTGGCCGCTCGGCGAGTGTTTCGGGCGCCACGAACGATCGCTCGACGATCGCAAAGTCGAAAGTATCGGCGTGCGCCAAGGTTTGCGCCTGCGTCACGTCTCGCGCGCCGCGAATGGCGCGGGCGACCGGCACATTGGGCGAAAAGATGCCGCCGATCCCGGAGGTGAAAAAGGTATCGCCGGGGTGGAACACTGCGCTGCCGGCGTTGACCGCACGGATCTCGATAAGTCCGTCACCGCGCCCCGCGGCGATTGCCGGCAGGCCATCGGGGACGCGGCGGACCGGCACCACGCTTTCGGGATCGGTGATCAGCTGCACCCGCGCATTGTTGATGCCGACCTCGACGACGCGGCCGATCAGGCCTTCGGGGCCGCGCACTGGCTGGCCGACAGCGACTCCGCTCAGTCGTCCGGCATCAAGCACCGCATAGCGCCGCGTACTCGAGGCCGACGAACTAACCAGGTGCGCCGTCACCACGGGACTGTCGGCGCGCTCGCGGACGCCGAGCAGGCGTTTCAGGCGACGATTCTCGTAAAGGAGTGCGCGTGCTCGCTGGACTTGCGCGCGGTTTTCGTCGATCTGGCGGCGCAAGGCTGCATTGCGCTGCATGACCCCGAAGTAATCGCCGACGCCTTGCGGTATCGACGCGATCGTTCGCGTTGCCCAGCCGAGGCCCGACGAAATCGGGGTGGTCACGGTTCCGGCGGCGGACCGGAAGGCGCCGAAAGTGGTGGGGTCCAGCCGCGACAGCATGAGCAGCAGCGCGGCGACCAGACCGCCCGCAACCAGCACGACATAGCCGGCGAACTGGCCATATTGCGCGCGGCGCGAAAAGCCCGGTCGCCTTGGCCGCGATGCCATGACGGCGTCCCCCGATCGGCGTCAGGCGCTGAGCAGCACGCCGCGGAAGATCGGATCTTCCAGCGCGCGGCCCGTGCCGATGGCGACGCAGGTCAGCGGGTCATCGGCGATCGTCACCGGCAGGCCGGTTTCATCGCGCAGTACTTCGTCGATGCCGGTCAGCAGCGCGCCGCCACCGGTCAGCACGATGCCCTGATCGACGATGTCGGCGGCGAGTTCTGGCGCGGTGTTTTCCAGCGCGATCCGCACACCCTCGACGATCGTGCCGACCGGTTCGCTCAACGCCTCCGCGATCTGGCCCTGATTGATCTGGATTTCCTTAGGGACACCGTTGACGAGGTCGCGACCCTTGATGTGGATGGTAAGGCCGATGCCGTCGAGCGGGGCCTTGGCGACGCCGACTTCCTGCTTGATCCGCTCCGCAGTGGCTTCGCCGATCAGCAGATTATGGTTGCGGCGGACATAGCTCACGATCGCTTCGTCCATCTTGTCGCCGCCGACGCGGACCGAGGTGGTGTACGCCAGGCCGCGCAAGCTCAGCACCGCGACTTCGGTGGTGCCGCCGCCGATATCGACCACCATGCTGCCGATCGGCTCGGTGACGGGCATGTCGGCGCCGATTGCCGCCGCCATCGGTTCCTCGATCAGCCAGACCTGGCTCGCGCCGGCATTCTGCGCAGCGTCGCGGATGGCGCGGCGCTCGACGCTGGTCGATCCCGACGGCACGCAGATCACGATCTGCGGCCAGCGCATGAAACGGCTCTTGCCGCCGTGCACCTTGCGGATGAAGTGGCTGATCATCTGTTCGGCGACGTCGATGTCCGCGATCACGCCGTCGCGCAGCGGGCGGATCGCCTGAATGCTGTCGGGCGTCTTGCCCATCATCAGCTTGGCGTCGTCGCCGACGGCCTTGACCTTTTTCTGGCCGTTCATGGTTTCGATCGCGACGACCGAAGGCTCGTTGAGGACAATGCCGCGACCGCGCAGATAGACGACGGTGTTGGCCGTCCCCAGATCGATCGCCATGTCGTGCGACATGAAATTGAAGAACCGCGAGAAGTTCATCTAAAATCCTGTTTCCGGCCAGGCGCTGCGAACAGGCATGGCGATGCGCAACCTCTTCCGCCTCCCCGGTCGGGCCGCCGGACTGAGGGTCCCGGCTGAATGTCTATTCGGGTCGCGGAAAGCCGCCGCTTGGGCTAGAGAATCGGCCATGTCAATACGTCGCCTGCCCGAACATGTGGTCAACCGAATTGCCGCTGGCGAGGTTGTCGAACGCCCAGCGAGCGCCCTGAAGGAACTGGTCGAAAATGCGATCGATGCGGGTGCTCGCCGCGTTTCGGTGAGCCTCATGGCGGGCGGCGTCGATCTTATCGAGGTGATCGACGATGGCTGCGGCATGACGCCCGCCGATATGGCGCTGGCGCTGGAGCGGCACGCGACCTCGAAACTGCCCGACAAGCTGTTGGATGATGGCGCGATTCAAGCGGTCGAAACGCTCGGTTTCCGGGGCGAGGCGTTGCCCTCGATCGCGAGCGTGGCGCGGCTGACGCTCGAAAGCCGGGTACGGGGTGCCGAAGGATGGCGTCGCGTCGTCGACAATGGCGCGCTGGCCGAGGAGGGACCCGCCGGACTGCCGCCGGGCACGCGGGTGCGGGTCGAAGGGCTGTTCGCGCATGTTCCGGCACGGCGCAAGTTCCTGCGCAGCACGCGCAGCGAATATGCGGCCTGTCTCGATGCGGTGCGGCGGTTGGCGATGGCGCGGCCGGATATCGGGTTCCAGCTGAGCCATGACGGTCGGATCGCCCTCAATGTCGCCCCCGACGCCGACCGGCCGGGGCGAGTCGCCGCACTGACCGACCGGGCGCTGATCGACAACAGCATTGCGATCGACCTGGAGCGCGAGGGAATCGTGCTCGGCGGCGTGGCGGGATTGCCGACCTTCAATCGCGGCATCGCCGACCACCAATATCTGTTCGTCAACGGCCGCCCGGTAAAGGACCGGCTGCTGGTGGGCGCCGTCCGCGGCGCCTATGCCGACATGCTCGCGCGCGATCGCCACGCGGTCGTCGCGCTGTTCCTCGACGTGCCGGCCGATCAGGTCGACGTGAATGTCCATCCCGCAAAGACCGAAGTCCGCTTCCGCGATCCGGCGCTGGTGCGGGGGATGATTGTCTCGGGGTTGCGACGCGCGCTCGACGCCGCCGGCCACCGCAGCGCAGGGCGCCCCGATGCGGCCGCGATGCAGGCATGGCAGGCCGAGCCGATCGCGTCGCTGCCTGCCGCCGACCGCTGGCGCGACCCGCTCCCTTCGTTTGCCGCTTCGTTGCGCGATCGGCGCCCCGGCTTTTTTGTAGCGGACGTGCCTCAGGCGCGGGCCGAGCCAGCGTGGACGCCCCCGCCTGAACCGACGCAGTTTCCGCTCGGGGTCGCGCGCGGGCAGGTGGCGCAGACCTACATTGTCGCCGAGGCGGAGGACGGGCTGGTGATCGTCGATCAGCATGCCGCGCACGAGCGGCTGGTACTGGAACGCATGCGCAAGGCGCTCGCCGGGGGAAGCGTGGCGCGACAGGCCTTGTTGCTGCCCGAGGTGGTTGAACTCGACGAAGCGGCATGCGACCGGCTCGAAGCGCGCGCGGCTGATCTGGCGGGATTGGGGCTCGAACTCGAACGTTTCGGGGCGCGAGCAATCCTGGTCCGGGCAGTGCCGGCCTTGCTCGGGCAGAGCGACGTGATTGGGCTAGTGACTGACCTCGCCGACGATCTGGCTGCGTATGACGAGGCGCTGAGCTTGCGCGAGCGGCTCGATCATGTCGCCGCGACGATGGCATGCCACGGCTCGGTGCGGGCAGGGCGGGTGCTGTCGGTCGCGGAAATGAACGCCCTGCTGCGCGAAATGGAAGTCACGCCGCATTCGGGCCAGTGCAACCACGGCCGCCCGACCTGGGTGAAGCTCGCGCATGGCGACATCGAGAAGCTGTTCGGGCGACGGTGACCGCGCGCCGGCCCGACTGTTTGTTCACCTTTCGGCAACTTTTGCGGCGCGCGGGCATTGATGGCGCGAAGACCCGATTGGTGGTCGAGGGAAGAGATCAATGCGTCGTGTCGTGCCGCTAGTGTTCGTGCTGCTCCCGCTTGCATCCGTGCTGAGCGCCTATGTCGTGGCACCTTGACGGGCGGTAAGTCCTGCAAACGAAAAGGGCCGCCCGGCAGCTGCTGGACGGCCCTTTTTCTTTGAGCGCAGCGATCAGCCCGCGTTGGCGTCCTCGCTCGTCGGCGTGACCTCGGCAGTTGCGCCGGGTTCGGCATTGGGGTCATAGGCTTCGACGAAACCAGCCTCGTCCTTTTCGAACATCGCTTCCATGACGTTGACGCCGCTCGCCTGCATCTCGGCTTCTTCAGGCGACCGCGCGACGTTCACCTTGATCCCAACCGACACTTCAGGGTGGAGCGCGATCTTGACGTCGAACAGGCCGATCGTCTTGATCGGGCGGTCGAGCACGACCTGCGCCTTGGTGACCTTATGGCCGTCGTTGTTGAGCGCTTCGACGAGGTCGCGGACCGCGACCGAGCCGTAAAGCTGGCCGGTGTTCGACGACTGGCGGATCAGCGTCAGCGTGATGCCGTCGATGGTCTTGGCCTCGGTCTCGGCATGCGCGCGACGCGACGCATTTTCGGCGACGATACGCTCGCGGTTCGCCTCGAACACCTTGCGATTGGCCGCGTTCGAGCGCAGCGCCTTCTTGTTGGGGAGCAGGTAATTGCGGGCGAACCCGTCCTTCACCGTGACGACGTCGCCGATGACGCCGAGCTTTTCGACGCGTTCCAGCAGGATGACTTCCATGTCAGTCCTTCCTTACTTAACGATGTAGGGCAGAAGGCCCAGATGACGGGCGCGCTTGATCGCCTGAGCGAGTTCGCGCTGCTTCTTGGCGCTTACCGACGTGATGCGCGACGGGACGATCTTGCCGCGTTCGGACACAAAGCCCTGCAGCAGCCGGACGTCCTTGTAGTCGATCCGGGGAGCGTCCTTGGCGGAAAAGGGGCAGCTCTTGCGGCGGCGGAAAAAGGGGCGTGCCATATCTCAAATCTCCTTATTCGCCGTCGAAGTCGCGGCGCGGGCGGTCGCCGCGTCCACCGTCACGCTCGGGGCGGTCGCCGCGATCGCCGCGGCGGCCATCGCGCTCGCCACGGTCGCTCTTGCGCATCATCACCGTCGGCCCGGCTTCGAGCGCGTCGACCTTCACGGTCATGTAGCGGATGATGTCTTCGTTAATCTGCGTCTGGCGCTCGAGCTCGGCGACAACACCGGCGGGCGCGTCGATTTCGAGCATCACATAATGCGCCTTGCGGTTCTTCGCGATCTTGTAGGCGAGGCTGCGCAAGCCCCAGGTCTCGGTCTTCACGACCTTGCCCTGATTGTCCTCGACGATCTTGGTGGCGGCTTCCGCCAGTGCGTCCACCTGCGCCTGTGCCAGATCCTGGCGCGCAAGGAACACGTGCTCGTAAAGAGCCATGTCTTGTCCTTCATCTTGGCCGATTGCTGATCTTCGCGCCCATCGCGAGACCCCTCCGGCTGTCGTCTGCAGTTGGTCCGGGTAATCCCGAAGCGCGGCCACATACGCGAAATCGACGGAAAAGCAAGCGCGCTTGCCATTGGGCACGATGGTTTCTAGGCGGGCGCTCGACAGAAATCGAGGAGAGGGCATGCGCGCGTTCATTTTTCCTGGCCAGGGCAGCCAGATCGTCGGCATGGGCCGCGCGCTCGCCGACGCCAGCGCCGTCGCGCGCGAAACCTTTCAGGAAGTCGACGACGCGATCGGCGAGAACCTGTTCCGGCTGATGGTGGAGGGGCCCGATGAAACGCTTACGCTGACGGAGCATGCGCAACCGGCGATCATGGCGAACGCCATTGCGACCTTGCGCGTGCTGGAGCGCGAAGGCGGCGTGACCCTGGCCGCGAAGGCAGCGTTCGTGGCCGGGCATTCACTCGGCGAATATACGGCGCTGTGCGCCGCCGGCGCGATCGACCTCGCCACGACGGCACGCCTGCTGAAGCTGCGCGGCCGGGCGATGCAGGAGGCGGTGCCAGCGGGCGTCGGCGGCATGGCGGCGCTGCTGGGCGCGACGATCGAGCAGGCACAGGCGATCGCCGCCGCTGCCGCACAGGGCGCAGTCTGCAGGGTCGCCAACGACAATGCGGTCGGCCAGGTCGTGCTGTCGGGGCATATCGGGGCGATCGAGCGCGCGGTCGCGCTCTGCAAGGAACATGGCGTCAAAAAGGGGATGCTGCTGCCGGTGTCGGCGCCGTTCCATTGCCCGCTGATGCGGCCCGCCGCCGACCAGATGGAGCACCGGCTGAAAGCGGCCCGGATCGACGCGCCGCTGGTGCCGCTCTACGCCAATGTGCTGGCGGCACCCATCACCGACCCCGACACGATCCGCGCGCGGCTGGTTGACCAAGTGACGGGCGTGGTCCGCTGGCGCGAATCGATGCTGGCGATGGCGGCAGCGGGCGTCGAACAGTTCGTCGAATTCGGCGCGAAGGTATTGGGGCCGATGAACAAACGGACGGTCCAGGCAGAGACGGTGAGCCTGGTGTCGATGGCCGATATCGAAGCGCTGGCAAAGGCAATTTGAGGGAGCAGTTGATGTTCGACCTGACTGGCATGACCGCGCTGGTGACCGGCGCATCGGGGGGGATCGGTTCGGCGATTGCGCAAGCGCTGGCCGGGCAAGGGGCGCGGCTGGCGGTGTCGGGATCGAACGTCGACAAGCTGGCGGCGTTCCGGGATACGCTGGGCGGCGATCATGTCGCGCTGCCGTGCGATCTGGGCGATGGCGCCGCCGTCGATGCGCTGGTGCCTGCCGCGGTCGAGGCGCTCGGCGGCAAGCTCGACATTGTCGTCAACAATGCCGGCGTTACCCGCGACAATCTCGTCATGCGGATGAAGGACGACGAGTGGGACACGGTGCTCCGCGTCAATCTCGAAGCCGCGTTCCGGTTGGCGCGGGCAGCGGCGCGGCCGATGATGAAGGCCCGGTTCGGGCGGATCGTCTCGATTACGTCCGTTGTCGGCGCGACCGGCAATCCGGGCCAAGCCAATTATGCCGCGTCGAAGGCTGGGCTGGTCGGCATGTCGAAGGCGCTGGCGCAGGAGCTCGCCAGCCGCGGCATCACCGTCAACTGCATCGCGCCGGGCTTCATCACGAGCGCGATGACCGATGCCTTGCCCGATGCCCAGAAGGAAGCGCTGAACGCGCGCATCCCGATGGGCCGCATGGGGGAGGGCGCTGATATCGGCGCCGCCGTCGTCTATCTCGCCAGCCGTGAGGCCGGTTACGTCACCGGTCAGACGATCCACGTCAACGGCGGCATGGCAATGCTCTGACCCCACTTGTCAGCGCCCGACCGCCGTTCTACGTGCGTTCAGGAATGTCCCAGACCATTTTCTAAGAGGAAAGAAAGCATGAGCGAGACCTCCGATCGCGTGAAGAAGATCGTTGTCGAGCATCTGGGCGTCGAGCCCGAGAAAGTGAACGAGCACGCCAGCTTCATCGACGATCTGGGCGCCGACAGCCTCGACATCGTCGAGCTGGTGATGGCATTCGAGGAAGAATTCGGGGTCGAGATTCCTGACGATGCGGCCGAAAAGATCGGCACTGTCGGCGACGCGATCACGTACATCGACGAGCATCAGGGCTGAGCCCAGCGGGTGGGCCTTGCCGCCCGGTCGGGCGCAATTGCCGATGGGGCCTGCGCGGGCCGATTGACACGAACCGGCTCCTTGTCCCTGTAACCGCCGGGGCGAGGGGCCGTTTCGCTATTGGCGAGGTGGCCGCCGCGATGCTGACGGTCGCCGTGACGTTTAGAAGGAAAGTGCAATGCGCCGCGTTGTCGTAACCGGACTGGGACTCGTGACGCCACTGGGCGCCGATGTCGAAACCACCTGGAGCAACATTCTCGCGTCGAAATCGGGCGCCGGCCAGATCACGCGCTTCGATGCCAGCGACTACGCCTGCCGGATCGCGTGCGAAGTCAAGCCTACCGATCACCCCTATGGCTTCGATCCCGGCAGGCGCGTCGATCACAAGGTCCAGCGCCAGGTCGATCCCTTCATCGTCTATGGCATCGATGCGGCCAGCCAGGCGCTCGAGGATGCCGGCCTGACTGACATGAGCGAAGCGGAGCGGTTGCGGACCGGTTGCTCGATCGGCTCAGGCATCGGCGGCCTGCCGGGGATCGAAAGCGAATCGATCGTGCTGCACGAGCGCGGCCCGCGCCGCGTGTCGCCGCATTTCGTGCACGGTCGCCTGATCAATCTGATTTCGGGCCAGGTGCAGATCAAATACGGTCTGATGGGTCCGAACCACGCCGTCGTCACTGCGTGCTCGACCGGCGCGCATTCGATCGGCGACGCCGCGCGGATGATCGCGCTCGACGACGCCGATGTGATGCTCGCGGGCGGTGCCGAGGGCGCGGTCTGCCCGATCGGGATCGCCGGCTTCGCGCAGGCGCGTGCGCTCGCGACGATCTATAACGACACGCCTGAAAAGGGCAGCCGCCCCTATGACAGGAACCGCGACGGTTTCGTGATGGGCGAAGGCGCGGGCGTGCTGGTGCTCGAGGAATATGAGCACGCCAAGCGCCGCGGTGCCAAAATCTACGCCGAGGTGGTTGGATATGGCATGTCGGGCGACGCTTTCCACGTGACTGCGCCCGAACCGACCGGCGCCGGTGCGTACCGGTCGATGGAAATGGCGATGAAGCGCTCGGGCCTGTCGCTCGGCGATATCGACTACATCAACGCGCACGGCACGTCGACGATGGCCGATCTGATCGAACTGGGTGCGGTGCGCCGCCTGTTCGGCAATGCGATCGGCACCTTGTCGATGAGTTCGACCAAGTCGGCGATCGGGCATCTGCTGGGCGGCGCGGGCGCGGTCGAAAGTATCTTCTGCATCCTCGCGATCCGTGACCAGATCGTGCCGCCGACGCTCAATCTCGACGATCCCGATGAAGGTGCGGAAGGGGTCGATCTGGTACCGCATGTCGCCAAGCAGCGGCGCGTCAAGGCGGTGCTGAACAACTCGTTCGGCTTCGGCGGCACCAACGCGAGCCTGATCATGAAGGCGATTGACTGAGCCCGAAAGGCCGAAGGGACATGCGCAGGCTCGGCTGTTTCGGAATCATCGTCCTGCTCGCGCTTGCGGCGAGCGGCTTCTGGGTGCTGCAGGAATGGGGCGGGAGGGGGCCGCTGCGCGCGAGCACCCGCTTCGAAGTAAGCGACGGCGCGACGCTCACCGACACCGCACGGCGCTTGGAGAAGATCGGCGCGATCCATTCCGCCGACCGGTTCCGGCTCTATGCGCGGCTGTTCGGCGCCAAGGCGCGGATCAAGGCGGGCGAATATCGCTTCCCTGCGCATCTGAGCGAAGCCGATATTCTGAAGGTGCTGCAGGGCGGCAAAACGCTCCAGCGCTTCGTCACGGTGCCCGAGGGCTGGCCGTCGATCATGGTCAAGGAACGGCTCGACAGCATCGGCGAACTCACCGGCAGCGTCGCCGCGCCGCGCGAAGGATCGGTGCTGCCCGACAGCTACAGCTTTGAACGCGGCGATGACCGCGGAGTCATCGTCAAGCGGATGCAGGACGCGATGACCAATTACCTTGCGGCGGCCTGGGCGAAGCGCAAGCCCGGGCTGGCGGTGCGCACGCCCGAGGAGGCGCTGGTGCTCGCGTCGATCGTCGAGAAGGAAACCGGCAAGCCGAGCGAACGCCGGACGGTGGCGGCGGTTTATTCGAACCGGCTGAAACGCGGAATGATGCTCCAGGCCGATCCGACGATCATCTACCCGATCACGAGGGGCAAGCCGCTCGGGCGCCGCATTCTGCTGTCCGAAGTGCATGCGGTGAACGACTATAACACCTATGCAATGACCGGGCTGCCGAAAGGGCCGATCTGCAACCCGGGGCGCGCCAGCATCGATGCGGTGCTCGATCCGGCCGACAGTCAGGCGCTCTATTTCGTGGCCGACGGCAGCGGGGGGCACGTGTTTGCCGACACGCTCGACCAGCATAATGCCAATGTCGCGAAATGGCGCGCCTATCGCGCCGCGCACGGAATTTAGCGCAGCCTCGCGGCTTCCCCTGCGAGCGCCTCGATTTCGGCGAGCGTCGCGCCCTTGGGCGTTACCCAGCTGCCGCCGACGCACAGCACCGGATCGAATGCCAGCCAATCGGGCGCGGTCACTTCGGTGATCCCGCCGGTTGGGCAGAAGCGGCACTGGTAAAAGGGCGCGGCGAGCGCCTTCAGCGCTGGCAGCCCGCCCGCTGCCATCGCCGGGAAGAATTTGAAATGCGTCAGGCCGAGATCGAGTCCGGTCATAATGTCGGCGGCATTGGCGATGCCGGGCAGGAAGGGGACGCCGCTTTCGATGATCGGAGTGGCGAGCCGTTCGGTCAGGCCGGGGGAGACGATGAATTCGGCGCCCGCGTCCATCACCTGCGCAAACTGATCGGTGTTGACGACGGTGCCCGCGCCGACGATTGCGCCGGGCACCTGCTTCATGGCCTGGATCGCGTCGAGCGCGGCGGGCGTGCGCAGCGTCACCTCGAGCACGCGCAGACCGCCCGCGACCAGCGCTTCCGCGAGCGGCTGCGCGGTGGCGGCATCGTCGATCACCAGTACGGGAATGACCGGGCTGGTCCGCATGATGTCGGCAATCGTCGGTGTGTCGGTCATCGCGTGAACTCCTGGGCGAAGGCAGCCGCCGCGCCGAACAGGCCGGGCTGGGGATGCGTGATGAGCTTGACCGGGATCGATTCCATCATGCTGCGGAAGCGGCCCTTGGCCGCAAAGCGCTCGGCAAAGCCGGACCGGGCGAGGTGGTCCTTCAGCCGCAGACCGAGGCCGCCGGCGATCACCACGCCCTTCGCGCCCTGCGCCAGCGCGAGATCGCCTGCCACCGCGCCGAGGCTGAGGCAGAAGCGGTCGAGCGCGGCAAGCGCAAGGCTGTCGCTGCCTGCGAGCGCCATCGTCCAGATCGTCTTGTCGTCGATGCGCGGATCGTCGCGCTTCTCGATCTCGGCAAGCGTGCGGTAAATGCCCACGATGCCGGGACCGGCGACGACCCGTTCGGCCGAAACGCGGCCGTGATCGGCGCGGAGCCGCTTCAGGATCGCATCCTCGATGCTGTCGAGCGGCGCAAAATCGGTATGGCCGCCCTCGGTTTCCAGCACATGATAGCCGCCTGTGGTCCGCAATACCTGCGCGACCCCAAGCCCCGTGCCAGGCCCGCAAACGGTGATGACGCCGCGATCGGGGAGCGGCAGATCGGGGCCGGCGATCGGCTCGAACATCGCTGATTCGACCTGGGCGACGGCATGGCCGACGGCGCCGAAATCATTGATCAGGACGAATTCGTCGACGCTCAACCGTTCCTTGATCAGCGCCGGACGGATCACCCAGGGATTGTTGGTGAGCTTGATCAGCTCGCCGCCGACCGGCGACGCGACGGCGATCGCGGCGGCGGTGGGCAGGGGCCCCGCCTGCGCACCGAACGCTTCCCACGCGGTCTGGAAACTCGCGTGCTCGACGGTCTTGAGCGTGACCGGATCGCCCAGCGATTGCACGCGACCGTGCGCCACCTCGGCGAGCGCGAAGCGGGCGTGGGTGCCGCCGATGTCGACTGCGACAACCTGCATCAGGCCCCCATCGCCGCGAGCAGCGCACTGCCGCCGCGCTCGGCTTCATTGGCGCCGTGGCGGAACAGCGCGAACAGTTCACGGCCGGTGCCGCTGGCGGCGGGCGGGGCGGCGACGGGCTCGCGCGCCTGCCACTCGGCGGCATCGACCAGCGCTTCGAGCTGGCCGGTCTCGGCGCAGACGCGGATGACGTCGCCGTCTCGTACCCGCGCGAGCGGGCCGCCGCCGAGTGCTTCGGGGCTCGCGTGGATCGCGCAGGGGACTTTGCCCGATGCCCCCGACATCCGGCCATCGGTGACAAGCGCCACCCGGAAGCCGCGGTTCTGGAGCACGCCGAGCGGCGGAGTCAGCTTGTGGAGTTCGGGCATGCCATTGGCGCTTGGCCCCTGGAAGCGGACCACGACGACCACGTCGCGGTCGAGTTCGCCCGCCTTGAACGCGGCTTGCACCGACGCCTGATCCTCGAACACGCGAGCAGGCGCCTCGATCGTCCAGCGGTCGCGCTCCACGGCGGAAACCTTGATGCAGGCGCGGCCCAGATTGCCGGTGAGGATGCGGAAGCCGCCTTCGGGAGAGAAGGGCGCGCTGGCGGGCTTCAGGATGGTCTCGTCGCCGCTCGCGCCCGGATCGCGCCAGCTGAGCGTGTCGTCGTCCAGCACGGCCTTGACCGCATAGGCCGACAGGTCATCGCCCGACACCGTCAGCAGGTCGCGGTGCAGCAGCCCTTCGCCCAGCAGCTCACCGATGACATAGCCGAGCCCGCCAGCGGCATCGAACTGGTTCACGTCCGCCGATCCATTGGGATAGACGCGCGCAACCAGCGGCACGACGCGCGACAGCCGGTCGAAATCGTCCCAGTCGATCGTGATTCCGGCGCAGGCCGCGATCGCGGGCAGATGGATGAGGTGATTGGTCGAGCCGCCAGTGGCGAGCAGGCCGATCGCTGCATTCACGATCGCCTTTTCATCGACGCAGTGGCCGATCGGACGGTAATCGTCGCCATTCCAGCCGATCGCGGCGATGCGGTGAACCGCGGCGCGGGTCAGCTCCTGCCGCAGCTTGGTGCCGGGATTGACGAAGGCCGCGCCGGGAATGTGCAGCCCCATCATTTCCATCATCATCTGGTTGGAATTGGCGGTGCCGTAGAAAGTGCAGGTGCCCTTCGAGTGGTAGGCTGCGATTTCCGAATCGAGCAGTTCGTCGCGGCTCGCCTTGCCTTCGGCGTAAAGCTCGCGGGTGCGAGCCTTTTCCTTGTTGGAAATCCCAGACGGCATCGGTCCGCCGGGGATCAGGATCATTGGCAGGTGACCGAAGCGCAGGGCGCCCATCAGCAGCCCCGGCACGATCTTGTCGCAAATGCCGAGCAGCGCGGCGCCTTCGAACATGCCGTGCGACAGCGCGATCGCGGTAGACAGCGCGATCGTATCACGGCTGAACAGCGACAACTCCATGCCGGGATAGCCCTGCGTCACGCCGTCGCACATCGCGGGAACGCCGCCTGCAACCTGCGCCGTCGCGCCCGCCTCGCGCGCCCATATCTTCATCTGTTCGGGGTAGCGGTAATAGGTCGCGTGCGCGCTCAGCATGTCGTTGTAGGCGGTGACGATGCCGATGTTCATCGCACGGCCCGCCTTCATCGTCTCGCGGTCTTCCTCGGTCCCCGCATATCCGTGCGCGAGATTGGCGCAGCCGAGCCGCGGGCGATCGACCCCGCCTTCGCGCTCGCGCTCGATCAGCGCGAGATAGGCGCTGCGGGCGGGCCGCGACCGTTCGATGATCCGATCGGTGACGGCGGCAATTTCCGGGGCGATCTCGGCATTGACGGTCATTTACGCACTCCAGTGAATGTCGATCGGCAGCTCGACATCGGCAAGCACGCGTCCGATCGGATAGGGTGACATCGGCCCGTCGTTGATCGCGCGTTCGATCACGTCGCGCTTGGCCTGGCCGGACACGGCGATCATCAACGCACGAGAGGCGACGATCGCCTGCCGCGTCAGGGTGACGCGGGCTACGGGCGCTTCGGCGGGCAGATCGGCGGGCATGACGCCAATCGCGCGACGTTCCTTGGGACCGTTTACCGCTTCGTCGAAATCCGGGCCGGGGAAGATCGAGGCGGTGTGGCCGTCGGCGCCGACTCCCAGCACGCACAGGTCGAGCGGCCAGTGGACATCCTGCAATCGTGCATCGGCAGCGCGCCCCGCCGCCTTGTAATCGCTGGCGGCCTCGCTCGTGATCGGCAGCACGCGTACACCTTTGGGCAGGAAAACCTTGGCGATGGCGGTTACGTTCGACAGCGGATCGCCCATCGGCACCAGCCGGTCGTCGGTCGGCAGGATCGTCACTCGCTTCCAGTCGAGCTTCGCCCTGGCGAGCTTGTCATAGATCGCCAGTGGCGTCTTGCCGCCGGGCAGCGCGATAACGGCAGCACCGCGAGCGTCGATTGCCGATTCGATGATAAACGCCGCGTCACCTGCGACCGCGTCCGCCATTTCGTCGGCGTCGTCGTAATCCCACCATTCGATCTCGGTCATGCTTGATCCTTGGGTTATTACTCGTCGTGCCAGGTCACGCCGTCGCGTTCGGTAAGCGCGATCGCTGCCGAAGGTCCCCAGCTGCCCGCCGTATAGGGTTTGGGCTTCATGCCATTCGCTTCCCAGCCGCGACGGATCTGGTCGATCCAGGTCCATTGCGCTTCCACCTCGTCGCGGCGGACGAACAGCGTCGGGTCGCCGTCGATCAGGTCGAGCAGCAGCCGCTCATAGGCAATGCGCCGCCGGGTCCCGGCGAATTCGGTGTCGAGCGAAAGGTCGAGCGGGACTTCACGCAGCCGCACGCCCTCCCGGTCGAGCCCGGGCTCCTTTGCCATCACCAGCAGCCGGACATATTCCTCGGGCTGGAGGCGGATGACGAGCGCGTTCGGCCGCAGCTTGCCGCCGCGCTCGGCAAAGATCGAATGCGGCACGGGCTTGAACTGCACGACGATTTCGGACTGGCGTGCGGGGAGCCGCTTGCCCGTGCGCAGGTAGAAGGGCACGCCCTGCCAGCGCCAATTGTCGACATGCGCCTTCAGCGCGACGAACGTCTCGGTGGACGAGGGCTTGCCGAGTTCGTCGGCATAGCCGCGCACGGCGTCGCCCTTCACCGCCCCCGCCACATATTGGCCGGTAACCGTCAGCTGCGGCGTATCGGCTTCGGCGATCGGGCGGAGCGATCGTAGTACCTTGACCTTCTCATCGCGGATCGCCGTCCCGTCGAAGCGTGCCGGGGGTTCCATGGCGATCAGCGCGAGCAGTTGCAGCATATGGTTCTGCACCATGTCGCGTAGCGCGCCCGAGCTTTCGTAATAGCCCGCGCGCCCTTCGAGCCCGACGGTTTCCGACACGGTGATCTGGACATGGTCGATGCCACGCGCGCTCCACACCGGCTCGAACAGGGTATTGCCGAAGCGCAGCGCAAGGATGTTCTGCACCGTTTCCTTGCCCAGATAATGGTCGATCCGGAACGTGCGCTCCTCCGGAAAAACCTCGGCCACGGCATCGTTGATCTCGCGGCTGGTGGCGAGATCGGTGCCGAGCGGCTTTTCGAGCCCGATCCGTACGCCGTCGCAGGCCAGCCCGGCGGCATCGAGCCCCGCAATCGTCGGACGAAACAGCGAAGGCGCGGTCGAAAGAAAAATTGCCAGTCCCTGGTCGCAGCTGCCAACCTTTTGCGCGAGCGCACCGAAGCCGTCCTGGCTCGACGCATCGAGCGGCTGATAGCCCAGTCGCTCCAGGAAGCTGCCGATATGCGCATCCTGCTTGCGGTCCGCCGGCAGGAAAGTGGCGAGCGCCTCGGCGGCGAACGTCCGGTAGCTGGCGTCGTCATGCTCGGACCGCGCGGTGCCGGTGATCGTAAGGCCGCTCGGCAACAGGCCGTCGCTGTGGAGACCATAGAGCGACGGCAGCAGCATGCGCTGCGCCAGGTCGCCGGTCGCGCCGAACAGCAGCAGCTTGCCGGCCGGGCGGTTCACAGGATGAGTCCGGCGGTCGGATCGAGTCCGGCCATGATGTTCAGATTTTCCACTGCCGCACCTCCAGCTCCCTTGCCGAGATTGTCGAGCGTCGCGATCAGCCGCGCCTGTCCGGTCGCCGGGTCGCCGCCGACATGAAGCGTCATCCGGTCGGTACCGGCATCGTCCTCGATCCGGATCAGTCGCGTGTCCGGCTCGGCGACACGGATCACAGGGCTGGCGGCATAGGCTTCGGCAAGTGTGTTGCGCAGCGTTTCGATCGTCGGGCGGCGCGGCAGCGCGTGGAGCGCCAGCGGCACTTCGACGATCATCCCGCGATAGGTCCGCGCGACGCTGGGTGTGAAGATCGGCGGATGCTCAATGCGCGCGTGCTTTTGCATTTCGGGCACATGTTTGTGATCAAGATCGAGCGCATAGGCACGATAGGCAGTCGTTTCATCGCCACTTTCGAAATCGGCGATCATCGCCTTGCCGCCGCCCGAATAGCCCGACACCGCATTGACGCTGAACAGCCAGTCGGGCGGCACCAGCCCGGCCCGCACCAGCGGGCGCACGAGCGCGAGAAAGCCGGTGGGGTAGCAGCCCGGATTGGCGACAAAGCGTGCCGTCGCGATCGCTTCGGCCTGGCCGGGATCGAGCTCGGCGAAGCCATAGGTCCAACCGGGCGCAGTGCGATGCGCCGTCGACGCATCGATGATGCGCGTCTGCGGGTTGGTGATCATCGTCACGGCGTCGCGCGCGGCATCGTCGGGCAGGCAAAGGATGACGAAATCGGCGGCGTTAAGCGCTTCGGCGCGCGCAGCTGCATCCTTGCGCGCCGCGTCGTCCAGCGTCGTCACGGCAAGATCGGCGCGGCCACGCAGCCGCTCGTCGATCTCGATTCCGGTCGTGCCGGCCGCGCCATCGATGAACACCCGTGGCGTCAATCGATGTCGCCCAGCGTGACCATCGCCGACTGGGCGATATAGCCGACTCTTCCCAGCCGCGGCGCGATGCCCCACAGCTGGCCGCGTTCGATGTCGAGCGCTTCGACCTGATCGCCGACGGCAAGCATGGCAATCACCGGGGCATCCTCTTCGGGGCCCGACCGGAACGGCGCGGGCGTCGCGACCGACATAGTCAGCGGCGCGGCATAATGCGGCGCGAATACGTATTCGGCGAGGCGAATGTCGGCGAGATCGCGCCGGACGGCATGGGTTTCGGTGTCGAGCGGTCGGCGCGGCCCGGTGAGCGCGAAGCTCCTACGCAGGGACCCGGGCGGCGTCGACGCCGGGTCCGGATCGGAGAAATTGCCCGAATTCTTCAAGAAAATTGGCCCCCTCGACGGTGCGCGCGACGTAAATGTTACGCTTGTCGTTGTCGTCGCGCTCGCGTCGCAGATAGCCGAGCGACCCGAGCCTGTTCAAGGCGCGTGTCACCACCGGCTTCGACACGCCCAAATTGCGTGCCAGACCCCGCACCGTATGCGGCCCCGCCTCGAGGTAGACGATAAGAAGCAACGCCATCTGCCGATTGGTGAGGTCCGGTTCGCCCGAGCGTACGTAGTCGACCAGCGCTCCCATCCAACGCGACAGTGGCTGTTCGGACGAGAGATCGATGTGCGTTCCATGCATGGTCATGTTCACAATGTATAAGAGCGAGCCTCGATCCATAACGCCCGGAAGCGAAACTAGTTTCCTGCCCTTTCCCGCAGTACGCCCGCCAGCTCCGGCGCTGGCGACGGGCGCCGTTCGACCGCGATCCGTTCGGCAGTCCGGGCGGCATGGTTGATCGGGCGGGCCCGCTCGCCTATGTGCCCGCGTTGATCCTGCCATTTCGGAAGCTCTAACCCCGCCATGCTGTTCACATTCCTGTTCGTCGTTCAGGCGCTCGTCGCCGCCGGTCTCGTCGGCGTCATCCTGATGCAGAAGTCGGAGGGCGGCGGGCTCGGCATGGGGGGCAGCCCGTCGGGGCTGATGTCGGCGCGCGGTGCGGCTGATTTCCTTACACGGACTACGTCGATCCTGGCGACGGCTTTCGTGGCGCTGGCGATTGCACTCGCGGTGCTGGCGGCGACGCGCCAGACGCAGCGCGTGACGGCGACTGCGCCGACGCCGACCGCGCCCGCAACCGCGCCCGGGGCGCCGTCGCCCTTGGGTGGCGCCGCGCCGTCGCCGCTCGGCGAGCAGAAGACCGCCGCGCAGGTCGCCGCCGAAGCCGAAGCAAAGGCCAAGCAGCCCGCCGCGAATGCGACGGCGCCAGCGAGCGGCAACAGCAGCGTCCCGATCGAGCGCTGAGCTAGTTTCGCCGCGCCGCCAAAAAGTTTTTCGCGGCGGCGGTGGATTCGCCCGCTTGCCCCGGTGGCGGTTTCGCCGCTAGGCGATTCCTCCCATGACGCGGTTCATCTTCATCACCGGCGGCGTGGTCTCCTCGCTTGGCAAGGGTCTTATGGCGGCAAGCCTCGCGGCGTTGCTGCAGGCGCGCGGCTATCGCGTGCGCATTCGCAAGTTCGACCCCTATCTCAACGTCGATCCGGGCACGATGTCGCCGTACCAGCACGGCGAAGTTTATGTGACCGACGACGGCGCCGAGACCGATCTCGATCTCGGCCATTATGAACGCTTCACGGGCGTGCCGAGCCGCCAGTCGGATAATGTGACGTCGGGGCGCATCTATCAGGCGATCATCAACCGCGAGCGGCGCGGCGATTATCTGGGCGCGACGGTGCAGGTCATCCCGCACGTCACCGACGCGATCAAGGCATTTGCGGTCGCCGATACCGACGATGTCGATTTCGTGCTGTGCGAGATCGGCGGCACGGTCGGCGATATCGAATCGCTGCCGTTTATCGAGGCGATCCGCCAGCTGCGCAACGACCTGGGCCGCGCGCGGTCGGTGTTCATCCACGTGACGCTGGTGCCCTATATCGCAGCGGCGGGCGAGCTGAAGACCAAGCCGACGCAGCACAGCGTGCGCGAGCTGACCGCGCTCGGCATCCAGCCCGACGTCCTCGTCTGCCGCGCCGAACGCCCGCTGCCCGCCAGCGACCGCGCCAAGATCGCGCTGTTCTGCAACGTGCCGGTCGACGCCGTCATTCCTGCGCTCGACGCGCCGTCGATCTACGGCGTGCCGCTGCAATATCACGCCGAAGGTCTCGACCATGCCGTGCTGAACGCCTTCATGATTGACGCCGGCGCCGCGCCCGACCTGTCGCGCTGGTCCGACATCATGGAGCGGCTGGGCAACCCCGAAGGCGAAGTCACCGTCGGCGTCGTCGGCAAATATGTCGGCCTGCCCGATGCCTATAAATCGCTTAACGAAGCACTGGTGCACGGTGGCATCGCCAACCGCGTCCGGGTCAACATCCAGTGGATCGACGCCGAGCTGTTCGAAGCGCCCGACAGCGACATCACCGCGAGACTCGAGCCGCTGCATGCGATTCTCGTCCCCGGCGCGTTCGGCGAGCGCGGGGCGGAGGGCAAGATCGCCAGCGTCCGCTTCGCCCGCGAGCGCCAGGTGCCCTTCTTCGGAATCTGCTTCGGCATGCAGATGGCGTGCATCGAGGGCATGCGGAACCTGGGCGACGTGCCCAACGCCTCGTCGACCGAATTCGGCCCGACGCCCGAGCCGGTGGTCGGCATGATCACCGAATGGATGTCGGCGGCGGGCCTGCAGAAGCGTGCGGCAGGCGGCGACCTGGGCGGCACGATGCGGCTGGGTGCTTACCCGGCGACGCTCACCGGCAACAGCGTGGTCGCATCAATCTATGGCGCGACCGAGATCAGCGAGCGCCACCGCCACCGGTTCGAAGTCAACACCGCCTATCGCGACCGGCTCGAGGCGGGCGGGCTGGTGTTTTCGGGCATGTCGCCCGACGGGACGCTCCCCGAAATCGTCGAGCGTCCCGACCATCCGTGGTTCGTCGGCGTGCAATATCACCCCGAGCTTAAATCGAAGCCGTTCGATCCGCACCCGCTGTTCAAGAGTTTCATCGAAGCGGCCGTGCGGCAGAGCCGGCTCGTGTGAGCGGGGCTGGGGCCGAAAGGTTATAGAGGTCACGACCATGCCAAGGGGCGGCGGCTATGTGCCCCAAGTCCGCTCGTGCGCTGGCCCGGTTCGATTAGGTCCTTCGCCGAGGAACGCGCTGCAGCGCGCGATGGCTCGTCAGGATCAGCTGCGCTAGCTGCGCGCCATAAAAAAAGCGCAGCTGGCTGCGCGCGCGTTCGGTGAATTGGAATCCCCCATCGTCGAGCGCGATCAACAAATGCTGGTCGCAGGCATCCTGCACGATCCGACGAACATGCATGCGCGACACGCCGAAGCGGCGCGCGAGTGTGGCGCGCTGCAGATCAAGCGGCTCGCGGGTGGGGAATTCGGCGGCGCCTTGCGACACCAGTGCCCAGACGATCTGGGGACCGGCGTTGCGCTCGATAAACACCTTCAAAATCGCGAAATCGGCTGGTTCGCGACCCATGATCTCGGCCAGCCCTTCGGCATGCAGCCGACAGAAATCGGCAAAAAAGCGAGGGTCCTGAAGGGATTTCGCTGCGGTCGCCGCGGTCGCGTCGACGATCGACGCAGCCGCCAGCGCGGCGTCGAGGTGGCGCCGCCAGTCGTCGAGGAACGGCGCCGAAACCGCATAGCGGGCAGGCCCCCCGCCTTCGCGATCGCTCCACATCGAGACAAAGCCGAGATAGCGCATGAACAACAGCAGCGCGCGTACCCGGCCCGCACTCAGCAAGCCGAAGCGCGCGCACAGATTTTTCAGTGCGACAAGCGTCAGCCCTTCGCCATGCAGCGCCGTCGCGCACAAGGCCGCGACATATTTGCCGGCGTCCTTGAAAATCTTGTCCAGCTGCGGGTTGTCTGCAGTGAGCGTCAGCATCGAAGCGGCAAGCGTTCGCGCTGCCCGGTCGAACCCAGGGTCGGCCAAGATCCGCTCGAGGAGGTCGTCGAATGAAGCTGCTGTGTTCGTCGGTGTCGATGGATCAAGGCTGGTGGCCAGCAGAGACGTCACAATACCACTCCTGGCTGGGCGGACAGCGAGCGCTAAGCGCATTCGAAAAATGCGGTCAAATCAAATTTGTTACATTGTCATACCGAGATTGGCCTGCCCAAGGTGATGGATGCGTGCCCGAAATCGGTTAACCGGCCACGCTGGGTGTTGAGTAACCGGGGGCGGCATGGGCGACATTGTGACTGAACCGATTGGCGTCGACGGCTTCGACGCCAGGGCCTGCCGATAATGCCCGATACCGTTTTTCGCGTCACGAATGCAGCCGAACTCGCCGCCGCGCTCCGGGCGATTGCCAACGGTCGTGGCAATTACGTCATCGAAATCGGCAGTGCCGGTAACCCGGCGCACATCTCGCTGGGTGGCGACCTGCCGATCATCGCGCTCGCGGCCGCCACCAGCACGCTGCCCGCCGGCAGCCTGACGATCATCGGCAACGGCAGCGAAATCGACGGCAACAACCAGTTTCGCGGATTGCTAGCCTATTCGGGCCAGACGGTGATCCGCGACCTGACGTTCGTCGACACCGTCGCGATCGGTGGTGACGGCGGTAACTCATCCAACGCGAGTGGCACCGGCGGCGGTGGCGCCGGCCTGGGCGGTGGTCTGTTCGTCGGGGCCCAGGCGCAGGTTTCGATCAGCAATGTCGACTTCGTCGATACTGGTGCGATCGGGGGCAACGGTGGCCGCAATCCCTATGGCGCGACCGGATCGGGCGGTGCGGGCGGCGGTGGCATGGGGGGTGACGGCGGCACCCCGAGCCTGTTCTTTGCAGGCACCCGGAGCGACCGGAGCGGCGGCGCGGGCGGCGGCGGGCTTGGGGTTGGTGCAGACGGTGCCTCGGGAGGAATAACCAGCGGCGGAGCCGGGATCGGCACGGGCCAGGGCTCTGGCGGCAGCGGCGGCACCCAGAGCCGGGACGCGTACCTGCTGTTCTACACGAATACGCTCAACTATTCGGCCGCCTCACCCGGCGCCGACGGCGGCGGCGGCGGTGCCGGTTATGTCATCGGCGGGGGCGGGGGCGGCATCGGCGGCGCCAACGTCGGCAATCAGTATCTTGGCGGCTTTGGCTTCGATCTGACGTTCTCGGGGCCGGGCGCTGCCCTTCAGCTGCTGGTTCTGGCGGGAGCGATCAGCCCCGGCATCGGCACCGCCGGCGCGGTCGCGTGGGGGATCTACAGCTATCTCAGTCCCCGCCTGGGGGCGCCCGCCGAGATCACTTATTATTCCAACCTGACGCTCACCAATGCGGGCGGGTTCGGCACCGAGGGGACGGGGGTCCCGACACCGCGCGTGCCGAGCTACGGACTGGGCGTGAGTTTTCGCAATAGCGGGGGCGATGCGGTGGAGCCCCCCGGCGGCAGCGGCGGCTTCGGCGGCGGCGGCGGTGGTGGCGGCCAGAATAGTTCGGGCGGCGACGGCGGCTTCGGCGGCGGCGGTGGCGGTGCGGGCCGCAACGCGGGGCCGAATGCAAACTATCTGGTCTATGCCGGCGATGGCGGGTTCGGCGGCGGTGCGGGCGGCGGCTATTACCTGGTCCAGCAGGACGGCAGCCAAATCCTTTACGGCGCCGGTCGGCGCGGCAACGGCGGCGGCGCCGCCTATGGCAGCTATGGCGGCGGCGGTCTGGGCGCGGGCGGTGCGGTCTTCGTCCAGACGGGCGGCACGCTGATCGACCTGGGCGGCTCCGACATCGTCAGCAGCCGGGTCGCCGGTGGCTTGAACGGCGCCAATGCCGCCCAGGGTGCGGATTATCTGCGGCAAATTGCGCTGACGAGCGGCAATTCGCCACAAAGCGCGCGCATCTTTGACGGCAGCGCCTATGGTTCCGGCATCTTCCTGCAGGGCCAGACCCGGCTCGCGCTGGTCCCCGATGCGGGCACGACGATCCACACCGGCAATATCTGGGACGAAGCCGGATCGCCTGACGAATTCGGCCGCCTGCCGTTCAACGTGCTCGTCAACGGCATCGCGGTATTCGCCGGTGCGGTGCAGGTCGGCGGGTCCGGTACGGTCGTGCTCGGCGGCACCAATCGCTATCTTGGCGGTACGTTGCTGGCCGCCGACGTGCTGAACCCTTTGCCCGGGTTCAATGATCCGGCATCGGCGAATTACGGGCGCTATCCGGTGGGGGGCTCGACGCTCGAGATCGCCACCGGTGCCACGCTGCTCGGCACGATCCGCATGCCCGGCGTGACGCTCGCGGGCAATCAGGACCTGGCAGCGGCACGGCTGGTGCTCGATGCCGGGGTCACGCTCGGCAATCCGATCCAGATTGACAATGTCGCAGGTGCCGACGCGCCCGGTCGCCAAGCAACATCGGGCGGAACGCGGGTCGAATTCAACGCAACGCCGCTGGTGATCGATCTCAGCGCGGGTGGCCGTTTCACCGGCAGTTTCATCGGCCTGTTGCCGCAGCAGCGCGTTGCCGTCATCGGCGCGCCGTTCGTCAATGCACCGGTGCGCGCTGACGAAAGTGGCTTTCTCGTTTATGTGCAAGGCTATGTCGACGGCAGCGGGCATGCAACCAATGCTGCGGGCGGAACGCTGGCCAGCCTGACGAGTCTGTCGGTTGCCGGTTCGACCGAATACTGGATCGCGAGCGGCAGCCAGCTTCAGGGCCTGTTGCAATGGCTGCCCGCGTTTAACCCGCTTGCCGACACCAATTACACCGTCAATCTCAACGGTCAGATCGGTTCGTCACTGACGCTGCCGTCCTTTTTGGTGCCGACAATCGCCAGCGGCAGCCGGATCACGCTTGCCAATGAAGGCCGGGCCTATGACGGCATCGCCAATCCGGCCCACGACACTGTCACGCTTTCGGGCGGAGCGATCACGCTCAATCCGCTGACCGCCCTGACACTGTCGGGCGATCTGGTCATCAACAACCTCATCAACGGCAGCGGCGGGGCCAGTGGCCTGACCACCCAAGGCAATGTGCGGCTGACCGCCAGCAACCGTTTCCTGGGTGGCGTGACGCTTGCCGGCACGCTCGAGCTTGCCAATGCGCGTGCGGCGGGTGAGGGCACGATCACCTTCGCCGCGCCGCAGTTCGTCTCGCCTGCCAATACTCTCCGGCCGACGTTGTTTGGCGCGACGATTACCGCCGGCAACCGACTGGTGCTGGACGGCGCGACCTTGCCGACCAACCGCGTGGCCAATTTCGAGTTCGGCAACACCGTGTCGGTGCGCGGCATCGCCGATACCGCAGCGCTCCGGTTCGCCGATGCGAACGGCGACCTGCGCGTCGGCGACCAGGTGCTGCACATTGCCGGGCCGCGCGCCGCCAACGCCCGCTACATGCTGACTGCCGACGGGCAGGGCGGCACGATCATCGAAACGCTGCAGCGGTACGGCGACAATTTGCTGCTGGACGAATTCGTCAACCTCGCCGCGCGGGCGGGCGCGCTGGGCATGCCTGCCGGGGCTGAGCTGGTGTTCGACGCGGCGGGGAGTTTGTCGCCAAACCTGTCGACGGACCGGTTGCCTGCGATCGTCGCGCCGGACGGCTACCGCATCGTTATCGACGGCGCGGGGCGCCAGCTGATCCGCCCGGTCGGCGTGACCACGACTCCCGTCGTCGACCACGGCGAAGTTGTCCTGCGCGATCTGACATTTGCGAACTTTGCGTCGGGCCGAGGCATCACCGTCAACGACCAAGCGCGGGTCTATCTCGAAACCATCACAAATCCTGATGGCGCAACGATTGCGAGCGGCGGTCTGCTGGTGCTGCGGTCGGGCACCCTTGGTGGATCGGTGGACAATCGCGGCGTGTTTTCGGTTGCACCCTTTGCCGGGGACACGGCGATGCTTTCCGGCGCAGTCGTCGGCGATCTGACGATCGGCGACCGTAGCGCCACGCTTTTCGGTGTGCCGACGCTGGGCACCGGGACGGTCATCGTCACCCCCGACGCGACGGTGACCGGCCGGGTCATTCTGACGACGCCGCAGACGCTTGAACTTGCCGCCGGGGCGAGGCTGAACGGCGCCGAGATCGCCTTCGCCAACGCGGTCGGCGGCGTTGTCAGGATCGATGGCACGACATTGCCGACGAACACGATCAACTTCGTCGATGATATCGGGACCATACAATTCGCCGACCTGCATCCGGCGTCATCCGTAACGCTTGTCGTCGATGCCGACGGCCGCCTGACGGTGCCCGGTTTGACCGGTACGCTCCAGTTTGCCGGACTGGTCCAGGCGGGTGAGCAGTTCCGGTTGATCCCGGTTGGCGAGGCGGGCGCGTTGCTGATTCAGCTCGATCAGCACACGACCATCGACAATGCGCTTGATTTTGCTGCGCTGGGCGCGGTGCTCTCTGCGCTTCCGGGTGCGCAGGGACTGGGCATCGACGTCGCCTTGAGCGGGCAGGTCGTGTTGGACCGCGACACGCCGGTTTTCGATGTGAGGCCGGGGGTGCTGCTGCGCTTCACCGACGCTGGACCATCGACCCCGGGCGGGCTGGTGCTTGCGGATGGCGTGCGCGCGTCGATCGACGGCAACAACCGCTTCACCGGCGGGATCACGCTCGGTGACCGTTCGGTGCTCACGATCTATGATGGCGCGGCGGCGGGTACAGGTGGCATCCGCTTCGACGGCGACGGCGCGACGTTGCGGGTTGCGATCGCAGACGGCACGGTCGACTCAATCACTGGCTTCGGGCCGTCCGAATTCATTGATATCGCCACGGGGGCAGTGCCGGTTGGCGGTACGCTGACCCTGGATCTCGACAGCCGTGCCCGCATCGCAACGGCGACGGGCTATGTAACGATCGTGCTGCCCGATCAGACCCCGGGCAGCCTATTGTCGGCGGTGGCCGACGGCAACGGCGGCGTGCGATTGAGCACCGCGTTCGCAAGCCAGACGATCACCGTTCACGATGCAGCCGAACTCGACGCAGCGATTGTCAATGCGAACACGTCGGCGCGCAATACGACGATCGTCCTGGCGCCACCCGCGGGTACGATCGCAATCGACCGCGCGCTTACCGCGATCAACCTGATCCCAGGCGCGTCGCTGTTTGTCGAGGGTGGCGGCGCCATTTTGGACGGCGGCGGCCAATGGTCGGGTTTCTCCGTCCGGCGCGGCAACTTCGCCGTCGCCGACCTGTCGCTCCAGAACATCGCCGGCAGCGGCGGCGGCGCGCTGCAGATCGTCGGGCCCAGCACCGTCCGGGTCGGCGGCGATGGCAGTTTCGAAGGCGCCGTGAGTGGCGCCAGTGGCAGTGTGCTCGAGCTCGATGCGGCGACCGGTGACGATCAACTTGTCACCGGCGCGATTACCGGAAATGTTACGGTCAGGCTGGCCGGTGAAGGCAATGTGACGTTGTCCGGGCCGCTCGGCTATGGCGTCACCGACATCCGGGGCGGCACGCTGACGATCAACAGTGCGCTCGATGGGCTGCGCGGCGGCATCGTCGATAATGGCACGCTGCAATTGGGCAGCTCGGCGAGCGGCACGTTCGCACAAGCAATATCGGGCACCGGCCGGCTGATCAGCGACAGCGCGTCGGTGATCACGCTTGCCGGCGGACTGACGTCCACGGGAAATGTGACGATCAACGCGGGCACTCTGCGGATTGGCGGCACGGGGCTGACCGCGCCAATCGTCAACGCCGCCACGCTCGATCTGTTCACCAGCGGCATTGTCACATCGTCGATCTCGGGGACCGGCTCGTTCATCTACAGCGGCACCGGCACCACCCGGCTTGCCGCCGCGAACGGCAGCAACGGGTCGCTTACCGTCCGCAGCGGTGTACTGGATCTCGCAAGCACGAACAGCTTCAGCGCTGTCACGCTGGAAGGCGGCGAGCTGCGGATCGGCTCGGGCGCCACGACCGGCAGCAGCGCGATCAACTTCGCGCCGGGAGGCCGCGCAACGCTTACCGTTGATGTGAGCCAGATCGACGACGTGACGATAGCGGGGTTCCGCCCAGGGAGCGTCATCCATCTGCTCGGCGTGCCCAACCCGCAGTCGGTGACGGCCGATGGTCACCAGCTCACCGTAACCGGTCGCGACGGTTCGAACCCGGTATCGTTCGCCATCCAGCTCGATGACGGAACGGACACGTCAAACGCCGTTTACCGGATCGTCTCCGACGGCAGCAGTGGCGCCTATCTGACGCAGCCGTCGGCAGATTATGTGATCGCGACCGCAACCGACCTGACCAGCGCGATCGCAGCGATTACGGAAGGCGGCGCGGCCTATCAGGCCGGGATCGACTACAGCTTTTCGCTGACGGGTGCCGCGATCCGGCTTGCCGCGCCGCTGGCACCGATCGTGCTCGCGCCAGACGCCACGCTGACGATCAACGGCGCGCTGTCGATCGCCGATCCGGCGGCGCGATATGTGGCAGGCGGTGGATTCGCAGCTGCGGCCACGCCATCGGCGCTGACGATCGCCTCGCCGGGTGTGACGATCAACGCCGGCGAAAACCCGGTGTCGCTGCTCGGCGTCAGCCTGCACGTGGCATCGAGCGGCGAACTGTTGATCCTGCAGCGTGGTGGCCAGGCCGGGCAACTCGCCGCGGCGACATCGGTGGTCGACGGGACGCTGACGATCGACGGCGATTTCACCTTCGGTGCGCCTGCCGGGAACAACAATCTCGCGCTCACCGGGTCGGGCATCGTCACTCTGCAGAACGGCGTCTTCACCTTGGGCGACGGCAACCGTTCCGGCTCCAATCCCGGGCTAGCGATCGACGGCGTGCTCAACCTGCGATCGGCCACGCTGAACGCGCAGGGCCTCAGCCAGTTCAACGGTGGCCGGATCCACGAACTTAACCTGTTCGGCGACAGTATCGCCCGCGTCGACCTCGGCAGCGTATCGCGGCTCGTCTTCGAACCGGGCGGCACCAGCGTGGTCTGGAACGCCAGCAGCCGGGCACCGACCGCTATCCTGTCGGGTATTGATGCCGGCGACCGGATCGGCGATCCCGTCATCCGCTACGCTCAGGTGGCGCGCGATGGGCATGTCCTGCACATCGTCGGATCGTCGGGCGAGCGAGTCGATTACCAGATCGATCCGAACGACGACATTTCGGACATCGGCTTCGTCATTTCAGGCGGCATGCTCCGCGCGGTGCAGGCCCGCTATGTGGTTGCGAACGAGGCGGAACTGGTGGCCGCCATCCGCGCGATCAGCGCGGGCGGCGAGGCTTATGGCAGCGGGATCGACTACACGATCGTGCTCGCGGGCGACATTGCCCTGACGCAAAGCTTGCCGAACTTCGCACTCGCCGGCGCTTTCCGCGATTTCACGCCGGCCAGCACGGTCACGGTCGAAGGCGCGGGGCATGCAATCGATGCCGCCGGGCACGGCGGGTTCGAATCGAACGCGCGCATCACGCTGCGCAACATCACGGTTACGGGCGCGGGCAATCAGTCGCTCGATGGCGCGCTGACGCTTACCGGCAACGCGACTGCCGTCCTGGAAAACGCTGCCATCGTCGATGGCGCCGGTCCCGCCAGCGGTACGGTGCGCGCGGCGGTGAGCGGCGGCACAATCGTCGCCACACCGGCAGCCGGTCAGGAGGTGCTGATCGGCGACCCGATCACCAGCGGCGGCCTGATCTTGAACGGGGCGGGCACGCTACGGCTGGGCAATGCCTCCAACAGCTTTACCGGTGGCATCCGGCTCGATCAGGGAACGCTGGAATTGAGCGGCAGCCAGAGCGCCGGGCTCGGCCAGCGCCCGGTCAATGTGACGACGCCGTTCTACGGTGTGGGCACGGCGGCGGTCACCTTTGGCGGCAACGCCGTCATCGAGGCCGACGGGCGCCTCCCCAATATCGCCGTGTTCAACCTCGGGACCGGCAACGGCACGCTCCACTTCACCGCGATCGCGCCCGAAGACCTGACGCTGACCCGCGGACGGCTCGTCACAACCTACTATATCGCCGAGCACACCGCGATTACCGCACGCGGCGATACCGGGACGGTCTATCTCAACGGCGTCACCGCGCCGCTGACCGTCATATCCGACGGGGCTGGCGGCTCCTATGTATATCTGCCCCGGACACAGTTCACGGTGGCCGACGCGGCCGGGCTGACGCGAACGATCGACGCGATCAACGTGGGCGGCACTCAGGCCGCTGCCGGCATTGCCGATCATATCGATCTGACGCCTGTCGGCGGCACGCTGGCGTTCGGACAGTCACCCATCGTGGTCGACTTGCCGACCGGTACCGGCCTGACGATCGACGGCCAGGGCAACGCGCTCGCCGGACAGGGCGGGACCGGGTTTGTCCTCGTTCGCGGCTCGCTGGCGATCGAAGACGTCACGATCGGCGGCTTCGGCGGCTCGGGCGCGATCAGCCTGGCTGCCGGCACGAGTGCAAGCCTGACCGACGTTCACTTCGCGGCCCCCGGCGACGACACGTCGCTGCTGACGATCGGCGATGATGCTCGCGTGACAATGATAGGGGGCGATGCGTCGGGCGGGGTGGTGCTGCTTGGCGACGATGCCGTGCTGACCTTGTCAGCCGTGAACGGGGTGCTCGATTTTTCGGCCTCGATCCGCGACGCAACTGGATCGGGCGCGGGTGACGACGATGGTCATGTCGTCACGAGGGGCAATGTCCGGCTGGGCGCGATCAATACATTCGCCGGCGGCATCAGCGTTGATGGTACGCTTGAACTGGGATCGGTGGCGGCGGCCGGTTCGGGCACGATCAATTTGTCGGGCGCCAGCCGGCTCGTGATTCAGCCCGGCGTCGCGGTTGCCAACCGGATTGCCGGACTGGCGTCCGGCGCAACGATCGATGTTCGCGGCTTCGACGCCAGCAGCGCGCGGATCGACGGTCAGATCGTCACATTGATCGGGGCGAGCGGCAGCTATCAGCTGAATTTGGCCGATAGCGCGCGTGTGACCAGCGCTTTCACCGACGTGCTGTCGCTTCGACCCGACGGCGACGGCGGCACGATCGTCTCTCTGGTTCCGCGGCAAACGGCAGGTGCGGCGGTCTCGACGACATCGATCTCGCTGGGCGCTGCCCATGCGACCGTGCTCGCCGGCCAGCCGGTCGTCGCGCCGGCCGCAGACATCAGGATCAGCAATCTGGCGGCGAGCGGCGGGGAAACCATCACTGCCGCCTTCGCGACACTCGGTGTCGGCGTGCGAGGTGCCGGTTCGCTGGCGCTAGCACCAGGCGAAAGCGGTATCTTGTCGATCGGGGTCGAGCCAACCCGGCCCGACGGCGCCACTGGTGTCTTCAGCGGCACAGCAACACTCGCGCTAGCCAGCACCGGGCCCGGCCGACCGGACGCCCCGATCACGGTTGCGCCGGTCACGGTCACTGCGACCTATTATGACTTTGCGCGGCCCATCCTGTCGCGCACAGCGATCGACCTCGGTGCGGCGCGTGTCGGCGACGCGGCGCTGACGGCCAGCCTGGGCATCGCGAACGGCGTCGGCGCCAGCGCCTATCGCGAAGGCCTGTCATACACCTTGACCGAAACCAATCCGGCGCTGACGACGACTGGCCCGACCGGAACGCTTGCGGCAGGACAATCGGCAACCATTGGCTTCAGCTATTCGACGCAGACCGCCGGCATCATCAACGATGCAGCGTTGCTGGGTGCGGTATCGACCGGCGCGGGAACCAGCAATCTCGCCGACACGTCGCTCGGCAGCCAGGCGATCAGGCTGAGCGGCACGGTTTACAATCCGGCCGTCGCGCAGCTGCCGACGGCGCTGTCGTTTGGGTTTGTCCATGTCGGCGACGATGTTTCCCGGACGCTCGCCGTTCGCAACGGCGCCGCGATCGATGCGCCGAGCGACAGCCTGCTTGCAAGCTTCCTCCCGAACGGAACGATCGCCGGCGACCCCTCGCAAGTGGTGCTGGGCGCAGGCGGGCGGATCACCGGCTCCAGCGCCACCATCGACGTCGATGCGGGCAGCAGCGATGCATTGACGGTTCGTTTGAACACGGCATCGACCGGCAACTTCGCTGCGCTGGCGACCGTCAATCTCGCCAGCCACAACGGGGTATTGAACGACCTGTCGCTCCCCAGCCAAACCGTGTCGATTTCCGGCACGGTGCTGAATTACGCTTCGGCCGCGCTGCAATTGGTGGACGGCAGCCCGGCGACGCTCACTGGTTCCGGCACGGCCTATACGCTCGATTTCGGCGCGATCGACTCGGTGACGCGCGCCAGCCTGTCGCTGCGCAACAGCGCGACGGGGTTGTCCGATCTGCTGTCAGGTTACTTTACCGTGACGGGCAGCACTGCGCCGAGCAATTTCGTGACGACCGGATTCGATCCGTTCGCGGGCCTTGCCGCCGGTCAATCGACCAGCCTGCCGACGATCACGATCACGCCCAACCAGGCAGGGCAAGTCAGCCAGACCATCGTGCTGACACCGACCGGCAGCAACGCGGGCGGGTATGTCGGGCAGCTACCCGCCATTACACTGACCGTCCGGGCGCAGGTCACGGTTACCGCATATACTGCGACGACCGCCGCCGAGCTGGCAACGATCGTGTCGGAAATCAATGCGGGCGGCGTCAATGCTCAGGAAAACCGGCACTATACGATCGAGCTTGCGCCCGCTGCGGGCAACCGTATCGACGTCACCAGCGCGCTCCCTGCGATCAATCTCGCGAGCGGGAGTTCGCTGACGCTGCGCAGCCCGACGGGCGACGTTCGACTGGTGGGCGACGGCAGCTTGGCGGGGCTTTCGGTCACCTCGGGATCGGTCCAGTTCGACGGAGTCAGCCTGTCGGGCTTCCAAGCCAGCGCGAATAGGGGTGCCGCGATTACGGTCGGCAGCAACGGATCGGTCAGCATCCTGTCGGGCAGCTTCGACGGGGGCAGCGGGACCGCGATCGCGCTGCAGGGAGGTTCGCTGGTTCTGAACCCGCTCGGCGACCGCGCGATTACGATTGGCGGCGTTTCGGGCGGTGCGGTCGTGCACGGCGGCAGTGGCACCGCGACGCTGACCGGTACGTCGGCCTATGACGGCGGCAGTGTCGTCGCCGGCAACCTCGTTCTGGCGACAATGGACTCCGCCGGCAGCGGCACGATCACGCTGCGTCCGCAATCGATGCTGACGCTGGACGCGACAGGCAATCTTGCCGCACCGGTCGCCGGTTTTGCGGGGGCGGCAATCCATTTCCGCGGCGTCCAGAACGGCGATGTCACGCTGGAAGGCAACCGCCTGACGGTCAGTGACGGCGTCCATACTGCCGTCGTCACGCTGGCCGACTCCAACCTTTCCTATTACGGCCTGACGATCGAGCGATCGGACGCGGGCACAATTGTACGCGAAGCCGCACCGGGCCTCGCGCCGCGTGGCGCGGCAGTGGCGTCGGTCGATCCTGTGGTGTTCGGCAACGTCCATGTCGGCGAGACCGCAACAGCGCTGCTGCACGTCGCCAACAATGCGCGGCAGGGCGGCGATACGTTGGTCGGCAACAGCTCGTCCGGCACCGCACCGTTCCAGGTGACGGGTGACCTCGCCGTCGCGCCCGGCCGGACCGGAACCGTCGCGGTCAGTTTCGTTCCCGGTGAGGCAGGCCGTTATGAGGGGTCCGTTCCGCTCGCATTCGAAAGTCGCGGCGCCAATGGCGCCAGCGATCCCCTAAGTGGCACGAGCGTCGCGATCAGCGGCAACGCCTATCGCCTCGCGACACCGACCATTTCGGGGCTCGGTAATCTGGGATTCGCGCGCGTCGGCGATACGCTCTCGGGCACGCTGACGATCGCCAACGGCGTGGCCTCGCCCTATCAGGAGAGCGCGCTCTACGCGGCGATGGTGCGCGCAACCGGCAGCACGCCGCAGGCCGCAACCGCCGCCGTCACCTTGAGCGACAGCGCATCGGGCACCGTTGCCTCGGGCGGCAGCACGACAGTCGGCGTGTCGATCACGCCGACATCGGGCGGGCGATACAGCTTTGCAGTGCCGGTTGCCTTCACGTCGACTGGCGTCGGCACCAGCGAACTCGCGGACACGCCGCTTGCCGGACAGGAACAGTCGCTGAGTGCGATCTTCTATGCCCCAGCGGTTGCCCAATACACCGGCACGGTCGATTTCGGTTGGCTGCACCGTGGCGAGGCGCGCCAAGGCGTCGTCTTTGTCGCCAACCGGCCAACCGTTGCCGGCGAGTTCATCGACCGGCTGTCGGCAGCGTGGACCAGCGTCGGGCGAGCCTTCACCGCCAGTGGCTCGGTCACCGATCAGGCAGTGGGCGATCCGACGGTCGCGTTGCGGATTGGCTTCGACGCCGCGACGACTGGCGTCTTCAACCAGAGCGCGACGCTGACCTTCACCAGCCGCAACGATGTGCTGCCTGATCTGACCACCGTCGGAACGCCGGTCGCCTTGAACGCTGTTGTAACCGATTATGCGCGCTCGGCGCTGACGATGGTGTCCGGCAGCGGCCAGTTTGCGGGCCAAAGCAGCAACAACGACCTCGGCAACCAGGCGCGCTTCGGCGCTTATACGCTCGATCTTGGATCAATCACCGGTCCGCAGGCGCTCAGCTTCCGGGTCGCCAATGCTGCGACCGGCTTCGCCGACCGACTGTCCGGCACGGTCGTGCTCGGCAATGGCAATGTCGGCGCGCTGAGCGGTGCGGGGCTGGTCTTCGGGGGACTGGAAGCGGGCCAGGCGAGCGACGTCTTCACGGTCACTATCGATCCCGACCAGGCCGGACATTTCGTGCAGACGGTGATTGTCCGCGGGACGGGATCGAATGACGGCGGATACAGCGGCGACATCTATGACACCACGCTGACGATCACCGGCACGCTGACGGTCGGAGACTACCGCTTCCCGGGTGACGTGACCAACATCCGTGAGCTCAACGATGCGCTTGCGACTGTCTTCAACGGCAACGCAGGACCGCTGGGATCGTTCGCCGGGGGACTAACCAACGTCAATTATGTCGCCCGCTTTGCCGAACAGGGTCGGCTCAATTTCAGTGACGACATCGCGCCGATCGAAACGCCCGGCAGCTCGACGCTGCTGCTGGACGGCCAGGGCGCGACGATCAACGGCGGCGGCCACGGCGGTTTCTGGGTGACACAGACGCGTGCCGTCGAGTTGCGCGACATCAGTCTGTCGAACATGGGCGCCGCGCCCCAGGCGCCCCCCCGGCGTCGCCGGCGCGCTGAACGTCGGCACGCCGTTCGTCAATCATGGGGACGCGTCGGTTACGCTGAACGACGTCTACTTCCGCGGCAACGACCCGGCCCCCGATAGCGGACCGCTGCCTTACGATGTCACGGTATGGGATGGCGGCCTGCTGACGATGTACGGCGGTGGTTTCCTAGGCAGCCCGGGGTCCGCAGGATCGCTTGCCGTCTATCGCGGCGGCGTGGCCGAACTGTTTGCCACCTCGGGCGTCCTCAACGTCGGTGGCGCGATCGTCGGCGACGGCATCGTGAGGATTGGCGCGGCGGATGGCGAGGTCGTCGTCAACAGCCTGACCGACAACGATCGTGGCGAACGGTTCTCGGGCGTCTTTGAGATTGCGAACGGCGCAAGGCTCCGCCTCGCCCTCGATCCGACCGACAGTATCGCCGACTTCGTCAACGACGGCCAACTGACGCTGGAATTGCCGGGCCTCGAACAGATCGTCTTCGGTGCGTCGGACAGCCCCTATGCCGGTATCGTTCCAAACGAGTCGATCCGTGTCGATTACGGCATCGATTTCGGCGACGGCGCGATCCAGACGTTCAGCACCACCCTCGACATCCGCGGCTACCGTCTGTTCCACGTCGCCGACGCGTTCAACACGCTTGGCGGTCTGTTCAGCGCGACGCTGTCGCAGGGCGAGGCGGCAACGCTTTCGCTCGAAATCGGCGATCCACGCATTGCCTATGTCTCGTTCGCCAGCGCGGCGGGCACGCCGGTAGAGCGGCTGGGCCTGCCCTCGTACATCGTCGCGAGCGGCGCGGGGACGCCGATCGCGACGATAACCCAGCCGCTGATCTTCGGCCCCAACGACGCGATTGCGATCAACGGCAACGCGATATCGCTCGGCGATTTCAACATCGTCACCTTTGCCGACCTGGTGGACTATCTGTCGACCGTCGGCAGCACATTCGGGACCGAGATCGATGTCGGCATCGATGCCGACGGTCGGCTGGTGATCGGGTCGACGACGGGCAGCTTCCTGCTCGAAGACGTTCGCGGCACGCCGCTTGAAGCTGCCGGAATCGCTCCCGGGCGCTACGGAACGCTCGATCTGCCCAACGATATCGTCGGCACGGGCACGGTGATACTGGACCAGCCCTATGGGTCGAATCTGATCTTTTCGGGCGCCATCGGATGGACCGGCGGCCTGACCCTCAATGGCGGGTCGGTGACGTTCAGCGGCGACACATCAAGGCTGGGCGGCGTGCTTGACCTCGGCGCCTATCAAACCACCACCCTGATTTTCGACCAGCAGCAGGCGAGCGCCTTTGCCGGTTCGATCGTCGGTTCCGGCACGCTCATCATCCGGGGAGCGGGCCAACTCACGCTGCTCGGTGGTGCGGTCGAAAACGTGACGGCGGATTTTCGGACGATCCTCGACGGCACCTCGGTCCGCGTCGTCGATGCGAGCGTGTTCGGGACCAACGGAATCGATTTCCTGGGGGACGCGTCGCTCCTCGAACTCGAGGCGCGGACCGCGCTGCCAAACTTCATCGGCCATTTTGCCGACGACGACGCGATCAGGCTCGATGGCTTCGATGCCGAGACCACGACCTATGCGATCGGGGCCGGCAACAGCGTTCACTTCGTGGACGGCGACGGGCAGGCCATTGATCTCACTTTCATCGACGCGGATTTTGCGCGTCAGGGCTTTGCCATTCGTGACGACGGCCAGGGTGGCGTGCTGATCTCGCTGCGCGACGCCCCCCTGACGCCCCAGATCCTTGCGCTCGGCGCGGCGCCGGAACGCGGCCAGCCGCTTGAGCTTCGCGGTACGGCCGATCCGAATGCGCTGGTATCGATCTACGACGGTACGACGCTGATCGGGCAGGGGCGTGCCGCGGCGGATGGCGTGTTCGACATCGTGACCACAACGGTCGTGACGGCGAGCCGCCTGATCCTGACCGCCATTGCAACGAGCGAGCAGGGTGTCGACAGTCGGCCATCGGGAAACTTTCAGGTCGACGTGCCCCCGCGTGCGCCGAGTGTCGACAGCAGCGTCGTCGCGGTGGCCGGCCGGCAGATCGTCTTCAGCGGTACCGCCGAGCCCGATACGCGGGTCGTCATTCGTGACGGCAACACGTCGGTGGGCGAAGCCGTCGCAGATGCAAATGGCGTGTTCTCGGTCCGCACCGATGGCGGTTTTAGTGCGGGGGCGCGCCAGTTCACGGCGATCGCAATCGATGGTGCCGGGCTGCAGAGCGGACCGACCTTTGTTTCGATCCGGGTCGATGCCCTGCCTGTCATCGCGCCCGACGACCAGCTGGTTTCGGCAAGCCTCACCGAACGCAGCGGCCTGACCGGATCGTCGCTGACCGATTCGGTGAGCGGCAACATTCGCTTCAGCGACCCCGACAGCGACGACCGCTTCACCACATCGATCGCGCTCACCGGAGCGCGCTATGTCGATGGCAATGGTCAGTCTTTAACGTTGTCCCCCGTTCAGACGCGGCTGCTGGAGCGTGCCTTGTCGGCGTCGATCGCACCGGGCACGGTAGGCGCGGGCGCCGCGACGTGGCGTTTCCAGATCGCCGATCGCGATCTCGACTTTCTGGGCGCGGATCACCGGCTGACGTTGACGTTGTTGCTTACTGTCGATGATCGTCGCGGCGGCACTGCGACATCAACGATCTCGCTGCTCCTGACGGGTGCAGCCGAACCGCCGGTCAGCCAGCCCGATGCCGTCGCCACAAACGCCGACGCACCGATCAGCGGCAATGTGTTTGCCGACAATGGATCTGGCCCCGACGTGGCGATCGACGCGCCGCTTGTCCTCGGGCTCATCAACGGCAGCGCGGTGAGCGACGGCGATGTCGTCACGCTGCCCTCCGGTGCGCGGTTGACCGTGCGCGCGGACGGCAGCTTCACCTATGATCCGAACGGGGCCTTTGATCGCTTGGCGCCCCCGTCGTCGGGTGCTGCCAATAGTGCGGCGGACGACGGCTTCACTTACACGGCGGTGGGCGGCGCGGCGACCAATGTCACCGTCCGCGTGACCGGCGTGGCTTCAGCGCGCAGCGTGATTGAAGGCAGTTCCACAGACAATCAGCTTACCGGTGGCAACGGCATGGATGCCTTCGACCTCAGCCAGGGCGGCAACGACACGGTGAGCGGTGGCGAGGGGAATGACTCGTTCTTCTTTGGCGCGACGTTCGATGCGAACGACAGTGTCGACGGCGGGGCGGGGACGAACGACCAGATCG
>Ga0310345_10000557_pt1 | contig 51701 bp, 41 predicted proteins | sample HC15DNA20500_MG_FD_204667 | JGI IMG/M metagenome (GOLD analysis project Ga0310345, IMG submission 204667) | Marine microbial communities from station ALOHA, North Pacific Subtropical Gyre - HC15-DNA-20-500_MG | ecosystem: Environmental > Aquatic > Marine > Oceanic | place: Pacific Ocean: North...
CCGCGCCGTAGATGCCGGCGCGGTGGAAGTGGAACAGACTGATCGGCATGAGCGAAAGCTCGATCACCAGGCCGGTCATCAGCAGCATCGCCAGATGCCGCCCCCACCGCGTGATCCGCCCTTCATGGCTATGCGAAAGAAACGCCTTCGCCGGCGCCGCGGTGCTGAAGGCCACAATCGCGATGACCGAAGCGAAGCTCATCTGGAAGCTCGGCCCCAGCACGGCTTCAGGCCATGCCAGCATAACGATCAACGCTGCCGTGGCCAGTAGCCGCAGCGACAGCGGATCACGCCCGAGTGCCAGCGCCGCCAGCACCAGCAGCGATCCTGCAACCGAACGGACGGTGGGAACTTCAGCTCCGGTGAGCACCGTGTAGAACAGCCCCACGCCCGCGCCCACGGCCGCCGCCAGCAACGGCAGGCGCACGCGCAGAGCGATGAAGGGGAACAGCGCGAGCAACCGGATCGTCAGGAAATAGGCGCCCGCGATAACCGCGCTGACGTGCAGGCCGCTGATCGACAGCAAGTGCGTGAGGCCCGCATCGCGCATCGCGTCCTCATCGTCTTGCGCGATGGCGCCGCGGTCGCCGCTGGCAAAAGCCGCCGCAATCGTGCCGGGTGACCCGGAAAGCTGCGCGCGGACATGGTCGGCCAGTTCCTGCTGCCATTGCCGGAGTGACCACCCCTCGTGGGCTGCCGCAACGATGGTCACAGGCCCCACGACGTTGCCGGTCGCGGCGAGGCCCTGAAACCACGCAGCGCGCGCGAAATCATAGGAGTCCGGCAGCATCGGCGGTGCCGGCGGCATGAGCCGGGCGCGCAGGCGGACCTCGGCGCCTTCGACAAGCCCGGGCTGGTCGTTCTCGTCCGGCAGGTTGAGCCGCACCTGCAGCGGCTTGGCATGGCCCTCGACTTGCGCGCGGATGAGCAGCCTCACCCGATCGCGCGCGCCTTCGACTTGCCGGTCGATGATCCGACCCTGCATCATGGCGACTTCCGGCCGCGCAATGCCCGGTTCGCCCACCAGCGCGGACTTGATCCAGATCGTGGTGCAGCCCGCCGCGAGCATCAGCGCCATGCCGATCAGCGCGGCGCGCAAGTGGCCTAAATCGCCCTCGGCATCGATCAGCAGGCCGCCCATGGCCGCCGCACCGCACAATGCGAGGAAGCCCGCCCATTGCCACGGCCCGGGAAGGACCGCCCAGCAAGCGATTCCAAGGCCGAAGCCCACCGCAAGCCACGGTCCGCGCTCGAACGGACGGGCGGCGAGGAACGCTTCCATGGTGCGGTGCATGCTGGACAAGGCGGCGAGTTTGTCCCAGAGGCGTGTCCGCAGCGTCGCGGGTTCGCCAAGAGGTTGGGCCAAAGTCGGCGGCATGGCCGGATTAGGAAGGATTGCGCCCATAATGGCAAGCGCCAGTGACACCGTTTCTGCAGGATCGGGCGCGGGCTCTGCCGCTGTTCGCAAGGGTGTGGTGACGCGGTTCGCGCCTTCCCCCACCGGTTACCTGCATATCGGCGGCGCGCGCACCGCGTTGTTCAACTGGCTGTTCGCCCGCCACCACGGCGGCACCTACCTGCTGCGCATCGAGGATACCGACCGCGCGCGGTCGACCGAGCCGGCCATCGAGGCGATCTTCGACGGGCTCAACTGGCTCGGTCTTGGCGGCGACGAGGAACCGGTGTTCCAGTTCGCGCGGTCTGACCGGCATGCCGAAGTCGCACACCAGCTGCTGGAGGCCGGGCACGCCTATCGGTGCTATCTCACACAGGAAGAACTCGCCGCCCGCCGCGCCGCCGCGCAGGCCGAACGCCGCCCGTTCCGCATCGAAAGCGAATGGCGCGATGCCGATCCGTCCACGTGGCCCGAAGGCCAGCCGTGGGTCGTGCGCATCAAGGCGCCGCGCGATGGTGCGACCACGATCGACGACCTCGTGCAGGGCCCGATCACCGTCCAGAACGTCGAGATCGACGATTATGTCATTCTCCGCTCGGACGGCACGCCGACCTACATGCTCGCCGTGGTGGTGGACGATCACGACATGGGCGTGACCCACGTGATCCGCGGCGACGATCACATCAACAACGCCTTCCGCCAGCTGGTGGTGATCCGCGCGATGCAGGCGGTCGAAGGCTCGGGCTGGGAAGACCCGGCCTATGCGCATATCCCGCTGATCCACGGCGCGGACGGGGCGAAGCTTTCGAAGCGCCACGGGGCGCTTGGCGTCGACGCCTACCGTGACGAACTGGGGCTGCTGCCCGAAGCCGTGTTCAACTACCTGCTCCGGCTCGGCTGGGGCCATGGCGATGCCGAGATCATCAGCCGCGAGCAGGCGGTCGAGTGGTTCGAAATCGGCGATGTCGGCAAGGGCGCCGCCCGGTTCGATCTCAAGAAACTGCAGAATTTCAACGGGCACTATATCCGCGAAGCCGATGACGCGCGGCTGGCGGGGCTTGTCGCGCAGCGGCTGGGCAGACTGGACGAAGCAGGCCTTGCACTCCTGACCACTGCCATGCCGGTGCTCAAAGTGCGTGCGGCCGACCTCAATGAACTGGCGAGCGGTGCGCGGTTCCTCTTCGCGCAGCGGCCACTGGCGCTCGACGAAAAGGCCGCAGGGCTGCTGACGGACGATGCCCGCGCACTGCTCGGCGCAATGGCTGAGCGGCTTGCCGCCGAGGAATGGACAGCCTCTGCGCTGGAAGCTTCACTGAAGGCGATGGCAGAAGAACGCGGGCTCGGCCTGGGCAAGCTGGCGCAGCCGCTGCGTGCGGCGCTGACCGGCACGACTACCTCGCCGGGCATTTTCGACGTACTGGTACTTCTGGGACGCGACGAGTCGCTTGCCCGGGTCAAAGACCAGGCTGCGCAAACCACGTGATGTAACTTTCCGGGCCCCGGCCCGAACCCAACCAGGCCGGCAGTGAGCCGCCGCAAAATGAGCAGACAGGAGGGTAGATCGTGAGCGACAACCAGGCGACCCTGAATGATGGCGACAAGACCATCACCATGCCGATCAAGAGCGGCACGATCGGCCCCGACGTGGTCGACATCCGCAAGCTCTACGCCGAAACCGGCAAGTTCACTTACGACCCGGGCTTCACCAGCACGGCAAGCTGCGACAGCGCGCTGACCTACATCGACGGCGATGAAGGCGTGCTGCTGCACCGCGGCTATCCGATCGGCCAGCTGGCCGAGCACTCCAGCTTCATGGAAGTGAGCTACCTGCTGCTCAACGGCGAGTTGCCTTCGGCGGACGAGCTCGCGCAGTTCACCCGCACGATCACCCGCCATACGATGGTCCACGAGCAGCTTTCGGTGTTCTATCGCGGCTTCCGCCGTGACGCGCACCCGATGGCGATCATGTGCGGCGTGGTCGGCGCGCTCTCGGCGTTCTACCATGACTCGACCGACATCTCGGATCCTGAACAGCGCAAGATCTCGGCGCACCGCCTGATCGCCAAGATGCCGACGATCGCGGCGATGGCCTACAAGTATTCGGTCGGCCAGCCCTTCGTCTATCCGCGCAACGACCTCTCCTACACCGGCAACTTCCTGCGCATGACGTTCGCGGTACCGGCCGAGGAATACGAGGTGAACCCGATTGTCGAGCGCGCGCTCGATCGCATTTTCATCCTCCACGCCGACCACGAGCAGAACGCCTCGACTTCGACGGTGCGTCTGGCGGGTTCGTCGGGCGCCAACCCGTTCGCCTGCATCGCGGCGGGCATCGCCTGTCTGTGGGGCCCGGCGCATGGCGGCGCGAATGAAGCCGCGCTCAACATGCTCAAGGAAATCGGCACGCCCGACCGCATCCCGCACTACATCGCGCGCGCCAAGGACAAGAACGATCCGTTCCGCCTAATGGGCTTCGGCCACCGCGTCTACAAGAACTACGACCCGCGCGCGACGGTGATGCAGCAGACGGTGCGCGAGGTGTTTGCCTCCTTGAAGGTCACCGACCCGCTGTTCGAGACGGCGCTTCAGCTGGAAGAGATCGCGCTCAACGATCCCTACTTCATCGAGAAGAAGCTGTTCCCGAACGTCGACTTCTATTCGGGCATCATCCTTTCGGCCATCGGCTTCCCGACCGCGATGTTCACCGCACTCTTCGCGCTCGCCCGCACGGTCGGCTGGGTCGCGCAGTGGAACGAAATGATCAGCGATCCCGGCCAGAAGATCGGCCGTCCGCGCCAGCTCTACACCGGCCCGGCGCAGCGCGACTACGTGCCCGTCGAAAAGCGCTGAGGCGCGAGCAGACATCCTGAGGAGAGCGACATGACCCTGATCCTGCGTGTCTTGGGCGTGCTCGCTCTCCTCATGGGCCTGTTGTGGATGGGCCAGGGCGCCGGCCTGATCATGTGGCCGGCATCCAGCTTCATGCTGGAGCAGAAGATCTGGATTCTGTGGGGCGCCGTGCTGGCTCTGGTCGGTGCCGGGCTGCTGTTTCTGGCGCAGCGCCGCCGCTGAAGTTCAGGCCGTCCGGTCGGGTGGCAGGGTCAGTTCAAAGCGCGCGCCTTCGCCCGCGGCGCTGGTGACGACGAGATCCCCGCCCATCGCCCGCGCGAGATGGCGCGAGATATAGAGGCCTAGGCCTGTCCCGCCATCACCGCTGCGGCCCAGCCGCTCGAACTTTTCGAACACGCGAACCGCTTGCTCGGCATCGAGGCCCTGGCCCTCGTCCTGCACTGCGATCCATGCACCGCGCGCGTCTTCGCCGGTCTCGAGCGTCACCCGCGTACCCTCCGGGCTGTAGCGGATCGCGTTGGTGACGAGGTTGAGCAGGACCTGCAGTACGCGGCGGAACTCGCCGATCGCAGGTACAGACACGGCGGCATCCGGCGTTGCCAGCGTGATCCCGCGCTCCTGCGCGCGAACCGAGAGGATGCCGGCGGCGCGGCGGGCGCAATCGGCCAGATCGATGTGATCAGGCGCCGGAGAGAAACCGGGCGCCTCGACCGCTTCGAGATCGGCCAAGTCCTCGATCAGGCTCATCAGGTGGCGTCCAGCATCGGCGATATCGCGCGCATAGCTGGCGTATTCCTCGGCCAGCGGCCCGGCGAGGCGGGTGCGGATCGTTTCGGCGTTGGCGATGATGCGCGTGATCGGCTGGCGCAGGGCCGGGGCGAGATCGCGGCCAAGCAGGCGGTTCCAGCCGGGCTGAGCGCTAGCCGCATCCGCCTTTTCGTCCCTGGCTGCGGGGCTGGCGGGCAGAGTCTCGATCACATCGGGGATCGCAAGCAGCGAGAAACCGCCCTGCCCGCGTGGGATGATACGAGCGCGCCAGCCACGCTTCGAGCCTTCGACCGTGAACGGCGCATCATCGAGCAAGCGCCAATGGAGCGGCCCCTGCCGCGCCGTCATCAGATCGCTCACCCTGTCGATGGTCACGAAGTCGGTCCAGTAGCGCCCCCGCCCCGTCTCGAGCGCCGCCGCCAGTCCAGCGAGATCGTCCGCGCGCACGTTGGCGACGATCACGCGTTGCTCGTCGTCGAGCAGGATCTCCGCTTCAGCGACATGGTGCAGCAACGCTTCGGGGACGGGCAAGTCGGTCGCGGTTTCCTCGCCGCGCTGCCAGTGCGTTAGCTCGATTGCTGTCCCTTCGCCATGCGGCGTGACAGAGGCGAGCGCGGTGATGGGATGCCCGTCGTCGACCGAGAGGATCGTGCGCGAGGCAGCCTGACCGGTGCGGCGAACGCGGCGGACCAGCGCGAGCAGGGCCGGGACTGCGATCTGGCCGGGAATGGCACTGCCGCTGCGCAGCTGCAGGCCGGCGAGCGGCTCGTCCGCCGCGATCAGCCGGTCATTGCCATCGGTGCGTCCGCGGATCAGGCCGCCGCCGGGCGTGCTCGGTGCCGCGCCTTGTTCGCGCAGCGCGCTCATGCAACGGCCTCCGCGAGCAGCGCGGCGGCTTCGGCGGGCGAGATGTCCGCAAAGCCCTGCGGCACACTGGCATCGGGATGGAACACCAGCGCGCTGCGTGTGACGGCGGCAGGCGCCAGCCCGCAAGCCCGCAGCGCAAGCACAAAACGCGGCAGCTGGCTTTCAATCGTCGCCATGATCGCCGCCTCACGGCTCAGCCCCGATCCGCGCGCCAGAGCAGTGATGAACAGCGCGACACCCGCCTTGTCGACATCGAGCGCGGCGGCTGCCTTGTCCCCCATGGCATCGAGCGCGCGGCCCATCTGCGCAAGGCGCGAACGCGTTTCGTCGATCCGATCGCGGACGCCGCGTTCGGCGATCAACGCATAGGCTTCGGCGGAGGCATCGAGGCCGACATGAGCGCGCAGGGTCACGAGCGCAATGTGCACGAGATCGCCCGGCAATTCACCCAGCGGCAACTGCATGCGCCGCTGGCTCTGGCAGAAGCGCGCTTGAGCCGCGAGCAGGTTCATCGCGCCGGCAGAGGCCTGCGCATCGGGATCGGCCATGCGCGACTGCAGGAGCGGCGGGAGCACCGGATCGACCCCGCGAATGCGCTCCAGCCTGACAGTCCATTGCCATTCGAGCGCGAGCGTATGGAAATGCTCGAGGAAGGCGGGATTTTCGGCCAGCACATGGGCAAGCTCTTCCGCCGCTTCGTGCGCCCATCCCTCCGGTTCGGCATGGCCAGCCGCCTCGGCCAGCGCGACCACCAGCTGCCGCGCGACATCGACGAACATGCCCCGCACGCGCGCGACTATCTCGTCGCTGAAGATGGAGTTGTTGTCGCTGCGCAGAAGGTGGCGCAGGATCGGCACGACATGGGCCACCGCACCGCGCGCGGCAGCCGCGTCCTTCGCCAGCGGCGAAGACATCGCGCTTGCCGGAGCGCCGGAAGGTGCGGGGATGGCCATCCTCACCAGCTTAGGCCCAGGCTGGTTAATTCGGGGTTAGGCGGTTGGCCGTCACGCGGGCCGCCCTCCGCTCGGCAGAGTGCTGCCCGGCCCCTCGCCGCGCCCCGCAAGGAACAGTCCGGCGACCATAAGCGTCACCACCAGCAGCCGAAGTACGAAATCGAACGGCAACAAGATGCTTGCCAGCGCCAGCACTGCTCCGACGACGAAGCGATCGTTGATCCACCAGATCCAGGCCTCATCGGGTTGCAGGCGCAGGAGCAGGCGCAGCAGGAGGATCAGCACGACCGGCGGGAACCAGGCAATGCCCCAGGGAACCCCGGCAACCGCAGGAATCTCGGCCCGCCACGCACAAAGGGTGATCAGCATCCCGTCGAGTACCCAGTCTGCCAGCCGGTCGAGCGGCGCGCCACCGGATGATCCGATCAACGAATCCCGCTCGACCCGCGCAAGCAAACCGGCCACCTGATGCACCAGCCACGCTAGCGCCAGCATCGCAAAGCCCGGGCCACACCAGCCGAACCAGCCCGCGCCCGTCCCCAGCAGCGCGGTAATGACAGCCCCCAGCGCGATGACATAGGGCCGCGTCCCCGCATGGAGCAGCGCCGGTCCAAGCGTGCGCACCACCCCGGCGGCCAGCCACGATCCGGGCGAACGGACTTGCGCGCTGGCCGTATGGAGCCGTACCCAGCCCGGCTCTGCCCGGTGCGCCTCAGCCTCGTCGCGGATCAGGCGCCAGCGGCCCTGATCGAGCAGCATTGCGGGCAATTCGCGCTGCACGATACGCGCCTGAGACGCGATCCGCAGCAGGGCCGAGCCCGGGTTCCAGTCCCCAGGCAGATCGCCCAGCGCGGCGATCAATTTGCCGGGCAGCAGCATCGCGCCCGCGCCGGCATTGTTGATATCGATGCGCTCGAAACCGAGTGGCAGGCCGGTCTCGACCGGAAGCGTGAGCACCACCGGCCCATCACCGAGCAGCCGCAGCGCGTCTTCCGGCATGGCGAGCAGGCCCTCGCCCAGCACCAGCAGCTCGTCCTCAGCGGCGACCAACGGGGCGAGCGCTCGAGCCGACGCGATCACGTGAAACCGCGCCCCGCCCGCCTCTGCCGCATGCTGGAGCATGACGAGATCGTTGGTCAGTGTCTCGGCCAGCACCACCACGCGCGCACAGCCAAGCGCCAATGCGAGCCCCAACTGGTGGCGCAGGATCGAGCGGCCACCAATCGGCAGCAGGCCACGAAGGGCCTGTGGCTCGCCTTGAACGGCGTCCATCAACGACAGCAATGCGACCCGCAAGGCGGAGACCTCCCTTTCCCCTATGCTAGGGCCGGAGGGCCGCGATGCCAAGGGTGTGGGGCCAAGTGCGGCGGCGAATCAGTCGGTTGGTTCTATGGAATCGAGCGCTGCAGCGATGTTTCGCAGCACAGCAGGCTCTCCGGGTGCGCCTTGCAGGGCTTCGTCGGCGAGTGCGATGAGCTTCTCGGCATGGAATGTCGCGGCAAGGCTTTTCAAGCGCAGCGCTGCCATTTCCCAGTTCCCGTCGCAGCGCGCGCGGCCCAGCAGATCGAGCTGCCGGCGCGCCGCCTCGACAAACGCGGCACGAAGCTCGCGGAACAGCTCCGCATCGTCGCCAGTTGCCGCAGCCAGATGGGCATCGATCGCATCGCCAAGATAAGCCATGGGCAAAGGATTATCGTCATTGGGTTAACCCGCGCTTTAAGCGGCGGTCACAAGTGTGTTAAAGCCTCCGACATGGCCGGGGGAAGAAAGATCATCGCCATCGAAGGCGGCGCGGATGACGATGCAGCGCAGGCGGCTGCCGTGCGGCTGGGCAAGCGCCTTGCCGGCGAAGCGCTGGTGGAAGACGGCGATGGCGGCGCAGCGTTGATGGCTGCGAGCGAAGACACGGCGGACAGCGGCTGGCCGGTCGCGCCGACCCCGGAAGACAGCATGGCAGTTTGGGACGACGACGAAGGCGAAGCGGTCAAGCTCGAACGCGACTGGCTCGGGCTTGTGATCGGCGGTGCGCTGATTGCAGCGTGGACCGGCGCTTTCATCATAGGCAATCTCGAAGCGTTCCGGCAGGCGCAGCCACTGGGCGTTTGGACCGCGCTGCTTTCGGCGTGGTCGACGCCAGTGCTGGTGGTGCTCGTGGCGCTGCTTCTCGTGCGGCGCGGCAGTCGGCGAGAGGCCGCGCGCTTTGGTGATGCCGCGCAGCTGCTCCGCATCGAATCGCAGCAGCTTGAACGGCGGCTCGTGGCGGTGAACACCGAACTCTCGCTCGCGCGCGATTTTCTGGCCGCGCAGGGCCGCGATCTCGATTCGCTGGGGCGCATCGCGGTGGAGCGGATCAGCGGCAACGCGGCGCAATTGCAGGCGCTGATCGCAGGCAACAGCGTCCAGGTCGAGCAGATCGCCACAGTTTCCGACCACGCGCTTGAAAACATGGAAAAACTGCGCGGCCAGCTGCCGGTGATCGCCAATTCCGCGAAGGACGTAACCAACAATATCGCCAACGCGGGGCGCACCGCCCATGCCCAGCTGGAAGACCTTGTCGCCGGGTTCCTGCGGCTGAACGAGTTCGGTCAGGCCAGCGAGCGGCAGGTCGACCTTGTGCGCGAGCGCGTGGACGCTGCGCTTGCCGCCTTCGAGGAGAGCGCGGCGCGCATCACCGCGCATTGCGAGGCTCGCCTCGCGGCGCTGGAGGAAGGTGCGCAGGCCCATCGCCAAAAGCTCGACGCCGAAGAAGTCGCTGCCCTTGCCGCCATCCGCGCCCGGGCCGAGACGCTGAACGAGGAACTCGCCAGCCAACGCGAGGCGATCATTCGCAGCGAAGAGGATACGCTCGCGGCCCTGGGCGCGCGCTTTGCCGCGATGCGCGCGGAAAGCGGCGCGTTCAGCCGATCGCTCAGCAGCGCGGAAGACACCGCACTGCGCCAGTTTGCCGAACGTTCGGAAACCCAGCTGGTCGCGCTGCGCCATGCGGTGGAAACAATCGGCAGCGACCACGAGGCGCTCATTTCCGCCTCGCGCGACCGGCTCGCCGCGTTCGAGGCCAATGCCGCCGATCTTGCCCGCCGCCTTGCCGAGGACGCGAGCCTGCTCGACGAACAGCTGGCCGCCCGCCGCGCCAATCTCGAAGTCGCCTCCGCCGAACAGCGCGCCGCGCTGACGCAGAGCCTCGCCGATCTCGATACCGCAATCCGCGAACGCCGCGCGGCCATGGCAGCCGCCGGGGCGGAGGCCGCCGAAGCGCTGGCCCGCAAGCTTGCCGATCTCGACACCGCCGTCGAAGCGCAGCGCCAGCGCCAGCTGGAGGAAGCCCGGGCGCTCGGCCAGCAGTGCGATGCGATTGCCGCCAAGGTTGCAGCCTTCAGCGCGACGCTCAAGGCATCGGGTGAGGCGGGCGATACGAGCGCGGCGACCATCGATCGCGCCCTCACCACGCTCACCCAGCACCTCGTGGACATGCGGGAAGCGCTGACCAGCACGGACGGGCAGATCGGCACCCTGACTGATTCGGCCGTGCGTCTGCTGGAGCTCATTCAGGCAGGCGGCAACCATGCCGGCACTGTGCTTCCCGCCGCGCTGGGCAGCGCCGAAGCCGGCCTTGCCGCGTTCGAGGACCGGGTCGGGCAGATGCGTGCTGCACTCGGGGAGGCAGGCGAATCGAGCCACGCACTGGCTCAGGACGTGGAAAACACGCGCAGCGGCCTCAAGGCAGCGATGGCTGATGCCGCGCGCATGCAGAAGACGCTCACCACCCAGTCAGGCGAGCAAGAAGCGCGCCTCGGCGAACTGCGCGCCCTCCTTGCCGCTGCGCGCGAGGACAGCGACGCCCTCTCCCGCGATATCGACGGCCAGCTTTCGGGCGCCATCGTCCGTGTGCTGCAAGGCCGCGGTGCCGAACTCGTTGCCCGGCTCGAGGAAGCGATCGACAGCGCCGCCGCCGCCAGCCGCGAGACCGCGATCCAGATGCGCGACCAGCTCGCCAAGGTGGATGAACTCGCCGGCAATCTCGAAAACCGCGTCGCCCGCGCCCGCGAACGCGCCGAGGAGCAAGTCGACAACGACTTCGCGCGCCGCACCGCGCTCATCACCGAATCGCTCAATTCCGCCGCGATCGACATCGCCAAGGTGCTCTCGGCGGACGTTTCGGAAACCGCCTGGGCCTCGTACCTGCGCGGCGACCGCGGCATCTTCACCCGCCGCGCGGTGAGCCTTCTGGACAATGCCGAAGCCCGCGCGGTGCAGCAGCACTACGAAACCGACGGCGAGTTCCGCGGCCACGTGAACCGCTACATCCACGATTTCGAAGCGATGCTGCGCCAGCTGCTCTCGACGCGGGATGGCCACGCGCTTGGCGTGACCTTGCTCTCCTCGGATATGGGCAAGCTCTACGTCGCTCTCGCGCAGGGGATCGAGCGGCTGCGGACTTAGCCTAAATCCGCTTCCACATCAGCGCTTCGTCCGCATAGACATCGCCGCGGCGCACCGATTCCGGTTCGATTGCGTAGAGTTCGTAGCGGTGGCGTTCGTAGAGCGCCTTCGCCCGCGCATTGTCGGCCATCAGGGTCAGCTGAAGCTGGCGCAGGCCGAGCTTGCGGGCGGCGTCCTCCAGCGCGTCCAGAATGCGCGAGGCAGCGCCAGTGCCGCGCGCGGCGGGTACGGCATACATGCCCCACACGAGGCCCTTGTGATCAAGCTTTGCCCCTGCGAGGCGGCTGAGGCCGCCGACCGCCAGCCATTCGCCATCCTGCACCACGGCATAGACATGATCGCGTGCCAGTCGCTCCTGCCACCAGAGCGCGCCGAGGGCGGCATCGTCTACACTCGCCCCGCGAAAACTCATGTGATCGCCGTCTAGCGCGACGCGGCGCAAGGCGAGGAAGTGCTCGGTATCGTCCGGGCCCAGTCTGATGATGTCCATGCATGCCGCCTAGCCACGGCACGCGGCGCAATTGTGGCGGACATCGTCAGTGAAAATCGCGCGACTTGGGGATCACCCGCACATTGCGCGGATGGCTGCGCGCGGGCGGGCCCATGCGGCCGACGACAGGCCGGTTGACCTCGTCGGCGCGGGCCATCGCGGGCTGCAGCGCATCGTCGGAGAGCCGCGCGAGGCCCTCGCTGGCGTCGGTCAGATGCTGGGCGATTACGTGGACCACCTCGTCGTCGTACTCCACGCGCCCGCGCACTTCCATCAGCCGTGCGCCCATCACCACGCTGCGCTGCTTTTCCTTGAGATCAGGCCAGATCACGAGGTTGATCACCCCGGTCTCGTCCTCCAGCGTGATGAAGCACACGCCCTTGGCGCTGCCCGGCTGCTGGCGCACCAGCACCACGCCAGCCACGCGCACCATCGAGCGCACCTTGCGGTCCCTGAGATCAGCCGCGCGCACGAAGCCGCGCTCGGCCAGTTCCGCGCGCAGGAAGGCCATGGGGTGCGCCTTCAGCGAAAGCCGCAGCGTCTGGTAATCGGCGACGACTTCCTCGGAGAGCGGCATGGCGGGCAGACGGGTACGGATGCGCTCCTCCCTCTGATCGCGCGCATCGGCGGCGGCGAACAGCGGCAACGGCGGCGCGGCGATCAGGCTGCGCGCCTCCCACAGCGACTGCCTGCGGGAGAGGCCGAGCGAACCCAGCGCATCGGCGGCGGCAAGGCGCTCAATGATCGCGGGTGAGAGCCCTGCACGTGCCTTGAGCGCCCCGACATCGGCGAATGTGCCCCCCGCCTCGCGCGCCGAAACGAGCGCGGCGGCGACATGTTCAGGGAGGCCATCGATCTGTCGCAGGCCGAGGCGGAGGGCAGTTCCGTCCCGCTCCAACGTACAATCCCACATCGAATGGTTCACGTCCGCCGGCAGCGCGACAACCCCATGCTCCACCGCATCGCGCACGATCTGCGCCGGGGCATAGAAGCCCATCGGCTGCGAATTGAGCAGCCCGCAGGCGAACGCCGCCGGATAGTGGCACTTGATCCATGACGAGACGTAGACGAGATGCGCGAAACTCGCCGCGTGGCTTTCGGGAAAGCCGTATTCGCCGAAGCCACGGATCTGGTTGAAGCAGCGCTGCGCGAAATCGCGGTCGTAGCCGCGCTGGGTCATGCGCTCGACCATCATGTCCTGCAGTTCCTCGACCATCCCGCGCCGCCGGAACGTTGCCATCGCCTTGCGCAGCCGGTTGGCTTCGGCGCCTGAAAACTTCGCCGCATCGAGCGCGATCTTCATCGCCTGTTCCTGGAAGATCGGCACGCCGAGCGTGCGTCCGAGGATCGAGGTCAGCTCGTCTGGCGGGCCGAAAGCAGGGCCCGGTGCGGGAATGCTCACCGCCTCCTCCCCCCGCCGCCGCCGGAGGTAGGGGTGCACCATGTCGCCCTGGATCGGCCCGGGGCGGACAATGGCGACCTGAATGACAAGATCGTAGAATTCGCGCGGGCGCAGGCGTGGCAGCATGTTCATCTGCGCGCGGCTTTCCACCTGGAACACGCCCAGCGAATCGCCCTTGCACAGCATGGCGTAGACCGCCGGATCCTCGCGCGGGACGGTGGCGAGCGTCAGGCTTCGCCCATGATGCTCGCCCAGCAGATCAAGGCACTTGCGGATGCAGGTGAGCATCCCGAGCGCCAGCACATCGACCTTGAGGATGCCCAGCGCGTCGATATCGTCCTTGTCCCACTCGATGAAACTGCGGTCCGCCATGGCGCCATTGCCGATCGGCACCGTCTCGGTCAGCGGGCCCTGCGTGAGGATGAAGCCGCCGACATGCTGCGAGAGATGGCGCGGCATGCCAATCATCTGCTCGGTTAATTTGAGAACCCGCTTGAGGTGTGGGTCGGAAAGATCGAGCCCCGCCTGCTCCACATTCCGCTCTGCCACCTCGCTGCCCCACCCGCCCCAGACGGTGCGTGCCAGCGCGGCGGTGACGTCTTCCGTCAGGCCCATCGCCTTGCCCACCTCGCGGATCGCCATGCGCGGGCGGTAGTGGATCACCGTCGCGCAGAGCCCGGCGCGCTGGCGGCCATAGCGGCGGTAGATGTACTGGATCACTTCCTCGCGCCGTTCGTGCTCGAAATCGACGTCGATATCGGGCGGCTCCTTGCGCTCTTCCGAGATGAACCGATCGAACAGCAGCGCATGGCGCGCCGGGTCCACCGCCGTGATGCCGAGGCAGTAGCACACCGCCGAATTGGCCGCCGAACCGCGCCCCTGGCACAGGATCGGCGGATCCTGATTACGCGCAAAATCAACGATATCCTTGATGGTCAGGAAGTAGGTTGCGAGGTTGAGCTTGCCGATGAGCGCCAGTTCGCGCGCCAGCACGGTGCGCACGCTTTCGGGCACACCGGAAGGATAACGGCCATCCGCCCCCGCCCAGGTCTGCTCCTCCAGCCATTCCTGCGGGGTGCTGCCTTCGGGGCAGATTTCCTCCGGGTATTCGTAGCGCAGTTCGTCGAGGCTGAAGGTGCAGGCATCGGCGAGCTCGCGCGCGGCAGTGATCGCGTGGGGCCAGCGCTCGAACAGGCGGAGCATTTCGTCGGGCGACTTCAGGTGCCGCTCGGCATTGGGATGCAGCAGGTGCCCCGCGCGCGCGACGGTGGTCTTGTGCCGGATCGCAGTCATGACGTCCTGCAGGGGGCGCCGCGCGGCCTCATGGTAATGCACGTCGTTGGTCGCGAGGAGGCTGAGGCCATACTCGCGGGCCATGGCATCGAGCGCGTTGATCCGGGCGATGTCGTCGCCGCTGTAGAGGTAGCTGACGGCCATGTGACGCAGGCTGGGCAGACTGTGGACAAGCCGGGGGAGAAGTGCGGGAAACGAGAGGGAAAACTGGCTCCCCTCCCGCTCATCCTGAGCCTGTCGAAGGAGGGAGGGGTCTGGGGTGGGCTGTTCGGGCGCTGTATTTGCCGCTTGCCCACCCCTAACCCCTCCCGCAAGCGGGAGGGGGATGACGTTGCTTTCGGCTTCAACCGTGAATGTGTGATCCAAGTCCGGCGGCGGCAGCAGCACGAGATGCACCCCCTCGCTGTGCGCGGCGAGCATCGGGAGGTCGATCTCACAGACGCCTTTGGCCTGCCACTCCCCATCCGGGCGCGCCATGCGGCCAGCGGAAATCAGGCGGCAGAGGCGGCCATAAGCGGCGCGGTCGGTGGGATAAGCAAGGAAAGCGAGGCCCTCGATGGTCTCGATCCGGCAGCCGATGACCGGACGTAGACCAAGCGCCTTCGCCTCGCCATGGACGCGCACCACGCCCGCCATAGAATTGGCGTCCGCCACGCCCATAGCGTCATAACCGAGGCGGTGCGCGGTAAGCACGAGGTCGACCGGATCGGAGGCGCCGCGCAGGAACGAGAAGCAGGTGACGAGGCCAAGTTCGACGAAGGGCGCGCGGACGGGTGCGCCGAAAGCCTCGTCGCCCGTCAGGCGCCGCCGCGCAGGAGTGAGCGGACCTTCAGGCATTCTGCTACTCTTGCTCCGTTCGTCCCGAGCGAAGTCGAGGGACCTTGGCCAAGCGAAGCCGAGGCGTTCTGCGCGCCAGTTCTCGGCTTCGCTCGAACTTGCCCCTCGACTGCGCTCGGGGCGAACGGGGCATAGGGAGAGGGAAAGATTGCCCGCTCACGCACAGAGCCCCTGCAGGAACCATTCGGGCGCACCGCCGCGGCCATCGGTGGCAAGGCCGTGGCGGTAGATCCAGTACCGGCGGCCGGTGCTGTCCTCGATACGGTAGTAATCGCGCAGGCGCACGGTGCTGCGTTCGCGCCACCATTCGGGGGCTAGGCGCTCCGGCCCTTCGGCGCGGGTGATTTCATGGACGCCGCCGCGCCAGCGGAACAGGCGGGGAAGCCCGTCAGGCGCTTCGTAGATCACCGCGATGGGTTCGGGCCGGTCGAGCAGCTTCAGCGGCCGTTCGTGGAAGGCGAAGTCTTCCTGAAGGCCGGGCTGCGGCGCCAGCGGGGGCGCCCAGCGCTGCGCGCGTTCGGGCACATAGCTGGCGCGCGGGAGCGGGCGGCGCACCGCCGCCTCGCCCAAGCGCACGGTGAGGCGGTCCATGCAGGCGGCAAGGCTGGTACCGTGGCGCTCGGCGGCGGCATCGAGATCGGCCTGAGCGAGCGCCAGCGGTTCGGTCCACGGCGCAAGGAGGCGCACGAGTTCGATGCCGAAACCGGCGTCGAGATCGTCGAGCCGCGCGGCGAACAAGCGGCAGACATGCGCGGGATCGCGGGTCGCCGCTGCCATTTCCAGCCGCCGGACAAGGACATCGCCGTCCACCTTCCACGCCGCCAGTTCGAGCCTGCGCGCGCCCTCCCCCCGTGCCTCCAGCGCACGCGCCATGTCCTCGGCAAGGTCGGCCAGCACGCGGTCGAGCAAGGAGCGGTGACGGATCGGCTCCATCAGGCGGCGCTGGACCATCGGCTGCTCCTGCCCGATCACCGGGAGCAGCGGTTCGGGCACGCGGCCAAGCAGCTGGTCGAGCCGAACCAGCGGATTGGCGGCAGGCGCGCGGCGGGTGCGGAAGCGGCGGGCGAGCGCTTCGCGGCCGATACCGGCCAAGTCCTCGATCCGTTTGAGGCCAAGGCGGCGCAGCAGGAGCAGGACTTCATCATCGAGCCGCAGCGCCGCGACGGGTAGCGGACCGAGGCGTTCGAGCATCGCCTCGCCCTCCAGCACCGCGTCGTCAGGGCCATAATGCGCCAAGGCCCACGCCGCGCCTGCCGTAGGAGCCATCGCCACGCGCGCAAGAAGGCCGCGCCGCCTGAGTTGCATGCGTGCATCCGCGAGCAGCGCCGCTTCTCCGCCGAACAGGTGCGCCGCACCGGTGGTATCGACGATCAGGCCATCGGGCGGATCGAGCGCAGACCACGGCCCCCAGCGCTGCGCCCAGAGTGCGAGGCTTTCGAGGAACGTGAGGTCCCCGGCCGGGTCCGCCGGACGTACGGCCAGCTGCGGGTAAAGCGTGCGCGCATCCGCCAGCATTGCACCGGTCCGCACGCCTTGCTCCGCGCCGGCAGCGTTGACCGCGGCGATGCGCGGGCCGTGGGCGGTTTCGGCGATCAGCGCTAGCGGGGCGGCGTCACTCCCCTGCCCCCGCCTGCAGCCTTCAGCCAGCCGCCAGCGATCGAGCGCCAGATCCGTGCACCAGATCGCCATGATCCGGCGCGGGATGGGCGACGAGAGCATTGCCGTCATCACGCAAGGTCCAGTGTCCGGGTTGAAAGGTGCGCGCGCGGAACAGTTCGGCGGTCCACGCGGGGTGGCCGGGCGCCTGCGGATTCCAGCGCGGCGGGGGCGAGGCGGCCGCGGCGGCGCGCCAGCGCATCCGTGCCGAGCCGAGATCGGTCCGCGCATCGAGCCGCACCAGCCACAGCGCGGTGCCGTGCTTTTCCGCCGCCAGACTGAGCCGGCGCGAGGCGGTGAAATCGAGCGCGCGCGGATTGCCCGCGATTTCGCCGATCACGAAGGCAAGATCGCGGCAGCGCAGCCCTTCCTCCAGCGCGAAAAGCGCATCCTCCGGCGTATTGGCGGCGACGTGGATCAGGCGGTGGCGCAGATGCTCCGGCAGGCCCGGGCGATAGGGACGGCCCGAAAGCCGCAGCGCCGCCTTGTCCTGCACCCAGAGCCAAGGGCGCTGGTCTTCGGCATCGGCATCAAGGGCATCGCGCGCAAGGGCAAGCGCGAGGCCTGCGCCCGTCGCCTCGCCGCCCGATGCAAAGACTTCGGTGTGGCGGCAGGCGGTGGCCACGCCCGGCTTCCAGCGCGCGGACTTGGCGCCGGACAGAGAACGGAAGGCAGGCCCGCGCCGCAATCCGGCAGGGAGCGGCGGGGAGAGAACATGGACTTCGCAGCAAGCTTCGATTCGGCTCATGTTCCTATTATGTTCTTATTCTCCCGCCTTGCAAGCGCCCCTGCCCATCTATGCAAAAGGGCCGCTTCCAGGGGAAGCGGCCCTTGTTGGCTTGCGAATGCCTGCTGCGATCAAGCCAGAGGCGGCACCGACGACGGCGGGATATCGCTGTCTTCCTCGTGCACTTCGACCGTGCCGCGCCCGACATGGCTGCGGCTGCGGCTGTAGGTGAAGTAAACGAAGAGCCCCGCAATCGCCCAGCCGAAGAACAGCGCGATCGTCGGCCCTGACAGGCTGAAGAACAGATAGACGCAGCCCGCGATCGAGATCGGCGCGACCACGCTCACCGCCGGCGTGCGGAACGGGCGGTGCCGGTTGGGCTCGGTCCGCCGCAGCACGATCACCGCGATCGACACCGCGGCAAAGGCGAACAGCGTGCCCGAGTTCGACACATCCGCCAGCAGGCCGACCGGGAAGAACGCGGCAAAGACCGAGACGAACAGGCCGGTAAGGATCGTGATCACGTGCGGGGTGCGATAGCGTGGGTGGATCTTCGAGAAGAACTCCGGCAGCAGCCCGTCGCGGCTCATCACGAAGAAGATGCGGGTCTGGCCGAACATCATCATCAGGATAACCGAAGGCAGCGCGAGGATCGCCGCAGCGCCGACCAGCCAGCCCACAAACGGATAGCCGACAACGCGCAAGGTCCACGCCAGTGCTTCCTTCGAGCAGACAACAGCATTGTCTTGGATCGCGGCGCAGGCGGCCGAAAGCGCGGGCGTGCCGGGCGAAAGGACTTCGCCGTTCGGGCCCGCCATCGGCTGCGCACCGACCGTGCCGATCACGCCAGCGGCAACCAGCATGTAGAAAATGGTGCAGATGCCAAGGCTGCCGATAAGGCCGATCGGCATGTTGCGCTGCGGGTTTTTGGTCTCTTCCGCTGCGGTCGAAACCGCGTCGAAGCCCACATAAGCGAAGAAGATAGAGGCTGCCGCCGCCGAAATGCCGCCAAAACCGGTCGGTGCGAAGGGCACAAACTTGCCCGTCTGCAGCACCGGCAGCGTGAGCGCGACGAACAGCGTCAGCGCGGTGATCTTGATCAGCACCAGCACCGAATTGACCGTCGCACTTTCCTTGGTGCCGAGCACCAGCAGCCAAGTGATGATGCCCGCAATCGCCATCGCTGGCAGGTTGATGATCCCGCCATCGAACGGCCCGCGCACCAGCGTGAGCGGTATATCGAGATGGAAGCTCGTGTTGAGCCACCCCACCATATAGCCCGACCAGCCGACCGAGACCGCCCCTGCCGCGATCGCGTATTCGAGGATCAGCGCCCAGCCGACCATCCACGCCACAAGCTCGCCCATCACGGCGTAGCTGTAGGTATAGGCCGAGCCCGAAACCGGCACCATCGCGGCCATTTCCGCGTAGCACAGCGCCGCCACGGCGCAGACGAACCCTGCAATGATGAAGCTGATCATCATGCCGGGGCCCGCCTTCTGCGCGGCTTCGGCGGTCAGCACGAAAATGCCGGTGCCGATCACGGCGCCGACGCCGAGCATGGTCAGTTGGAACGCGCCGAGCGAACGATGCAGCGATTTCTTCTCGGCAGTTGCAAGAATGGCGTCGAGAGGTTTGACGCGACCGAACATTGATTTCTCCCGCCTTGGTCCGGCATGCCACATGCGCCCTGCCCACCCATTGCGCGGGCGCGGCTGCCGATCACCAGGTTTTGCTGACATAAGTGCTAGCGCCGCCAATCGCCGCCGCAAAGCGCTTTTTCCACGGGTCCGTGGATCGCCGCGGAACAGTCATAAACCGAAACGGACCTAGCCTTGCGGCTTTATCGCATTGGTCTAAAAGCACGGGCCCAAAGGCAGGGAACCTTGCTCATGTCCACGACCTACGTTCTCGACACCTCGACCAGCCGCGCGCACCCGACGCCGGCGCCGATGAAGCGGCTCAACATTCCCGGCATCCGCCAGCGCAAGGTGGATGGGGTGACCGCGCAGCCGGTGGTCATGCTGACCGCCTACACCGCTCGGCAGGCCCAACTGCTCGATGCGCATTGCGACCTGCTGCTCGTCGGGGATTCGCTTGGTCAGGTTATTTATGGCCTGCCCTCCAGCGTGCCTGTCACGCTCGACATGATGTGCGCGCATGGCGCGGCTGTCGTGCGGGGCTCGTACCACGCTGCGGTCGTGGTCGACATGCCGTTCGGGGCCTATGAAAGCTCGCCGCAGCAGGCGTTCGAGAGCGCCTCGCGCGTGCTCAAGGAAACCGGGTGCGATGCGATCAAGCTGGAAGGCGGCGTCGCGATGGCGGAAACGGTCGCGTTCCTCACCCAGCGCGGCATTCCGGTGATGGGCCACGTGGGCCTAACCCCGCAGGCGGTGAACGTGCTCGGCGGCTACAACGCGCGCGGGCGCAGCGCAGCGGAAGCGGAAAAGATCGTCGGCGACGCGCGCGCGATTGCCGAAGCAGGCGCATTCGCCATCGTCGTCGAAGGCGTGGTCGAGCCGCTGGCGGTGGCGATCACGCAGGCCGTCTCCTGCCCCACCATCGGCATCGGCGCTTCGGCGCAGTGCGATGGGCAAGTGCTTGTCACCGACGACATGCTCGGCATGTTCGAGCGCACCCCGCGCTTCGTGAAGATCTACGAGCACCTCGCCGAAACGATCTCCGCTGCCGCCGCGACCTATGCCGCCGAAGTGCGCGCCCGCACCTTTCCGGGGGTGGAACAGACGTATCAGCCGAAGTAAGGGACGAACCGGCCGGTATCATCTGGCCACCACGGGACCACAACTTGCTCAAGAACTTCGGCGGCTCGATCGCCTTCACGCTTGTCTGCCTCGCGCTGGCGGCCGTCTACGGCTGGTTCCAGACCGCCTCGGTGCCCGCGACCCTCAGCGTCCTGTGGATCGTGGTGATGCTCTCGGTGCTCGAGGTCTCGCTCTCGTTCGACAACGCGGTGGTGAACGCCGTGGTCCTGCGCGAGATGGATGAGATCTGGCAGCGCCGCTTCCTCACCTGGGGCATGGTGATCGCGGTGTTCGGCATGCGGATCGTGTTCCCGCTCGCCATCGTCGCGATTGCCGCGGGGCTGGGGCCGATGGATGCGCTGCGCATCTCGCTTACCGAGCCTGCGCGCTATGAAGCCATCGTCTCCAGCGCGCATGTAGGCATTGCCGGGTTCGGCGGGGCGTTTCTTGCGATGGTCGGCCTCTCGTTCTTCTTCGACGACGAGAAGGACGTGCACTGGATCACCGGGGTCGAGCGCATGCTGGCGCGGTTTGCCGATATCAAGGCGGCGGAAATCGCGATCCTGCTTCTGGCGCTATACGGCGTGTCGCTGCTGCTTCCGGCTGCTGAAGCACTGACGTTCCTCGGCGCGGGTGCGCTCGGGATCGTGACGTTCATCGCGGTCGAAGCCATCGGCACGCTGCTCGAAATGCAGGAAGCCGCGCAGAAGGCTGCCGGGCAAGTCGTGCGCTCGGGCCTTGGCGGGTTCCTCTACCTCAACGTGCTGGATGCCTCGTTCAGCTTCGACGGGGTGATCGGGGCATTTGCGCTTTCCAACAACATGGTCGTCATCGCACTCGGCCTTTCCATCGGCGCGATGTTCGTACGCTCATTGACGCTGATGCTGGTTCGCAACGGGACGCTAGCCGAATATCGCTACCTCGAACACGGCGCATTCTGGGCGATCGTCGCGCTGGCCGCGATCATGTTGATTTCCGCACACGTCGAAATCCCCGAGACGGTGACCGGCCTCATCGGCGCAATACTGATCGGCCTCTCGCTATGGTGGTCCGTCCGCCACAATCGCCGCTTCCCCGATAGTGAGATCGAGGAAGCGCTCCGGGCGGAGTGATGCTGCGGCCCTAGTCCAGCGGCACGGATGCGAGCTTGGGCGACGGTGCGGGCGTGCCAAGGAAGCGCGGTGCGGGCGCGGGCATCGTCATCCCGCTATCTTCCACAAAGGTGCCGCGTGCCGCATTGTGCGGGTGATGCGGTGCTTCGTTGAGGCTGAGGACGGGCGCGAAGCAGATGTCGGTGCCGTCCATGATCGCTTCCCATTCGGCGCGGGTCTTTGTGGCAATCAGCGCCGCGACCTTGGCCTTGAGCGCAGGCCACTGCGACTGATCGTGCTGCGCCGCCATCGCAGGATCGGCGCCGAGGCCCGACTTCTCCATCAGCAGCGCGTAGAACTGAGGCTCGATCGAGCCGAGCGCGATCCATTTGCCATCGCTGGTCTCGTACGTGTCGTAGAAATGCGCGCCGCCGTCGAGCAGGTTGACCCCGCGCTGGTCCTTCCACTGGCCGTTGCCGAAGAAGGTCCAGGTCATAGCCGAGAGCACCGCAGCCCCATCGACCATCGCGCAGTCGATCACCTGCCCCTTGCCGGTACGCTGGGCAGAGAGCACGCCTGCCAGCACGCCGAACGCCATGACCATGCCGCCGCCGCCGAAATCGCCAACCGCATTGACCGGGAACTGCGGCTTGCCGCCCGCCGCGCCATAGGTGTGCAGCGCACCCGCCAGTGCGATGTAGTTGATGTCGTGGCCTGCCAGCGGCGCCATCGGGCCGTCTTGGCCCCAGCCGGTCATGCGGCCATAGACAAGGCGCGGATTGTCGGCGAGCAGCACGTCCGGCCCGAGCCCCAGCCGCTCCATCACGCCAGGACGATAGCCTTCGATCAGCGCGTCGGCGGTCTTCACCAGCTCGCGGATGCGGGCAATCGAGGCGGGGTCCTTAAGGTCGAGCTCGATCCGCACCCGGTTGCGGTTCAGGATGTCGCGGTTGCCGGCATCGCCGGTGCGGCCGGGCTTGCCGGGACGGTCGATGCGGATCACCTTGGCGCCGTGGTCGGCCAGCATCATGCAGGCGAAGGGACCGGGGCCGATCCCCGCAAACTCGAGAACCGTCAGACCTTCCAGCGCACCAGCCATCTCTCACCCCTTATGTTTTAACCGATCGGTTGAAACGAGGTTTGCCGCGCGATCGCGCCGCTGTCGAGCCTTATTGCACCGCTTCGGGCTGACCACGCGCAGCAAGTGCGCGCGATACGGCACCATAAGCGTCCCGCCGCGGCCCTTTGGCCCACGAGGCAGCCAGCAGTTTCATCGCCAGCACGCTCTGCGGGTTCTGCGCGAGATAGCGCGAGGTCATGGAATCCGCATCTCCGACCCGGCCGAGCGCCCGCAGAGTCGCGTCCATCCGCCGCAGCACCGGCTCGTTGAAGCGGATCGATGCGCCGTTCTGATAGTCGGCTAGGGCGCCCGCCATGTCGCCGCGCATGGTGCGCACGTCACCGGCAAGCAGGTGCGCCTCCGCCGCGCCGGGATTGGCATCGCGCAAACGGTCTGCGGCGGCCTGCGCCTCGTCCTTGCGCCCTTCCTTCAGCAGCGCGCGGATATAGGGCACCGTCGTCTGCGCCTGACCCGGCGCGTCAAAATAGGCCGCGCCCAGCACGGACGCGCTGAACTGCGTCGGCAGCGGCACCGGGCCATGCGCCATGGGATGGGCTGCACGGGCAAAAAGCGCCTCGGCCCGCGCCTTGTTGCCGAGCCGCCGCCAGCTCTGGCCGACCAGCCGCAGCGTATAGGGCGCCGCGAAAGCCCTGTCGGCGTCGCCGTCGAACCGGGCTACCAGCGGCTGGTCGCTCCCTTGCCGCGCCATCGCGCGCAGCAGCATCTGCCGCGCCTCCAGATTGTCTGGCTGCAGCCGCACCAGCCGGTCGAACTGTTCGACCGCCACGTTGGTGTTCCCCGCGCGATACTCGAGCACGCCCGTCAGCAGGATCGCCGCCGGCATGTCGCGGAAGGCATTGCCGATGCGCTGCAGGATCGTGCGCGCCAAATCGGTCTGCCCGGCCCGCGCCGCCAGCACCGCCTGCAGGAACGCCGGACGCGGGTTCTTGGGATCGACTTGCGCCAGCTTGCGGCAGACGATCAGCATTGCGCGGTAGTCACCCATGTCGCCCAGCGTCGCGGCATATTCGCCGAGCAATGCCGGGTCATCGGGCCGCGCCTTGAGCCCTGCCTCGAACCACGGCAGCGCGGCGGCGAGGCCATATTGCTCGCGGATCAGCAGGCCCCGGAAGGCGAGCGCGCGGGCGTTTTTTGGATCGAGCGCGACGGCCCGGTCCGCCGCCTCGATCGATTGCAGCTGTTCCCCGCCCGAAAAACGCAGCGCGGCAATCGCGACCCAGAGGTCGGAATCGTTGGCATTCGCCCTCAGCGCTGCATCAAAGGCATTGGCCGCGCCGCGCAGGTCGCCTTCGGCCAGCGCGATCTGGCCGCGCACCCGCCAGCCAAGCGCTTCGGTGCCGGGGGCGAAGTTCCCGCCTTCGAGCACCTTGCGCGCTTCTGCCCGGTCGCCCTCGGCCAGCAGCGCCTCACCCAGATGCGCGCGCAGTTCGTCTTCGCGCGCACCGTTCTTGATTGCCGCACGCAGTATGACTTCGGCCGAGACCGGATCACGCCGCTCGATCGCTGCCTGCGCCTTTGCGCGCAAGTCGTCGAGCCGCGAGGCGCCGACGGCTGGGCCCGCCAGAAGAAGCAAGGCCACCGCAATCACAAGAAGACCGCTTCCCCCGACACCGCTCACCCTGAGCTTGTCGAAGGGTGCCCGCGCAACCGCTGTGCAGGTATGCTTCGACAAGCTCAGCATGAGCGGAACTGGGGGCATGAGATCGGCAAACTGCATGCCCGCTTAATGCTGGAGGTCGTACTGCTTGAGGAGATCATAGAGCGTCGGCCGGCTGATCCCCAGCAGGCGCGCCGTGTTCGAGATATTGCCCTCGCTTCGGGCCAGCGCATGGCGGATCATCTTGCGGTCCGTTGCCTCGCGCGCGGACTTGAGGTTGAGCGGGTTGGCCTCGTCCTCGCCCGGCTCGGCAAGGTCGAGATCGCTTGCGGAGACAAGCTTGCCATCGGCCATGATCACCGCGCGCTTCACCCGGTTCTCGAGCTCGCGCACGTTGCCGGGCCAGGTCCATGCGTCGATGGCGGCCAGTGCATCGGGCGCGAAGCCCTTCACCGAGGGGTTCATCTCGGCGGCAAACCGCGTGAGGAAGGCCTTCGCCAGCAGCGCTGCATCACCCGGCCGCTCGGCGAGGCTGGGGATGCGGATAACGATCTCGGCGAGGCGGTAGAACAAGTCCTCGCGGAACCGACCGTCGGTGATCATCGCCTCGAGGTTCTGGTGCGTCGCGCAGACGATGCGCGTGTCTACCTCGATCGAGCGCCGCCCGCCGATGCGTTCGATGGTGCGTTCCTGCAGGAAGCGCAGCAGCTTGACCTGCAGCGGGAAGGGAATGTCGCCCACTTCATCGAGGAACAACGTGCCGCCGCTCGCCTGCTCGATCTTGCCTTCGGTGGTCTTGACCGCGCCGGTGAACGCGCCCTTCTCGTGGCCGAACAGCTCGCTTTCGAGCAGGTTTTCAGGGATCGCCGCGCAGTTGATTGCAACGAACGCGCCCTGCCGCCGCGGGCTGGCCTCATGCAGCCCGCGCGCAAGGAGTTCCTTGCCGGTCCCGCTCGCGCCCAGCAGCATGACCGAGACATTGGTGCCCGCCACACGCTCGATCGTGCGCGCGACCTTCACCATTTCAGGCGCGCCGGTGATCATCCGGCCCAGCACCTTGTTGCCCTCGGGCGCGCGCTCGGCAAGCTGCCGGTTCTCCGCCTCGATCTTGTGGAGATGCAGCGCGCGCCGCACGATCAGGCCCAGCGCATCGATATCGACCGGCTTGGCGTAGAAATCGTACGCGCCCTGGCTGATCGCCCTGAGGGCGCTTTCCCGCGCACCATGGCCGCTGGCGACGATCACCTTGGTATCGGGCTTGAGCGCCATGATCGCATCAAGCACGGCAAAGCCTTCGCTCGTCCCATCCGGATCGGGCGGCAAGCCGAGGTCGAGTGTCACCACCGCCGGTTCTTCCGAACGCAGCAAGGCCAGCGCGGTCTGTCGGTCCCCCGCGATGAGCACCTCGAAGTCCTCATAGGCCCACTTGAGCTGCGCCTGCAGGCCCGGATCATCCTCGACGATGAGGAGCTTGGGGAGCGCCTTCGCGGGCGCCGGGGGGCGGTCCTGGATCATCATGCCACTTTCTTGTCACTGGGCTTGTCGTCTGACGTACCGTCAGGATGTGTTGCGAGGTCGGTCGCCACCACCAGAGGTAGGCGAATTGAGAACCGGCTGCCGAGGCCCTCGCGGCTTTCCACTTCAAGGCGCCCGTTCATCGCGCGCACCAATTCGCGCGCCTCGAATGCACCGATGCCGAAGCCGCCCGCCTTGGTCGAGACGAAGGGCGTGAACAGCCGGCTCTGCACAAAGTCCGCGCTCATCCCGCTGCCGGTGTCGGCCACTTCGATCACCCCGTTGAAGCCATCGAGCCGGGTCTGCAGCAGCACCGCCATGCCGGGCTGGCTGGCATCGATCGCGTTCTGCACGAGATGGGCGAGCACTTGTTCGAGCGTCTCGCGGCTAGCCGTGACAAGGCATGGCTGGCCCGGCGTTGCATAGACCGGGCATTCGCCCCCGGCCTCGCGATAACGCGCGGCGACGGCTTCGATCACCTCAGCCGCATCGATCGCTTCCAGCCGCTGCACGCCGCCAGCGCCATAGCGCGAGAGCCGCGCCAGCAGCGCGTTGAGCTTGTCCGCAGAATTGGTGAGCGTCACCAGCATGTCCTTGCGGAAGGCCGGATTGTCGGCGTGCCGCTCGGCATTGCGCGCCAGCAGCGCGAGCTGGCTGGCGAGGTTCTTGATGTCGTGCATCACGAAGGCGATGCGGCGATTGAACTCGTCAAAGCGGCTTGCCTCGAGCAGCGCGCTCTGGCCGTTGTGCTCGGCGATATAACTTGCCAGCTGCTGGCCGACGACACGCAGGAGGTCGAAGTCCTCCCAATCAAGCTTGCGCGCAAGCGGCGGGCGGCCGAGCACGACCAGGCCGACCAGCCGGTCGAAGTGGATCAGCGGAACCAGCGCCCAGGCCCCGGTTTCCTCCACCAGCCACCGCGGCATCAACGCCGCCTCGCCTTCATGGTCGGTCCCGGCGCGCACTTCATCCAGATCGACGATGAAGCCGCGCCGCTCGAAGAACTGCGCGGTTTCCACCGGCATTGCCTCAGCCGGCACTTCGACCGTCGGCCACTGCCAGCGCGCAGCCAGCACGAGATCGCCGCCTTCGCCCGGTATCAGCATGAGGCCGCTGGCGCTGTCGGTGATGTCCGCCAGTGCCTGCACCACGCGCGCGTGCAGCGGCGCAGCACCCGGCCCGCCGCGCCCGATGGTGCGGGTGAAGCGCAGCCATTCGGCGCGGTAGTCATAACGATGCTGGAAGAAGTGCTTGGCCAGCATCACATTGAGCCAGCCCCGCAGCCGCCCCGATGGGACCAGCGCAAGGATCACCACCGTTGTTGCAAAGGCAAAGCCCAGCTGCGCCAGCTGGCTGACATCACCGCCCAGCCATGCGACCGACTGTGCCGCCGCCACCATCAGGATCAGGTAACCGCCGATCACCAGCAGCGAAAGCGACTGGAACGCTACCGAGCGGCTGGGCGAGAACCGCAGCGCCGAGCCTCCGCGCATCGCCCCGACCGAAACCAGCAGAACCACGCCGATCTGGATCAGGCCCCGCAACGCAACCATTTCCTGCGGGATCATGTGCCCGAGATAGGCGATCGTGTAGAAGTTGAGGTCGTAACCCCACATCAGCGCGAGCGCGAGCGCAGTCCAGCGCACCGCATCGCGCTGCCCGCTGATCGCACCGACATAGAGGTTGTGCACCAGCACCAGCGCGCCCGTCGTCAGCAGCAGGCGGAACATCACCGAAAGCTGGAAGATCATCGTGGTTGCGGGCGCGATCCCGGCAAAGCGGATCGCCAGCACCAGCAGCACGATCTGAAACAGCTCGACCATCGCGAGCACTGCCAGCACCGGGCGCACCTGCACCACGCTGGTATGCCGATTGTCGCGCGCGAACAGCGAGTAGACGACCGCCAGCCAGCCGAGATTGCGGATCAACTCGAAAACTTGTGTGATCGCCACGTTCTGCCCGAACGAGGAGGCGAGGAGACACCAGGCCGTCGTCAGTGCCAGTGCCCCGATCAGCGCCCGGCTGGACTCCTTGCCGCGCCGGTGCCGGTCAACCAGCCACACGGTGAGCAGCATCGCCGCGAACGCCGCGACGAGGTTGCTCCACTGGCTGAGGCCGGTCCATTCGAGCGGGCTGCGCATGGCCTGCTCAGCGAGCGCCTTCGTTCCAGAGCACCACGCGCAGCGTCTGGAGGAGGATCAGCAAGTCAAGGAACGGACTGTAATTCTTGGCGTAGTAGAGGTCGTATTCGAGCTTGTGGCGCGAATCCTCGATCGAGGCGCCATAGGGATAGTTGATCTGCGCCCAGCCGGTGATCCCCGGCTTCACCATGTGCCGCTCGGCGTAGTAGGGCAGCTTTTCCTCAAGGTCGGAAACAAACTCCGGCCGCTCCGGACGCGGGCCGACAAAGCTCATCTCGCCCTTGAGCACGGTCCATGCCTGCGGCAGCTCGTCGATGCGCAGCTTGCGGATCAGGCGGCCGACGCGGGTCACGCGCGGATCGTCCTTGGCGGCCCACTGCGCGCCCGCCTTCTCGGCATCGGTGCGCATCGAGCGCAGCTTGATAAGGCTGAAATTCTGGCCATAGAGTCCCACGCGGGTCTGGCGGAAGAAGGCCGGGCCGCGGCTGTCGAGCTTCACCAGAAGCGCGAAGAGCGCGATCACCGGCGCGGTCAGCAGCAGCAGTGCAAGGCTGGCGCAGATATCGAAAATGCGCTTCATCGCGCTCGAGATCATGCGCCCCGACGAGAACCCGTCCGAGAAGATCAGCCAGCTGGGATTGACCGTGTCGAGATCGACACGTCCTGTCTCGCGCTCCATGAAGGTCGAGAAATCGTTGACGTGGACACCAGTGGTCTTGATCCGCAGCAGGTCCTTGAGCGGCAGCGCATTGCGCCGCTCTTCCAGCGCGAGCACCACCTCGCTGACGCCGAGGTTCTCGACATAGCGGGTCAGATTGTGGATCGCATTGCGGTTGATCGCTTCCTTGATCACCGGCGCGCTGTCGCTCATGCCGACGAAGCCGACGATGACGAAACCCGCCTCGATCCGCTCACCCAGCTGGCGCAGCCGCTCCGCCCGGTCACCCGCCCCCAGCACCAGCACGCGCCGCCGGAACACCGCCGTGCCGAGCAGGCCGCCCAGCAGGATGCGGATGAACACCAGCAGCACCATCGCGATGAACATCGCGTAGAACAGGTTCGATCGCCACAAGGTGTGGCCGGGCAGCAGGAAGTACACGACCGAGAGCGCGATGATGCCGAGGCTGATCGCCACCAGCAGCCGCGCGGTGGCATAGCGCATCGAGCGCAGCGCGTCCGAACCGTAGACCCCGACCGCGATCATCGCCATCTGCACCAGCCCGGCAAAGATCAGCAGCGGCATCCACCGGTCGGCCAGCACGCCGCTGTCGATCCCGATCTGATGCGCGCGGACCGACCAGCCAAGCTCTCCCGAGGCGATCAGCAGAACGAAATCCAGCAGTGCCAGCAGAAACACCGCGTTCGGGATATAGAGTTTGAACAGCCGGATCATGCGGCAGGCATACGCGCAAAGGCGTAAACCGTCGGTAAACTTGACAGATGCAAGATGCGGCTGACGTGCCGAAAATCAAGGAAAACGCAGCTCTTGAGCCTCGGCCGAGGGCAATTTGTCGGCGCGTTTTACAAAAGCAAGGTCAGTTGGGCGGGGCTGCCTTGTCTGCCGTGTTGTCAGCAGCCTTCTCTGCCGCGTCGCCTGCCTTGGATGCGGCCTTGCCCACATCGTGCGCGGCTTCGGCAACCGCGTTGTTCTTGCGCGCATCGCTGTCGGTCGCCCTGTTCAGTAGCAAGGCGCCGACAACTACGGCGACAATCAGCGCCAGCACGATCAACCAGCCGGGCGTGCCGCCGGACGGGCGCTCGACTTCAACAACACGTTCATCGGTCATGACAGCTTCCTTCGATTGCACCCGCCGCATGGGAGTAATGCACTGGAAAGCACCGATGTTCCGCCAAAAGGCGCACATCGCGCTGGCGCACTTTGCGGTGCGGTGCCATGTTGCCAGTCATGCGGGAGAAGGAACTGCGGCTCGCACTGGTCTGCTACGGCGGCATCAGCCTTGCGGTCTACATGCACGGCGTCACCAAGGAAATCTGGTACGCCACGCGCGCCAGCCGCGCGTTTCATGAGGAAAGCCCGCCGAGCACCGGGGCGGAGGCGGTCTATCGCCGCATGCTCGACACGCTGGTTTCCACGCGCGATCTCAAGCTGCGCATCTTGCCCGACATCATCTCGGGGGCGAGCGCAGGGGGGATCAATGGGGTCTTCCTCGCGCAGGCCTTGTCCAGCGGGCAGAGCCTCGAACCGCTGACCACGCTATGGCTTGAGCGGGCCGACGTCGAGATCCTGCTCGATCCCGATGCGCGGCCATGGAGCAGTTTCGCCAAGTTCTGGGCGCAGCCGCTGGTGTGGTTCCTGCTAAAGCGTCCGGGCAATGTCGTCAGCCGCACGGTGGGCTCAGCGAAGACTCGCAAGGAAGTCCGCCTCAAGCTCTCGCATCTCATCCGCGCGCGCTGGTTCGCGCCGCCCTTCAGCGGCATCGGCTTCTCGCGCCTGCTCGCCGAAGCGCTCGATGCCATGGCGGAAACCGGCGGCAATACCCCGCCACTGCTCCCCGCCGGCCACCCGCTCGACTTGCTCGTCACCGCGACCGATTTCAACGGCCACCTCGAAGACCTCAGGCTCAACAGCCCCCCTGTCGTCGAGGAAAGCGAACACCGCCTTGCCATCGGCTTTCGCCGCAATGCCGCGGCCGGTCCGGGAGAGGACATCGCCGAGCGCCCCGAACTCGTCTTCGCAGCCCGCTCCACCGCAAGCTTTCCCGGCGCGTTCCCGCCGCTGATGCTCGCGGAAATGGACCAGCTGACCAAAGAGCGCGGCCTTGCCTGGCATGGCCGCGAAGCCTTTCTCAAGCGCGTGATGCCCAGCCGATGGAAGCGCGGGCAGCTCGCCGAGGTCGCGCTGGTGGATGGCGCCGTCCTTGTCAACCGGCCCTTCGCCCCCGCCATGGCCGTGCTGCGCGATCGCCCTGCCCAGCGCGAGGTGGACCGGCGCTTCGTCTATATCGATCCCAGCCCCGACCGCATGCGGATGCCCGATCACATGGAGCGCTCGGTCGGCTTCTTCTCGGCGATCTTCGGCTCGCTGTCCTCGATCCCGCGCGAACAGCCGATCCGCGACAACCTCGAAGCGCTCGAAGCCCAGTCGCGCCAGCGCGCGCGCCTCCGGCTCATCGTCGATACCTTGCGCGGCGAGATCGACACGGCGGTCGAGCGCCTGTTCGGCTACACCTTCTTCTTCGATCAACCCAATCTCAAGCGCCTTACCGCATGGCGCGCCAAGGCGCAGCAGGCCGCCGCCGAACAGGCCGGTTTCGCGTTCCACGGCTATGCGCAGGTCAAGCTGGCAGGCGTCGTGTCCGACCTCGCACAGATCGTCGAGGAAGCAATGATCGAAGTACCCGAGCGCGGCGCCGTGGAAGCCGCGCTCTGGACACACCTCGCCATGCTGGGGTTCGACCGCCTTGCCGAAGCCAAAGGCGGAGCGACGACGGAGGCGATCGCCTTCTTCCGTTCGCATGACCTTGCCTTCCGGGTACGCCGCCTCAAGCTGCTCGCGCGGCGGCTGACCCAGGACTGGGAAGAAGCCGAAGGCATATCGCTTACCGAACGCGAGGCCGCGCGCGATATCGTCTACCACGCGCAGGCGCTCTATCAGGCAAAACAGACCGCGGCGGGCCTAGGCGATGATTTTGCCCAGATAGCCGCAAAGGCACTCGTCCGCCCGGCCGCTATCCTCGACGAAATTGCTGCCCGCCGCGATCTCACCGGGATCGATCTCGTCGTCGATGCGATGATCGTCGAGGGCCTTGCCGCAATGAGCAAGCCGCTGCGCCGCCGCTTCCTGTACGCCTATCTCGGCTTCCCGTTCTACGACGTCGCCACCCTGCCGCTGCTGCAGGGCGAAGGCATGGGCGAGTTCGATCCGGTCAAGGTCGACCGCATCTCGCCCGAAGACGCGATGTCGATCCGCACCGGCGGCACCAGCGCCTGCCTCAAGGGCATCGAATTTTTCCACTTCGGCGCCTTCTTCGCGCGCGCCTACCGCGAAAACGACTACCTCTGGGGCCGCCTCCATGGCGCCGAACGCACGGTGGACCTGATCGCCTCGACTGCCGAGCCGCCGCTGGCATACAGCGTGATCCGCAGCTTCAAGCGCGACGTATTCCTCGCCATCCTTGAAGAGGAAAAGCCGCGCCTGACCGCTGAGGCAGGCATGGTCGATGGCGTGATTGCGGAAGTGCACGCGATGTTTGCCGAGAGCTGAGTTCAGCCAGATCCGCTGTGGCTCACCCCATCCCTTGCCGCCTGCCCCGGACCGCTCATGCTGAGCTTGTCGAAGCATCATCCTCGACGGTCGCGCCAGCACCCTTCGACAAGCTCAGGGTGAGCGGAATTGGGGTCGGAAGCGTAGCTGAACCTCGTGAAGACTCAGCAACCAATGTGCGCCTGACCTGAGCGCTTACTCCGTCAGATCGTTCCACACATCCTTGATCCGGTCGAAGAACCCCTTCGACTGCGGGGTTTCCTCGCCCGTCTCAGTCGCCTGGAACTCGCGCAGCAGTTCACGCTGGCGCGCGGAGAGCTTCGTCGGCGTCTCGACCTGGATCTCGATCACCAGATCACCCGAACCGCGCCCCTGCAGCACGGGCATGCCTGCACCGCGCTTGCGCAGCTGCTTGCCGGACTGGATGCCCGCCGGGATCTCGATCTTGTGCCGCGCCCCGTCGAGGCCGGGGATCTCGATCTCGCCGCCCAGCGCCGCCTTGGTGAAGCTGATCGGGCAGCGGGTGAGCAGTGTCGTGCCTTCGCGCTCGAACATGCGGTGGCGCTTCACATGCAGGAAGATGTAGAGGTCGCCCGCCGGTGAACCGAACGGCCCGGCCTCGCCCTTCCCCGCAACGCGGATGCGCGTGCCGTTGTCGACGCCTGCCGGGATCTGGACTTCGAGCTTCTGCTCGGCATCGACGCGGCCCTCGCCGCGGCAGCTCTTGCACGGGCTCTCGATCACTTCGCCGCGGCCGTGGCAGGTCGGGCACGTCCGCTCGACCATGAAGAAGCCCTGCTGCGCGCGCACCTTGCCATGCCCGCCGCACAGATTGCACCGCCGCGCCGAGGTACCCGGCGTCGCCCCGGTGCCGCCGCAAGGCTGGCAGCTCTGCGCCACTTCGACCGCGATCTCCGCCGACTTGCCGTGGAATGCGTCCTCGAGCGTGATTTCCATGTCGTAGCGCAAGTCAGCGCCGCGCCGCGCCTGCTGGCGTCCGCCGCCGCCGAACGCGCCGCCGAAGATCGTCTCGAAGATATCCCCCAGATCGCCGAAGTCAGCGCCGCCGGCAAACCCACCCTGACCGCCGCCACCGCCCTGCTGGAACGCGGCATGACCATAGCGATCGTAGGCCGCCCGCTTCTGCGGGTCGGACAGGCAAGCATAGGCCTCGTTGATCTGCTTGAACTTGGCTTCGCTGTCCTTACAGCCCGGATTCTTGTCCGGGTGATACTTCATCGCCAGCTTGCGATAGGCGGACTTGAGGACTTTCTCGTCCGCGGTGCGCTCGACTTCGAGCAGCTCGTAGAAATCAATCTCTGCCGACATTGCGGTCCCACCTCAAGGCGACCGGCCCGCCACCATGCCTCATAAGAGACAGGCAGCGGGCCGGCTCAGCGCAACATCACTTGGTGTCGTCGACTTCCGAGAACTCGGCGTCCACGACATCTTCGGCGCCCTTGGGAGCCTCGGCGCCCGGAGAAGCCGCAGCAGCCTGCTCCTTCTCGTAGATCGCCTGACCCATCTTCATCGCCTTTTCGGTGAGCGCCTGGGTCTTGGCGTTCATGTCAGCCGGGTCACCGCCTTCGATCGCCTTCTTGGCTTCCGCGATGGCTTCCTCGATCTCGGTCTTCAGCGAAGCGTCGATCTTGTCGCCGTTCTCTTCCAGCTGGCGCTCGGTCGCGTGGACAAGGCTGTCGGCGTTGTTGCGCGCCTCGGCCGCCTCGCGGCGCTTCTTGTCCTCTTCGGCGAACTTTTCGGCATCGCGCACCATCTGCTCGATGTCGTTGTCCGAAAGACCGCCCGAGGCCTGGATGCGGATCTGCTGCTCCTTGCCGGTGCCCTTGTCCTTCGCGCTGACGTTCACGATGCCGTTGGCGTCGATGTCGAAGGTGACCTCGATCTGCGGCACACCGCGCCGCGCCGGCGGAATGCCGACGAGGTCGAACTGGCCGAGCAGCTTGTTGTCCTGCGCCATCTCGCGCTCGCCCTGGAACACGCGGATCGTCACAGCCTGCTGGTTGTCCTCGGCAGTCGAGTAGACTTGGCTCTTCTTGGTCGGGATCGTCGTGTTGCGGTCGATCATCTTGGTCATGATGCCGCCCAGCGTCTCGATGCCCAGCGAAAGCGGGGTCACGTCGAGCAGCAGCACGTCCTTGACGTCGCCCTGCAGCACGCCGGCCTGGATCGCTGCACCCATCGCGACGACTTCGTCCGGGTTCACGCCGGTGTGAGGATCCTTGCCGAAGAACTCCTTCACCACTTCGCGCACCTTGGGCATGCGGGTCATGCCGCCCACGAGGACAACGTCGTCGATGTCCTTGGCCGAGATGCCCGCGTCGGCCAGCGCCTTGCGGCAGGGCTCCAGCGTGCGCTCGATCAGCTTGGCGACCAGCTTTTCGAGGTCCGAACGGGTGATCGTCTCGACGAGGTGCAGCGGGGTGGTGCTGCCGCCTTCCATGCGCGCGGTGATGAAGGGCAGGTTGATCTCGGTCGTCTGCGCGCTCGAAAGCTCGATCTTGGCCTTTTCGGCAGCTTCCTTCAGGCGCTGCAGCGCAAGCTTGTCGGTGCGGAGATCCATGTTCTCCTTCGCCTTGAACTTGTCCGCGAGGTACTCGACCAGCGCGGTGTCGAAGTCTTCACCGCCGAGGAAGGTGTCGCCGTTGGTCGACTTCACCTCGAACACGCCGTCGCCGATCTCGAGCACCGAGATGTCGAACGTGCCGCCGCCAAGGTCGTAGACCGCGATGGTCTTGCCGTCCTGCTTGTCGAGGCCATAGGCCAGCGCTGCCGCTGTCGGTTCGTTGATGATGCGCAGCACTTCAAGGCCCGCGATCTGCCCGGCGTCCTTGGTCGCCTGGCGCTGCGCGTCGTTGAAATAGGCCGGCACGGTGATCACCGCCTGCGTCACGGTCTCGCCGAGGAAGCTTTCGGCGGTTTCCTTCATCTTCTGCAGGATGAAGGCCGAGATCTGCGAGGGGCTGTAGTCTTCGCCGCCCGCCTTGACCCAAGCGTCGCCGTTCTTGCCCTTAACGATGCCATAGGGGACGAGCGCCATGTCCTTCTGGGTCATGGGATCGTCGAAGCGGCGGCCGATCAGGCGCTTCACCGCGAAGATCGTGTTGTCCGGGTTGGTCACGGCCTGGCGCTTGGCCGGCTGCCCGATCAGGCGCTCGCCATCCTTGGTGAAAGCGACGATCGAGGGCGTCGTGCGCGCGCCTTCGGAATTTTCGATGACCTTCGAGGTGCCGCCGTCCATCACCGCAACGCAGCTGTTGGTCGTGCCGAGGTCGATACCGATAACTTTAGCCATGTCGTCCTGTTTCCTTGCCCTTTGGACGCTGCCCTGGTGGCCCCCCGTTCGCGGGCAAGCCTTCGTCTATGCAGCTCCTTCACTGGGCGATATAGGTCGCCTTCTTCCCGGGACAAGGCCTGCCCCCGCGCCTATGTTACGTCTCGATTCAAGACTGGAGAGCGCCTCGATGCCCCCCGTTCGTTCCTTTGCCCTAGCTTCTGCCGCCGCCGCGAGCCTCATGATGCTCTCGGCCTGCAGCGGTAGCGCGCCCGAAGCCGGTGCCAGCACCGCAGCCGCCCCCGGAGGCGCAGCAAACCCTGCCGCACCCGACAACGCGCCCAACGTCAGCGTGATCGAACCGGTGATCAAGCTGCCCGCAGTGCCCGGCAATCCCGGCGTGCTCTACTTCACCATCCAGCAGACGGCGGGCAAGGCCAACACGCTTGTCGCTGTCCACGTCGACGGCGCCGGCCGCGCGCAGATGCACCAGAGCAAGACCGAGAACGGCGTTTCGACGATGGAGCCGGTTAACGCGGTCGAGTTCAGCGAAAGCCAGCCCGCCGAGTTCAAGGCTGGCGGCTATCACGTTATGCTGTTCGATCTCGCCAATACGGTAAAGCCGGGCAAGGATGTCGAAGTCACCTTCACCCTCGCCAACGGCGACAAGGTCAGCACCTTCGCCAAGGTTGAGGAAACCGGCGCAATGGAAGGCATGATGGATCATATGTGAGCGCGCTTGCGCCGGGGGATGAGCGCCCCCTGACCTCAGGCGAACGCGCGCTGGCGCGGTCCGTGTTCGGGGATGCGATCAGCCTCGCCCCGGTGCGCATCCGCCGCCGACGCTGGTTCCCCTTCCAGCCGCGCGGCACGGTCATGGCGCCGATGGGGCACATCCATTTCCACCCCGCCGGGCCGCACTACCGCGACGATTTCAGCACGGCTCCGCTCGGCCTGCAAAGCCTGTTCATTCACGAACTCGTCCACGTCTGGCAGAGCCAGCAGCGCGGCCGTTTCTACCTGCCGCTGATGCGCCACCCGTTCTGCCGCTACGAGTACCGCTTCGATCCGGCACGGCGCTTCAGCGCCTACGGTATCGAGCAGCAGGCCGAACTGGTCGCGCACGCCTTCCTTGCAGCCAAGGGGGCGCCACACCCGGCGGCACCCCCGCTTGCGTCACTGCAATCCGTCCTGCCGTTCCCGATCAGCCTTGCCTGACCAGCCTCAGCAGCGGACCTCGTACTCGTTGCCGTAGCGGTCATGGCGATAGCAGCGGCCGTGCTTCTTGATCAGCGAGCCGCCGAGCGCGCCCGCTGCTGCACCGATCGCCGCGCCAGTGCCGACATCACCGCCGCTCGCGCCGCCCAGCAAGGCGCCGGCTGCGGCGCCACCCAGCGCGCCCTCACCGGCATAGTTGCGCGCGCAGCCCGCCGTGGAAAGCGCGGCAAGCGCCATGACTGGAAGAAGGAAATTGCGGTTCATCGTTCGGTCTCCTCAAGGCCCGCCTCGTGACCCAAACGCCTGCCCAAGGGTATGGTTCCGCCACGCGAAAGCCCTTCCGGCCCAATCTGGTGCAAACGCGCTTAGTCGTGGCATTTTCGCCCCGCAGGAGAAGGACCGCCGAGATGCCCCACGCCGTCGACACCCACGCCATCCTCGATGCCGTCGCCGCCGCGCGCGGGGGCGTGCGCAACGTGTTCGACGACATCGACCCGAAGCGCCTCGCCCACATCTGCGTCGACATGCAGAACGGGTTCATGGAGGAAGGCTCGCCGGTCGAAGTCCCCATGGCGCGCGAGATCGTGAGCAATATCAACCGCATCAGCGCCGCTGTGCGCGAGGCCGGTGGCCTCAACGTGTTCCTGCGCTTCACCACGCCCGACGCAGCAAGCTGGTCGGTTTTCGTCCGCCGCCTCGGCGAAGGCGCTGCCGCCCACCGCGCCGCCTTCACCCCCGGCGCGCACTATCACGATTTCTGGCCTGCGCTCGATGTCCAGCCCGGCGACGCCGTTGTCGACAAGCACCGCTTCAGCGGCTTCACCCCCGGCACCAGCGACCTCGTCTCCGTGCTCAAGGCGCGCGGGATCGATACCGTTCTCATCACCGGCACGCTCACCAACTGCTGCTGCGAAAGCACCGCGCGCGATGCGATGCAGTTCAACTACCGCGTGCTGTTCGCAGGCGACGCCAACGCTGCGCTGACCGACGCCGAACACGCCGCCACGCTGCACAGCATGGCGTTCGTATTCGCCGATCTTTACGATACGGATGAGGTGCTGGCGCTGCTGCGCTGAAAAACCGAAGTTTTTACCCGAACCCGCTCATGCTGAGCCTGTCGAAGCATCAGGCACAGCGACAGGGTCAGCACCCTTCGCCAAGCTCAGGGTGAGCGGGTTGGGGGATTGGATCAAACGGAAATCAGCCTCAATCCGGCTTCTTCGCCACCGCCACCATCGCCGCGCGCAGCAGGCGGTCCTTGATCATGTAGCCGGCCTGCAGTTCCTGCAGCACCGTACCTGGCTCGACGTCATCCGACGGAATCTCCAGCATAGCCTGATGCTGGTGCGGATCGAGCGGCAGGCCCTTGGCGGCAATCCGGCTGATGCCGTGGCTGGCGAACACCTTCTCGATCTCGCGGCCCGTGGCTTCCAGACCCGCCACGAGGTTCTTCATCTTGTCGTCTTCGCGCAGCTCCGCCGGGATCGATTCGAGCGCGCGCGAAAGGTTGTCCGCCACCGAGAGGATGTCGCGGGCAAACGAAGTCGCGGCATAGGCGCGCGTATCGGCCACTTCCTTTTCCATGCGGCGACGCACGTTCTGCGTCTCGGCCTTGGCATAGAGCACGTCCTGCTTGGCCGCTTCGAGATCGCTCTTCAGCGCCTCCACCACATCGGCCAGCGCATCGCCACCTTCGGTCAGTTCGTTCGGCACACCTTCGAGTTCAGCCGCCACTTCGGCATCCTGCGGGCGCGTGTCGTTCTCAGTCATTTTCTACCAAATCCGTCCTGGGTGATGATCCTGCTCAAGGATTGAGCCGTGAAATCAACCATGGGGACAACCCGCGCATAATTCAACCGCGTCGGTCCGATAACGCCGACAACACCCACCACGCGCCCCTCCCCGTCGCGCCATGGCGCCGCGATCACCGAGGAGCCCGAGAGCGAGAACAGCCGGTTCTCGCTGCCGATGAAAATGCGCGCACTGTCCGCCTCGCGCGCGGCATCGAGCACGCCCGCGATCGCCTCCGCACTCTCCAGCTCGTCGAGCAGCTGCCGCACCCGCTCGATATCACCGAGCGCCGCTTCATCGAGCAGATTGGCCTGCCCACGCACCACCAGCACCGGCCGCTGCGCCGCATCGCGGCTCCACACCGCCAGCCCCCGCTCGACCAGCGCAGCACTGGCCGTATCCAGCGCCGAGCGCCCACCCGCAATCTCCGCGCGAATGAGTTGAAGCGCCTCGCCCAGCGTACGGCCTGCCACGCGCGCCGTCAGGTAATTCCCCGCCTGCTCCAGCGTCACCGCACTGGCCGAGCCGGGCAATTCGATGACGCGGTTTTCGACACTGCCGTCATCGCCCACCAGCACGACGAGCGCACGCCCCTGCCCCAGTGGCACAAAGGAAACCTGCGCCAGCCGCATTTCACGCCGCGGTACCATGACCACGCCCGCCGCCGCCGAAAGATCCGACAGCGCCGAGCTCGCCGCCGCCAGCGCGGCCTCGATGCTGCCGCCCTCGGCCAGCCCCCGCTCGATCTGCGCGCGGTCCGCCGCCGATGGTTCGGCCACCTGCATGATCCCGTCGACGAAGAGCCTGAGACCCACCTCGGTCGGCATCCGCCCCGCGCTGGTATGCGGCGCCGCCAGGAGCCCCGCATCCTGCAATTCCTGCAGCACGGATCGGATCGAGGCGGGCGAAAGCGCCACCGCCCCGCTCCCAGCCAAAGTGCGCGAACCAACCGGATGCCCGCTGGCGATATAGCCCTCGACCACCAGCCGGAAGATTTCACGAGCGCGCGTGGAAAGTTCGGTAAGACCCGGTCCTGCCATGCCTCATATCTAAGGCAGTTTGGCGCATCATGAAAGGTATCGGCGTCCCCGCCTTTTCGTGAGGTCGCCTCTTTCAATCCGCTCGCGGCGGGCTAAAGGCTGCGGAAACATCGAGCAAAGGAATTGCCATGCGACCCTCAGGCCGCGCCGCAGATGAAATGCGCGCCATCACTGTCGAAACCGGCTTCACCAAGCACGCCGAAGGCTCGGTGCTGATCGGCTTCGGCGATACCAAGGTGCTCGTCACCGCCTCGGTCGAGGAGCGCGTACCGCCGTTCATGCGCGGCAAGGGCGAGGGCTGGGTCACGGCAGAATACTCGATGCTCCCCCGCGCCACCCACACACGCGGCAGCCGTGAAGCGGCCAAGGGCAAGCAGTCCGGCCGCACGCAGGAAATCCAGCGTCTGATCGGCCGCTCCTTGCGCGCCGTCACCGATCTCAAAAAGCTCGGTGAACGCCAGATCACGCTCGACTGCGACGTCATCCAGGCCGACGGCGGCACCCGCACCGCCTCGATCTCGGGCGCATGGATCGCGCTGCGCCTTGCCGTGCAGAAGCTGATGGACACCGGTGCGATCTCCGAAGACCCGCTCACCCGCAAGGTCGCCGCGATCTCCTGCGGCATCCACCAGGGCACCCCAGTGCTCGATCTCGACTACATCGAGGACAGCTCGGCCGATGCCGACGCCAACTTCGTGCTGATCGAGGGCGGCCATATCGCCGAAGTCCAGGCCACGGCGGAAGGCGCGACCTATGACGAGGAAGGCCTCCTGCGCCTCCTGCGCCTCGCCCGCATCGGCTGCGCCGAGATCTTCGCCGCGCAGGAAAAGGCCGTCGCCCGGTGACACGCCTGCTGGAGCCCGGAAAACTCGTCATCGCCACGCACAACGCGGGGAAGCTGCGCGAAATCCGGGCCCTGCTCGAACCCTACGGCATGGACTGCATCTCGGCGGGCGAGCTCGGTCTACCAGAGCCTGCCGAGACCGGGGCGACCTTCGCCGACAACGCCCTCATCAAGGCTCACGCCGCCGCGAGCGCGGCAGGCCTGCCCGCACTCGCCGATGACTCCGGCCTATGCGTCGTGGCTTTGAACGGCGCCCCCGGCGTCTACACCGCCGACTGGGCCGAAGCCGCCCCGTTCGAAGGCGGTCCGGGCCGCGACTGGTACATGGCCATGGGCAAAGTGGAAGGAAAGCTCGCCGAACTCGGCCCCGATACCCCGCGCGACTGCTGGTTCGCCTGCGTCCTCGCCATCGCTTGGCCTGATGGCCGCGAGGCCGTGTTCGAAGGCCGCGCCCCCGGCACCCTTACGTGGCCCCCGCGCGGCACGATGGGCTTCGGCTACGATCCCGTTTTCGTGCCCTCAGGCGATACGCGCACCTTCGCCGAGCTCGACCCGACCGAAAAGCACAGGATCAGCCACCGCGCCGATGCTTTTTCGAAGCTGGTTTCTTCGGCTTTGACGGACTGACGGCCGCCGGGGCAGCTGCAACCGGGGCAGACGCCGCCTTGGCCAGCCGATCCGCCGCCTTGTAGTCATAGACCTGCTGGCCGATGACGTTGCCCGCCGGCATGTAGCGGCAGACGAGATAGTCGCTGCGCGGATTGCTGGCGATCGCGCAGCCCACTTCGCGCGTGTCCTTCCACACGATCTGCGTGTAGTGGCCCACATCTGTCCACTGACCTGTGGTCGAAACATCGGGGAACTTGCTGCGCTTGAACATCTTCCCCTCGTCGATGAAGAAGCCGATCATCTCTTCCGGGGTGTAATCGTCCTTGGTCCCGGTCCAGAGGTTCTCCCCCTCGCCGCCATCAGCCCCGACCGGGGCATGCTCGAACATGTCGGAGGTCGCCAGCGTCTGCGCCCACTTCTTCGCGTGCTCGGAAAGCTTTGCGCTCCACACCAGCGGCTTCAGGCCCAGCCGGACCCGTTCGGCATTCTGGGCTGCGAGCAAGCGCGGCCCCATCGTCTCCATCGGGGTGACGGTGACCTGCGCCGCCGCTGGCGATGCGGCAACAAGGCAAGCGAAAGTAACGAGCCCAAGCGCTCCAAGTTTCGGCATGACTGCTGTCCCCAAGGCTTTGGCCCTTGACTTTGCCTGCCCGACTCGGGCTGGAAAGAAGCATGGCCTTTGCCCTCTATATCCACTGGCCGTTCTGCCTCGCCAAGTGCCCATACTGCGATTTCAATAGCCATGTCCGAGAGGGCATTGACGTCATGCAGTGGCAACAGTCGCTGCTTTACGACATGGCACATGAAGCAGCGCTGACGGGCGGACAGGAACTCACCTCGATCTTCTTCGGCGGCGGCACGCCATCGCTGATGCCGCCCGCGCTGGTGGCCGCGTTGATCGAAGCCGCAGGCCGTCACTGGCGCTTTGCCGATCACATCGAGATCACGCTGGAGGCCAATCCCTCCTCGGTCGAAGCGGCCAACTTTGCGGCGCTGGCAGGCGCCGGCATCAACCGCGTCTCGCTCGGCCTGCAGGCGCTCGATGACAAGGCACTCGCCTTCCTCGGCCGCCTCCACAATGCCGCCGAAGGCCTCGCCGCGCTGGACGTTGCGCAGCGCCATTTCGCCCGCGTCAGCTTCGATCTGATCTACGCCCGGCCCGATCACACGCCCGAACTGTGGGACGCCGAACTCGCCCGCGCACTGTCGTTCGGCACCGGCCACCTCTCGCTTTACCAACTGACCATCGAGCCCGGCACCCGCTTCGCTACGCTGGTGCGCGAAGGCAAGTTCACCCCGCTGGACGATGACATGGCGGGCGATCTCTTCGCCCTCACCCGCGAGCGGACTGCTTCCGCCGGGCTTCCCGCCTACGAGATCAGCAACCACGCCCGCCCGGGCGAGGAAAGCCGCCACAACCTCGTCTACTGGCGCTATCAGGACTACGCCGGCATCGGCCCCGGCGCCCATGGTCGGCGCGGTGGCTTCGCGACGGTGCGCCACAAGAAGCCGGAAAACTACCTCAAGGCCGTCGCCGCCCAGCGTCACGGCATCGCCGAAATCCGCGAGCTCGGCCTGCGCGAACAAGCTGCCGAGGCAATCCTGATGGGCCTGCGCCTCGCCGAAGGGATCACTCCCGCCGTGCTCGCCGCCCGCTTCGACCTTGCCGAAACCGACCTCATCGATCCCGCCAAGCGCGCGTTCTACACCGCGCAAGGCCTGCTCACGCAGCGCGCCGACCGCCTGATCGTGACCGATACCGGAATGCCGCTGCTCGATGGCCTGCTCGGCGAACTCGTTCCCGCCGGGCTCGTCGAGGCATGAGCACCGCCGACTTGCTGGAAGCCTGGGGCAACCACCTCGCCCTCGCCCGCCGCCGTTCACCCCACACCGTCCGCGCCTACGTTGCCACTGCCGCGCGCTTCCTCGAAGCCTTGCCGCCGCCACACGATTGGCCCGCGCTTGCAAGCCTCGACGTGGGTGATGTGCGCAACCAACTGGCCGCACGCCGCGCCGATGGGATCGGCAACGTATCAGCCGCGCGCGAACTGTCAGCGCTCAAGGCCTTCCTCGCCTTCGCCCGCACGCAAGCCGGCGCGCCCGATGCCGCAACACCTCGCCTGCGCGGCCCCCGCATCAAGAAGGGCTTGCCCCGCCCGGTCACACCAGACGACGCGGTGAACCTCGCCGCAATGGTTGCGGACGAAGGCGCCGAGCCGTGGATCGGCGCCCGCGACCGCGCCGTGCTGCTTCTGCTTTACGGCGCAGGCCTGCGCATTGCCGAAGCGCTCTCGCTCACCGCCGCCGTCCTGCCACTTGGCGACGCGCTCACTGTCACCGGCAAAGGTGGCCGCCAGCGAGTCGTCCCCATTCTTCCCATCGTGAAGGCCGCCGTGGAGGACTACGCCGCCAAGGTCCCCTACCCGCTGGATCGCAGCGCCCCGCTTTTCAAAGGCGCCAAGGGCGGCCCACTCGCCCAGGGCATGATCCAGCGCGCGGTCGCCCGTGCCCGTATCGCGCTGGGCCTGCCTTCCACGGCGACGCCGCACGCCCTGCGCCACAGCTTCGCCACACACCTTCTCGGCGCGGGGGCGGATCTCCGGAGCCTGCAGGAACTGCTGGGTCACGCCAGCTTGTCCTCGACGCAGATCTATACCAAGGTGGACGCGGCGACCTTGTTAGACGTCTATCGGAGCGCGCATCCGCGGGCGTGAGCGCAGATGCCGACTTTCGCCCAAATGTGGACCCGTCGCGTTGATCCCAAGAAATAGCAAAGGAGTTTCGCGGTGCTAAAAGCGTCGTGCCAATTTGGTCAGCTGCAAGTCGAAGTGCCAGGACCGACCGTCGCAGTCGTCGCTTGCCACTGCCTTGCTTGTCAGAAACGGTCAGGCTCACCGTTTGGCGTGGCGGCTTTTTATCCTCACGCCCAGGTCAAAATAACCGGCGAAGCGAAACATTTCGCTCGTGCGACGGAGTTGGGTCAGCCTTTTGATCACTTTTTTTGTCCTGAATGCGGAACCACAGTTTTCATGAGCGGGAAGAAAAACCCTGATGTCACAGGCATTCCCGTCGGGCTCTTCGACGACGAGCATTCGATGCAACCGATCCGCTCAGTGTGGGAAGATCGCCGCCATGACTGGGTCAACATTCCGACTGCAGTGAAACACTATCCGCGCGGTCGGGTCGATTAGCCTCGCATAGGCCAAGTTTGCGTAGCTTCGTGTGATGGCCGGTTCCGGCCAGTGTCCGTAACATCGGGTTCATGCCTGGTCGCGCGATAGCCCCTACTTGCCCGCCGCTCTTGGCAGCCGCAGCACCGCCAGCAGCCCGCCCAGATCCTCGCTCTCGCCCAGCGTGATCGAGCCGCCATAGAGCTCCGCCACATCGCGCACGATGGCAAGGCCCAGCCCCGTTCCCGGCTTGCCCGTATCCAGCCGCGCGCCGCGTGCGAAGAGCTTGTCCTTGGCTTCGGCCGGAATGCCCATCCCGTCATCCTCGATCCATATCTCGCAATACTTCGGATCATCCGGCACCGCATCGATCGTCACAAAGACCGAGCCGCCACCATACTTTGCCGCGTTCTCGATCAGATTGCCTAGAATCTCGTCAAGGTCCTGCCGCTCGATCGCGACGCTCGCCTCGCGGTTGCCATCCATATCGAAGCGCACATGCGGATAGAGCCGCACCACCGCCCGCTCGACCGCCTCGGCGCTCTCGCCCACGCTGGCGCGCGCCAACCCCGTCGCGCGGCGCCCGACAGCACGCGCCCGCGCAAGGTGGTGGTCAACCTGCCGCCGCATCACCGCCGCCTCGCGGATTACCGTGTCCGAGAGATCATCGGCCTTGGCCGTCGCGGCGTTCATCACCACCGTCAGCGGGGTCTTCAGCGCATGCGCCAGATTGCCGGCATGGGTACGCGCTTCCTCGGCCTGCCGCTCGGAATGCTCGAGCAGACCGTTGATTTCCTCCACCAGCGGCTGAACTTCCAACGGCAGCGGCTCGTCCACCCGCCGCGCCGCACCTTCGCGCATGTCGGCAATCGCGCGACGCACGCGGCGCAGTGGACCGAGGCCGTAGTAGGTCTGCATCGCCGCCATCGCGATCAGGCCCAGCCCCAGCACGACGAATGACCAGATCAGGATCGCCCGGATGCGCCGGATCTGCGCATCAAGGTCGCTGCGGCTGGCGGCCACCGCGAACTGCCACTTGATCGGGCTTCCCGGCAGGATCACCGACCGTTCGATGATCCGCAGCCGCTCCTCGCCGAACTGCTCGCTGTCATAGACATGCGGATTGCCGTCGAAGTGATCGCCCTTCAGCTTCAGCGTGCGGTCCCACAGCGAACGCGAGGGGAAATCCTCATGCCCCTTGCCGCTGATCTGCCAGTAGAGCCCGCTGTTCGGCTCCAGAAAGCGTTGGTCCCCCAAGGCGCGGTTGAAGAACACTTCGCCGTCCGGCCCAAGCTCTGCCGAGCCGACCATCGCTGTCAACATATAGCCGAGCTGATCGTCGAAATTGCGCGTGGCGAGGCCAGTCATTGTCCGGTCGAGCGCAAGGCCTCCGCCGAGCAGCAGCACCGAAATCCACGCCACCGCAATCAGCAGCATGCGCCGCGAGAGCGAGCCTGTGTGCGGCGCGGTCGTGCGCGGCGGCTCGGCCTGCACTGCGGCCGTCGTTTCTCCAGGGGCAATCACGCTGTGTTCCACGCCGTGCGCCCCCGGCCGGTTCAGCCGCGCCCGCCCTGCGCGGGATCGTCGAGGCTGTAGCCAAGCCCGCGGATCGTGGTGATCACATCAGGCCCCAGCTTCTTGCGGATGCGCGTGACGAACACTTCGATCGTGTTGGAGTCGCGGTCAAAATCCTGATCGTAGATATGCTCGATCAGTTCGGTGCGGCTCACCACCTTGCCCTTGTGGTGGAGCAGGTAGGAAAGCAGCTTGTATTCCTGCGCCGTCAGCTTCACCGGCTCGCCATCGAGCGTCACCCGGCCCGAGCGCGTATCGAGCCGCACCCCGCCCGCGATCAGTTCCGAAGAGGAATTGCCCGAAGCGCGGCGGATCAGCGCGCGCAGGCGGGCGATCAGTTCCTCGCTCTGGAAGGGCTTGGCAAGATAGTCGTCCGCCCCTGCATCCAGCCCCGCGACCTTGTCCGACCAGCTGTCGCGCGCGGTCAGCACCAGCACCGGGAACTTGCGCCCCTCCTTGCGCCACATGCCGAGCACGGTCAGCCCGTCGATCTCCGGCAGACCGAGGTCGAGGATCACGGCGTCGTAATCCTCGGTCGAGCCCATGAAGTGCCCGTCCTCGCCATCGACCGAGAGATCGACGGCATAGCCATTGGCTTCGAGCGTGGACTTGAGCTGCTTGCCGAGGGTGGGTTCGTCCTCGACGATCAGAATGCGCATCGCTTGCCCCTTGCTGCGCCCGCTGCGGGCGGGACCACTATTCGCCCCAAGTGATGGAGCGCCAAACCTGAACGGTCAAGGAACGGGCCGTTCTGCTGCGCGCAAGGCTGGGGGAATCAGTGCGATTCGCCCAGTATCTGGCCCGTCCGCGCGTCGACATCGACAAACACGACCCGCCCGTCCTGAATGAATTTCAGCCGGTAGGCCATCGCGGTCGGATCGTATTCAGGGCCGAGATACTGCATCCCGCGCTTCATCGGCAGCACGCGCGCCTCGATCTCGCGCAGCGAGCGCACGCTGCCATTGCGCAAGTCGAGCCGCGCCTCGCGCTGCTCGTCGGCACGGCGCTGCTGCGCGTCAGCCGCGGGGGCCAACGAGACGAGGAGGCCAAGGGCGAAAACTGTGGAAGTCCAACGCATGATGCGAAGCGCCATAGCCCGAGGCCTTTGAATAGCTTGTGAACGCGCGGTGCGAGGTCCCCACCCCATGAGCGCTTTCCTGTTACGCCGTTATGGCAGATCAGGCGCGCCGGTGCCAAGCTCATACTGGACCTCGCCGCGCCTCCCGGCTAAGCGCGCCTCCATCATGGCAGCAGCACCGATCCTCAGCTGGGAAGGCCTCGGCCTCAACCAGGGCACCAGCTGGCTGTTCAAGGACCTCGATCTCCAGATCGGCCCGCGCGACCGGCTTGCGCTCATCGGCCGCAATGGCGCGGGGAAAACCACTCTCCTGAAGCTGATCGCCGGCCTCATCGATGCCGACAAGGGCACCCGCTCGGTCCAGCCGGGCACGCGGGTCGTCACGCTGGAGCAGGACCCGTTCTTCACCGGTTACGACACACTGATGGACTTCGCCCTATCAGGCAAGGACGCGCCGCCCCGCCACGAAGTCGAATCCATCGCCGGCCAGCTCGGCATCGACTTGTCGCGCAAGGCGGACAGCGCATCGGGCGGTGAACGCCGCCGCGCCGCGCTCGCCCGCGCGCTCGCCAGCGAACCCGACCTCCTGCTGCTCGACGAGCCGACCAACCACCTCGATCTCGCTGCGATCGAATGGCTCGAAGGCTGGCTCCAGCGCTACACCGGCGCGTTCGTCGTCATCAGCCACGACCGCACCTTCCTCGAACGCCTGACCAGGGCCACCCTCTGGCTCGACCGGGGCGCGATCCGCCGCCGCGAAATCGGCTTCGGCGGCTATGAAGCGTGGATGGAAGCGGTCTACGCCGAAGAAGCCCGCGCCGCCGAAAAGCTCGACGCCAAGCTGAAGATCGAAGCCCACTGGCTCGAACGCGGCGTCACCGCACGGCGCAAGCGCAACATGGGCCGCCTCGAAAAGCTCTGGGAAATGCGCGCCACCCGCGCCGCGATGATGAGCCCGCAGGGCACCGCCAAGATCAGCCTCGGCAGCGACGATGCCAAGAGCAAGGCGGTGATCGTCGCCGACAAGATCACCAAGCGCTTTGGCGAGCGGACCATCGTCAAGGACTTCTCCCTTCGCGTGATGCGCAAGGACCGCATCGGCCTCGTCGGCGCGAACGGTGCAGGCAAGACGACGCTTCTCAAGCTCCTCACCGGCGAGCTCGAGCCCGACAGCGGCAGCGTCACCCTCGCCAAGACGCTAACCCCGGTCATTATCGACCAGCAGCGCAGCCTGATGGCGCCCGACAAGCGCATCCGCGACGTCCTCGCGGAAGGCAGCGACTGGATCGACGTGCAAGGGGTGCGCAAGCACATCCACGGATACCTCAAGGAATTCCTGTTCGATCCCGGCATGGTCGAAGCCCGCGTCGGCACGCTCTCGGGCGGCGAACGCTCGCGGCTCCTGCTCGCACGGGAATTCGCCCGCCCCTCCAGCCTCCTCGTGCTCGACGAGCCGACCAACGACCTCGATCTCGAAACGCTCGACCTCCTGCAGGAAGTGATTTCGGACTACGACGGCACCGTCCTCATCGTCAGCCACGACCGCGATTTCCTCGATCGAACCGTCACGATCACGCTCGGCATGGACGGCTCGGGCAAAGTCGATGTCGTCGCGGGCGGCTATGCCGATTGGGAAAAGCAGCGCAAGGCACGCCTCGCCGGCAAGCCCATTGCGCGCGAAACGGCCGACAAGCACGCCGCCGCACCGCCGCCTCCACCGCCGCCCAAAAAGGCCAAGCTCACCTACAAGGACCAGCGCGACTACGAGCTACTGCCAGACCGCATCGCGGAGCTTGAGAAGCTCATCGCCCGCGACGAAGCCGCGCTGGCCGATCCGGACCTTTACACCAAGAACCCCACCCGCTTCGCTGCCCTCACCGCCGCGATCGACAAGGCCCGCACCGAGAAGGACGCAGCGGAAGAGCGCTGGCTCGAACTGGCGGAGATGGTGGAGGGCTAGCCAAACGCCCAATGCAGGATGGCGAAACCGAACAGCGCCGCGACCATCCAGTGCAAGGCTGTAAACTTAACGGTGTGGATCCAGATCCCGTCTTCGGCGAGCATCCCGGTTTCCAACCCCACGTTTGCCGGATTTATCCCGATCTCGTACGAAATCGCCTTGGCAAATCGCTCCCAAACATCGGGCCTTGCCGCCTCCTCGGCTGAAAGCTCTCTGAGTAGCGCCGCATAGACATCGCCAACTGTGCTCCAGTTGCCCGCATCCGAATAGTCGAGCGTGACGCCGAATGCCTGCTCGACGTGGGTGATCGCCCCAATCTCATCGCCGTCGCCGCCAAGGCCCCGATTGGGTAGTCTCTCGCTCATGCCAGAAGCTTTGGCTGCACGGGGTGGCAAGTCAACAACCCCACACTCCTCCTGTTCGTCATTGCGAGCGTAGCGAAGCAATCCAGAGCCGCGCAGAACCGCCCTGGATTGCTTCGCTACGCTCGCAATGATGAAGTGAGGTGACCCGCTTAAGACACAACCCGGTTTGGGAAAGCACTAGGGCGCATCAACAAATCGAACTGCTGTTTGCGCCCCATATCGGACAAGGATATCGTCTGATATGTCACCCAAATGAAAAACAAACAGGAGAAAGCAGCTTACGCTGCTCGCACCATCCGCAGCTTTTTAGACGGGTCGTGCGGTCCATACGATTGGGACGACTTCACCTCATGCTCCCTTCGCGATCGCGAGATCGATAGCATTCGGCTTCGAGCGAGCCGCGTAGGCCTCCCAGTCGACGCCGACGGGCAACAAGTGCTTCTGGCCCTGGCGGACGAAGCTGATCGTGCAGCCAGAGGTGATTGCAGCTAGCAACCAACACCAGCCAACCAGCCCCCTCACCCCGCCGCCAGCCGCTCCGCCGTGCGCTCCTCGATCCGCTTCTCCAGCATGAACAGCGGCATCGTGCCTTCTTCCAGGATCCCATGGAACCACGGCAGGCTGAACTTGTCGCCCAGCGCCGCCTGCGCCTTTGCCCGCGCGCCGACCCATGCTGTATGGCCGATCTTGTAGCTGCACGCCTGCCCGATCAGCACGCAATACCTCTCCACCTCGCGCTGGCTGCGCGGCTGCGCGAAGCCGGTGGTCGCCACCATGTAGGCCGTCGCCTTCTCGCGGCTCCAGCGGTAGTGGTGGATGCCGGTATCGACCACCAGCCGCGCCGCGCGGAACAGGAAGGATTGGAGATACCCGGCGCGCTCCAGCGGGGTGTAGCCGCCCAGCTCATCGGCCAGCTGCTCGGCATAGAGCGCCCAGCCCTCGCCATGCGCCGAAAGGAAATAGTCCTTGAGATACAAGGGCAGCCCGCCGCCCTTCTGCGCATAGCCGCCCTGCAGGTGGTGCCCCGGAATGCCCTCGTGATAGGTCAGCGAAGGCAGCGAATAGCGCGGCCAGTCGCCCACCGACTTCAAGTTGATCCAGTAGATCGCCGGGCGCGAACCATCGAGGCTGGCGCTGTAGTAATAGCCGTTCGAAGCCCCGTCCTGAATCTCCACCGGCACGCGGCGGATTTCCAGCGGCTCGCTCGGATAGTTCGCGAAGGCCTGCGGCAGCTTCTTCGCCATCGCGGCGATCCCGGCATTGAGCGAAGCAATCAGGTCGATGCGCCCCGCATCCGTATCGGGATAAAGCTGGTCCGGCGCATGGTTGAGCGCGGTCAGCCGCTCGCCCACACTGCCCTTGGTATAGCCTGCCGCCTTGAGGATCGCATCGAGCTTGGCCGTAATGTCGGCCACTTGCTCAAGCCCGATCTTGTGGACTTCCTCCGGCCTCAGTTTGGTCGTCGTCGCCTCGGCCAGCGCCGCCGCATAGATCGCATCGCCGCCCTTCACGCGCCACGCACCATCGCCCGCCGGGGTCTTCAGCCGCAGCGCCTTGATCAGCGCAATCTGCCGATCAAGCGCGGGATAGACCATGTCCTTCACGATCTTCGCCGCCTGCCCGGCCCAGTCACCGGCGATGCCCTTGGCCGTAGTCCGCCGCGACAGCGAGAGCACCAGCGAACTTGCCTCGGGCGCCGGTGAACGCAGCTTGGCCAGTTGCCCCAGCGCCAGTTCAAGCGACCAGCGCGGCGCGATCAGCCCGCGCGCCGCCAGCCGCTTCTGACCGGCGCTGTCCTCATCGAGCGCAAAGGCAAACGCCTTGAGCCGCGCCAGATAGGCCTCTGCATCCGCCGAAGTTTCCACCGGATGCTGGCTGTCGAGCATGTCTGGCACATCGAAATAGACGCCCTGCTGCTGCGTAATCGGATAGGGCTGCTGTACGCCGTCAATGCCGAAGGGCACGCCCGCCAGCCGCCGCTCGAACATATAGGCCAGGATCTCGCGCTGCCGCCGCACCGCGGGGCTGAGCGAAGCGGGATCAACGCCCCTCATCGCCGCTAGCCCTGCCCGGTCGAACGCTTCTCCCGCCGCGCGGCCTGCCTCGCTCTTGTCATCAAGCCGCGAACGCAGCGCGGCCCGAACACCCGTATCGAGCCCCAAGCCGGTCGCATGCTGCGGCGTGAGGAGCAGATTGTCGTAAAACAGCTTGTCCGCCAGCGCGGCAAAGGCAGCGTCACCGGGGGCCGCAGCGCCCGCCGCAAGAGCCTTAGCAGGAAGCCAGGTGGCCAGCGTTGCCGTTGCTGCACCGGCCAGAAATTCGCGTCTTTCCATGGATTAGGCTCCCGTATCGGATCATCCGATCGCTCGCACATCCTCCACCCGTAAGGCAAGGCGCCCCTCCGGTCAGGCCGGGGAAATCCTCATAACATGCCGTAGAACCCCGCCACCCGGTCCAGCGCCAGCTCCAGCACCAGCTTCACGCTGCGCGCCGGCCACGCGAGCGCCTTCTCCGCCGCCGGGACGCCCTCGCCCGCACAGACCACGCGCCAGAGGATATCTGACAGTCCCGGTCCTGCCGCAGCAATCGCATCATCGAAGCGCCGCTT
>Ga0310345_10000558_pt1 | contig 51509 bp, 49 predicted proteins | sample HC15DNA20500_MG_FD_204667 | JGI IMG/M metagenome (GOLD analysis project Ga0310345, IMG submission 204667) | Marine microbial communities from station ALOHA, North Pacific Subtropical Gyre - HC15-DNA-20-500_MG | ecosystem: Environmental > Aquatic > Marine > Oceanic | place: Pacific Ocean: North...
CGCCTGTGCCACGGACACGCCGCGCTCAACGACCAGCTTGACTGCCTCAAGCTTGAACTCTCGGCTGAACAGCCTTCTCGTTGCCATGAACCACCTCCGGTTTGACTTCACACCTTAACAAGGTGTCTTTCAAACCGGCAGCAGCCCACTGGCCGGAACTGCGCACCCGATTTGGCGCTGTCCACCGCAAGTCTAGATCACCGGGATATGCGATCTGGCCGGAACCCGGTCATGTAGCCGGCGGTGAGCGCGTCGGAGTCTAGATCACCGGGATATGCGATCTGGCCGGAACGTAGCTGTTGGTGCGCGTGGTGATGACGGTAGTCTAGATCACCGGGATATGCGATCTGGCCGGAACCCATGGAACAGAACCCCATTGAACGAGCCTAGTCTAGATCACCGGGATATGCGATCTGGCCGGAACTCCCCGAGCTTCGCCGCATTGTCCGCTCTGAGTCTAGATCACCGGGATATGCGATCTGGCCGGAACGGGGAGCTGATCCCCCGGTGACATCCCACCAGTCTAGATCACCGGGATATGCGATCTGGCCGGAACCCCCACCGGGAACTGGGCCAAGTTCGTCACAGTCTAGATCACCGGGATATGCGATCTGGCCGGAACTGCGGGTCGGTCATGCCCGCCAGGTCGTCGAGTCTAGATCACCGGGATATGCGATCTGGCCGGAACTCGCGGCTGACTTGGGGCAGTGATGGCAGGAGTCTAGATCACCGGGATATGCGATCTGGCCGGAACCGCCCTTGGCTCTCGTGGCATGGGCAAGAGTAGTCTAGATCACCGGGATATGCGATCTGGCCGGAACCGAACACGCCCCCTACCGCAAAGCCCAGGCCAGTCTAGATCACCGGGATATGCGATCTGGCCGGAACATGAAGACCACACTGCAATGGATTGACGAAAGTCTAGATCACCGGGATATGCGATCTGGCCGGAACCTGTCTGGCGTTGCCCAACTGCTGACGCCAAGTCTAGATCACCGGGATATGCGATCTGGCCGGAACGGGCGCACTCGGCCACGGCCTCGCGGCCAGAGTCTAGATCACCGGGATATGCGATCTGGCCGGAAATACAAACCGATCCCGATTTGATATTCCAAGTCAATTTGCCTGCAACCGCGCCACCTCCGCCCGCAGGGCCTCGTTCTCGGCCGTGAGTTCGGCCACGCGGCGCTGCAGGGCCTGAACCACGGGCGCGTCTGCGGCTTCATCCCCATCGGCCCAGGGTGCCTCGGCAGGGTCTGCGCCGCTGTCGCTCGCACCGGCTGAAGGGTTGGCCGCCGATGAGGCCCTGCGCTTTTCCTCGCGCACGCGTTTGGCGGCCTGCTTGAGTTCGTCCTTGCCAGCCAGGGCCGCCGAGGCTTGTTCGGACACCGGCAAGCTGGCCACGGCAGCCGCGGCGTTGATGCTGATGGTGCCGGCCTTGACCGCGGCCACCAACTCGGGCGCAGCCTGCTTCTGGATTTTCTCGATCAGCACGACTTGGCTGTTGCTCAGGCGCGCGGCTTTGGCGATGTCGGCGCGGCTCTTGAGGGCGTCGGGCGCAGGCGCCGCGTCAGCCACGGCCCCATCTTGTGGGGCTGCATGGGCGGTGCCATCGCTCGGCGCATCGGCGGAAGCGCTGACCAGACGGGCGCGGCGCTCGGCCAGGATCTCCCGCTTGCGCAGCGCCAGAACACCGCGCTGGAAGTCCGACACGCTGCGACGGCCCAAGTGCTGGTCGATCATCCACAGGTGGACGTCTTCCATGGACTTGAACTTGGGGTGCTGCACCGTCTGGAACGGCAAGCCATGCTTTTGGCAGATGCCGTAACGGTTGTGACCATCGACCAGCACATCACCCCAGAGCACCAGGGCGTCGCGGCAGCCTTCGGCCAAGATGCTGCGCTCCAGCGCCTCGTGTTCTTCGGGCGTCAGGGGGTCGATGTTGGCCTTGAGTTCTTCTTTGACGACGATGTGCATGGACGAGGGTTCACTTCTTGGCGCTCACACGCCGCGTGGGTTTCTGCGTGGCCTGCTCCAGCCACTGCAGCGCGTCAAGCTGGGCCATCACGCCGCGCAGGTACTCGGGCGAGAGCTCGTTCAAGGTGCTCAGGGTGCGCAGCACCAGCAGGTGGGAGTTCAGCGGGCCGGCGTTGTCGGGCGCACGTGCCAGCGCCTGCTGGAGCTGTGCTTCGGTGGCGACCTTCGCCCAGGTGTTGCGGAAGCGGTCGAGGCTTTTGAGCGCGGGGCGTGAGGCCTCGACGGTGACAGCCCCTGCGCTGGCGCCGCGTGGCAGCGCTGCCGCCCCCGCAGGATCGGCCATGGGCTGCGCTGCACTCACCTCCTGGATGTGGCGGTTGAGCGCCCCCAGCAGCGAGCGCTTGGCCTGAGCTGCAGTCCGTGATCCAGGCGGATTCTGGAGAGGTGCGGCGTCCAGCGCCTGCGTGGCCCGCGCGATGGCCTCGCGCAAACGCCCCGCCAGGATGCATTGCACCGCCTCGGGCTGCGTGGGCAGGCGCTCTGCCAGCAGCCCCATGTGGTGGAAGCCGATGGGGTCGCGCTGTGCCGCGCCCGCTGCTTGCAGGGACGCCAGGGCCGCGCTGAAGTCGGTGTCGCTCATGGTCGAAGGCGGAGGCCCATGGTTCAGGGCTTGGCCGCCGGCACACCGGGCACCGGCGCGGTTTTGGGCACGGGCGCCATCTCGACGCGGCGGTTCTGCGCCCGCCCGGCCTCGGTGCGATTGGATGCGGCCGGCTGCTCGGCACCGAAGGCGGCAGCGAACACCCGCGACGAGGGCATGCCTTCAGAGATGAGGGCGCGCGTGACCGTCAGGGCGCGCTGGGCGGACAGCTCCAGGTTGTCTGCATAGCGGTCGTTGCGGTTCTGAACGGGCTTGTCGTCGGTGAAGCCGCTGACCATGAGCATCTCGTCGCGCTCGCTCAGGTACACGCGCAGGGGCGGCACCAGCGTCTGCAGCAGCTGGCGGCCATCGGGGCGCAGTTCGTCAGAGTTGAAAGCGAACAGCACGCTGCCGCTGATGCCGATGCGGCCATTGTTCAGCGTGACCCGGCCCGACTTCAGCGGGATGGCCAGCGCCTGCTCCAAGGCCATGCGGCGCTGCTCTTCCATCTGCCGCTTCTTGACCTCGGCTTCGAGGTGGCTGACCAGGTCCATCTGCACCACCAGCACGCCCACCAGGATCAGCACGAAGGCGCCCAGCAGGCCGGCCATCAGGTCGCCGAACACGGCCCACACGGGAGCGGTCTGGGCGACGCTGTCGTCCAGCTCTCCCCCGCCGATGTCCGTGCCCTCGTCCAGCGCACTCATGCGGCGCCTCCCAGCGAGGCCGATGCCGACGTGGTGCCACGCAGCTGGCGCAGGTCTTCGACGATGCCTTGCTGCGCGCTGATGCTCAGGTCGATGACCTCGCGCGCCTGGGCCACGTAGTAGGCCAATTGCTCATCGCTGCGGGCCATGGACTGCTGGATCGCCGACTCCAGGCGCTGCAGGCCTTCGGCCAGCTTGTCGTTGGTGGTGGTGAAGGTTTGCACGCCGTGGCGGAAGGCCTCGCCTAGCGAGGACAGCTCGATGGCGCTGCTGACCACATGCGCAGCCAGGTGCTCGGTTTTCCCTGCCTGTGCACCCAGGGTGTCGGCAAACTGGCGGCTGGCCTGCTCCATCACGGTGGCGGCCGAAGCGGCCAGGGCTTCGATGCTGGCGCGTTGCTCGCCCGAAGCGTGGTGGATGGCGTCCAGCAGGGTGCGGATCTGGCCCATGACGGCGGCACGCTCTTGCAGCGACTGGGTGTCCCGCTCGCTGATCTGGGCCATCTCGGTGCGCAGTTGCGCGATGACTTCCGAGGCCGCTTGGGGCACTTCGGCGGCGGTCTGCATCAGGCGCGTCATGGGTGCTTCCAGGGCTGCGCCCAGGGTGGCCAGGTGCTGGGTGACGGCCGATTGCAGCTCGCCCAGTCGGGCCACAGCGGCATCGCCTCGGGCAGACTCTTCTGCGCGCAAGGCGGCCAGCTCGGTGCGCCACAGGCCGGCGAGCTGGTCCATGCGCTCGCCATGCTGGGCTGCCCACTGCGCTTCGGCATCGGCGCGTGACTGGACCAGCGCCTGTGACTGGTTCAGCAACTGGGCGATGTCAGCCAGCGTCTGGCTGGCTTGCGCGCGCGTGCGCTCGGCCACGTCATGCGCGCTGACTTGCAGGGCCTGGCAGATGGCCTCTTGCTGCTGCGCCGTCTGCACGCCCAGGCGCTGCCATCGGGCGCCCAATTGGGCGGACTGCTCGGACAAGGCCTGCGTCCAGGCGTCGAGCTTGCGCTGCTCGGCCTCGGCCTGCGTGGCCTGGGCGCGCAGGGCCGCTTGCTGCACTTCGCTCACCAAGGCCTCGGCGCGTTGTGCGAAGGTCTGGTTGAAGGTTTGCAGCGTGCGGCTCAGTTGCTCGCTGGTGTCCGCGCTGGTCTGGGCGTGGGTGTGCAAGGCGCTCGTCCAGCCGTCGGACACGGTGCGAGCTGTTTCAGCAAAGCGCGAAGACAGGCCATCGAACTGGGCCTGCGTGGCTTCCGCCAGGCGCTGCTGCGTGCGCTGGGCCTCGGCCGCGATCTCGCCCATGGCCGTCTGCAGCACGGGCTTGAGGCTCTCGCCCGCCACCCTCGCGCTGGCGCTCAGGCTGTCTTGCAGGGAGCGCCCGACCGAATGGGCCAGCTCGGCGTAGGCGGCCGAAGCCTCGCGGTGGAAGGCGGCTTGCTGCGCCAGCAGTTGATCGCCCAACTGTTGCTGGCGGCGTTCGATGCCATCGGCCAGAGCCTGCAGCGCCTGGACCACCGAGGGCAAAGCCTGCCCTTGCGCCTGCACGGCTTGCAAGGCCTGCAGGGCCTGGGCGTCTGCCTGCTCGCGTTGTGCAGCGCGCTGCGATGCTTGCGAAAAAACGCGCAGGTGCGTGGCGATGCGGGTGTCCAGCAGGCGAGACAGCGCCAGGCGCTCGCGGCGGCTGAGTGCCGACATCAGGCCCAGCATGGCCGAGGCCGCCACACCCGCCACCGAGGTGCCGAACGACAGGCCCAGGCCCTTGATGGGTTCCGCAAGGGCCGCGCGGATGGCTTGCAGGTCGGTCGAGCCCTCCAGCGCGAACACGGCGCCTTTGAACGTGACCACCATGCCCAGGAAGGTGCCCAGCATGCCGAGCATGACCAGCAGGCCGACCAGGTAGGGCGTGAGCGCAGGCGCGGGCAGCCCCACGCGCTCACCTTCGATGCGCTGGCGCACGGGGTGGCGCAAGCTGGGGTGCAAGCGGGCGAGCCAGGATGACAAGGCCTCCACGGCATCGGCAGACCCAGCGTTGGATGCCGCTGCGCCCGGCAGGGCTGCATCGCCCAGTGCCACAGCCAAGCTCGCCGAGGCTGCGCGGAACTGCTGCAGCTCGAAGGCACCCAGCACGTACACCGAAGCAATCGCACCGGTCATGGCCAGGGCCAGCCAGCTCGCGCCGACAAAGCCGACGCCCACCCAGCCCACGGCCACCAGGCCGACGGCAAAGGCCACTGCAAAAACGTTCCTGTTCATCGTGTGTGCTTCTCGATTTCGCCGCGCAAGGCGTGCATCAATCCCATCAACGGTTGCAGGCGGAGCTCCAACTCGGCGAGCAGCAGGTCCTGCGTCTCGGCGACGAAGGCGCTGTGCCAGTCGTCTGGGCGCGCCTGGCGCAACTGCTCGAAGCGGCGTTCGAACAGCAGCGGCACGGCCGCCATCCATTTCTGCTCCCGCACGCTCAGGCTGTGCTCCAGCACCGCGTCGAGCACCGCCAGTTGGTGCAAACGCGGCGAGGTCTGCGACAAAACCTGGCGCAAGCGGGCGCGCAGGGCCGCGATCCTCAACGCCATCTGCGCTTGCTGGTCCAGGTGGCGCTTGCGGTGCGGCGCGTGGCCGGCGTCCAGTTCGTGGGACGCGTCACGCAAGGCCTGAGCGGCTTGTGCGGCCACGCCCTTCACCAAGGCCTCGCGCACCTGGTCAAGCTCGGCTTGGGCACGCGCCAGCAAAGGGCTCGCGCCGGGCTGCATGGCGCTGGACAGCGCCCCTACAGGCCCCGGCGGCAAGGCCGCGTGCAGACGCACGGTGTCCGCCGCGCTCAACCACTGCGCCAGGCGCTCGGCAAAGTCCTGCCGGGAAACATCCGGCTCTCGCGCGCCCGCCATGGCAGCGTCCAGCAAACGCAGCAGCCGCGAACTGGCGAAGTTCGCGCGCGCGGCGGTGCGTGCAGCGCTGCGTGCAGCGTTGTTGGGGTGGGCTGAGGAAGGGGTGAAAGCGGGAGCGGCCACAGGGGCGAGGGCGAATGCGGGAGGCCGAAGTCTAAACGGTGAGCGACAATGCACCCTTTTTGGCACGGGGCCCGTCCGCCCCTCAAAAACATGATGACTTCCCCGTCCCCGGCGGCCTCCGCCACACCTGCGACCTTCACCCTCGCCGACTTCGACTTCGAACTCCCCGAGGCGCTCATTGCCCAGCACCCGGCGCCCGAACGCAGCGCCTCCCGCCTGCTCGATGGCCGCGCCCTCTCCCCCACCGACCGCATCTTCCGCGAGTTGCCCGAGCTTCTGCAGCCCGGCGACCTGCTGGTGTTCAACAACACCCGCGTCATCAAGGCACGCCTGTTCGGTGCCAAGGCATCGGGCGGCGCGGTCGAAGCCCTGATCGAACGCGTGCTGCCGGGCACACAAGAGGTATGGGCCCACATGCGCGCGAGCAAAAGCCCAAAACCAGGCGCCCATGTGCGCTTCGCAGATGCGTTCGACGCCGAAGTGCTCGGCCGCTGCGGCCCGGACAACGGCCTCTTCCATCTCCGACTCGATGGCAACCCTTTCGACTTGCTAGAGCAGCACGGCCACGTGCCCCTGCCGCCCTACATCACCCACGCCGACGAAGCAGACGACGTGCGCCGCTACCAGACGGTGTTCGCGAAGGAGCCAGGTGCCGTGGCCGCCCCCACCGCCGCCCTGCACTTTGATGAAGGCGTGCTGGCCGCACTGGCCGCGCGTGGCATCGCCACAGCCGAGGTCACGCTGCACGTGGGCGCCGGGACCTTCCAGCCAGTGCGCACCGACAACCTCGCCGAGCACAAGATGCACAGCGAGTGGTTCGAGGTGCCCCAAGCCACGGCCGAGGCCATCCGCGCCACGCGGGCCACAGGCGGGCGCATCGTCTCGGTGGGCACGACCACGCTGCGCGCGCTGGAATCGGCCGCGCTGCACGCCAGCCGCGAAGACATCGTCCAGGCTGGCAGCCGCGACACCGACATCTTCATCACCCCTGGCTTCGACTTCAAGGTGGTGGACGTGCTCATCACCAATTTCCACCTGCCCAAAAGCACGCTGATGATGCTGGTCAGCGCCCTGGCCGGGTATGAGCACATCCGCGCCCTTTACGCTCACGCCATCGCGCAGCGCTACCGCTTCTTCAGCTACGGTGACGCCATGCTGATCCAGCGGCCGCACCTCGCGCGCCCGAGCGCCTGACCTTCGGAGCCCCCAGACCATGCTGCAATTCGACCTCCTGAAAACCGAAGGCCACGCCCGACGCGGCCGCATGACGCTCAACCACGGTGTGGTCGAGACCCCCATCTTCATGCCCGTGGGCACCTACGGCACGGTGAAAGGTGTGATGCCACAGTCGCTGCATGACATGGGCGCCCAGATCATCCTGGGCAACACCTTCCACCTCTGGATGCGCCCTGGCCTGGACGTCATGCAGCAGTTCGGCGGCCTGCACAAGTTCGAGAGCTGGCACAAGCCCATCCTGACCGACTCGGGCGGCTTCCAGGTCTGGTCCCTGGGCGAGATGCGCAAGATCAGTGAAGAGGGCGTGCGCTTTGCGTCCCCGGTCAACGGCGACAAGCTCTTTCTGACGCCCGAGATCAGCATGCAGATCCAGACCATCCTGAACTCGGACATCGTCATGCAGTTCGACGAGTGCACGCCGTACTGGAAGGGTGACAAGAGCCTGGGCCACATCACCACCGAGAAGGAGGCCCGGGCCTCGATGGAGCTCAGCCTGCGCTGGGCCAAGCGTTGCATCACCGAGTTCGACAAGCTGCAGAACCCCAACGCGCTGTTCGGCATCGTGCAGGGCGGCATGTTCGAGCACCTGCGCGAAGAATCCCTCGCCGGCCTGGTGGACCTGGACCTGCCCGGCTACGCCGTGGGTGGCGTCAGCGTGGGCGAGCCCAAGGACGAAATGCTGCGGGTGATGAACCACATCAGCCCGAAGCTGCCGCCGCACAAGCCGCGCTACCTCATGGGCGTGGGCACGCCGGAAGACCTGGTGGCAGGCGTGGCCGCGGGCATCGACATGTTCGACTGCGTGATGCCCACCCGCAACGCGCGCAACGGCCACCTCTTCACGCGCTTTGGCGACCTGCGCTTGCGCAATGCGCGCAACAAGGCCGACGAGCGCCCCATCGACGAAACCTGCACCTGCTACACCTGCCAGAACTTCAGCCGCGCCTACCTGCACCACCTCGACCGTTGCGGCGAGATGCTGGGCCCCATGCTGACCACCATCCACAACCTGCATTACTACCTGAACCTGATGCAGGAAGTGCGGGACGCGCTGGACGAAGGGCGCTTTGGAGCCTTCCAGCAGCAGTTCGCCACCGACCGCGCACGCGGGGCCTGAGAACCTTCGGCGGCTTTACCTGCGCTTCACACGCAGGGTGGCGGCGCTGGGCATACTGCATCGCATGCTCGCCCGGCTGACCCACGCGCTCCGCACCCTCAGCATCTGGGCCATCGCCCTGCTGCTGCTCTTCGAAGAATGGGGCTGGGAGCACCTCGCCGCCCTGCTCGCCTGGATGGGGCGCCTGCCCGGCCTGCGCTGGGTCGAGCGCCGCATCCGTGGCCTGACGCCTCGCCAGTCGCTGGCACTGTTCGCCGTGCCTGTGCTGGCCTTGTTGCCCCTCAAACTGCTGGCACTCTATTGGCTCGGGCAAGGCCATGTACTGCTCGGCGTGGGCGTCATCCTGGCGGCCAAGCTCGGGGGCACGGCCCTGACCGCGCGCTTGTTCATGCTGACCCAGCCCACGCTGATGAGGCTGGCGTGGTTCGCTCGGCTGTTCACACGCTGGATGGCATGGAAAACACGCGTGATCGACACCCTGCATCAAAGCCCCGCCTGGCAAACGGCCCGGCAGTGGCTGCAGCACGTGCGCACACGTTTGCGGGTGGCGCTCCAGCGCGCGCGCGAGGCCCTGCGCCGCTCCGCGCCCTGAGCCTGAGGCTCACTGCCGGTGCACCCACAAATCAGCGATGACCGGCCGGTGCTGGGAAGCCACGCGGCCGCCCACGAACGCGTCGCTCACGCCGATGTCCTTGCTCACCAGGATGTGGTCGATGCGCAGGAAGGACAGTCCGCGCAGCAAATGGTGCCCGTGCGTGTAGCCATAACCCGACCCTGCCGCCGAGAAGGCATCGCGCAGGCCGGTGTTGATCAGCGTTTGCACCACCGCCGACGCCTCGGGCGCGTTCAAATCCCCCCCCAGCAGGATGGGACCGGACATCTGCCGCAAGTGCTCGGCCAGCAGGCCCGTCTGCTGCAGCCGGGCCAGCATGTTTTGCTGCCAGTCGGCCATGCCGTCGAAGCCCTCCTTGCGCGCGGCATTGAGGCCATCGCGCGGGCTCAGGAAGTGCACGGTCACCACGTTGAGCGTCACGCCATGGGCTTGCACCTGGCAGGTCACGAAGCCGTGTGAGCGCTCCGCTGTGGGGATGCCACCCACCTGGCACCGCTGCAGTGGCCAGCGGCTCGCCACCACGTACTGCCCGAACTGGTACACCTCGCGGTGCTGGCGGACAACCTGGGACAAAGCGTCCATGGGCTGACCGCCCTCTCCGCTCGACAGCGTCTGCGCATCCTGCATCACGAGGATGTCCGGCTGGTGCTCGGCCACCTCTTGCGCCAACTCCGCGAAGCCGCCCGGGCGCTGCGATGCCAGGTAAGCCTTCACGTTGTACGTCATGAAGCGCACCCGGCCGTGGCCCTCGTCGGCCCGACCCCAGACCCAGCCCATCACCACCGTGAGCGTCACCAAGAGGGCCGCCACCGCCACCGCTCGCCACACCCACCCCAACCAGAGCGAGGCCACCACGGCCACCAGCACCGGCAGCAGATAAGCCGGGAAAGGCACATAGTTGACCAGCACCAGCCCTGGCAGTTGCCGCGGCTCCACCACCTGCCCTGCCCACAGCAAGGCCACGGCCACGGTGACCAGCGCCACGGTGGCTTTGAGAAGGAAGGCCATGGGCCGGAAAGCCGGCCCACGGTCAGACTCACCAGAATGCCCAGTTGCCATACACCACCACCCACACACCCAGAACGCCGTTGGTCACGGCATGCGCCAACACCGCAGCCCACAAGGAGCGGGTGTAGCGGTACAACAAGGCGTAGGCCAGCCCCGCGACGATGGCAGCCAGCCACTGCGTGTGCGCCAGCATGAACACCAGGGTGGACAGCGCGATCGCCTTGACCGTCACCTGCGCCGGATCCACCTTCTCGAAGTCGGGGTTGTCCACCCAGCGCATCAGGAAACCGCGCCAGAAGAGCTCTTCCATCACGGGCACCACCAGGGCCGCACCCACCCAGCGCAACACGATCAGGCCCCACATCAGTTCGCCATCGGCGTTGACCGGGCGGAAGCCTGCGGTGGGCTCGCCCAGCACCATCCAGGGCGCCGTCAGGCTGATCCAGAGCTTGAACACCACGAGGCCGACAACGACAGACAGCAAGGCGTGCTGCCAGCGCAGCCTGCTGCCGGCCAGCAACTCGCTGTACTGGCGCCGCAACACGAGCAGGCTGGCCGTCACGACCACCACCGAGATGCCATACACCCATCGGCCATCGAACGCACCAGGGGCGGCATCGGGCGAACTCGGCGTGAGCTGCCCTCGCACGGCCAGCAAGGCCATGAACAACGCGAAAGGAATGACGCGGGCCCAGGCCGCGGGGGAAAGCAGGTTCGTCATGGGCCGAATGCTAGGGCAAGGTCGGGGTCGGAATGTGTCTTGGGCGTGACGCGGTCGGCCTGCAGGCTCATGGCATGGGCTCGTTCAACAGCGCCTGCACACGCAGCTGCAAGCCCTCGGGTGTGACCTGTTCGGGCGGGATCGCCTCCCCCACCACCAGGCCAATGCGGTTGAACAGGCCACGGCGCAGCGGGCGCTTCATGGCCGCACCATCGATGCGCGAGAACGTCGAGCCCCACAGGTTGTGCAGCGCCGCCGGGATCACCGGCACCGGGTTTGTCTCCAGGATCTTCATGATGCCGGCCTTGAAGGGCTGCAGATGGCCATCGCGCGTGATGGCACCCTCCGGAAACAGGCACAGCAACTCGCCCTCGCTGAGCACCTGGCGGGCACGCGCGAACGCGGCCTCGTAGGCTTGCGGGTCTTCCTTCTGTGGCGCGATCGGGATGGCCTTGAGCGCCTTGAACAGCCAGCCGATGCCCGGCGTCTTGAAGATGCGGTGGTCCATGATGAAGACCATCGGGCGCGGGCTGGTCACGCCCAGGATGATGGCATCGACAAAGCTCACATGGTTGCACACCAGGATGGCCGCGCCCTCGGTGGGCAGGTTCAGGTCACCACGCACCTTGAGCCGATAGACGATGCGCGTGACGAACAGCATCACCAGGCGGATGATGTACTCGGGCATCAACCAGAACACATAGCCCACCACCAGCACGTTCAGCACCGCCGTGGCGCCGAACACCTCGGGGATGCTGAAGCCCGCGCCCAGCAAGGCCCCGGCCAGCACGCTGCTGACGATCATGAACAGCGCGTTGAGGATGTTGTTGGCCGCGATGATGCGGGCACGGTGGCTGGGCTGAGCACGCAGCTGGATGAGCGCGTACATCGGCACGCTGTACAAGCCCGCGCTGAAGGCCAGCAGGGCCAGATCGGCCATCACGCGCCAATGCACCGGACGGGCCATGAACTCGGCCACGCTGAACAGGGTGGCATCGCCACTGTGCTGCAAGCCACGCGAGGCGAGGTACAGGTCCAGCGCGAACACCGTCATGCCCACGGCGCCAATGGGCACCAGGCCGATCTCGACATGGCGGTGCGAGAAGGTTTCGCACAGCAGCGATCCCACAGCGATGCCCACCGAAAACACCACCAGCAGCAGCGAGGCGACGTGCTCGTCACCGCCCAGCACATCGCGCGCGAACGCCGGGAACTGCGCCAGGAAGACGGCCCCGAAGAACCACATCCACGAGATGCCCAGCAGCGAGCGGAACACGCTGGGGTACTCGGCGGCCAGCTTGAGGTTGCGCCAGGTCTCGCTCACCGGGTTCCAGTTGATCTTCAGGCCCGGGTCGGACGAAGGCGATGCAGGAATGGCCCGCGCAGCCAGCCAGCCCAGCACAGCCACGCCCAAACAGGCGGCACCGACCAGCTCTCGGCCCACATCGGGCATGGCCATCAGCAAGCCACCGGCGACGTTGCCCAGCAGGATGGCCACGAAGGTGCCCATCTCGACCATGCCGTTGCCGCCCGTGAGTTCACGCTCACTCAGGTGCTGCGGCAGGTAAGCGTACTTCACCGGCCCGAACAGCGTGGAGTGCAAGCCCATCAGGAAGACGCACGCCAGCAGCAACGGCACCCAGGCTTGCCAGAAGCCGATGCCGGCCAGCACCATGATGCCCACCTCCAGCAGCTTGACCGACCGCATGATGAAGGCCTTGTCATGCTTGTCAGCCCACTGACCGGCCGTGGCCGACAGCAGCACGAAGGGCAGGATGAACAGCGCGCCAATGACCAAGCCGGCCATGTTCGCCGGCAGCCAGCTCACCTGCAGGTGGTAGGTCACGAGCACGGTGAACGCGAACTTGAAGAGGTTGTCATTGGCCGCGCCGAGGAACTGCGTCAGGAAGAAGGGGCCGAAGCGGCGTTGGCCCAGCAGGCTGAACTGGCCGCCGTGGGATGCGCCGTGAAGATCGTCGCTCAAGGTGTCATGCTCCGTTGGAGGGTTGGAGGCGGGACAGCACGGCCTCGGTGTCTTCGCCCAGCATGGGCCCACGCCGCGTGATGGCCCCCGGCGTGCGCGAAAGCTTGGGCACAATGCCCGGCACTTCGACGGTGAGGCCGTCGTGCGTGGTCACGGGCAGGATCATCTCGCGGGCGCGGTAGTGCGGGTCTTCGGCGATGTCCTGCGCCGTGTAGATGCGCCCCACCGGCACGCTGGCCGCGTTGAGCACGTCCACCACCTGGGCCACGGCGCGGGTGCCCGTCCAGGCGCCAATGGCCGCGTCGATCTCGGCCACGCGCTTGACGCGGCCCGGGTTGCTCGCCAGCTCGGCATCGGTGGCCAGGTCATCTCGACCGATGGCGATCATCAGGCGCTTGAAGATGGAGTCGCCGTTGCCGCCGATCACCACCATGCCATCGGCGCAAGCATAGGCGTTGCTCGGTGCGATGCCTGGCAGCGCAGAACCCGCGGGCTGGCGCACGGCCCCGAAGGCGCTGTACTCGGGCAAGAGGCTTTCCATGCAGTTGAAGACGGCCTCGTACAAGGCCACGTCCACCACCTGGCCACGCCCTTTGGGCGCTTCGGCGCTGATGCTTTGGTGGCGTGCCTGCAAGGCCAGCAAGATGCCGATGGCGCCATGCAGCGCGGCCAGGGTGTCGCCCAGGCTGACGCCGGCACGCACGGGCACGCGGCCCGGCTCGGCGTTGAGGTGGCGCATGCCGCCCATGGCCTCGGCCACCACGGCGAACCCGGGACGCTCGCGGTAAGGCCCGGTCTGCCCGTAGCCGCTGATGCGCAGCATGATGAGACCGGGGTTGCTCGCACTCAAGCGTTCATAGCCCAGGCCCCATTTCTCCATGGTGCCCGGCTTGAAGTTCTCGATGAGCACATCCGCCTCGTCGATGAGCCGGGCCACCGTCTCGCGGCCCTCGGGCGTGCGCAGGTCCAGCACCACGCTCTTCTTGTTGCGGCTTTGCACCTGCCACCACACGCTGGTGCCGTTGTGGAGCATGCGCCACTGGCGCAGCGGGTCGCCGCCCGGCCCATCGTCGCTGGGCGGCGGCTCGACCTTGATGACCTCGGCGCCGAAATCGGCCAGGGTCTTGCCCGCGAAGGGGCCGGCGATCAACTGCCCCAGTTCGATGACGCGGATGCCGGCCAGCGCTTGCGGCGGGATCGAAGACGGAGTGTGCGTGCCTGAGCTCATGGCTCAGCATCGTATGTCAAAGCCGTGCAGGCTAGAACGCACCGCCAACGCACGCGACGGCGCTGCCCTCGTCTGCTTGACCTCAGCGCTTGCCGGCAGCCGAGTGTGTCTGGGGCGTCTGAGCCTTGGCCGGCGCTTCGCCGCTCGGGTCGGTCACGAAACCGATCTTGCCCACGCCAGCGCGCGAGGCATCGGCCAAGGTCTCGGCCACCACGCGGTAGGGCACCGACTGGTCCACGCGCAGGTGCATCTCCGGCGGCGTCGGCTTGGCGCCTTCTGCGGCCAGGCGCACCACCAGCTCTTCACGGCTCAGGGCTTTGCCATTGAGGAAGCGCACGCCCGTGGCGTCGATCGACACGTCGATCTTCTCCGCCTGGGCCTGCACTGGTTGCGCGCTGGCCTTGGGCAGCTCCAGCTTGACGGAGTGGCTCAGCAGCGGCGCGGTCACGATGAAGATCACCAGCAGCACCAGCATCACGTCGATGAGCGGCACCATGTTGATCTCGGCCAGCGGGGCCGAACCCCGCTTGTTGTCGAAACTGGCGAAAGCCATGGCCGCGTCCTCAGAGCTTGCTGGCCGCGTTGGCCGACGACAGGCTGCGCACATTGGCGCCTTCGGGCGGTGCCGGCGCTTTCAGCGTCTGCCCGGTCGACAGGAAGGTGAACAGCTCGAAGGCGAAGGTGTCCAGGCGCGAACCCCACACGCGGTTGCTGCGCGTGAGCCAGTTGTAGGCCACCACGGCCGGGATGGCCACGGCCAGACCCACGCCCGTCATGATCAGGGCCTCACCCACCGGGCCAGCGACCTTGTCCAGCGAGGCCGAGCCCGACATGCCGATGGCCGTCAGCGCGTGGTAAACACCCCAGACCGTACCGAACAGCCCCACGAAAGGCGCGGTGGCACCCACGGTGGCCAGGGCGGTGAGGCCGCTCTCCATGCGCAGGGTTTCTTCGTCCAGCACTTTCTTGATCGTGCGGGTCAGGAACTCCTGGGCCGTGCCGGCTTCTTCCAGCTTGGCCGCGCCATAGCGGGCGTGGTGGGCCTGGGCCTGCATGGCGTGTGCCGTCAGGTGACCGAACGGCTCCTGCGCGCCATGGGTGTTGAGTTCATGCTGCACCGATTCCAGCGAGGTCGCGTTCCAAAACAGGTTGAGGAAAGCCTGGCTGCGCCTTTCACGCAGGATGAGGCCCACGCCCTTGGTGACGATCAGCGCCCATGACAACAGCGACATCAGCAACAGGATGACGAACAGGCCCTGGCCGATGGCGTCGGACTGGGCGATGAAATGCGAGAACCCCGTGGGTGGCGCCGACGCCGCCACAGAGGCAGAAGTCGCCGCGGACGCGGTGGAGGCAAGATCGGACATGGTCAAAACTCGTCAAGCTTGAAATTGAGGGATGCCAGCACCCACACCGTGCGGGGCTGGCCATCTTCGATGTGAGGCTGGAAGCGCGCCGCGCGCATGGCCTGGAGCGCAGCCTGGTCGAGCCGCGGGAAACCCGAGGACTTGGCCACCTCGACCTCGCGGGGGCGCCCCTGCTCGTCCACCAGCACACGCATGCGCACCACCCCCGATTCGCCCAGCTCACGGGAGGCCCGCGGGTATTGGGCCACGGGCTCGATCAGGTAGCGCACCGCCGATGAGGGCAGTGTTTTGGGTGCGGCTGGCGCGGGCGGTGTGGCCGGGGCAGGCGCCGGCGCCACCACTGCAGGCGCCGGCGAGGCGGACGGCGGCACGGTCTCGGTGGGCGTGGCTGGCGCAGGTGCGGCGGTCGCCACGGTGCCGGCGGCCTGCGTGGGCGCGGCCAATACCGCGGTGGCGGGCGCTGTCACGCTGCGGGGTGCAGGCGGCACAAGGGGGGAAGGGGCGGGCCGCGTCGGCGAGGCCTGTGTGGCAGGCGCTGCCGTCGCCGGGGGTGCAGGGGGCGCCGGCGTGTCGCTGTCGAGCACCACCACCGAGATGGTGGGCGAGGCCTGCTGCGGCACGGGCTCGGCGGCGGCACGCCACAGCCAGGCCGCAGCGCCAGCGTGCACGGCCACCACCAGGCCACACACCACCCCCATCTGGCGGGTGCTGAGATCGGGGCGAGGTCCGATGTCCTGGGGCGCAGCGTGGGCCTGTGGGCCGGCGGGGACGAGACGCGAGGGAGCGGTCATGGCGCCAGTCTAGCACATGTGATTGATAATCATTCTCAATTGATACGGTGTCGTGCAGCGCAGGCTCGGCGCTGAGCACACAACCCGTTACCGGAATCCTGCGCCGGAAGTCTCCCTTGGCCAGGCCACCATGGGATCATCCGGGCTCAGCGGGCTGCCAGCGATGCAGCCTCCAGATTGCACCAGTCAGGGATGTCATGGACGTGGATGTGTTGTTGTCGCCGATCACGGCGGCCTCGCCCTGCGGCGAGGATATGTCGTTTTCCATCGAGTTCGACCAGATCGCAGAGATGCGGCGTGCCGACGACCCCAGTCTCGACCAGGGCGCCTGGGTCACAGCGCTCAAGGTGGCCGACTGGCCGGGTGTCGCCCACCAATGCAGCGAGTTGCTGCGCACCCGCACCAAAGACCTCCGCCTCGCCCTGTGGCTGACCGAGGCACGCGCGCTCAGCGAGGGCCATCAGGGGCTCGCGGAGGGCCTGGCGCTGTGCGCCGCCTTGTGCGAGCAACACTGGGCGGAACTCCACCCTCGGCCGGAAGGTGGCGACATGGAGGAGCGCATCGGCAACATCGCCTGGTTGCTGCAACGCTTGGTGGCCTTGGCGCCGGCGCTGCCCGTGACCCATGGCCGCAAAGGGGAGCGTTTCAGCCTGCGTGACCTGGCCCACGCGCGCCTGCAGGATGCGAAAGCCACCGATGGCACCGCGAACAGCGCCTCAGCGCACGGGAGCGCCAGCGGGGCGACGGGTCCCGACAGCGGCCCACCACTGACCGCGGCGCGCTTCCGCCAAGCCCTCGCCGACACACCCGCAGCACAGTTGCGCGGCACCTTCGCCGCCCAACAGGATGCCGAGAGCGCGCTGCTGCGCTGGCAGGCCATCGTGGACACGCATTTGGGCCAGGACGGCCCCAGCTTCGTGGCGGCGCGCGAGGCCCTGGCCCAGGTCAGCCACGAACTCAGCCGCCTGCTGCGGGACGTGGGCATCGCGCCCAACGCGTCATCGGCACCCAGCGAGGCGCAGGCCGACGGCACCGCGGCGACAGCGGCCTCATCCGCAGCAACAGCAAGCTTCACCGAGAGCACAAGCCGCGCCGGTCGGGACGCAGCCAGCGCCGCTCAGGCACCTGCCGGCGATGCGGGCGTCTTGCGGGCCCCGCGGACGCGCCACGAGGCCCTGCAGCAATTGCGCGACGTGGCCGCCTTTTTCCGCCAGACCGAGCCGCACAGCCCCGTGGCCTACCTGGCCGAGAAAGCCGTCAAGTGGGGCGACATGCCGCTGCACCAGTGGCTGCAGGAGGTGGTCAAGGACAGCGGTGCCATGGGCCACCTCACCGAGTTGCTCGGCTTGCCCGACATGGGCGACGAGGGCATGGCGCGCTGAGCGCACCCCTCAAGCACCGACCCGGAACTCGATGCGGCGGTTGCGCGCCCTGCCCTCCTCCGTGGCATTGCTGGCCACCGGCTGATCCGGGCCCATGCCGCTGGTGCTCAGACTGTCAGCCGGGATGCCCTTGGACATGAGGTAATCCTTGACCGCCTGCGCCCGGGCCAACGACAGGCTGACGTTCGCTGGCCGCGCGCCCAGCGCGTCGGTGTGCCCGATCAGCGCCACGCGGCGCCCTTTCAGTTGCATGAGGGCCGCCGCCATGTCGTTGAGGATCAGTTGGCCTGCGGGTTTGAGCACGGCGCTCCCCGGCTCGAACTCGATGGTCCGGTTGGCGAGTGCCTGATCAACCAGGGACTGCTCGCGCGCAGCGACTCGCAGGCCGTTGCGCACGCTGTACGTCGGGTTGAGCGACTGGGCCATCTCGGCTGCCAGTTGCTGGCGCTGCGCCTCGTTGCCGACCTCGCCCTGCAAGTGCACCGTTTGACCTTGCACGCTGAGCTGGCCGTGGTTGACCTGCTTGAGGCTGGGTGACAGCAGCTTGCCCACGTACTGCGACCACTGCGGCGGCGCCACCACCGCGCCCAGCGCCAGCTGGTCGACGACGCGCTCGGCGCCGTAGATTTCGCGCAGGCGGCTGACCACGGCCACGCGCGTGGCCTCGTCGGGCACGGTGCCGGACACGACCACGGGTGGCAGCGCGCCGGGCAACTGCGCTTCGGCGCGTTGGGCCACGCCTGTGAGGCCCGCGAGCAGCGCGGCCAGCGCCATCGCGGTGGAGGAGGCGGGAGTGCGGCGCTGGCGCCATGGGGTGTCTGTGCTCACATCATGCTCCGAGAAAAACTTCCTGGCTGGTGCGCACCGCCTGCCACAGCGACAGGTCGGGATCCGAGAGGTAGGTGGACAGCTTGCGCAGCCCCACGTCCTGGGCCACCTCGGCCTCGACCCACTCGGCCTGGTCCAGGCCCACGCCCTCGTGGCCCGGCGCCTGCGGGTCGATGACGGCGCCCAACGTGCTGGCCGAGGCCCCTTGGAAGCCCAACAGCAAGTGCGGCGGGCCACGGTGCAGGTCGAGGAACAGGGCCAATTCGACGTCGTGGCGCTGGAAGAAGCCCAACACCAAGAGCAGCCACCATGAGGCCACCGGCGTTTGCCGTGCAGGATCGGCCGCCAGGGGCAGGCGCAGCAGCTTGCCCATGCGGGCACCACCTTGCGTCAAGGCCGGCTGCAACAGCAGGCCCAGTGCCAACACCGCTTGCCGAACCGACAAGCGGCTGCCGCTGGCAGCGAGCATTTGCTCCAGGCCCGCGACGGTGTGGGTGTCCAGGAAGGTGAGCAGCTCGGCGCGCGCGCGCTCGGCCGACATCGCCTGTGGCTGAACGGCCAGCAGGGTGGCTTGCGCATCGGCGTGTTCGGTGGCCACACGGGCCGCCCGCCCGGCGCGCGACAGCGTCACCCACACGGCGGCCAGCATCATCGGGGCGAGCACGGCGGCATCGCGCGGCTGCGACCACTCGAAGGCCGCGGCGGTGATGAAAGGGAAGCGGCGGCCCGAGCTGTCCTGGCTGGCCTGCCAATGCCCGGCCAGGGCCGCGCGGCTGCCGGTGCTGACGATGGCGAAGGGCAAATCGGGCGCGGCGTCGTAAACCAGTTTCCAGCGAGGATCGAGGGAGAGCCGCTCAAGGGTGCGAGACTGCCACTGGTCCAGACCAGCCACCAGGTTGGCGTGCTGCGTGGTGCGCACGAAGTCGCCGCGCGAGGGCAGCTTGCCGAAATAAAGCAGTTCGCCGGCGGTCTGGCCAGAGGCTTGAGACGTGCTCATCGCGTGCCCCCTGTCGACACCACCGCAACCGGTGCGCCGCCGGCGCCCGTGGCTGTGGCTGTGGCCACCCCGGTGCTGACTGCCTCGTCGGCACCCGCCACCAAGGCCGGCAGCGCCACGGCCCGCACGCCCCCCCCCTGACCGCCACCCTGGCCGCCTCCCGTCGGGCCTGCAGCACCACCAGCGCTCGCGGCCGCGTCCCCTCCGGCCGAAGCACCGCTGTTGGAGATGATGCGCAGTTGCACCGCCACAGCGAGGTCGCCCTGCGGCCACTTCAACTCGAAGACCTGGCCTTCGACCTTGCGCCGGCGCGCCGCGTTGATCATCTTCTCCAGGCCGAAGCGTCCCGGCTCGTTGAAGAAGGCCACGCTGCGGCCATCGAAGGTCACGCCCGTGATTTTGACGCCCGGCGTGCCGGGTCCTGGCCACACAAAGGGTGTCCAGGTGGACGCGCCTTGTCGGTAGCGCAGCACCTGGCCGTCGATGTCCAGGGAGTACTCGGTGAGGCCGGGCGATGGCAGGGGCAGGACCTGGAACGTCGTCTGGACGCCCGCCTGCGACGCCTCGGCGCCTGCGGCGCCGCCGGGCACAGCGCTGCGCCCGCTGGCGACACCTGCACCGCCCGCGCCTCCCACACCACCCAGAGGCGCCAGCCATCCACCCAGCCCCGCCACAAAGTCCGGGCGCAAGCGCACGCCCATGTCGGCCCAGGTGCGCGGGCTGAGGGTGTCGCCGCGGCGCAGCACCAAGGCGCCCAGCGACTGCTCGACGAACTTCGCCACAGCCCCCTCGCTGCCGAACACGGCTGCCACCTCTGCCGGACTGGCTTCCAGGCTGGCGCGGCGGTCGTAGGGGTATTTCGTGGCGAGGGTGCGCTGGTAGGGCTCATACACCAAGGCCGCCCAGTTGCGGTTGAGTTCGGCCTCGGTGGGGCGCACGAGCACGGCAAAGGCCTGCATCAGCGGGCGCACCAGCAGGGGCCGCAACGCCGCCCGAGGTGCGTCGCCCAGGCCGGTGAGCAGTTGTTCGTCGACCAGCTTGAGGGCCTCGGCCAGCTCGCCCTGCCCCTCCAGCGTCTGCAGCATGAACTGCCGCGAGGCCGGGCCGGCATCGCCCTGGTTCTTCATCTGGTTGAAACGGGTGCGCACACCCGACAGCGAGCTGAGGTAGGTCTGCGCCAGGGTGTTGCCACCCTCGCGTGGCGTCATCAGGCGATTGATGCCGGCAAATTTCTCGCCGATCGGGCCCATGGGCACGGACATGGCCTTGCCCAGGTCCACCTGCACGTTGACGTTCGCAGGTGCGGGCGCCACGCCCAGCACCGTGCGCTTGAACCACTCGACGACACCGGCCTGCCCCTGGGCCAGCTTGCCGTTGAGGAGGCTGGGGTTGTCCCAGGCGGTTTGCTCGTGGAGAGTGCGCAACAAGGTGGCCAGCGGCGAGCTGACGGGATCGCCCAGGCGGTTTATGCGCTGCACGGCCTGCTCGAAGCCGTTGAAGTCCTGCACGCTCACGCCTTGCATGAACTTTTGCCAGGCCTGCGCGTACTCTGTTTTGTAGAGCTGCGTCAGGGCTTTCTGGATTTGCTCGGGGCTGCCTTCAAGGGTCAGATCATCGGAGGTTGCCGTTTTGAGCACCCAGTCGGTGGATTGCAGCGTGTGGCGCGCAGCCTCCTCGATGGCGCCTTTGACGTAGCCGTCCCAGGCCTGGCGGGTGAAGGCGCCAGGCACCACCTGGCTGCCTGCGAGCACCTCGCGATCGCCATCGCCCACGAGGCTGGCCACGGTGATGGCAGGGTAACGCGTGGCGGCACGGGCCTTGATGTCGGTGTAGACGCGCTCGCGGGCGGGCAAGCCCTTGACCACGCGACGCAGGTTGTCTCGGGTCTGGTCGATGAGGGCGACGTCGAGATCGAGCTGGGGAAAGGCCGGATCCCCCATTTGCGCCAGCGCGAAGGACAACACCCGCTCCGCGTGGCGGATCATTGCCTCGCGTGGCAGGCCGCCACGGTTGAGCTCCAGCCACTCGCGCCAGAAACGGGTGAGTTGATCGCCCATGTGGCCGGGCTCCAGGCGGGCTCGTTCACCGAGCATCAGGTAGGCCTTGAGGGCGTTGTAGGCCTCGCCCACATCGCGCGCCGAGGCGCTGGTGTAAGGCGTGGCCGCATCGCCTGTGGATGCTGGCCCCGCTGCCGAGGCACCGCCCGGGGCTGCACCGGCCTCCCCGGCACGCCCTTGGGGTACCAGCTCCGCCGCGTGCGCATTCACCTCGGCCAGATAGGCCTGCAGGCCCTGGGCGCTGGGCTGCAGCAGCAAGGCCTGCAGGCCGTGGAAGTACTCTTCCTTGAGGCGGCGCTCGATGGCATCGCCCTGGTAAAGCCCCAGTCCCAGCGACCAAGCGCGCTGGTCACGGGCCCGCTGCACCTGCTCCAGGCGGTCCTGCAGGATCTCCAGCGCCTCCAGACGCGAGGCGAGGTCCACGCGCTTGTCTTGCACGCGCTGCGCTTTGGCCAAATCGGCCTGCACGTGGGCTACCAGCTCGCGGTTGCCAAGGTAAGACCACGTCCACCCTGCGAGCAACGCACCGAGCAGGAGCATGCCACCGGCGAAGGCGGCCAGGCGCAGGCGCAGCTTCTGGCGGCTGGTGTACTGCTGCACGAGGTGCTTGTCGGCAAAGACGACGCGCGAAAACAGCTCCTTGAGGAAGAAGCCGCTTTGCGAGTACACGGTGGCGGCGGTGCCTGGTTGCAGTTGTAGCCCGAATTGCTCGGCCACGCGTCGGCTGGCGCGGCTGGTGGACTGCCCCTCCTGCACAGCGCTGGTGAAGTAAAAGCCACGGAAGATGGGGCGGAACTGGTAAGGGTTCTCCTCGAACAGGGTGTGCAGGAAGGTGCGCAGCGTGGGCTTGAGCGCAGCGAACTCCAGCGGGAAGGTCAGCACGCCGGGCGGCAATTGCTCGCCGCGGTGCAGGGACATCCGTGCCACAGAGGCGTCTTTCAGGCCTTGGTAGAGGATGTCCATGTGCTGGTCGAACAAAGCCGAGGCATCTGTCGGTGATTGCACGTCGTAGGGCAGCGTGGCGCCCCAGACGCGGTCGCGCTCGGCGCGGTCCCGGTCCTCGAAGAAATCGACGAAACCCGCAATCAAGTCGGCCTTGGTGAACACCACGTACACCGGCACGAAGACTTCGAGCTGCTCGGTGAGCTCCTGCACGCGCTGGCGCAGTTTGCGGGCCAGGTCAATGGCGAAATCCGCCTTCTGGTTGAGCAACTCGGCGATGCTGACGGCAATGATCACGCCATTGAGCGGCGCCTTGGGCCGGTGTGTTTTCAGCAGCTTGAGGAAACCGAGCCACTCGCGGTGGTCCTCCTCGTGCACGGAGTAGCGCCCCGCCGTGTCCAGCAGGATGCCCTCGGTGGTGAAGTACCAGTCGCAGTGGCGCGTGCCGCCGATGCCCTGCACGATGGGGTCGGTGTTTTCGGCGAAAGGGAAGGTCAGCCCTGACTTGACGATGGCCGAGCTTTTGCCCGCCGCCGGGTTGCCGATGATGGCGTACCAGGGCAGCTCGTAGAGCGCAGCGGCGCCCGAGGTTTCGCCGAGCTTGGACGTCTTGATGCGCTTGACCGCATCGGTCATGCGGCTGCGCAAGGCGGCCACTTCGTCGTCACGGCCTGCGCGCGCGGCGCGCCGCACCGCCTTGTCGGCATCGGCCTCGATGGCTTGCTCGAGTGCCATGCCAGCCCGACGCGCCTGCTGCCTGCGCCACAGCCACAACACAAGCCAGGCCAGCGCCAGCAGCACCGCGATGCCCACCACCCAAACGAGGCCCGCGTGCAAGGCGTCGGCACCCAACCAGAGCATGGCGGCCAGGGCGGCCACACCCAGCACAGCGAGCGTTCGGGCATCGAGGAGAAACAACCAAAGTCCTTGCATGACAGCGTCCGTGGGGCAAAAAGGGGTCGGGGGATCAGGCGGACGCGGTGCGCGGGGCACCGCCGTCAGGAAGCGGGGAAGCGCCAAATGCCGGGCGTGCGGGCGGGGCAGCGACCGGCCACTGCGTGGTGGGCGGTGTGAGCGGGACGGCAATGCGCTGCAGGGGGTCCTGCACCATCAACGCGAGCGCCATGGCAACGGGATCGCCTTGCCGCAAGCTGGCCGAGGCCAGGGCCACACCGACCAACGCACGGGCCAGACCCATGTCGCCGCAACCGTCGCCCACGCGCACGACGCTCAGCATCGGGTCGGCATCGGGGCGGACGGCCAGCAAGCCTTCGAACGTTTCAGCGGTGCGGCTGGCGCGGTGGTCGCCATCGCTGACCAGCAGCCAGTCGCCCTCGCTGTGTGGCGCCAGGCGCTCGGCCACACCGGCGAGCAGGACCTGCACGCCGCGGGCATCGGCGCGTCCGATGACGTCGGCGGAACGCTCTCGGCGCTTTGCGTGTGGGCGCCACAGGTGCGGGCATGCAGCGATGTCATCAGACGCGGATGGGCTGGGCGGCATGCTGCCTGCAGAGGTGTCGGCGGGCAGCCGGCACCAGGCATCCCAGGCGCGGTTGGCGAGCAGCAGGCCGACGCCGGCTTCGCCCGGCACCCGGCCGCGCTGATGGTGACTGGTGAAAAGCTCCCCCCGCGCCTGCCACTGCGCCACGCAGGCGTCGTCCACCGCGGTGTCGGCAGCCAGCAGGAGCAGCAATTGCGGCCGCGGCGAGGCCGACCATGCGTCCCAGTGGCTCGACAGGTCGGACCACACGGCCTCGGGACCCTGCGCTCCGACCGCATCATCGGCTTGCCACCCGGCGTGCCATCCCACATGCCATTGCGGGGGGGGCGCGCCGTGCGCTTCGGTCCAGTCGAGCAACGCGCCGCACTGGCTGCGCACCCAGTCCGTAGCGCGGGCGCGGTCGTCGTTGGCCCAAGCGGCAGGCAGGCACAGGCGCACATGCAGGATGGGTGCGCGCTCGGCGCGGGCCTGGCGCTCGGCGCGACCGTCCTGGCGCCCCACGCCCGACAGGTGGCTGGGCGCGTCTGCCGGCAGGTTGGAAGCCGCGGCCTGCATGCCTTGCGCCGCTGCGGCATCGGGCTGCCATTGCGAGAGGGCGTCCAGCAGGCGGTGCAAAGGCCCCTCGAGCAGGGCCAGCGCACGCAGCACCGGATCTGGACAGGCCGTGTCGCCCGGCCGGCCAAGCTCGGCGTGAGCCAGCAGCCAGTCGTGCAGATCGAGATCGGTCACCCGGGCGCTGAAGACGGGCAGGCCATCGGCATCGCTCAATTCGGGGTCGAGGTCAGGCCGAACGCCGCCCTCCTTCAGCGCCTGCCATGCCTCGGCGGCACCGTGGCCTGCGGCCAGGCACAGCGCCTCGGCCAGCACGGTGGCGACCGGCTGCTCGGGCAAGGCAAGGGCCTCGGCCGAGGCCTTGGACTCACCCGCTGAAGTGCCCCCAGCAACCGCGCCGGGCGCCCCACCCGCGGCAAGCCCGGCCTGCGGCGGGCGTTGCGCCAGCGCCCGCAGCCTTTTCACCGCGCGCCAGGCGAGCAAGGCCACGGCCGTGAGCAACAGCGGCAAGACGATGAGTCGCAGGATGATCTCTTGGCCGGACACCGCTTCGGGCGCGCGACGCCATTGCAGGAGGGTGAGGACCCACACCGTGGCGGCGATCACCAGCCCCAGCACCCCTGCCTTGACTGCTCTGGACATGCCTGTGGCCATGCGAATGTGACGCGACAATGGCACACGCTGCGCGCGGCTGGGCCACACGGCCCACACCACCGAGCGGACGCCTGTCGGTCCGCGCTCCCTGTTTGATGCTTTGGTTGAATGCGGTGCCCGCAAGCCTCACCGGGCTCACGGGCGGTGCGAGTCTAAGGGCAGTGGCGTCCCCCCGCGCCCCCACGGAGGGGGGTGTGCTGTTACGACCTGTGTCAACCGTGGGCCGGCGACGGCAGCGCCAGTCCAGGCTGCACGGGGCTCACCTCAGGGCGCGCTCGGCGCCGCCGCCATCCGGGCCCGCATGGCCGCTTGCATACCGGGCTTGCGCCATTCGATGTGGCCCAGGTCCGCCATCTGCCAACGACCGCCCCAGGTCAATCCCATCTGCTCGGCGACCTGACCGAACAGCTCGTAGCCCTGGCGGGCCCATGGGTCACGCTCTGAGATCACCAGTCGGCCATCACGCAAGAAGGCGCAATCGGCGGCCAGCCCCCACTGGTGGTAGCTCTGCCATGGGCCGGCCTGGGTGACGGCGGGTCCGCGGGCGGCCAGCATGGCCTGGCGCTGGGGGCTGCGCCAGCCTTCCAGCAAAGCCATCTCGTAGCCATGGCTGATCTTCATCACGCGGAACACCTGCAACACAGCCTGCACGAAGGCCGGATCCATTTGCTGCCAGCGGCGGTCTGCCGTCGCCAGGAAGGGCTGCTCTGCCATGATCTCAGCGGCCAGGAACACCTCGGGCGGCAGGGGCGCGGGCGGCACAAGGTGCTCGCCCAGCAGCAACTGCGCAACCTGCGCATTCACGGGCGCCGTGGCGTCATCGAACCCATCCAGGCGCTGCGGGTGCCAGCGAGACCAAGCCAGCACCAGTGCCGCGGGCAAACACAGCAGCACGAAACCGCCCCACCACCGGGCTCCGCGGGCCGCCCCGCGACGCAAAAGACCCCGAGTAAAACCCGGCACAGCAAAACCCGGCACAGCGTCTGCGCGCGCCGTCCGGCTGCGCCCCACGACACGCCACCATCCAGGGAAGAGCCAAGCGGCCACGCCCACGCCGGACAGCAGCAGCGTGCCCAACATGCCTCCCCAGATGGCCCAATCTGCCTGCATGACCCTGTAACGATTGATTGCAATCCCACGCCCCATGCGTCCTGTGCACGGCCCGGTGTTCGTAGAATGTTTTGTTCCAGCATCATAAAAGACACCGGGGAACGGCAGTGAGCCACGACCAAGACGCCGGCGGCCTCGCAGACCGCGACACGCATCCACTCCTGCACGCGCCCACACAAGGGCCCACGCAAGGGCCCACACACGGGCCCACCTCGCGTGGGCGCAAACCTGTGCGCCCCCCTCTGGCCGCCCGACTGGAACGGCCCAGCCTGTTCGCGGGCATGGAGGAAGACGAGGTCGATGACCTCAACGCAGACCGCGTCGGCTTGCTGTCCACCCTCGCTGCGCGTGGCCGCGAGCGGTCGAAGGCTGGCCGCACTGGTGCGCCGCGCAAGCTGCGCTCGCGGGGGCGCGGTGAACTGTGGGCTTCGCCCTGGTGGGGCCGCGCCTTGTTCACGCTGATGGCGCTGGGTGCCATCGCCGTGCTCTACAGCTTTGTGCAGGTGGTGCAGCAGCCACACGCCATGTCGGCGCGGGCGCGGGCTGCCAGCCAGCCGACCGGTGCAAGCGATGCGGCGCAGGCTGCCCTGGCTGCGGCGCACGACCTCCACGCACTCGAAGCACCGGCCGCGGGCGCCGACACCGCCACAGCGCAGTCCCTCACGGCACCTCCCACATCGGCGGGCATGTCGCCGGACGCCAGCTTCCAGGACGTTGCCGCCACGGCCAGCGCCCGGATCGAGGTCATCACGCCCCCGGCACCCGGCCCCCGCGCGACAGCCACGGCCATGGCGCCAACCGATGCATCGCCCCCGGCTGCCGAGGTGTCGCCACCGGCCCGCCAAGCCGCGCCAACGCAGGCGGCCCTCGTCGCCCGTGCTGCCGCCGATGCCGCCCGCCTGAACGCGCCCTCAGCCGCCCTGTCTCAGCCCTCGACGCGCTCCGCCGCGGCGAAGGAAACGACTGCGCGCAGCCGTGGCAACGACGACGTCGCGCTGCTGGAGGCCATGATGAAACACGCCAGCGCGCGCCGCGCACCGCCCTCGTCCATGGAGGCACTGCAAACCTGCGCTGCGCTGCAAGGGGCCGATGCCGCTGTGTGCCGGGCAAAGGCCTGCGTCCAACACCCCACTGCGCCTCAGTGCCACGGAGACACCCCCTGAGGCGCCTCCGTTTCGAAACGGGATCGACTGCAGACTGAACCGCTTTTGTCACGATTTTGACGCCAATAGGTCGCCCCTGAGCCAGGTCAAGGACGCCCGCGTGTGCACAATGGGCCACCAGCCGCTACGATGCACGCTCCCGCAGCACCGCTGCTCCCGTCGGGATGCCCCATGACCACGTCCAAGCTCCGAGCCATCGACCCCACCCACACCCTCGCCCCGGCTGACACCGACGAGGGCGTGCCTGTTTCGGTGCGCATCCGCGAGCGCATCCGGGCTGCGCAAAAGCGTTTCCACGCCAACGACAACATCGCTGAATTCATCCAGCCAGGCGAGTTGGAGAAACTGCTCGACGAGGTTCAAGGCAAGCTCGGCGGCGTGCTCGAGAGCCTCGTCATCGACACCGACAGCGACCACAACACGCAGGACACCGCTCGCCGCGTGGCCAAGATGTACCTGCAGGAAATTTTCAAGGGCCGCTACCACGCCGCGCCTGCGGTCACGGAGTTCCCCAACGCTGAGCGTCTCAACGAGCTGATGATCGTCGGGCCCATCACCGTGCGCAGCGCCTGCTCGCACCACCTGTGCCCCATCATCGGCCGGGTGTGGATCGGGGTGATGCCCAACGAGCATTCCAACCTGATCGGCCTGTCCAAGTACGCACGCCTGATCGACTGGATCATGAGCCGCCCCCAAATCCAGGAAGAGGCCGTGACGCAAGTGGCCGACCTGCTGCAGTCGCGCATGAGCCCCGATGGCCTTGCGGTGGTGATGGAAGCCGACCACTTCTGCATGCACTGGCGTGGCGTCAAGGACATGGACTCCAAGATGATCAACAGCGTCATGCGCGGCTCTTTCCTGAAGAACCCCGACCTGCGTCGGGAGTTCCTCTCCCTGGTTGCGAACCGAAAGGGCTGAGCCATGCTGGTCCGATTGCTGTATGCCAGCCGCGCCGTCGAGGCGCTGTCTCCAGAAGTCATTGACGACATCCTGTCCAGCTCGCGCAAAGGCAATCCTGCGTGCGGCATCACCGGACTGCTGTGCCACAGCGGCGACATCTTCATGCAGGTGCTGGAAGGCGGCCGCGATGCAGTGAGCGCCCTCTACAACCGCATCGCCCGTGACCCACGCCACCGCGACGTCATCGTGCTGCACTACGAGGAAATCACCGAGCGGCGCTTCGCCGGCTGGACGATGGGGCAGGTCAACCTGAGCCGCGTGAACCCGTCGATCCTGTTGAAGTACTCGGAGCGGCCCGTGCTGGACCCGTACGCCGTGTCGGGCAAGGTGTCCATGGCGCTGCTCGAGGAGCTGATTGCCACGGCGTCCATCATCAGCCGGCCTTGCTGAACGCGGACCTCCCCGCGGCACGCGCCGACTTGCCCGCACTGCCGGGAACGCTGCTGGGCCTGGATTTCAGCTGCGCACCGAGCCCTCGCAAGCCGCTCACGCTGGCCTGGGGCCGGCGGGCGGGCAGCGTGGTGCGGTTGGACCGCGTCGACGAGTTGCCCACCCTGGCCGCGCTGGAGGCCTTGCTGGCGCCCAGGTCAGGCCACACGCCCGGCGCCGACGGCTTCGTCGCCGCTTGTGACTTCCCCTTCGGCCTGCCACGGCCCTTCGTGCAAGCCCTGCAGCACCACGGCCCGGGTGCACTGCCCGTGGACCTGGCGGGCCCGGCGTGCGATGCGGGTGGTGCGCCCCTCGAAGCCGAACGCCTGATCCGCGCCCTGCACCGCCACTGCCTGGACCGCGCCGGCTTCCAGCGTCTCATCGACGGCTGGGGCGAGACCTGGCATTCAGACCGCGCGGCCAGCCACCCTGGCTCGAAACTCCTGCACCGCGCCACCGACCAAGCCATGCCAGGCGTGTCCAGCACCAGCCCGCTGCAGACGCGCTACGTGCCCGTGGGCAAGATGTATTTCGAGGGCATGCGCCGCCTCATCGATGCCGATTGCACCTTGCCCTGCATGCGCAAGGGGCGCCCCAACGCCATCGCCCTGGAGGCTTACCCTGGCCTGCTCGCTTCCGAATTGCTGGGCAAGCGCAGCTACAAAAGCGATGCCAAGGCGGGCTCAGCCGCAGAGTTGGCCGCTCAACAGGCGCGCCTGATTGCCCGCATGGACCTGCTCAACGCGCTGGAGCAGGGCCGCAGCCAGAGGCTCGCGGGCAACCAAGGCCTGCGCCTGCAACTCAGCGCCGCGCAGCGCGACCATGTGCTCTCGGACCCCAAGGGCGACCGCCTTGACGCGGTGCTGTGCCTGATGCAAGCCGCGTGGGCCCAGCGACAGCGTGAAGAAGGCGACACGCGCTGGGGCCTGCCGGCCACCCTGGACCCGGTCGAAGGATGGATACTCTCGGCATGAACGAACTTGCTTTTCCCCAGACCGAGGTTCTGGGCCAACCTGCCATCGTCGTGCGCGCCCCGGACGGCGCCCGCGCCACCGTGTTGCTGCATGGCGGCCACGTCGTCTCGTGGGTGCCCGCAGGCGCTGACGAACAACTCTACCTCTCGCCCGAGGCCGTGGCCGCACCGGGCATGGCGGTGCGTGGCGGCGTGCCCGTCATCTTCCCGCAGTTCGAGCTGCGCGGCCCGGACACCTCCCTGCCCCGCCACGGCCTGGCCCGCACGCGCCCCTGGGTGCACGACACCAGCCGCATCGGCCGAGAACACGCGCAACTGACGCTGGCCCTGACCGACAGCGCCGAGACCCGCGCGCTGTGGCCCCATGGCTTCCGCCTCGAGCTGACCGTGTCGGTCGAGGCCAACCGCCTGGACCTGGAGCTGCACGCCGAGAACACGGGCGATACGCCTTGGCCTTTCGCCGCCGCCCTGCACACCTACCTCGCCGTGTCGGAGCTGCCAAACGTGCGGCTGCAAGGGCTGGAGGGGCACCGCTTCATCGACCGCCTGCTGGGTGGCGAGACCCTGGAAGACCACCCGGAAAAGCGCTTCCACGGCGAGATCGACCGCATCTACGCCAACGTGCGCGGCGACCTGCTGCTGCGCGATGGCCCGCGCCGCCTGCGCATCGACGCGCAAGACATGCCGGACACCGTGCTGTGGAACCCCGGCCCCGAGGCCTGTGCGAAGCTGGCCGACATGCCCGCCGACGGGTGGCGCCACATGCTGTGCGTGGAAGGCGGCCGCATCTTGGAGCCCATCACGCTGGCACCCGGCGAGGACTGGGCCGGTCGCCAGAGCTTCACGCTCGAGGCGATGTGAGCAGCTGGCGCATGTCGGCCGTCAGCGCGTCCACGCCCAGGCCATAGCGCACGAACAGGCGCACATGGCCCGATGGGTCGAACACATAAGCGCCTGCGGTGTGGTCCATGGTGTAGCCGCCGCCCGAGGTGGGCACCTTTTGGTAGAACACCTTGAACTCGCGCGCGGTGGCCTCGATCTCTGACAGCGAACCCGTCAGCCCGATGAAGCTGGGGTCCATGCCGGTGAGGTAGGTCTTCAGCAGCACCGGCGTGTCACGCTCCGGGTCCACGGACACGAAAACGCCCTGCACCCGGTCGCCATCGACGCCCAGGCGCCGCCGCACTTCGGCCAACTCGGCCATGGTCGTCGGGCAGACATCGGGGCACTGCGTGAAGCCGAAGAACACGAACACGACCTTGCCTTTGAACTCGGCCAGGGTGCGCGGCTTGCCGTCGAAGTCCTTGAGCTGCAAGGTCCGTGCGTAGTCGGCGCCGGTGATGTCGACCGCGTTGAACTTCACTTCCGGCGTGGGCGCACCATCGGGTTTGACCTTGTCGCAACCACCGAGGGTGACAACGGTCAGGGGCAGGGCCAAAGCGGCGCCGGTCAGGCCGGCAGCCGAGCGCAGCACCGTGCGTCGGCCCGTGTCGAGATTGCTCATGTTCGGGATGGCGCCCAAGCGCCGGGGTCAGATCGTCCAGTAATGGTCGACCAGCAAGGCCGCGAACATCAGCATCAGGTGCACGATGGAGAAGCGGAAAGTCTTGCGGGCCAGCTCGTCACTGTAACGCCGCCAAAGCGCGAAGGCGTATCCCACGAACATCAGCCCAAGCACCACGGCCGAGGCGAGGTAAATCCAGCCGCTCATGCCGTAGATGAACGGCAGAAGGCTGCCCGCCAGCAGGATGACGGTGTAGAGCAACACGTGCAGGCGCGTGAAGGCGTTGCCGTGGGTCACGGGCAGCATGGGCAGGCCGGCCCGGGCGTAATCCTCGACGCGGTAGAGTGCCAGGGCCCAGAAATGCGGCGGCGTCCACAGGAAGATGATGAGGCAAAGCATCAGCGCCTCGGGCTCGACGGCACCGCGCATGGCGGCCCAACCCAGTACCGGCGGCATGGCGCCCGACGCACCACCGATGACGATGTTTTGCGGCGTCATCGGCTTGAGCACCACGGTGTAAACGACGGCGTAGCCCACGAAAGTGGCCAGCGTCAACCACATGGTCAGCAGGTTGACCCACGCACCGAGGATGACCATGCCGACCCCGCACAACACAGCGCTGAACAGCAAGGTGTGTTTGCGGCTCAGCTCACCGCGCGCGGTGGGGCGCCAAGCGGTGCGCTTCATGCGGGCGTCGATGCCCTGCTCGATCAGGCAGTTGAACGCCGCGGCCGAACCCGCCACCAGCCAGATGCCGACACATGCAGCCAGCGCTGTGAGCGCCTCGGCTGCCGTGGGCACACCCGGCACCGCGAGCATCATGCCGATGACGGCGCAGAACACGATGAGCTGCACCACCCGCGGCTTGGTCAGCACGTGGTACTGGCGCCAAACGGACAGCGGGCGGACCGCCGACGCAGGCACCAAAGCCTGGGCGGAGGCCGACAGGGCGGACGGGGAAGCCGTGGAAGCCGTGGAAGATGCGAAGGATTCAGACATGTTCGGGGGCCAGTGAGCTGTCTCGACTATGACGCAGCTGGGTGCGCCGCTCCAGGGTGATGTCCCTGATGTCGTGCAGCCTGCTTGTTCATCGAGGGCACAGCGGCGCCCCGCGGCAGCACCCAAAGCCGCACGAGCCAAGCCACCAGCAGGGTCGCACCCAGGGTGTGCGCCAGGGCGGCCACCAGCGGCCAACCGAGCACCACGTTGCTCAGGCCCGAGGCCAGCTGCCAGCCCAGCAAGCCGATAAGCACGCCGGCCTCCCGTCGCCAGGGCCGCTCACCGCGCAACTCCCAGCGGCTCAGCCGCCAGGCGTAGACCGCCAGGGCCAGTGCCACCAGCAGTGCCAGGCAGCGGTGCGTGAGGTGGATGGCCGTCAGCCCAGCCAGCGTGAGGTAACCGGCCTCGTCGCTGCCACCCAACGGACGCAACAGGTGGAAGCCTGCGCGGAAGTCGGTGTCGGGCCACCACTGCCCCTGGCAGGTGGGAAATTCGGTGCAAGCCAACACGGCGTAATTGGTGCTGACCCAAGCGCCCGATGCGATCTGCACCACGAGCAGCAGCAACACCGCCAGCCCGGCGCGTCGCAAACCGGCGCCCGCCCACGCAGAATCCAGCACCTCGGACGCACCGCTCGCATCCCCCTGCAAGCGCAGGCTTGGCGACAACACGCGCACCTGCGCCGTCAGCATCGCCACGCCCAGCACCGCGCCCAGCAGGTGCCCGGTCACGATGATGGGCTGCAGCTTCATCGTGACCGTCAGGGCCCCGAATGCACCTTGGGCGCACACCCAGACGAAGGTCGCGGTGGCCCACCAGGGTGACAAGCCTCCCGCATGCCGCATGCGCCAGGCCAGCAACATCAAGCCCGTGATCAGCGCGCCCACGCCGGTGGCCAGATAGCGGTGCAGCATCTCGATCCAGGCTTTGCCGTGGGTGACCGGGCCGCCCGGCACCGCAGCTTGCGCGGCGCTGATGTCGCCATGGGCCTGGAAGGGGCTCAGCTCGCCGTAACAACCGGGCCAGTCGGGGCAACCCAGGCCCGAATCGGTCAGGCGGGTGAAAGCCCCGAAAACGACCAGGTCCAGGGTCAGGAACAGCGTCGCCACCGTCAGCACGCGCTGCCAGGCCGGCCAGCCCTGCAAGCCCTGGCGACGGCCGCGTCGCAGCACCCATGCCGCCGGCAGCACCGCAAGCGCAGCACCCAGCAGCGCCACTTCCAGGGCGGGCTCGAGGTTGATGAGGTCCACCATGCGTCAGCGCCCCGCCTTGTCCCAGGACTCGTTGGCCTTCATCAGGCGCAACAGGTCTTTCTTGATGCGCACCGGGTCGGCCTCGGCCGGGAAACGCATCATCCAGTCACCCCGCGGGTCCACCAGGTAGAAGTGGGCGGACAGCGGCTGGCCTGCCGCCGGCTGCAGCCAGCGGGCCACGGCGGTGGGGTCGGCCCGGAGGGTCCAGGCCTGTTGCATCGCAGGCAACAACGAAGGGCGCACCGGCGCTTGGTCGGTGACCAGCCAGACGCGGTCGATGCGGTCCTTGTCCTTGCCCAGGATCTCGCGCAGCTGCCGCTGCTGGTAGAGGTGCTGCTCGCAGGCGGCATCGCACGCGCCGCCGCCCACCGACACCAGCAGCCACTGGCCTTTGAGCGAGGCCGTCTGCACGCGCCGCCCTTGCAGGTCGGTGAGCACCAGCCCGTCACCGGCAGGCAAAGGCCGCGTTGGCTGGATGAGCTCGCCGTAGTTGGTCCGGCCCTGCGGGCGCAAGACGTAGTAGGTGAAGTACGAGGCCACCACCGGCGCGGCACACACCGCCCAGACCGCCAGCATCTTGATGCGGCCCATGCGGGTGCGCTGATCGAGCGACTGTCGCGCCTTGTCAGCGGGCGGCAGGCTGTGCACGCTCAGTTGCACCAGCGGGTCGTTGGCGGAAGGTTTGGAGGGCAAACGGGTCGACAAGGTGGAGCTCATGGGCACGAGGGGTCAGGGCGCGCCCGGGCACGGGGGCCCAGGAATTGGAACCAGAGTGTGAGGCCGGCGGCAATGGCCGAGAGCGCAAACCACTGCGCCGCGTAGGCTTGATGCTTGCCGACACCGGCATCGGGCGCAGTCCAGTGGCGCAGCAGGGCCACACCACCAGGCTGCTCATCGTCGGTCTGCAACAAGACGCCGGCAAGCGGGGCTTGCCCCAACCAGGACTGCCAGAACGCCTCGTCTGCATTTTGTCGAATGACACGACCCCGGCTTGCATCGGGTAGGCCCTCCGCGCCGATGGCGTAGGTGCGGGATGCCTGCTGCGCCACCCGGCCAGGCACGGACACTTCGGCGCGCGTGTCCTCCCACTCCGGCAGGCGCTGGCGATCCCGGACGTCGCGAGGCACCCAGCCGCGCTGCACCACCAGCATCTGCCCCCGGCACGGACCCTCGCTCAAGCGCAAGGGCGTGAGCACGGTGAAACCGCTGCCGCCGTTCATGGGCCGGTTGTCGAGGAACACGGTGCGGTCCCCCACCCAATGGCCCGTCATGCGCGCCCTTCGGTCAATGGGCAGCGCCGTGGGTGACATGCGGCCCGAGGCGCAGGGCCAGTCGCTGTTCGTCCAGGGCGCCTCCGCGGCACGACGTTGCAGCAGTGCTGCCGCAGCGAGCTTGCCATCGGCGCGCTGCAGTTGCCAGCGCCCCAGGCCCAGGGTGGCGAGGCACGTCAGCACCCCCGCCAGAACGGCCACCCACCGCTTCCACACCGGGTTCATCGCATGGTTCCTGCCAACTCAGAAGGCCATAATCGTTGGCATGAAAATCGTTTTCTTGCTGGCCCTGGTGGCCATCATCGCCGCGCTGGCCCTGGCCGGTCGGGCCATGCTGCAAGGTGGCCGAGACACCACGGCCGATCCAGACAAGCGGTCGCGCATGGCAAGGGCCTTGGCGCTGCGGGTGGCCTTGTCGATCGCGCTTTTCGCCTTCATCCTCGTCTCCTACCTGATGGGCTGGATCCAGCCCACCGGCATCCCGCTGGCACGCTGAGCACGCCGCCGGCAAGGGCTCGCGCCCTTGTCGGCATTCAGGTCCAGTACACAACCACGTACAGGCCCAGCCACACGACGTCCACGAAGTGCCAGTACCACGCGGCACCCTCGAAGCCGAAGTGACGCTCCGAAGTGAAGTGGCCCTTCTGCAGTCGCAGCGTGACGAACAGCAGCATCAGCATGCCCACGAACACGTGCATGCCGTGGAAGCCCGTCAGCATGAAGAAGGTCGAGCCGTAAATGCCGGACGACAGCTTCAGGTTCAGGTGGTGGTAGGCCTCGTAGTACTCGTAGGCTTGGCAACCCAGGAAGGCCATGCCGAGCAGCACGGTGGCCCACATGAAGGCAATGCACTTGCTGCGCATGTTCTGCAACAGGGCATGGTGGGCCACGGTCAAGGTGACACCAGAGGTCAGCAGCAAGAGGGTGTTGATGGTGGGCAAGGGCCACGGGCCCATGGTGCGAAAAGGCTCGACCGTGCCCGCGGGTGAGCCCGTGACACCTGCCATTTCGCTGGGCCAGATGGCCTTGAAGTCGGGCCATAGCAAGGCGTTGTCCAGGCTGCCGAGGTTGGGCAAAACATGCAGGCGAGCCCAGTACAAGGCGCCGAAGAACGACGCGAAGAACATCACCTCGGAGAAAATGAACCAGGCCATGCTCCAGCGGAAAGAGAGGTCGATGCGGTCACCGTACATGCCCCCTTCGCTCTCACCAATGGCTTGTGAGAACCACTGCTTGAGCACCACCAGCCACCACACCAGGCCGAAGCCAAAAGCCAGAGGCCCCCAGGACACACCATTGACCCACTGCCCCGCCCCGAGGATCACGAAGAACAGGCCGACGGCTGCCATCGCGGGGTGGCTCGATGGGCCGGGCACAAAGTAGTAAGGCGCATGGCCCTTGCTCACCGTTGACGACATCTTGATCTCCTCAGCGCGGTCTCAAACTTGACTCACACGCCGGCAGCGGCGGCACCACTGCCAACGATCCATTGCACGAGCAAGACCAGTCCCAACACGAACACCACCCCGGCCAGGATGCCAGCGATGATGACGTGCACCGGATTGATCTTGGCCACATCTTCTTCGTAACCCGAGGCCTTGCGCACCCCGAAAAAAGACCAAGCGACGGCCTTGAGCGTTTGCAGGAAGGAGCCCTTGCGTCGGGCTGCCTCTCCCAGATCCTTGCTCATGGTCGGCGCACTTTCATTGCATGCCCGGCCCGCTCACACGGACCCTCCGGGCGCCGCAGGCACCCTGCCGCCCACCTCGAAAAATGTGTATGACAGTGTGATGGTGCTGACATCCTTGGGCAGCTTTGGATCGATCACGAACACCACGGGCCAGCGCTTGGTTTCGCCGGGCGCGAGTTTGTGCTCGGTGAAACAAAAGCACTCCAGCTTGTTGAAGTGTGCGGTGGCCTGCTTCGGCGCGTAACTCGGAATGGCCTGGGCGGCCATCGTGCGCGGCTGGCGGTTGCGGAACTCGTACACCACGGTGATGACCTCGCCCGGGTGCACGCGCACGGTGCGGACCTCGGGCTTGAAATCCCATGGACCACGCGCGTTGGCGTCGAACTCCACCGTCACGGTGCGGGTCAGGTCCACCTGGGTGTTGCGCGCACGGCTTGCAGCGCCCGGCACCTGCTGCTCGGTCAGCGACAGCACGTTGATGCCCAGCGCCTCGCAGATGTGCTTGTACATGGGCACCATCGCGTAGCCGAAGCCGAACATCACCGCCGTGACCACAGCAAGCTTGCCCACCATGCTCAGGTTGGCCCTTCGCAAGCGCATCAGCGCCGCTGGGAGTGGTGTCGCGGATGCCATGGCCGGCTTCAGCCCCCGCCAAGGAGGATCATCTTCACGACAAAGCCGATGAAGAAGGTGGCCGCCACGGAAGCCAGGATCAGCGCCAGGCGCAAGTTGCGGCGGCGGTCCACCGGGTCGGCGGGCGCATTGCTCATGGTTTTGCTTCCTCGGAGACTGTCTCTCAGCCGATCACGCGGGTCGCGGTGGCGTCCAGCTTCGGCGGCGTCTCAAAGGTATGGAACGGTGCGGGCGACGGCACTTCCCATTCCAGGCCTTCTGCGCCATCCCAGGGTTTGGCAGGTGCCGGCTCGCCCTTGCCGCGCATGGCGGGAATCAACACAACGAAGATGAAATACACCTGCGCAAAGCCGAAGAAGAAGGCACCCACCGAAGCGATCGCGTTGAAGTCCGCGAACTGCATGGGGTAGTCGGCGTAGCGGCGCGGCATGCCAGCCAAGCCGAGGAAGTGCATCGGGAAGAAGGTCACGTTGAACGCGATCAGCGACCACCAGAAGTGCAGCTTGCCCTTCCACTCGGGCACCATGACGCCGGTCCACTTCGGCGCCCAGTAGTAGAAGGCCGCGAACAGCGCGAACAGCGAGCCGGCCACCAACACGTAGTGGAAGTGGGCCACCACGTAATAGGTGTCTTGCAATTGGATGTCGATCGGCGCCACCGACAGGATCAGGCCCGTGAAGCCGCCCATGGTGAACACGAAGATGAAACCGACAGCCCACAACATCGGGCTCTCGAAGGTCATCGAGCCCTTCCACATGGTCGCGATCCAGTTGAAGACCTTCACGCCCGTGGGCACCGAGATCAGCATCGTCGCGTACATGAAGAACAGCTGGCCGGTCACCGGCATGCCCGTGGCGAACATGTGGTGGGCCCACACGATGAAACTCAGGATGGCGATGGAGGCCGTGGCATAGACCATCGAGGCGTAGCCGAAGAGCTTCTTGCGGGCAAAGGCGGGCACGATCTGGCTGACGATGCCGAACGCCGGCAGGATCATGATGTACACCTCGGGGTGGCCGAAGAACCAGAAGATGTGCTGGTACATCACCGGATCACCGCCACCTGCGGGGTTGAAGAAGCTGGTGCCGAAGTGGCGGTCGGTCAGCGTCATGGTGATGGCGCCGGCCAGCACAGGCATCACCGCGATCAGCAGGTACGCCGTGATCAGCCAGGTCCAGGCGAACATGGGCATCTTCATGAGCGTCATGCCTGGTGCGCGCATGTTCAGGATGGTCACGATGATGTTGATCGAGCCCATGATGGACGACGCACCCAGGATGTGCATGGCGAAGATGCCTGCATCCATCGACGGACCCATCTGCAGCGTCAGCGGGGCGTACAGCGTCCAGCCGGCCGCGGGGGCGCCGCCGGGCATGAAGAAGGAGCCCACCAGCATCAGCGCGGCCGGGATCATCAGCCAGAAGCTGAAGTTGTTCATGCGTGCGAACGCCATGTCGGAAGCGCCGATCTGCAGCGGCAGCATCCAGTTGGCCACGCCCACGAAGGCCGGCATGATGGCGCCGAACACCATGATGATGCCGTGCATGGTCGTGAGCTGGTTGAACAGCTCTGGGTTGACCAGTTGCAGGCCCGGCTGGAACAGCTCGGCGCGGATGCCGAGCGCCAGCAGGCCACCGATCATCAGCATCGTCAGCGAGAACAGCAGGTACAGGGTGCCGATGTCCTTGTGGTTGGTGGCGTACACCCAGCGACGCCAGCCATGCGGGTGGGCGTGGTGGTCATCGTGTCCGTGGCCGTGGCCACCGTGGTCAAGCACTGCGCTCATGGAGCGTCCTTTCAGCGAATCGGATCTCGGGTCTGTTCAGCAAGGGCTGTGCGGCTCGGGCGGTCTAGCGCGACAAGCTCCGCAGGTCAGGCTCATTTGCGAGCCGCCAGCACTTCCGCGGGTTGCACGGTCTGGCCGGTCTTGTTCGACCATTGGTTCTTGGTGTAGGTGATCACGGCGGCAATTTCGGTGTCGGAGAGTTGGCGCCAAGGCGGCATGATGTTGTTTTGCCCGTTGAGCAACACGTTGATCTGCACGCCGTGGTCATCGCTCAGCACTTTGGGTGAACCGTCCAGGGCCTTGATGGCGCCACCGCCCTTGCCATTGGCTTGGTGGCACGCTGCGCAGTTGGCGTTGTAAACCTTCTCGCCACGGGCGATCAACTCCTCCTGTGTCCAGACCTTGTTGGGGTCGTCCGCCAGGGCCTGCATCTCCTTGTGCTTGTCGGCAACCCACTTGGCATAGTCGTCGGTGCTCAGGACCTTCACATGGATGGGCATGTAAGCGTGCTCCTTGCCGCACAGCTCCACGCACTGGCCGTAGTAGTCACCCACCTTCTCGGCGCGGAACCATGTGTCGCGCACGAAACCCGGGATGGCGTCTTGCTTGATGCCGAAGGCAGGCACCATGAAAGAGTGAATGACGTCGTTCGCCGTGGTGATGATGCGGATCTTCTTGTCCACGGGCACCACGAGCGCGTTGTCGACCTTGAGCAGGTAGTTGTCGCCCTGCGGTGTGCCGGCATCTGACAGCGCGCGCTGGCTGGCGTCGAGCGTGGAAATGAACTGAATGCCCTCGCCTTCGCCCTTGATGTACTCGTAGCCCCACTTCCACTGCATGCCGGTGGCCTTGATGGTGAGGTCGGCGTTGGTGGTGTCCTTCTGAGCCACCACCACCTTGGTGGCAGGCAGGGCCATGCCGATGACGATGAGGAAGGGCACGATCGTCCAGACGATTTCCACGGTGGTCGACTCGTGGAAGTCGGCGGCTTTGTGCCCCTTGGACTTGCGGTGCGCGAAGATGGAATAGAACATCACACCGAACACCGCCACGAAGATGGTCACGCAGATGTAGAGCATCATCTGGTGAAGGTCCTGCTGGGCCGATGCGATACGCGTGACGGCCGGATGGAGGTCCAACTGACGCACGGCAGGCCCACCCGGCAAATCGTTCACCGCCCAGGCACCCCCAGCGGCCACCAGCATCGTGGCAGCCGTCATGGCCTTGAGCAGGCCTGCGTGCATGCGGGGGCCCAGCGGCTCGGCTGGGCTGACTCGGTTCCCGGGGACATGGATCATCGCGTTGCTCTTCATGGGTTGAACGAGGTCATCTATACCAAAGCCAAGCCCGGGCAGGCAAGCAGCGTGCCTCCAACAACCCGGGCGAGCTTGGCATCAGTCATCCAGGTGGCGCAGCGCCCACCGCAATTCGTTGGCCAGTTGCCTGCGGCCCTCGCCAGGCACGAACTCGCCGACCACCACACTTCGGCCCTCCCCCGATACGCGGATCAGGGAGCGGTCGTGTTGCAGCGGTTCGACCCGGACCCAGCGGGGGTGGCAGTCAAGTGTGTGAGTGCGGCCGCCTCGGCAACTGGCCACGTGCACACGGTCGGCGCGCATGGCGATGTGGTCGTGGTCTTGGGCATGGCGTGCACAGGTACGCAAGGCCCACAGGGCGATCAGGCTCGTACCCATCACGACACCCAGTGTGACGAACCAGGACGGGACCGCCTCCAATGCGATCTGAGGGACGACCGGCGTGTCGAGGAAGGCACCTCGCATGCCAGTCAGCGGCGCCAGCGCAATGGTCAACCCCAGCAGCGACGCCATCCACCACCAGCGCGACAGCACCGCGAGAGGAACAGGCACAGACCTCGGCAAGCGCCATTCAACCTGCCACGCTGAGGCTTCATCGGCCGTCGACGCCTTGGGCGCCCCAGCGCCAGCCGGCCCGGCAGTGAGGGCGTGCCACACGCCAAAGCGCATGGCGGCCGGAGACATCAAACGGACAGGGGACACAGTGGCGTTCATCGCGCCAGCCTCCAGGCTCGCTACGTTCACAAACGGAGCCACGCTCCGGCATGAGCCCCCAGACTCGGCAAAAACCTGTTTGGGTTCATTTCATTCTAGCCAGCCACTTGCACTGCCTCAAGGCGCAATCGGCAGGGGCGTGCTATGAATAACCCGCGGTTTGTGGCCGAATTCGAGCCAGGAGGGAGACTGTCGCCTCAATGACTCAGGGCTGACCCTTCTTGCGCACCATTTGCCGCATGTCCGCCAGCGGCACGCGGGTTTCCGGCGCCAGCTTGGCGCGGGGCACGGGCTTGAGCGCGTGGCCGTAAACGAGTTCCACCGTGAGGGCGATGCGCCCGTCAGGCTGCCGCATCTGCGCGTCGATGGCGGCCAGGAGGCGCTCGCGCCAGGCGCGGCCACGCAGCCCCGCAAAGCGGCCATGGGCCACATTGCCACCCCAGGTACGCAATTCCTCCAGCATGGCCTGCGGGCTGGCCCAGGTCAGGGTCAGGCGCTCCATGTCCATGACGGGGTCGGCGAAGCCGGCACGCACCAGTTCGTCGCCGAGGTCGTGCATGTCGATGAAATCGATGGTGGGTAGCAGCCACCCCATGCTTCGGTAAACGGCGCGGAGCTCACGCGCGGTGTCCGGCCCCAGGCCCGAGCACATGAGAAATCCATCGACCGCCAGGTGGCGGTGCCAGCTGGCCAGCATGCCGGGCAGGTCGCTGGCGCCGTGCAGCGTCATGTTGGCCCAAAGCATTTGAACGCCAGAGGCACCGTCCGCATCGGGCACGCGCCAGGGCGCCTGGTCGGAAACGGGCTCGGTGTGGACGAGCGCGCTCGGCTCAGGTTTGCGCCACAAGGTACGCCAACCGCGCGGCGCCTGCGCCGCTTGCGCTTCGCGGCTGCGGGCCGCCAGCTCGGGCTGCGGCTCGGCAATCCAGCGCCGGGCCTCGGGGTAACGCGCCTGCACCTCGGCCGCGCCGGCCCCAAGCCAGGCGGACCAGTCGAGCCAGCTGCGCGGCTGCAGGCGGATGGGCCCGAGCTTCTCCGCCAACCGACGAGCCACCTCTTGGTGCAGCCACGGCGCTTCAGGCAAGCGGGAGAGCCGGCGCAGTTGACGTCGCAAAGCGACGGCGCTGGGCGCACAGGCGGGCGTGGCCTCGGGTGGCGTGTGGGTGGACTGTTCGGACATGGACGGCAGCGGGGCGAGCGCAAGGGAAGGCGCGGGACAGCGCGAGACATCGCGAAGGGGCGCGAAGGGGCGCGAAGGCGACCCAGACCCTCCAAAGGGTGATGGGCGCACGCCAGGGTCCTCAGTATATTGAGCACGACTGTCCGCAGGGACGCCAGGGCCATCTTGCCCAGGGGCGCCCGGCCGTTCGGACGGGCCACGCACAGGTGCGTCAAACCATGCTTCGCCTCCGCCCTCCCGGGCCTTGTTTGCTGTGCGGCCGCTGGCAAAGCCAGGCCCTGTGTACCGCCTGCCTCCAGCGCTGGCGGCCAAGCGTGCCCCGCTGCCCGCGCTGCGCCTCACCCCAAGCACCGGCACGCGTCGGCACTCAGTGCGTGCATTGCGAGGATCCATCGCCCGAGTTCGATCGCGCCACGGTGGCGCTGGACTACGTGCCGCCCTGGCGTGACCTGATCACCCAATTCAAATTCGGCCAATGGCCTGCGCTGGGCGCGCCGCTCTCGGCGATGCTCACGCAGGCAGTGCGCCAGCGTCCCCACGCGGTTGACCTCGTGCTGCCGGTGCCCGTGTCGGCAGCGCGCTTGCGTGAGCGCGGCTACAACCAAGCCTGGGTGTTGGCCCGACACACCGCGCGTGCGCTGCGCCTGCCCGCACGGGCTGATGTGCTGGTGCGCGTGAGTCAACAGCAGCGGTTGAAGGACCTCGACCTCGCTGAGCGACGGCAGGCCATCCGGGGCGCCTTCTCGCTCACGCCACGTGGTGCACGCGCGGTGGCCGGGCGGCACGTGGCCCTGGTGGACGACGTGCTCACCACTGGCGCCACGCTGGACGAAGCGAGCCTGGTGCTGCGCGAAGCAGGGGCCCTGGGGGTGTCCGCCTGGGTGCTGGCACGCACGCCGCCGCCGGGTTGGCGCTGATCGGCACGCAAGGCCTCACCAACGGGCACTCAGGCCGCCCCGCCCGCCTGCCCGACATCGTCCACCAACTCCCCTTTCTCCAGGTGGATGAGGCGGCCCGCCCGCGCCGCCGCCTTCGGGTCGTGCGTGACCATGACGATGGTCTTGCCCAAATCGCGGTGGAGCTCGTCCATCAGGCGCAGCACCTCCTCGCCGGTGGCACGGTCCAGGTCACCAGTGGGCTCGTCGGCCACGATCAGGGTGGGGTCGGTCACCAACGCACGTGCAATCGCCACGCGCTGCTGCTGGCCACCCGACAACTCGTTGGGAAAGTGGTCCATGCGGTCCGAGAGCTTGACCATCTCCAGGGCCGCCTCGACATGGGCACGGCGCTCGCGGCGGCTCAGGTCGGTCAGCAGCAGCGGCAGCTCCACGTTCTCGAAAGCCGTGAGCACGGGCATGAGGTTGTAGAACTGGAAGATGAATCCGACATTGGCGGCCCGCCAATCGGCCAACCCGCGCTCATTCAGAGTGGCGATGTCAACGCCGCCAATCTCGATGGTGCCCGATGTGGGCTGATCGATGCCGGCGATCAGGTTGAGCAAAGTGCTTTTGCCCGAGCCGCTGGGTCCCATCAGGGCCACGAACTCGGCAGGCTGCACCGTCAGGTTGAGGTTCTCGAGCACGGCGATGCGCTGGCCGCCGCGGTGGTAGACCTTGCTGAGTTGGCGGATGCGGATCAGCGCCTCGTGAGCTGAGCTGGACGCATCGGTGGCGGGTGCAGGGGCGTGCATGGTCGGGTGTCCTTGGCTGACCCGACTGTACACAAGGCCGCGCTGGCACTCTGGCTTGCGCCAGCGCAAAGCCACCGCATGCTCGACGCCGTTCACCATTTTCTAGGGGTTGCCGGCAGAGCCATCTTTTCTAGAATGCAAAAAACAACATCCACAGGTGGACGCACAGCAAGGGGCGCCACCGCACCCAGGAAGCCCGATGCCCGCGCAAGCCCTGCCCGACGCCCCTGCAGAGCCCGACTGGCCCGCCATGCACCTGCATGGCAGCGCCACTGCTTTCCGCCAGTCTCTGGGGCTGCTCCAGCAGTGCGCCCGGGTGGACGCCACCGTGCTCTTGTGCGGTGAAACCGGCACAGGCAAAGAACTGGCGGCCCGGGCACTGCATTACCTCAGCGCGCGCAGCCGCGGCCCCTTTGTGCCGATCAACTGCGGCGCCCTGCCAGACAGCATCCTGGAAGCCGAGTTGTTCGGCCACGCCCGCGGCGCTTTCACCGACGCCAAATCCGACAGCCTCGGTGTGATCGGGCAGGCACAAGGCGGCACGCTGTTCCTGGACGAGATCGACGCGCTGAGCCCGCGGGCCCAAGCTGCCATCTTGCGTTTCGCACAAGACCACAGTTACCGCCCGCTGGGCGCCTCGCGCTTGCAACACGCCGATGTGCGGCTGGTCGCGGCCACCAACGCGAAGCTGGAAGACCTGGTGTCCCAAGGGCTGTTCCGCCAGGACCTGCTGTTCCGCATCAACGTGCTGAGCGTGCGCCTGCCACCGTTGCGCGAGCGCCATGGTGATGCCGTCCTGCTGGCCCAGGCCTTCGTGCAGCGCCTGGTGCAGCAGTACCGCACGGGCCCCAAACACCTCGATGCGCACAGCCTGATGCAGCTTCAGGCGGCTCGCCACTGGCCCGGCAATGTGCGGGAGCTGGAGCACCGCGTGCACCGTGCGTTCCTGCTGGCCGACGGGGCGGCGCTGCGCCTGGACCTCGACGGGGACGGCTCTGCCAGCGCGGGTACTGCGTCGACATCCAGGCAGCCGGCCGAGGCGGCTCCTGAGGTGGATTGCGAGCCGGCACGCCCTGCAGCGCAGCCTCTGGCCACCTCAGCCCCCCTTGCAGCCTCCGCAGCCATCGAATGGCCCTGCCACGGTGGCACCCCGGCCGACATCAGCTTTGCCGATGCCAAGGCCCAGGCCATCACCGATTTCGAACGCCGCTACCTGTCGGCCGTGCTGCAGCGTGCAGGCGGCAACCTGAGCCTGGCCGCGCGCATTGCCGGCAAGGAGCGAAGCCGCTTTTGCAAACTGGTGCGCAAACACGGCCTTCAGCGCGCCGGGGCAGACGCCAGCCCCGAGTGAGTGCCGGGTGAGCCCCTGTGGCGCCCACGCCCCAGGGCCACAGGCGCAAGCGCCACACCTTTGCGAGCGACCCCACCCCCTGTGGCGCCGACGCCAGGGTCAGCACGCCGCACCCAGGCCACCGATGCGGTCATTTGCCGCCGTTGCGGCCTCCAGGGCTTTGCACATCAAGGACTTACGTGAGCAGCCCGACCCCCCTAAGTTGTCCGGGGGACTTGGCCCACGCCTTGCACCCCAGCGTGGACGACATCACAGAAAAGTGGACGGCAGGGAGTGACCCATGGACGCGCATCGGTACCCGGAAGTGGCAACGGTGGCCTTGGCCATCCGTGCCTACCTGTGTCGCAACCCCAAGGCCTCGGACACCGCGGCCGGCATCCAGCGTTACTGGCTGACCGCGGACATCGGGGAAGTCGCCTTGCCGGTCGTCGAGGCGGCGTTGTCGCAACTCGAGGCCGAGGGCGTGGTGCACCGGCTCGAGCAAGTGTGGGCGCCCGCGTCCTACCTGCGTGCACGCGCAGCCGACCACACCGATCCCCATTGACCTTGCCGTCGCGCTGAACGCCGCCACACCATGGCCAACCACCTCGCCATCGCCGCCGTCGCCAAAACCATCTTGAAGATGGTGGAGGACCACTGCCCGCGCGATGAATTCGCCTCGACGCCAACGTTCACCCTGTACGCGGGCCACGACTTTTCGGCGCAGCCCATCACCGAGGGCTTCTCGCTGCTGGTGTGGCGCCTGAGCGTGAACACCGCCGTGCGCAGCTTTTCTGCACGGCGTGAGCCCGACGGCCGCAAGCGCAGGCCCCCCTTGCCCATGGACGTGTCGATGTTGCTGACGGCCTGGTCCAGCGAGCCGGAACGCCAGTTGCGACTGACCGGCTGGGCGCTGCGTTTCTTGGAAGACAACGCCATCATCCCGGCGGCCCTGCTGAACCAGTCGCTGTCGCGCCGCACGGTGCCGGCCTTCCGTCCGGACGAAGCCATCGAGGTGATGCTGGACACCCCCTCGCTGCCCGACCACCTCGGCCTGTGGGACAAGTTCCGCAACCGCTGGCAAACCTCGCTGACGTACGTGGCGCGCCCGGTGCTGCTGGAGTCGGACATCGTCATCGATGAGGGTGCGCTGGTCGAGACGCGCGACTTCCACCACGGCCAGATCGCCATGCCGACCACCGGAGGGGCCGAATGAACACCCTGCTGGATGCTGCCTTGCCCGCGCTGCAGCCAGGGTCCGACCGCGTGGTGCGCCGCCCCTTGCTGGGCGTGCAATGCCGGGACGCGGTCGATGGCCGCGTGGTGTCCGACGGCCTGCGCCTCGTGCTGCACGACCTGTGGCAACCGCGCCAGCGCCGGGTGCTCAGCGCCAACCGCAGCGGTGTCTTCGCCTTGCACGATTTCCCGGGCCTGCACACTTCCATGAAGCCGGAGGAGACCGATGTCAACGCCCCACCCGTCGGTGGGACCGCAACGCTGACATCCCCCGATGAGCCGCGCTTTCGCCTCACCTTGCACGACGCCCTGGGCCGCTATGTGGACATGGCCTTGACGCCCGCGCTCGGCCAGGGCCTGTGGGGGCCACTGGCGGCGTCGGTGTCCCCCGCCGAAGCCCCCCATGTGCCCCTCTACAGCGCGGCCACCCGCACGCCGCCCATCGGCATGGCCAGCTTGCGCGCCGAGTTGCGCTCTGCCACGCACCCCCAGCAGCCCATTGCCTGGGCCTGGCTGCGCCTGATGCTCAACGCTCAGGTGCTGGCCGAAGGCCTGAGCGATGCGGCAGGCCGCCTGCTGATGACCTTCCCCTTGCCCCGCCCCCGAGAAGGTTTGCCGCATGGCTCCCCCGCCACGGCCGTCTCCCTGCTGGACTGGCCGGTGACCTTGCAAGCCTTCTGGTCGCCTGACCGACAAGACGACCTCGCCCGTGGCCGCGTGCCGGAGTTCACCGAGCTGCTGGCACAGCCCAGCGCCCCCCTGCTGCAACACGCCGTCCCGCCCACACCACTGGGCACCCTCACCCTGCGAGCCGACCAGCCCCTGCTCGTGGCCTCCTCACCCTCACCGTTCCTGTTCGTCGCGGACTGACTCCGCAGGAGATACACATGCCCGAGTACCTCGCCCCAGGCGTCTTCGTGGAAGAAACATCGTTCCGAGCCAAGAGCATCGAGGGGGTGTCCACCACCACCACCGGCTTCATCGGCGCCGCGGCCTTCGGGCCCGTGGCCATGGAACCGGACATCCTCACCAGCCTGACGGACTACGAGCGCTTGTACGACCCGTTCACGCCCGGCCGCGCCCTGGACTTCAGCGACAGCAGCGACGCACCCAACCACCTGTGGCATGCAGCACGCGCCTTCTTCAGCGAGGGCGGCAAGCGTCTGTACGTCTCGCGCGTGTTCAAGCCGCTGACAGGCGACTACGCCCCCATTGCCGATACCGATGACGTGACACCGCCGGCCAAGAGCACCGCCTACAACGACGGCCACGCCCGTGTGGACAGCACCGACACTGGCGGCCTGCGCGTGAGGGCTCGCCACCCTGGCGCGGCTGGCAACCTGCGCGTGCGCTTCACGCTCAAGGGCGGCGCCAATGTGCTCACCTCTGACACCGATCCGGTCAGTGGCGAAGCCATTGCCACGCTGCGCTCGGTGAAAGACCTCGACCTCGTCTGGGTGCGCGACCGCACCAGCTCGCCCCGCGGCGACGAGACCGGCTCACTGTGCCTCCTGCACTGGGACGAGGCCCGCGCCACATGGACCTTCGAGCCGCTGGCTGTGACCTCGCCCGTGGAAGACGGCGACTGGTTCGATGTCAGCGCGCTCCATGCCGACGCCGAACCCGACCAAGGCGATTCGGTGCGTGTCGTGACGCTGAGCGTGTCCCTGCTGACCCGCGATGGCACCCGCGAGTTGGCCACCTGGTCCGGCCTCGCGCTCGACCCGGCGCACCGCAGCGGTGCCGCCACAGACTCCGTGTTTGCCTTTTTCGCCAAAACACCGGCATCGGCCGCGGACGCCCGCGCCCTGCCCCTGGTGATCGCACGAGACCCCAAGCTCGTGGCCTCGGCCTTCGACGTCGTCAACGACCTGTTCGGTGCCGACCCAACCGCCTTGCTGGCGCCCAGCGCCGACGAAGCCAAACGTCAGATCACGGCCGCCGACAAGCTCGGCATGGGCCTCTCGGTGGACTTCCAGCTGGAAGGCGGCAACGACGGCATGCGCCCCGGCGCCAAGGAGGTCGAGGGCGATGCCGACCCGCGCAAAGGCTACTCGTTGGGCCTCAAGCAATTCGAAGACATCGAAGACATCGCCATGGTGGCAGCGCCCGGCAGCACCTGGGACTACGCGAATGTGCGGGACGAGGCCAACGCGACCATCGCGCAGCTGATTGCCCACGCCGAGCGCATGCGCTACCGCATTGCCCTCCTGGACAGCGGCGACAAACTGCCGATTGCCGAGGTCCGGGGCATGCGCGCCAAGCTCGACAGCAAACACGCTGCGCTCTACTACCCCTGGGTGACGGTGCTCGACCCCATCACACGCCGCGAGATCAACCTGCCGCCCTCGGGCTTCGTGGCCGGCATCTGCGCGCGCAACGACATCGAACGCGCGGTCTACAAAGCCCCGGCCAACGAGGTGGTGCGCCTGGCGATTGGCTTCGAGACCCTGCTCAACAAGGCGCAGCAGGAGGTGCTCAACCCTGAGGGCATCAACTGCTTCCGCTACTTCGAAGGCCGCGGCATGCGCCTGTGGGGCGCGCGCACCATCAGTTCCGACCCCGAGTGGAAGTACCTCAACGTGCGGCGCTACTTCGCCTACCTGGAGCGCTCCATCGACAAGGGCACGCAATGGGCCGTGTTCGAGCCCAACGGCGAGCAACTCTGGGCCAATGTGCGCCGCACCATCGAGGACTTCCTGCTCAACGAGTGGCAAAGCGGTGCGCTGCTGGGCGACAAGCCCGAGAAGGCTTTCTTCGTGCGCTGTGACCGCAGCACCATGACCCAGAACGACCTGGACAACGGACGCCTGATCTGCCTGGTGGGCGTCGCCCCGCTCAAGCCCGCCGAGTTCGTCATCTTCCGCATCGGCCAATGGACGGGCGACCGCCGCAATTGAAGCTGAGTCCGACACCTCACTCATCAAGGAGAAACAGCGATGGCAGTGCTACGCGACCGCCCCTACGTCCAGTTCAACTTCCTGGTTGACCTGGGTACCGGCAACACCGACGGCCCCGAAGCAGGCTTCCAGGAAGTCAGCGGCATCGGCATGGAAGTGACCGTGTCCGAGTACCGCAATGGCAACGAGAAGGAAAACAGCGTGCGCAAGATCACCGGCCTGAACAAGGCCTCGGACGTGACCTTGAAGCGCGGTGTGATCGGCTCGCTGAACCTCTACCAGTGGCTTGACCAGATCCGCAATGGCGACCAAAAAGCCCTGCGCACGGTCACCATCCAGCTGCAAAGCGAGGACCACACCACCGTCGTGCAGACCTGGAAGTTGATCCGCGCCCGCATCATCAAGCACACCTCCGGGCCCTTCAATGCTAAGGGCACGGACGTGGCCATGGAAGAGCTGGTGCTGGCTTACGAACGCCTGGAAATGGAGTGATGGTGCTTGCGCACTGAGCTCCGCTGACCTGCCACGTCCACCTGCCCATGAGCACGCAACTCAGCCCCGTGTCACTGCGCCGCCTGCCTGGCGTGCGCTTTGACGCGCCGACACCCGCCCTGAGCGAGGTGCTGCCACGCATGGACATCGCCTGCTTCGTCGGCTTCGCCGCCAACGGGCCGGTGGATGTACCTGTGGTCGTGGAGAGCCTGGCCGCCTTTGAAGCGGTGTTCGGCGCCGAGCTGACGCTGCTCAACGATGCGCAAGGGCAGCCGGTTCGGGCACTGCTGCACCCCAGCGTGCGCCAGTTCTTCAGCCAGGGCGGGCGACGCGCATGGGTGATCCGCGTGATGGGCCCCGGCTCGGTGAGCGCACAGTTCCCTGTGCCGCGCATGCTGCAGTTGCAACGCAGCAAGGCAGGCAAGGCATGGCAGGTGGCACCGGCGTTCCTCCGGGCGCGCAGCCCGGGCGATTGGGCCGATGCACTGCGGCTGCACGCCGAAACCGTGGCCACCCCTTTGTCCGTGACGCCGCAGAGGCTCACGGGCGATGACCTGACGCTGCACGCCCATGGCCCCAGCGCACTGGGCCTGGTGGTGGGCGATGTGCTGCGGCTGACGGTGGCCGATGGCGAATGGGTTTTCGGCAGGGTGTCCCAACTGGGGGCCACACGAAACGATGGCCAAGGCCGCCTGCAACGCGAGTTGCACTTGCACCGCATGGCCAGCTTGCGCCGCTGGACAGGCACGCAACAGCCTGGCCGCATGCACTGGCAGGAACCTGGCCTGCGCGCACAGCAGTTGGTGCAACGCCATGCCGATGTGTCCGAAGCCGTCTGGCTGCCCGATGGCCGCCTGCACTGGCAAGCCGCCTTGCCCCGCTTGACACAGCTGGAAGCCGGCGAGGTGGTGCGGGTGAGCTTCCAGAGCGGGCAAGCCAGTGCCTGGACCGTGATCGACACCGTGCAAACCACACAGGCAAGGTCGGATGGCACCGTGTTGACCCAATTCGTCGCACGCCCTTGGCGTCTTCCCAGCAGCATGGCACGCCGGCCACTGCGCCACTGGGTGGCCTTGGGGAAGGTCACGGGCACGTCCAGCACTGTGCAATGGCTGCGCAGCCAACTGCGGGTGCAATACCCGGATGGCAGCGCGTCCCGCCTTGAGGCGCTGGCGCTGAGCGAGCGCGACGATGGTCAGGCTGCCTTGCCAACACTGCCTGACGACCTGAGCTTCTTTGCACCCGATGCCGCAAATGCCGCGCGCCAGCCAACGGCAGCGGCCTTCGTCGCCGCACCACGGTTTCCCCTCGCTTCGCAAGGTATGCATGCAGAGGCAGCCGCACAGGCGTGGCTGTGTTTGCCGCTGGACGCTTTGCCCGCCACGGGCGAGGCGTCCAGCGCCCACAGCATCGACACGACCGATCGCGGCACCGGCGCGCGCGGCACCGCCCTCCCGGCATGTTGAATCACGAGCAAAACTGAGCCAGGCGTCACGTCCAAAACTGAGCCACTAGGTTGACGAAGAAATGGACTGCTCGGATGTGGATAAGTCTACTGTCTGGTCTGCTCCTTTGGGTGTTTTGAT
>Ga0310345_10000559_pt1 | contig 51292 bp, 49 predicted proteins | sample HC15DNA20500_MG_FD_204667 | JGI IMG/M metagenome (GOLD analysis project Ga0310345, IMG submission 204667) | Marine microbial communities from station ALOHA, North Pacific Subtropical Gyre - HC15-DNA-20-500_MG | ecosystem: Environmental > Aquatic > Marine > Oceanic | place: Pacific Ocean: North...
AATGCAAGCCGCTGTGGTGCGCGCTCTGGGAGGAAGGCCTCGCAACCTACGTCGCCGATCAGCTCAATCCCGGCGCCACAAGCGACGAGTTGCTGTTGACAGAAGAGATGCGCCGGCGGATCGACGCCATCCGCGTGGCCGCCGTCTGCGCTGTTCGGCAACGGGTAATGTCGGAGGATGGCAAGGACTACTCCGCCCTGTTCAACGGCGGGCGCAACTTGCCCGGCCTGCCCGAGCGCGCGGGCTATTATGTCGGCTATCTTGTCGCCAAGGGCCTCGGCGAAGGACGTAGCCTGTCCGAGCTGGCGCGTTGGGATCAGAATGCCGCGCGGCCACACATTCTCGCAGAGCTCGCGAAAATGGCTCCCGACTGTCCGGCAGCAGGGTCCTGATCGCAGCCGACTGACACCTAGATCTCGCTGATGTCTACCACCGGGCGGTCCTCGCGGGTGGCGCGGTAGCGCGCGTCGGGTTCGCTTTCGCCGGGGGAGATCACGACGTAATCGTCATGCACCTCGAGCAGCGTGCCGACGAAGGGCATGCCTTCGAGGCTGCCCGTCACCCGGTAGCTCACATAATCACCCACCTTGAATGTGGCGGGATCGAAGTTGAACTCGAACGGGCACGACCCGTCCCCCATTCCCAGCATCGCAATCTTCCCAAATGCAAAGGGCCGCCAGATCGCTCCGGCGGCCCCTGCTATAGCAGCGCTCGGCGGCAGATCAGCCGACGATTTCTTCCGGCTTGAAGAAGAACGCGATCTCGATCGCGGCGTTCTCGTCCGAATCCGAACCGTGGACCGAGTTGGCTTCGATCGATTCGGCGAGTTCCTTGCGGATCGTGCCCGGCTCGGCGTTGGCGGGGTTGGTCGCGCCCATCACGTCGCGGTTGCGCTTCACGGCGTCTTCGCCTTCGAGGACCTGCACGACGACCGGACCCGAGATCATGAACTCGACCAGATCGTTGAAGAAGGGACGCTCGCGGTGGACGCCGTAGAAGCCCTCGGCCTGCTCGCGGCTCATATGGATGCGCTTCGAGGCGACGACGCGCAGGCCGGCTTCCTCGAGCATCTTGGTGACCGCGCCGGTCAGGTTGCGGCGCGTGGCATCGGGCTTGATGATCGAAAAGGTGCGGGTAACCGCCATGGGATGTTCCTTGCGTATGGGGGAGGCTTTTGGTTGGCCGCGCCCCTAGCGGGGTTTGTGCTGCGCTGCAAGGTATGGGGCAAGGTTCGCCCGCTCAGGGCCCCTCAAGCCACTTGCCGCCTTCCTGCCGCCAGTACTTGCGCTCCGCCCCCTCGCGTTTGCCGAGCATGCGCCATGTGCCGCGCGCATCGTCGATCCGCTCGGGGGGGAAGAGCAGGAAGACACGTGTCGCGCCTTCCATGTCGCGCCAAACCCCGTCGGCCAGCGCCAGATAGCGCGCGCCGTTGGCAGGCACAGGTTCGTGCGCAAGCAGGATGGGCTGGCGAGCATCATGCTCGCCGCCGGCCATGCCGTGGGCGAGGAAGCTTTCGGAAATGCGCGTCCACAGCGCCTCGCTGATCCGGCCGAGTTGCTCCGCATCCTCGGAGACCACCAGCAGCCGTTCGCCCGCGCCGAGCGTGCCCTGCGCCAGCCGAGGCAGCACAAGCTCCGCCGGATCGCGCGACAACTGGTAGAAATCGACCCGCATCAGATCGGCCCTCAGATCGGATCGTCGAGAGAGCGGGCGAGCGGGGTGAAGCTTTGCGGCCCGGCTTCGGTCATCACCCAGCAGTCCTCCAGCCGCATGCCGAACTCGCCCGGAATGTAGAGCCCCGGCTCGTTGGAGAAGCACATGCCGGGGGCAAGCGGCGTCTGGTCGCTGCCGACGAGGTAGGGGCTCTCGTGCCCGTCCATGCCGATGCCGTGCCCGGCGCGGTGAGGCAGGCCGGGGAGCGTGAAGCCCGGGCCCCAGCCCTCGCGCTCGTAGAACCGGCGCACCGCCGCATCGAGCTTGCTGACCGGCACGCCCACTTTGGCGGCGCCGAACACCATGTCCTGCCCGCGGCGGATCGTGTCCCACACCTTGCGCTGGCGCGGGGTAGGCTCCCCGAAGACGAAAGTGCGCGAGATGTCGGACTGATAGCCTTCGACCACGCAGCCGCAGTCCATCAGCACGACCGAGCCTTCATGCACGGTCTGGGGCTGACGCGAGCCATGCGGATAGGCGCTCGCCTCGTTCAGCAGGACGAGCGCGAAATCGTGCTCGGCGCCCATCCTTGTGGTCGCCTTGGCTATCAGGTTGCCGATATCCTCGGCGGTCATGCCCTTGCGCACGAGACCGCGCGCCTCGCGCATCGCCAGCAGGGTGATGCCGTTCGCATGCCGCATCAGTGCCTGTTCGGCGGGCGACTTGATCTGACGGCAGGCATCGACGAGCGCCGCGCCGGAGACGACCTCGAAGCGGCCTTCGCGCTGCAGCCCCTCGGTAATGAAAGCCCGCGTCGTCTGCTCGACCGCGACCGCGCCCTTGCTGCCTTTCAGTGCGTCGGCGATCAGCGCGAAGGGGCTGGCATCCTCGTGCCAGGTCCTGACGTCGGCGGGAACGGCGAGCGTTTCCTTGACCGACGGCGCTTCGAAGAACGGTGTGACCACGATGGGCTGACCGCTTGCGGGGATCACGGCGGCGGTGATCCGTTCGGAGCGCGACCAGCGAATGCCGGTAAAGTAGGTCAGGCTGCTGCCGCTTTCGACCAGCAGCGCCGCAAGGCCGCGCTCCTGCAAGAGGCCCTGCAGCTTGGCAATGCGGGCCATCCGTTCGGCGCGGGTGATCGGCGCCGCAGCATCCGCAAACTGGCTGACCGGGGGCGGCAAGGCCCGCAGCGATGCGGGGAGAGCTGCCAGCGCCGCCATGCCGCCTGCGCCTGCCAGCAGTCCGCGCCGGGATAGTCCGCTCATACGCTTTTGCCCTTCCCCATCCGGCAGCGGTCGGAACAATACTTCACGTTGTCCCAATCGCGCTCCCACTTCTTGCGCCAGGTGAAGGGGAGGCCGCAAGACGCGCAGACTTTCGTCGGCAGGTCCGCCTTGCGGCGCATCTTTGGCACCGATCAGGCTTCCAGCACGTCGCGCACATAGCGGTCGAGCAGGCGCACGCCGAAGCCGGTCGCGCCCTTGTCATGCGTCGCGCCGGGCTTGTCGACCCAGACCGTGCCCGCGATATCGAGGTGCGCCCAGGCGACGCCCTTGTCGACGAAGCGCTGGATGAACTGCGCCGCGGTGATCGAGCCGCCATAGCGCGGGCCAACGTTCTTCATGTCGGCAATCGGGCTGTCGATCAGCTTGTCGTAGGCCGGGCCGATGGGGAAGCGCCACAGCTTGTCGCCGCTCGCCTTGCCCGCCGCATCGAGCTGGCCCGCGAGCAGGTCGTCGTTGCTGAACATGCCGGCATGCTCATGCCCCAGCGAAATGATGATCGCGCCGGTCAGCGTGGCGAGGTCGATGATCGTGGCGGGGCTGTATTCCTTCTGCACCCACGTCACCGCATCGCACAGCACGAGGCGGCCTTCGGCATCGGTGTTGATCACCTCGACCGTCTGGCCGGACATCGTGGTAACGACGTCGCCCGGACGCTGCGCATTGCCGTCGGGCATGTTCTCGACAAGACCGCAGACGCCGATCACGTCCGCCTGCGCCTTGCGCCGGGCGAGCGCGAGCATCGTGCCCGCCACCGCCGCCGCGCCGCCCATGTCCCACTTCATGTCTTCCATGCCAGCGGCGGGCTTGATCGAGATGCCGCCGGTGTCGAAGGTCACGCCCTTCCCGACGAAGGCGGTGGGCCTGGTGCCCGCCTTGCCCTTCCAGCGCATCGCGATGATCTGGGGCTCGCGCACCGAACCCTGCGCCACGCCGAGCAGCGCGCCCATGCCGAGCGCGGTCATTTCGGCAATGCCGAGCACCACGATCTCGACCCCGGTACCTTCAAGCCGGGCCTTGCAGCGCTCGACGAAGCTGGCGGGGTAGATCACGTTGGCGGGTTCGGTGACGAGTTCGCGGGTGAATTCCACGCCCTCGGCAATCGCGGCCTCGGTTTCCCAGAGATCGGCAGTGCCTTCCGGCGCGCCGAGCACGACGATCTTGGCCAGCGAAGGCTTCTGCTCGTCGCTCAGCTTGGTGCGGTAGATATCGTGGCGCCAGGCGCGCAGGCGGGCGGCGAGCAGCACGGCGGTCGCTTCCTCAGGCGTGACCCCGCTCCCGGCGAAATCGATGGCGAGCTCGGTGACGCCGGAGGTGAGGTATTTCGCGGTGATCCCGCCGCCTGCACGTTCCAGCGTTGCGATGCGGCCAGCCGCGCCCGCCTCGCCGATGCCCGCGAACGCAAGGCGCTGCACGCCCTCACCCGCCGGCACGAATGCTTCGAACAGCTGGCCCGCCTTGCCGGTAAAGCGCGCGGCGGCGGCGGCGCCCTTCACCAGCGCATCGGCGTCGGCGGGAAGCCCATCTTGCGCCACAAAGCTGGCGACAACGGCCGGGCGAGCGGCATCTGCGGCGGCGAATTCGATGATCATTCAAGGCTCCTGCCGGAAAAAGGGCACACCTGCGCGGCACAGCTTGTCGCAAGGTGAATTGTGGGTTTGCAGTTAAGCGGCACCGGTGCGATAGGCAAGGCCATGCGCGCCCCCCCGCGGCCCCTGCCGCAAGCCTTTTACCGATGCTTGCGACCCGTCCGCGTCGCTGCGGTTCCCCCGTTCATCGCCGTGTTTGGCGCATGTGTGCTGGGCGCAGCGCAGACCCATGCCCAGACGGTCGACGCCGCGCCGCCGCCCCAAGAGGCAAGCAGCACGGCAGCAAGCCAGCCCGCCAAAGTCCGCTTCGAATCCGACCGCGTGACCTATGCCAGCGATGCCGAGACGGTCACCGCCACCGGCAATGTCGTGCTGCGCCGCGCCGAGCAGACGGTGCGCGCCGATGTCGTCACCTGGAACCGCAAGACCGGCGTGATCGAGGCGAGCGGCAATATCCGCTTCGTCGATGAAGGCGGCAACGTGCTCTACACCGACAAGGTGGAACTGACCGACGAGCTCAAGGCGGGCGCGATCGAGGACTTGCTGCTGGTGCTGCGCCAAGGGGGACGGCTTGCCGCGCGGAGCGGCACGCGGGCGGCCAACGGCGACATGGTGCTGCGCGATGCGGCGTTCTCCGGCTGCGCGGTGGAGGATGAAGACGGCTGCCCCAAGCGCCCGAGCTGGGAAGTGACCGCGGTCAAGGTCACCTACGATGCCAAGGACCAGCGCGTGCGCTACAAGGGCGCGCTGCTCAGGGTGTTCGGCCTGCCGATCCTGCCGCTACCCGGCCTTGCCCATACTTCGGATTTCCGCGCCGAGAGCGGCATCCTGATCCCCGATTTCCGCTTCAGCGCGGCAAATGGCGTCCAGATCAACGACACCTATTACTGGCGCCTCGCCAACAACAAGGACCTCGCGCTTACCGGCTATATCTTCACCGGGGCGCTGCCGATGATCTCGGCCCGCTACCGGCAGCTGACCGACAAGGGCGCGTTCCAGGCCACCGCCTATCTCACCCGCAGCGCGCGCATCAATGTCGGCGGCGGCAACGTCACCGATGCCAATGCGCAGGAGCAGGTCTTCCGCGGCTATTTCGAGACCAACGGCCGGTTCCAGTTCGGCGAGCACTGGAGCCTGACCGGCTATGGCCGCTATGCCAGCGACCGCACGTTCCTGCGGCGCTACGACATCAGCCGCGACGACCGCCTGCGCTCGACCATCAATCTCGAGCGGATCGACGACAACAGCTACTTCAGCCTTGCCGGCTGGGCGGTGCAGACCTTGCGCACCGGCGACCGGCAGGGCCTTGTGCCGATCGCGCTCCCCGCCGTCGAATACCGCCGCCGGCTTGTGCCGCCGGCCATCGGCGGCACGCTGGAGCTGCAGGTCAACAGCCTCGCGCTGACACGGCCCGGCGGACAGGACACGCAACGCGCCTTCGCCAAGGCCCAGTGGGACCTGCGCACGATCACCGGACTGGGGCAGGAAGTGACCTTCACCGCCCTGGCGCGCGGCGATGTCTACCACTCCGCCCAGAACGATCTCACCACCAACGCGCTCTATCGCGGCATGCGCGGCTGGCAGGGACGCGGCATCGCCACCGCTGCCATCGATATCAAGTGGCCGCTGATCGGCTCGGCCTTCGGCGGCACGCAAGTGTTCACCCCGCGCGTCCAGCTTGTCGCGATCCCGCATATCCGCAACCTCGCCATTCCCAACGAGGATTCGCGCTCGGTCGATCTCGAGGATTCGAACCTCTTCGCCTTGAACCGCTTCCCCGGCTACGACCGCATCGAGGACGGCGTGCGGGTGACCTATGGTGCCGACTGGCAGCTGACCCGCCCCGGCTGGCGCGTCTCGACCACGGTCGGGCAGAGCTACCGCCTCTCGACCCAGAACACCCTGCTGCCCGACGGCACCGGCCTCTCCTCGCGCACATCGGACATCGTCGGGCGCACCGAGCTGCGCTTCCGTGACATCGTCCAGTTCACGCACCGCTTCCGGCTCGACAAGGACAGCTTCAAGCTGCGCCGCAACGAAATCGATGCGACGATCGGCAATCACCGGACTTATGCCGAAGTCGGCTACCTCAGGCTCAACCGCGACATTCCCGCCACGTTCGAGGACTTGCGCGACCGCGAGGAACTGCGCTTCTCCGGCCGCGTCGCCTTCGCGCGGCGCTGGTCGGTGTTCGGTTCGGCGGTGGCCAACCTCACCAGCCGCATCGACGATCCGACCAAGACCAAGGACGGATTCCAGCTGCTGCGCCACCGGCTGGGCTTTGCCTATGCCGACGATTGCCTCGATCTCGCGCTGACCTGGCGGCGCGACTACATTACCACCGGCGATGCGCGGCGCGGCAACACGATCCAGTTCAATCTCTCGTTCAAGGGCCTCGGCGTGCGCTGATCTGATCCCCAGACGGAGACGGCGAGACCGGCCCGCGATGTTCCAGACAGGCCGAAGTGGCACATGGAGACCGACTTTTCCTTGTGTTTTGCTTCCATCACCGTTGCAATCGGTCTATCGCCCCGTCAGCCTCTGGGCCACTCACCTCGGGTTCAGACGGACTGTGCAAGGGAGGGGCGGCCAAATCCGTATCAAAAAGCATCGCAGATGCCGGACGGGGCCGATAGACAGGAATTTCGAACTGCCATGAAGACCGGGTTTCGTTTGCTTTCTGCTCCGGCGCGCGCCGCGCTTGCTCTGGGCGCCCTTGCCGTCGCCGCTGCTCCCATCGCCAGTGCTCAGACCCTGCTCGATCAGGATGATGCGACCACGGCTGGCGGCGCGCTCAACCTGCCCGCGAACCCGATGATCTTCGGCAAGGCCGATCCGCACGTCCGCCGCGCGACGGCCATCGTCAACGGCGAGATCATCACCGGCACCGATGTCGACCAGCGCCTTGCCCTGATTGTCAGCGCCAACGGCGGCAAGGTCCCGCCCGAAGAAATGGAGCGCCTGCGCATGCAGGTCCTGCGCAACCTGATCGACGAGACGCTGCAGATCCAGGAGGCCAAGGCCGCCGGCGCCGATATCGAGGAAGAGGAAGTCACCCAGACCTTCAACCGCGTCGCCCAGCAGAATTTCGGCCAGAACCCGGCAGCACTCGAAAAGTACCTCACCTCGATCGGCTCCTCTTCGAACTCGCTCAAGCGCCAGATCAAGGGCGAGCTTTCGTGGCAGCGCCTGCTGCGCCGCAATGTGCAGCCCTTCATCAACATCTCTGATGGCGAAGTCCGCGAAGTCATGGCGCGCATGACCGCCGCGAAGGGCACCGAGGAATACCGCATCGGCGAAATCTACCTCTCCGCCACCGAAGAGACCAAGCCGCAGGTGCGCGCCAATGCGGAGAAGATCCTCGAGCAGCTCAAGAACGGCGGCAGTTTCGTCGCCTATGCGCGCCAGTATTCGCAGTCGTCGAGCGCTTCGGTCGGCGGCGATCTCGGCTGGATCCGCCTTGCCCAGCTGCCGCCCGAACTTTCGACTCCCGCCGCGCAGATGGCACCCGGCCAGCTGGTCGGCCCGGTCGAGCTCGCTTCGGGCTACTCGCTGCTCTACCTGATCGACAAGCGCCAGGTGCTGACCGCCGATCCGCGCGATGCGGTGCTGAGCCTCAAGCAGATCTCGATCAGCTTCCCCAAGGGCACCCCGGAGAAGGACGCTGCCGGCAAGGCCTCGACCTTCGCCGCCGCGGTCAAGAACATCAAGGGCTGCGGGGCTGTCGACGCCGCAGCGGTCACGCTGGGCGCGACCGTCGTCGGCAACGACCAGATCCGCGTGCGCGACCTGCCGACCGCGCTGCAGGACACGATCCTCAAGCTCTCGGTCGGCGAATCGACCCCGCCGTTCGGCTCGGTCGAGGATGGCGTGCGCGTGCTGATGCTCTGCGGGCGCGATGACCCGAAGGTCGAAGGCGGCCCCAGCTTCGAGGCGATCCAGTCGCAGATGGAAGACGAGCGCGTCAACAAGCGCGCCCAGACCTATCTGCGCGACCTCCGCCGCGACGCGGTGATCGAATACAATTGAGGCGCGGGGCATGACCACGCCCCCGCCGCCCCTGCCCCTGGCAATCAGCCTCGGTGACCCCGCCGGCGTCGGCCCCGAGCTGATCGCCGCCGCCTGGGCGCTGAGCGATGCGGAAGGGTTGCCGCCGTTCTTCGCCGTGGGCAACCGCGATCTGATCGAGGCGGCGGCCCGCTCGCGCGGCCTGACCATGGAAGTCGTCGCCATCGCCGCGCCGGACGAGGCTGCCGCCGTATTCCCGCATGCGCTGCCGGTGCTGGACGTGGGCAGCGCGCCCTACACGCCCGGCCAGCCCGATGATGCCGGGGCCGCGCTCGCTCTGCGCGCGCTCGAGGTCGCCACGAGCCTCGTCAAGCAAGGTGCAGCCGCCGCGCTTGTTACCGGCCCCATCGCCAAGAGCCGCCTCGCCCGCATCGGCTTCAACCAGCCGGGCCAGACCGAATTCGTGGCGGAAGCCTGCGGGATCACGCCGGAAAACGCGGTGATGATGCTGGCAGGGCCGAACCTGCGCGTGGTGCCGATCACAGTCCATGTCGCGCTGCAGATGGTGCCGGGGCTGCTCACCGCCGAACTGATCCGCAGTCGCTCGGCCATCGCCGCGCACGCGCTGGCGCGCGATTTCGCAGTGCCCGCCCCACGCCTCGCCGTTGCCGCGCTCAACCCGCACGCCGGGGAGGATGGCCGCATGGGCACCGAGGACCGCGACGTGATCGCCCCCGCCATTGCCGCGCTGCAGGCCGCCGGGATCGACGCGCGCGGGCCCTTGCCGGCGGACACCATGTTCCACGCCGAGGCCCGCGCCACCTATGATGCGGCGATCTGCATGTACCACGATCAGGCGCTGATCCCGATCAAGGTGCTCGATTTCGACGAGGGGGTGAACGTGACGCTTGGCCTGCCGATCATCCGCACTTCGCCCGATCACGGCACCGCGTTCGGCATCGCCGGGACCAACACGGCGCGCCCCGGTGCGACAATCGCCGCGATCCGCATGGCAGGCGAATGTGCCGCGCGGAGAGCCGCTGCGGGATGACCAATATCGCTTTTCTTCCCCTCCCCCGCTCGGGGGAGGCCGGGTGGGGGTGCGTCTGGCTTGCAGGATCGGCCGTACCCCCTCCCCCATTCCCTCCCCATCGGGGAGGGAGGCAATGAGCGACGTGGCGGGCGCTGAGCTTCCCCCGCTGCGCGATGTCGTCCAGCGCCACGGCCTGATCGCCACCAAGGCGCTGGGCCAGAACTTCCTGTTCGACGAGCAGTTGCTCTCGCGCATCGCAGCGGTGCCCGGCGATCTCAAGGGCCAGAACGTGCTCGAAGTCGGCCCCGGCCCAGGCGGACTGACGCGGGCCCTGCTGCGGCGGGGCGCGAGGGTGACCGCCATCGAGATGGACCGACGCTGCCTGCCCGCGCTGGCCGAACTGGCCGAAGCTTTCCCCGGCCAGCTGCGCGTGATCGAGGGGGATGCGACGAAGATCGCGCCTGCCGAGCTGTTCGACGCGCCTTGGCATGTCGTGGCGAACCTGCCCTACAATGTGGGCACCGCGCTGTTCACCGGCTGGCTTTCCGGGCAGGACTGGCCGCCGCAATGGCGTTCGCTCACGCTGATGTTCCAGCAGGAAGTGGCCGAGCGCATCATCGCCGCGCCCGGCACCGATGCTTATGGCCGCCTAGCCGTCCTTTCCCAGTGGCGCAGCACGCCACGCATTGCCATGCGCGTCCACCGCAGCGCGTTCACCCCGCCACCCAAGGTGATGTCGGCGATCGTGCATGTCGAACCTGCAGCAATGCCCGAAGGCGTTTCGGCGCGAATCCTGGAGCGGGTGACGGAGGCAGCTTTCGGCCAACGCCGCAAGATGCTGCGCCAGAGCCTCAAGGGCCTTCCGGGGGCGCTCGACGCGCTGGACGCGCTCGGCATAGATCCGCAGCGCAGAGCCGAAACACTGAGCGTGGCGGAGTTCGTCAGCGTGGCGCGGGCGCTTACGAAGTAACTCCTCTCCATTTTTCCCGCAGGGACAAATCGGGAGGTGGCCCGCCCGCTCATCCTGAGCTTGTCGAAGGAAGGCGGGTCGGAGGGGTTCCTACTTCTTCTTGCGCTGCGCTTCATACCCCTTGCGCTGGGTGTCGATCAGGTAGGCGTGGATCGCCTCGACATCGTACTTGCTCACCATGTCGCCCATCGGCGCCATTCCGTTGCCGGCCAGTGCGCCGCCCAGCACGATATCATTGAACATGCCGTGGATGTCTTTCGGCAGGCGTGACAGGTCCGGTGTCACACCCGGCCCGAACATGTGGCAGCGGGAGCAGTATTCGGTGAACTTGGCCTCACCGTGCGCGATCTTCGCGGCGGTGGCTCGGCTCGGCGGCGGGGCGGGATAGGTGAAGGGATCCGGGCGCGGCTCGGGCTGCGGGACCGGTCCGCCGCCCAGCTTGAACACGAGGATGCGGTTGGTGTTGCGGTTCCTGTAGGCAATGTCCGCCGGGGTGATCGGATAGCTGATCCCCACTCCGCCATAGCCGACCTGCACCGCGATAAACTGCACCCCGCCGATGCGGTAAGTCATGGGGGCGGCCATGATATGCGAGCCGGTCTGGATCGAGGCAAGCTCGGCGCCGGTCGTGGCGTTGTAGACCCGCAAGGTGCCGTCCCCGCGCCCCTGCACCACGATATTGCCGGCGGTGGAGAGCACGCCGCCATCGTACCCACGGTTGCGGTCGGACGTGACTTGCTCCCACACCACCTTGCGCGCCACCGGGTCCCAGGCCTTCAGCACTTCGCGCACCAGCGAGGTCTTGCCGCGCTCCTTCTGCAGCTCCGCCTTGGTCGGCAGCGGGCCGAACAGGCGGCTCAGCGTGGCTTCGTCGTAGGTGTCATCGGGAATGATCCCGTTGGCGTTGAAGAAGCCTTCAAGGTGCCGGAGCTTGCCCTTGTTGGCTTCCAGATTGACCATGACATTGGGCTGGTCGACGGTCGGGATATAGACAAGGCCCGTCTTCGGGCTGAACGACATCGGGTTCCACGTATGCGCCCCGGCCCATGAGGGGTAGACGTTCTTCGGCTTGGCCGAATAGTCAGCCACCTCGGTGAACACGGGCCGCCCGGTGGCAAGATCGACGCCCTTGGCCCAGTTCACATAGGCAAACGGATCGGCTGCCAGCAGCTTCCCGGTCTTGAGATCAAGCGTGTAAAAGAAGCCGTTCTTCGAGGCCTGCATGACCACCCGGCGACTCTCGCCACCCCCTACCGGCAGATTGGCGAAAACGAACTTCTGCACCGCGTCATAGTCCCAGGCATCGCCGGGGGTTTCCTGATAGTACCAGTTCATCCGCCCCGTCTTCGCGTTCACCGCGATGATCGAGGCGTTGAACAGGTCGTCGTGCCGCTCGCTGGCGTTCTTCACCCGAGAATAGGGCGAGGCATTGGCGGTGCCGAACACGATCTGGTCGGTCTCGGCATCGTAGGAAAGCCCGTCCCACACCGTGCCGCCGTTCTGGTAGCGGCCATCGTGATCGGGGGCCCATGACTTTGCTGCCATTTCGAGCTCGGGATGTTCGAAGGGCTGGCCCGGCGCAGGCGGGACGGTGAAGAAGCGCCACTTGAAGGCGCCCGTCCTGATGTCCCACGCCGAGATATAGCCGCGCGTGGAGCCATCGCCGAGATCTGCGCCGGAATTGCCGATAACCACGGAATCGCTCGTCAGCAGCACCGCGCCGGTCGAGGCATAAGTGAACCTGGCGCGGTCGATGATCGTGTCGGCGCTCCACTTCTCCGCGCCGGTCTTCGCATCGAGCGCATGGAGCCGCCCATCCTCGCTGGCGACGAACACAACGCCGTCGCGCACCGCGACGCCGCGGTTCACCGTGTCGCAGCAGGCATTGCGCGCGGAGGCTGGGTCGATGCCGGGGTGGAACGTCCACAGCACTTCGCCCGTCGCGGCGTTCAGCGCATAGACGATGCCCCAGACGCCCGAGGTGTACATGACCCCGTCGATGACCAGCGGGGTCGCTTCCTGCCCGCGCTCGGTGCCCATGTCATAGGCCCAGGCGAAGCCGAGCTGGGCGGCATTGCTGTCGTTGATATCGGCGAGCGCAGAGAACCATGTGCCTGCTTCATCACCGCCGACGTAGTGCCACTCGTCTCCGGCCACGGGATGTGTCGCCGCCGGAAACTGGGGCAGCCCCGCCTGCAGCGACGAAGTGGTGATGCCAAGGGCGCACAGCAGGCCAAGCATGGGCCTGCGCAAGGAGGTCGGGATCATGGAGGGAGTGTCATCTCGAACGGACGCGCTGACAAGCGTCTATCGCGCTCGGGTTGACGAAGGGTTGGGGGGAATGAAGTCTGCGGTTGTTGGATTTGGCGGCGCGGCGGTGCGCTGTTCGGGCAGCGGGTGTGATCGCGCGACCGGTGCGGCGCCTGCACTGGCGCTGCGGGGAGGGCGTCGTGTTCTGCCGGGGTGCGAGTGGCCGGATGGGCAGAAGAGGTCCGGCGCAGCCAGTTCATGTCGATCATGGCCCGGGACCGGGGTAGCGGCTCGCGTGCGTGCCGGTCTTTGCTCGCACCGGGACGAAGCCGATGGGAGCCATGATCCTGTGCTGGCGCGGTAGTGTGCCTGGCCAAGGACTTTGGGGGTACCGCCCCACCTTGAACCCGCAGCCCGCACCGGTCGCGTTGGCCCTCTGCACTTGGCTTCGGGCCAAAGGAGCGAGGGCGAGGCCGGCCTAGCCTGCTCCCGATCTGGGCGGGGCGTATAACCTATATGGTTCGTTTTGTCAAGGATGGTGATTGGCGGCGGCGTTGCTGGCCCACCCCCAGCCCCTCCCGCAAGCGGGAGGGGGGCGAGAGCAATGCTCGTTCCGCTTATGGAAGGGCGACTGGCGCGGTGCGACGAGCGCGCGCCGGTTGCAGATGAAACAATCCTACTCCGCTGGGGGTTCACCCCGGCGCGTGGGCAGGCTAGAGCGGGCGGACATGGGAACACTTGCCGCTACCGAGGCCGCCCTTGTCGAAGGGATCGATGCCGCACAAATGCTCGCAAATGTCGAGCAGTGGTGTGCGATCAACACCGGTACGCGCAACCTTGCCGGCCTTTCCGAGCAGGCCGCGTTGCTGGCCGATGCGTTTGCGGCGCTGCCCGGCGATGTCCGCCTTGTGCCTGCCGCGCCGGTTGAAGCCATTGCCGCCGATGGCCGTGCGGTGCAGATCGAGCATGGCGCGCATATGGTGGTCAGCGTCCGGCCCGACGCACCGCGCCGCTATCTGCTGACCGGCCACATGGACACCGTCTACCCGGCGGATCATCCGTTCCAGACGCTGACGTGGCTTGATGCGGAGACGCTCGGCGGGCCGGGCACGGCGGACATGAAGGGCGGCATCGCGGTGATCCTCGCCGCGCTCAAGGCCTTCGAGACTAGCCCGCGGGCGGCTGGCGTCGGCTATGACGTGATGATCAATTCGGACGAGGAGACCGGCAGCCTCGCCTCCGCGCCGCTCATCGCCGAACTGGCGCGCGGCAAGGCGGCGGCGCTGACCTATGAACCATCCGCCCTGCCCGATGGCACGCTGGCCGGCGCGCGCGGCGGCAGCGGAAACTACAGCGCCATCGTGACCGGCCGCTCGGCCCACGCGGGGCGCAATCCGCAGGATGGGCGCAACGCGGTGGTTGCTGCCGCCGATCTCGCGCTGGGCCTCAAGGCGCTCTCGGGCGACGGCCTTGCCATCAATCCTGCGCGCATCGATGGCGGTTCGGCCAACAATGTCGTACCCGATCACGCGGTGCTGCGCTTCAATATCCGCCCGCGCGGGGGGGAAGATGCCGCGCGCTTTGCCGCCGCGATCGGACCGCTGCTGCGCGAGGTGGAACTGGCGCATGAAGTGAGCATCCATCTGCACGGCGGGATCAGCCGTCCACCCAAGCCGCTCACGCCGGAAGCGGAGCGGCTGTTCGAGTTGGTGCGCACCTGCGGCGCGGCGCTAGGCCAAGCTATCCGCTGGCAGAGCTCCGGCGGGGTGTGTGACGGCAACAATATCGCCGCGCTCGGCGTGCCCGTGGTCGATACGATGGGCGTGCGCGGCGGGGCGATCCACTCGCCGCAGGAATACATGATCGTGCCGTCGCTGGCCGAGCGGGCCGCACTCTCGGCGCTCGTGCTGCACCGGCTTTCCGGAGGGGAATAAACACCGTGACCCATGTCATCCGCGCGGCCCGCGCCGCGGATCTCGATCACCTGTACGAGATGGCCAAGCTGACCGGCGGCGGCTTCACCAACCTGCCGCCCGACCGCCGCGCGCTGACCGCGAAGCTGGAGCGGGCTGCGGCTGCTTTCGCGAACACGGAGGAAGGCGATTCCGAGACGCAGCGGGATGAGCTGTTCGTGCTGATCCTCGAAGACCTTGCGACGCGGGAAGTGCGCGGGACGTGCCAGATCTTCACCCGCGTCGGGCAGACCTGGCCGTTCTACTCCTACCGCATGGCAACGCTGACCCAGCACTCCAAGGAACTGGGGCGCACCTTCCGCGCCGAGATGCTCAATCTCGTGACGGACCTTGAAGGATCGAGCGAAGTTGGCGGCCTGTTCCTCCATCCGAACGAGCGCGCGGGCGGTCTCGGCATGCTGCTGGCGCGCAGCCGCTATCTGTTCATCGCGATGCACCGCAAGCGCTTTGCCGACCGCATTCTGGCAGAATTGCGCGGCGTGATCGACGAGCGCGGCGGCTCGCCGTTCTGGGACGGCGTCGCGGGGCGCTTCTTCGGAATGAACTTCCAGGAAGCCGACTACTTCAACGCCATCAACGGCAACCAGTTCATCGCCGATTTGATGCCCAAGCACCCGGTCTATATCGCCATGCTGCCCGAAACCGCGCGCTCCGCCATCGGCCTTCCGCACCCCAGCGGCCGCGCGGCGATGCGCATGCTGGAGACGGAAGGCTTTGCTTCGGAAGGCTATTTCGACATCTTCGACGGCGGCCCGACGATGACTGCGCGGACGGACCGCGTGCATTCGATCGCTTCGGCGAAGATGGTGCCGGTGAAGGAGGTGCGCGCGCCGGATGACACCGCCAGCCGCGCGCTCGTCGCGACCGGCCGCCTTGCCGATTTCCGCTGCACCTTTGCCCGGATCATGGCGGTTGGAGAGGGCGTAGCGCTCGATCCCGATGCCGCGCAGGCGCTGGGCGTTGGCCCGGGCGATACCGTGTGGCACGTGGCGCGCTGAAGGATAGAACATGAGCACTCTGGTCGAGATCAATTTCGACGGCCTTGTCGGGCCGAGCCACAACTATGCCGGGCTCAGCCTCGGCAACCTCGCGTCCGCCAAGCACGGCGGCGATGCCTCCTACCCGCGCGCTGCGGCGCTGCAGGGCGTGGCCAAGATGCGCCACAACATGGGCCTTGGCCTGACGCAGGGGCTGCTCTGCCCGCTGCCGCGCCCGAACCACGGCTTCCTTGCAGCGCTGGCCATTGGCGAGCCTGCGGACGAAGCCGAACGCCGGTTGCGCGCCGCAGCTTGGTCGGCCAGCTCGATGTGGACGGCCAATGCGGCCACCGTCTCCCCTGCCCCGGACACGGCGGACGGGCGCTGCCACCTGACGGCGGCGAATCTCGTCACCATGCCGCACCGTTCGCAGGAATGGCCCGATACCGTGCGCCAGCTGCGCGTGGCCTTCGCCGACGCCGCCCATTTCGCGGTTCACGACGCGGTGCCAGCCTGCTTCGGCGATGAAGGCGCGGCGAACCATATGCGCATGGGGACCAGCCATGCGGCGGCTGGGCTCGAGATCTTCGTCTACGGGCGCCCCGGCGGTGCCTTCCCCGCGCGGCAGCATGAGCAGGCGAGCCGGGCGGTAGCACGGCTGCACGGACTCGACCCGGCGCGCTGCCTGTTTGTCGAGCAATCGCCTGACGCCATCGCGGCAGGCGCCTTCCACAACGACGTGGTGGCTGTCGCCAACGAGCGCGTGCTGTTCACGCATGAGCAGGCCTTTGCAGATCCTGAGGGCACGTACGCTGCGATCCGGGAGCGGCTGCCCGAGGCGGAGATCGTCATCGTCCCGGCCAGCGCGGTCAGCCTCGCCGATGCCATCGCGAGCTATCTGTTCAACGCCCAGCTTCTCACGCTTCCAGGCGGCGAGATGGGCCTCGTGATCCCGCTGGAAGCCTGGGAGCACCCGCGCGTGCGCGCCTGGCTCGATGGCATGCTGGCGTCCAATGGCCCGATCCGCCGCGTGCTGCCGGTCGACGTGCGGCAGTCGATGGCCAATGGCGGCGGCCCCGCCTGCCTGCGCCTGCGCGTTGTCGCCGATCCTGCCACCGTCGATCCGCGCTTCCTGCTCAACGAAGCGCGTGCAGACCTGCTGGAAAAGCTGATTGCCAAGGCCTGGCCCGAGCAGATCGACCCTGCCGAACTCGGCTCCGACTCGCTGGCTTCCAGCGTGATCGCGGCGCGCGCCGCGCTGCTCGAGGCGCTCGGACTTTCGGAACTGGCCTGAAACGGCACGCCTTGCCTCGCAGGGGTTAAGCCTCGCTTTACCATGGCATGTCGCCGTGCTTTACAAGGCACCGGCTATGCCATGGGTGCAGCCCACGTGTTTGCTGATCTGGCACGAAGGTTGCGGAGGAGGTCCGGTGATGCAGAAAAAGCCTTCCCTGCTGCGCAAGATCAGCCGCCTGTTCGTGATCAAGAACCGGTTCGAGGCGAGCGCGATCATCTACGCGCTGGCGCTGGGTTCAGCGGAGCGCGGGCAGATCTACCTTTCGCAGTATCCCGGCTTCGGCGGCAAGCTGCTGTTCCTCGCCAGTTGCCTCGCGGTGTTCATGGCCGGCGCCAAGATCATGGACGCCATGAAGTACGAGCGCGAGGCGAAGGCGGCGGCGGTTCCGGTCGAGGCGGAGCGACAGGCCTAGCCCACCCCGCTGCGACTAGGTTTCCCTTCGACAAGCTCAGGGTCACCAAGTCTCGCGGCCCTCCCGCAAGCGGGAGGGCGCATAGGAGCGCTGGCACTCCCCTCGCGCCTGCAAGAGGGGCTGGGGGTGGGCTTTCGCAGCGTCTGAATTGAGTGGAGGCGTTTCTGTTGCCCGGTACGCCTGACCGTTACAATTTGAGGGACGCCGGGCGCGACAGCCGCGCAAAAAACGGTGAGGGGGTTCTGTTGCCCGGCCCCCCTCGGGCCGCTGAATTCCCTTCTGTTGCCCGGTGGGTTCAACCGCGCTTTAGCTTTGTAAGATCAGGCCGTTAAGCCGTCAGATTACGCCGCGAGAGCGAGTGCTTCGTTGTCGTTGGCACTTGTGGGTTTTGAGCCTTTAACGGGTTACTCAGCCCGGACGAAAGCACCGCTTTTCAACACACGTCGATCCTAGTTCGGCCCCATCAACACCTCTGCGACAACAGAGCCCGGCCTATTGCAGCCGGTGGTGATGGTGGAGCCGCCGGGTACCGCCCCCGGGTCCGCTGCGCCTATTGCACGACACACTTTATCGTCATAGCCGATCGAAACCGGCAGTGCCGATATAGGCATGGCGCGCGGGGAATGGAAGGGGCGGGCGTGCAGACTGGCCCCCTTCCGTCCGATCTCAGCCCTTCTTCAGCGCATCGCGGATTTCGGTGAGGAGATCGACCTCGCTCGGCCCGGCCGGAGCGGCGGGCGCTTCGGGCGCCTTGGGCATCATCCTGTTGGCCGCGCGCACGAGCTGAAAGATCACGAAGGCCATCAGCAGGAAGCTGATCACCGCGGTTGCGAAGGCGCCATAGCCGAGCATCGGCACACCCGCGGCCTTGAGCGCCGCATAGTCCGTGAGCGAGCCCTTGTAGCTATCGGGCACGGCGCCCAGGATCACGAACTTGTTGGTGAAATCGACCCCGCCCGAGACGACCCCGATCACCGGCATGATCATGTCCTCGGTCAGCGAGGTGACGATCTTGCCGAAAGCGGCGCCGATGATCACACCGACCGCCAGATCGAGCACGTTGCCGCGCGCAACGAAGTCCCGGAACTCTCCCATCATGCCCATGCTTATTTCTCCATTAAGCACTTACACCCGGCTGCTTCGTGCCATTCGCAACCCTTTGTAACAAGTGCTAGGTTGAACCGATCCGGGCCAGCCCTTGAACGGTCATGGCAAGGCGCTACATCTGCGTCCGATCCATCCCGCGGCGCCGCTGGCGGGGATCTAGAGGGAACACTTTCGATGGCCGCTTCGCTGCTTGCCCGCTTTTCCCGTTTCGCTTTCGCTGCGGTTGCCGCCGCAGGCCTCGCCGGATGCGGGGTCAATGCGATCCCGACCGCCGAAGAAGCCGCCAAGGCCAAGTGGGCCGAAGTGCAGAACCAGTATCAGCGCCGCTCGGACCTGATCCCGAACCTCGTGGCGACGGTGAAGGGCGCCGCGAACTTCGAGCAGGGCACGCTGGTCAAGGTGACCGAAGCGCGCGCCAAGGCGACCAGCATCCAGATTTCGGGCGAAGACCTCAGCGATCCGGACAAGATGGCCAAGTTCCAGGCCGCGCAGGAGCAGCTTTCCAGCGGCCTCGGGCGCCTGCTGGTCGCGGCGGAGGCTTATCCGGAGCTCAAGGCCAACGACAACTTCAAGACCCTGCAGGACCAGATCGAGCGGACCGAAAATCGCATCGCGATTGCCCGGCGTGACTACAACGATGCCGTGCAGGGCTACAACACCACGATCCGCACTTTCCCCGCCGTGATCGCCGCCAAGGTGGTCTATGGCGCCAAGCCGCTGGTGCCCTTCACCGCAACCACTCCGGGCGCCGATACTGCACCGACAGTCAGCTTCGACGGACCGGCAGCACCTGCTGCGGCCCCGGCGGCAAATGACAATGGGGCCGCACCGGCGAGCAAGGCGGCGACGAACTGAGCCGGCGCGGCGGAGTGCCGCCGATGAAGCGCCTTGTTCTGGCGCTGCTCATGCTGCTGGCCCTCCTTGCAGGGCCGGCAGCAGCGCAGACCTTTCCCAAGCTCACCGGCCGCGTGGTCGATGAGGCGCATCTCCTCTCGCCCGAGCAGATCGCGGCGCTTGATGGCAAGCTGGCGGCGCTGGAGCAGCAATCGCAGCGGCAGATGGTGATCGCGACGATCCCGAGCCTCGAAGGGTACGACATCGAGGACTATGGCTACCGGCTCGGGCGCACCTGGGGGATCGGCGACAAGCAGCGCAACGACGGGCTGCTGCTGATCGTCGCGCCCAACGACCGGCAGGTCAGCATCGAGGTCGGCTACGGGCTGGAAGGCATCGTGTCCGACGCGGTGGCGAGCGAGATCCGGCGCACCGAGATCGTCCCCCGCTTCAAGGCCGGAGACTATGCCGGCGGCATCATCGCCGCGACCGACAAGCTCGTCGCGCAGCTGCAGCTGCCGGAGGACGAAGCGCGCAAGGTGGCAGCCAATGCCGAGCAGAAGCAGCGCAAGGCCAAGGAGCCGCGCTTCGATTTCGGCACCGTGGTGTTCCTGCTGATCTTCTTCTTTTTCTTCGTCCTTCCCTTCCTGCGCGCAATGCGCGGCGGCGGGCGGCGCTATGGCGCGCCCGGTGTGATGATCTTCCCGACCGGCGGCTGGGGCAGCGGCGGATCGGATTGGGGCAGTGGCGGCGGCTGGGGTGGCGGGTCCGACTGGGGCGGCGGTGGCGGCGGCTTTTCGGGCGGCGGCGGCAGCTTCGGCGGCGGCGGCTCTTCGGGGAGCTGGTAGGCCATGCTGAACGAAACAGACCGCAAGCGCATTGCCGAAGCCGTTGCGGCGGCGGAGGCGCGCAGCGCAGGCGAAATCGTGACCATCGTGACCCCGCAGTCCGATCCCTACCGCGATGTGGCGCTGGCGTGGAGCATCTCGATCGCCTTCCTCGCCCTCGCCGCGCTGGAACTGGCGCCGAACTTCTATCTCGGCCTGATCGAGCGTGTGCTGGGCCTGTGGGACCACGACTGGACGCCGCGGCAAGTGCTGGGGATCGCGCTGACGGTCGCGGTGCTGAAGTTCCTCGGAATGCTGCTGATCATGGCATGGCGGCCCTTGCGCTTGGCTCTGACGCCCGCGCCGATCAAGGCCGCGCGAGTCCATGCCCGCGCGCTCACCTGTTTCCGCATCGGCGCGGAAGGCCGCACGACTGGCCGGACGGGGGTGCTGATCTATCTCAGCCTTGCCGAGCACCGCGCCGAAATCATCGCGGACGAGGCGATTGCCGGCAAGGTTTCGCCCGAAGTCTGGGGCGATGCGATGCATGCGCTGCTTGGTCCGCTGCGTGCAGGCAAGGCAGGCGACGGCATGGTCGCGGCCATCGGCAAGGTCGGCGCCGTGCTGGCCGAACACCTGCCGCGCGCGGATGATGATGAAAACGAACTGCCGGACCGGGTGATCGAAGTCTAGCGCCCTGACCTCCTCCTTCCCGTTCGTGTCGAGCGAAGTCGAGACACAGTGCGCGGTGTCTCGACTTCGCTCGACACGAACGGCTCTTTCAGATGGAAACGCCTGTGAGCCTTGAAGACGAATACCGCGCCGATCCCGAAGTCACGCAGTGGCAAGGCCGCTTCATCGCCGCAAAGACGCGGGGGCGCTGGGAATACGTGTCTCGCGCGCGGGGCATCAAGGCGGCGGTGATTCTGGCGATCACGCCGGAGGATGAGGTCGTGCTGGTCGAGCAGTTCCGAATTCCGCTCGGCAAGCCCTGCGTGGAACTGCCCGCCGGCCTGATCGGCGACGATGATGGCGGCGAAGGCGAGCTCGCGGCCACGGCGGCGATCCGCGAGCTGGAGGAAGAGACCGGCTACCGTGCTGGCCGCATGGAGGATCTGGGCGAATACTATTCGAGCCCCGGCATGGTCAGCGAAAGCTTTACGCTGTTTCGCGCCTACGATCTCGAGCGCGTCGGGGCCGGCGGCGGGGTCGAGGGCGAAGGGATCACCGTGCTGCATGTGCCGCGCGCCGAATTGCCGCAGTTCCTCGATGCGAAGCGCGAGGCCGGTTATGGCATCGACGTCCGCCTCCTCCTCCTGCTAAGCCCCTTCTGGTTCAAGGAATAAGAACGAGAGGATTGGGGCAAGATGGGCAGAGTTGCGGGCAAGCTGGCTTTGGTGACGGGCGCGGCGCAGGGGCTGGGTGCGGCGCATTCTGCGCTGCTGGCACGGGAAGGCGCCAAGGTGCTGCTGACCGACATCAACGGCGAAGGCGCCGCCGCGCAGGCCGAGGCGATCAATGCCGAACTGGGCGCCGGAACAGCCTTTGCGATGAAGCATGACGTAACTTCGGAAGCCGATTGGGATGCGGCCATCGCGATGGCGGCGGACAAGCTCGGCGGTCTGTCGGTGCTCGTCAACAACGCCGGTGTCGGCGTGCGCGGGGATATCGAGACCTGCACGCTGGAGGAATGGCACAGGGGCTTTGCGATCAACGTCGATTCGGTGTTCCTCGGCTGCCAGAAGGCGTTGCCGCTCTTGAAGGACAACCAGCCCGGCTCGATCATCAACATCAGCTCGATCGCGGGCCTGATCGCCTCGCACACGATGCCCGGCTACAACGCCAGCAAGGCAGCGGTGTGGATGCTGACCAAGTCGGTCGCGCTCTACTGCGCCAAGCGCGGGTGGGACATCCGCTGCAATTCGGTGCACCCGACGTTCGTGGATACGCCGATCCTCGATGGCATCAGCAAGAATGCGGGAATCGAGAAGGACGTCGTCATGGGCAAGCTGGCGCGCCAGATCCCGCTGGGCCGCGTCGGCGAGCCGAACGAGATCGCCAATGGCGTGCTCTACCTCGCGAGCGACGAGAGCCGGTTCATGACCGGCGCGGAACTCAAGCTGGATGGCGGCATTTCGGCGATGTGAGCGGGCCCTTGCCGGGCCTTAGCCGATGATCGACCTTCCCGTCTTCCTCCTGATCCTGTTCGCGGCTTCGCTGCATGCGAGCTGGAATGCGTTCCTCAAGGGGAGCGGCGATACGCTGCTATCCACTACGCTGGTGATGGGCGGGGCGGCGCTGATTGCGCTGGTGGCGCTGCCGTTCCTGCCGATGCCGGCGCCCGCGAGTTGGCCCTATCTTGCCACCTCGACATTGCTGCAGGTGGGGTATCTAGGGCTGCTGGTGCGGGTTTACCGGACGGTGGACATGAGCCTGGCCTATCCGCTGATGCGCGGCTGCGCGCCGCTGGTGGTGGCGCTGATCAGCCATTTCTGGCTGGGGGAAGCAGTGCCGGGGCTGGCATGGCTGGGCGTGGGGACGATCTGCCTTGGCATTCTGGCCATGGCGGCAGGGGCGCGCGGATCGCTGAAGCCGGCGGGTCTGGCGGCGGCGCTGACCAATGCTGCGATCATCGCCGGCTACACCTTGCTCGATGGCACCGGCGCGCGGGCTTCGGGTTCGCCGACGGCCTATACGCTTTGGCTATCCCTGCTGACGGGCCTTGCTATGGCCGTGTGGACGATCCGCGCGCGCGGTGGGGCCGCGCTAGGCTATCTGCGCAAGAACTGGCCGATCGGGCTGTTCGGCGGGCTCGGCACGATCGTGTCGTACTCCATCGCGCTCTGGGCGATGACGATGGCGCCGATTGCGATGGTCGCGGCGCTGCGCGAGACCTCGATCCTGTTCGCGACGGGGATTTCTGCGCTGGTGCTGCGCGAACGGGTCGGTCCGGCGCGGATCGCGGCGGCGGTGATCATCGCCTGCGGGGCGATGCTGCTGCGGCTGGCATAGCAAACCCCCGCCGCCATGGGGCGACGGGGGCTGCGCATCATTTCAGAAAATCAGGCGTTCGGATTCGGCGCGAAGGCGCAGATCTTATTGCCATCGGTATCGCGCAGATAGGCGCCGTACTGCTTGCCCGGCGCGTTCTCGCGCACGCCCGGAGGGCCTTCGCAGGTGCCGCCATTGGCAAGGCCGGCGGCGTGAAAAGCATCGACTTCGGCGAAGGTCTTGGCAGCAAAGCCCTGCGTGAAGCCGTTGGACGGGGTGTGCGGCTCACCATTCAGGGGCGTGCGGATCATCAGTGCGCCGGCGGCGGAGGGGAACACTGTGCCAATCGGCAGCGGCACGGCCTGATGGCCGAGCGCGCCCATCACTGCGGTGTAGAACGCGCGCGACTTTTCGATATCGTTGGTGCCGAGAACGGTATGGGTGAACATCGATAACCCCCTGATTTAGAAGACGACGACCGAGCGGATCGACTTGCCCGCGTGCATCAGATCGAACGCGGTGTTGATCTCTTCGAGGCCCATGACGTGGGTGATCATCGGGTCGATCTCGATCTTGCCCTGCATGTACATGTCGACGATCTTCGGCACATCGGTGCGGCCCTTGGCGCCGCCGAACGCGGTGCCGCGCCAGTTGCGCCCCGTGACCAGCTGGAACGGACGTGTGGCGATTTCCTTGCCCGCTTCGGCCACGCCGATGATGATCGAGGTGCCCCAGCCGCGGTGGCAGGCTTCCAATGCGATGCGCATCACTTCGGTGTTGCCGGTCGCGTCGAAGGTGTAGTCCGCGCCGCCGTCGGTCATCGCGACGATCTTGGCGACGACGTCCTCGCGGCTCATGCCCTTCGAGTTGAGGAAGTCGGTCATGCCGAACTTGCGGCCCCATTCCTCGCGGTCGGGGTTGATGTCGACGCCGATGATCTTGTTCGCACCGGCCAGCCGCGCGCCCTGGATCACGTTGAGGCCGATGCCGCCGAGACCGAAGATCACGACATTGTCGCCCACCTGCACCTTGGCGGTGTTGATCACAGCGCCGACGCCCGTCGTCACGCCGCAGCCGATGTAGCACGAGGTCTGGAACGGGGCGTCCTCGCGGATCTTGGCGACCGCGATTTCAGGCAGGACGGTGAAGTTCGAGAAAGTGCTGCAGCCCATGTAGTGGAACACGGTCTGGCCCTTGTAGCTGAAACGCGACGTGCCGTCCGGCATCAGGCCCTTGCCCTGCGTGGCGCGGATCGCGGTGCACAGGTTGGTCTTGCCCGAGAGGCAGCTTTTGCACTGGCGGCATTCGGGCGTGTAGAGCGGGATCACGTGATCGCCGGGCTTCACCGAGGTGACGCCGGGGCCGACTTCGCGCACGATCCCGGCGCCTTCATGGCCGAGGACGCTCGGGAAGATGCCCTCGCTGTCGAACCCGTCGAGCGTGTAGGCATCGGTGTGGCAGATGCCGGTCGCCATGATCTCGACGAGCACTTCGCCCGCCTTGGGGCCTTCGAGATCAAGCTCGACGATTTCGAGCGGCTTCTTGGCTTCGAACGCAACGGCGGCGCGGGTCTTCATGGGTGTGTCCTCCCCCGGGGAAAATGTCTGCCCTGCCGATAGGCAAAGCGGCGGTCTGGTTCAATCAGGTTCGGCGTCAATCAGCCTCTCTTAGGGCAAGCATGAGCATAAGCGCTGCGGCCATGACCGAACCGCATGCCATGATCGCCGAAACGGTGAACAGGTTGAGGCCGCCCGCGGTGAACAGCGTGCCCGCCAGGATCGGCGAACCCGCCGCGCCGATGCGCCCCGCACCGATGGCAAATCCGGTACCGGTCGCGCGCACATGCGCCGGGAAGCCGTGGGCGAACGCGCTGTAGAAGCCGACGATCGCGGCATTGGTGGCAAAGCCGGTGCAGAATACCGCGAACTTCCAGCCGGAGAGCGTCGTCTCCTCGCCGCCCAGACCGAACACGACAACCGCTGCCGCGCCGAGCAGGAGCATCGCAATCGTCGGCCACTTGATCCCGAACCGGTGCATCAGGAAGCCGAACAGGCCGCCCCCGGTCGCCCCGCCGATGTTCGCCCAGACCAGCACGCTCGCGGCCTCGGGCGGGGCAAAGCCGAAGTCCGCGACGATCTTGGGCGACCACTTGAGGATATAGTAGAAGGTGATCGCGTGGAGCGAATAGCCCACGGTGAGGATCATCGTCGTGCCGATCAGGCCTGGCTTCAGGATATCGAGCAGGCTGGCCTTGCCCTCACGCTCCTCGACCGGCGGCAGTTCGGCAATGCCGGGAAGGCTGAGCTTGGCCATTGAGGCGTTGATCCGCGCCAGCGCCCCTTCCGGTCGCCGCGCCAGCAGATAGGCCGGAGTCTCCGGCACGAAAAACCAGATCAGCGGGATGAACACCACGGTCGCAATCGCGCCGAATTCGAACACCACGCGCCAGTCGCCGCTCTTGAGCAGCATGGCAGCGATGGTGCCGCCGATCGTCGCGCCGAGCGGATAGCCGATCACCATCAGCGACATGGCGAGGCTGCGGCCCTTGGCGCTCGAAAGCTCGGCCGTCACCGCGTTGATCGCTGCCAGCATGCCGCCGATGCCGAGCCCGGTGATGAAGCGCCACAGCCCCAGCATCTGCGGGTTCGCCGCCGTGGTCGCCAGCGCCATGCCGCTTGCCATCACGACCAGACAGCCGAGCATCGTCGGACGCCGCCCGAAGCGGTCCGCCGCGCCGCCGAGCAGGATCGAGCCGACGCCCATACCGACGAGTTCCATCGCCAGCACGACGCCGAGCGCATCGCGGGCGATGCCCCATTCCTTGGCGATGCCGGGCGCGGCAAAAGCGCTGGACAGGACGTCGAACCCGTCGAGCGCGTTGAGTGCGATCATCAGCACTACGGCGATCCACTGCGCGGCGCTCATCTGCGTCTCGCGAATGATCTCGCGCGGGTCGTTGGTCATTTCATTCTCCCGAGGACGAGTTCGTCCCACTGTTTTGTTCTTCTCTTCGTCACCCCGGACTTGATCCAGGGTCCCGCTTCCTACTGCAACCGCCGCGCCCGCCTCAAAAAGCGGGACCCCGGATCAAGTCCGGGGTGACGTGGGGTGGCTTATGGCTTTCACTCATGAATCCGCGAGAGCAGCTCGATCAGCTGGCGCACTTCCTTGTCGCTGAAGCGGCTTTTCACCCAGGCCTCGTGCTCGCCGATGGCCTGCTTGGCGCGGGCCAGCATCGCCTTGCCCGGTTCCTCGAGGAACAGCGCCTGCTTGCGGCCGTCCTTGTCCGAGCGGTCGCGCCGCAGGAAGTGCTTGGCCTGCAGGCGGTTGATGATCGCCATCGTCGTCGCGCGGTCCATGCGCAGGCGCTGCGCGAGATCGGTCTGCGCGATGCCCGGATGATCGTCGACCAGCCACAGCACCGAGACCTGCTTCTGCGTGAGGTCAAGATCGGCGAAGGTCTCGGTGAAGTGCCTGAGGCACGCCCCGTGCGCGAGGCGGATATGGAAGCCCAGAATGTCCTTGATCGCGCCGATATCGGCTTCGCCGTCCGGTGGCGGCGGTGCTGTCACCGCATCGGCAAACTTGTCCTTGATCAATGCCGCATCCCCATTCCCGGCACTAGTTGCGCCTTGCCTATTCGTTAGCAACACTTACAATCAAACCCCAAGCGAAAACGCGCGAAGAGAGGACTCCAGATGGCCCAATTCCCCTCAAGCCCAAGCTTCACCGGGTTCAACACACCCTCGCGGATCGAGGCGGACATTGCCAACCTCGCGCACGAAGGCACGATCCCCAAAGAGCTAAACGGCGCATTCTTCCGCGTCCAGCCCGACCCGCAATTTCCCCCGCGCCTGGGCGACGATATCGCTTTCAACGGCGATGGCATGATCACCCGCTTCCACATCCATAATGGTCAGGTCGATTTCTGCCAGCGCTGGGCGAAGACCGACAAGTGGAAGCTGGAGAACGCTGCGGGCAAGGCCTTGTTCGGCGCCTACCGCAATCCGCTGACCGACGACGAGGCGGTGAAGGACGAAATCCGCGGCACGGCCAACACCAATGCCTTCGTCTTCGGTGGCAAACTCTGGGCCTTGAAGGAAGATAGCCCCGGCCTCGTGATGGACCCCGCGACCATGGAAACCCATGGCTACGAAAAGTTCGGCGGCAGGATGACCGGACAGACCTTCACCGCGCACCCCAAGGTCGATCCGAAGACCGGCAACATGGTTGCCATCGGCTATGCCGCCAGCGGTTTGTGCACGGATGACGTGACCTACATGGAAGTCAGCCCCGAGGGCGAGCTGGTGCGCGAAGTTTGGTTCAAGGCGCCCTACTACTGCATGATGCACGATTTCGGGATCACGGAGGATTACCTCGTGCTCCACATCGTGCCCTCGATCGGCAGCTGGGAGCGGCTGGAGGCGGGCCTCCCGCACTTCGGCTTCGACACGACGATGCCGGTCTATCTCGGGATCATCCCGCGCCGTGACGGGGTGACAGACGCGGATATCCGCTGGTTCAAGCGCGACAACTGCTTCGCCAGCCACGTCCTCAATGCCTGGCAGGACGGCACCAAGGTCCACTTCGTCACCTGCGAGGCGAAGAACAACATGTTCCCCTTCTTCCCGGACGTCCACGGCGCGCCGTTCAACGGGATGGAGGCGATGAGCTATCCCACCGACTGGGTGGTCGACATGGCGAGCAACGGCGAGGACTTCGCGGAGATCGTGAAGCTCTCCGATTCCATGGGCGAATTCCCTCGCATCGACGATCGCTTCACGGGGCAGAAGACGCGCCACGGCTGGTTCCTCGAAATGGACGTGCGCCGCCCGGTCGAACTCAAGGGCGGCAGCGCGGGCGGGCTGATCATGAACTGCCTGTTCCACAAGGACCTCGAGACGGGTGCGGAGCAGCACTGGTGGTGCGGACCCGTCTCGAGCCTGCAGGAACCCTGTTTCGTCCCCCGCAGCAAGGATGCAGCAGAGGGCGACGGCTGGATCCTGCAGGTCTGCAACCGGCTGGAAGAACACCGCAGCGACCTCCTGATCTTCGACGCGCTGGAAATCGCCAAAGGCCCGGTCGCGACGGTGCAGATCCCCATCCGTCTGCGCTTCGGGCTGCATGGCAACTGGGCCGATGCGGCCGAAATCGGGCTCGCCGCCTGAAAGGGCTTTTCCGCCCCTCCGGTTATTGCTATTACGCATAACAATAACCGGAGAGGGAGAATCTGATGTCCGTTCGCCTATGGCAGGCCGTGCTGGCTGCAAGCGTTGCCTTGGCCCCCATTGCCGCTGCCGCCCAGAGCGCCCCCGCAGGCCCCTCCGCCGCTGTCATCAGCATGCGCGAGCAGTGGCTGAACCCGGCGGTCAACAGCTTCACCTTCCGCGATACCGACAAGGTCTTCGAAAGCCGCGCCGTGCCGCGTTCCGGCCCGGTCTGGCCACTGGAGAACGGCGCGAAGCTCGCGATGCCCGCGCACAGCACCGGCAGCATGGTGATGGGCTACGATGGCTGGGCCGACCGCACTTTCACCAACGCGCTCCTCGTTATGAAGGACGGCAAGGTCGTCTTCGAGGACTATCGCAACCGGTCGGACGCCGCCACGCACTTCATCTCGTTCTCGATGGCCAAGACGATCACCGCGCTGCTTGTCGGCATTGCGCTGGATGAGCACAAGATCCGCTCGCTGGACGACAAGGCGGGCGATTACGTACCCGAACTCAAGGCCGGCGGCTATGGCGATGCGACGATCCGCCAGATCCTGCAGATGCGCTCGGGCGTCGATTACGAGGAGCGCTACGATTTCGGCGAGCACCCCAGCCTTGCCGCGACGATCCACATGAACGCGATCGTGCGCAACAAGATGCGCTTTGCCGATCCTGCCGTGACGATCGGCAAGAAGACCATGCCCGGCAGCACGTTCAACTACGCCACGCTCGATACGGCCGTGCTGGGGTGGATTCTGGAGCGGGCGACGGGCGAAAAGCTGGAGACCTACACCGCGAGCCACCTGTGGGGTCCGCTGGGCGCCGAAGCAGGCGGTTTCTGGCTGGCCGACGGGCCGCCGGGCACAGGCCGCGCCTTGAACGGCATGGGCTACAACGCGGTGCTCAGGGATTTCGCGCGGCTCGGCCAGATGATGCTCGATGGCGGGAAGGCGAATGGCAAGCAGGTGATCCCGGCGGGCTGGGTCAAGCAGATGACCACGATGATCCCCTTCCCCGTCGATCCCGCCCGCAAGGCCGAGTTCGTCGGCTATGGCTTCCAGACCTGGCAGGTCGACAAGGAACCGGGCGCCTACAGCGCGGTCGGCCTTGCAGGACAGTTCATCTATGTCCACCCCACGACGCGCACGGTGATCGTGAAGCTCAGCTACAACCCGCCGGTGGAACCGGAATGGCTGACGGGTGAAGTGCTCAGCTATTTCCACGCGATTGCGGGCGCGCATGCACAGCCCTGACCCTCAGCTTTCCGGAGCCCCCAGCATGACCGCGATCCGCGCCGCCGTTTGCCACGGACCAGACCAGCCCTTCACCATCGAGGAAGCCGCAATCAGTGCCCCCCGCGCGGGCGAAGTGCTGGTGCGCATTGTCGGCGCGGGCATTTGCCATACCGACATGGCCGCGCGCGACCAGCAGGTGCCAGTGCCGTTGCCGATGGTGCTTGGCCATGAAGGTTCGGGCGTGGTCGAGGCGGTCGGGCCGGGTGTCACCGAAGTCGCCGCCGGCGATCCGGTGATCCTCACCTTCGCCAGCTGCGGCACCTGCCCCAACTGCAGTGATCAGGCCCCGGCCTATTGCTACCAATTCGGCCTCTACAACTTCAGCGGCGGCCGGCCCGATGGCAGCAAGGCCTTCACCGCGCCGCAGGGCGTGATCCACAGCCACTTCTTCGGCCAGTCCTCGTTCGCCACCCACGCCCTTGCCAGCGAGCGCAACGTGGTGAAAGTGCCCGCCAGCGCTGCGCATGTGCCGCTCGATCTGCTGGGGCCACTCGGCTGCGGATTGCAGACAGGCGCGGGCGCAGTGCTCAATTCGATGGCCGTGAGGCCCGGCCGCGCGCTGCTGGTGATCGGCGCGGGCGCGGTTGGCCTTTCTGCCGTCATGGCCGGGAAGATCGCCGGGGCGGGCCCGATCATCGCGGTCGATCTCCACGACAACCGCCTCGCGCTTGCGCGCGAACTCGGCGCGACCCACACGATCAAGGGCGGCCCCGATCTGGAAACCACCCTCCGCGAAATCTGCCCCGAGGGCCTGCACTATGCCTTCGACACGACCGGCATCGCCTCGCTGATCGAGATCGCCTTCTACCTCCTCGCCCCGCGCGGCATTGTCGGCCTTGTCGGCGCGGCCGATCCCGCCGCGATGCTGCACCTCAACGAAATGACGCTGATGGGTGGCGGCAAGCGCATCATGGGCATTCTAGAGGGAGACAGCGACCCCAAGGTGTTCATCCCACAATTGATCGATCATCACATCAACGGCCGCTTCCCGTTCGAAAAGCTGGTCGAGACGTTCGCCTTCGAAGAGATCAACGAGGCCTTCGCGGCTGGCGAGAGCGGGCGCGTCATCAAGCCGATCCTCAAGGTCGCATGATCAAGCCCGAGCTCGAATTCGTCTACGAGGCGACCGGCGATCTCGAGCCGCCGGTACCCATCGGCACAACCTATGACGGGACGCGGCGGATCATTCCGATTGTCGGCGGCGGACGGGTGGAAGGCCCGCGCATCAAGGGCAGGCTGATCGGCAATGCCGCCGATTGGCAGTTGACCCGCGCCGACGGGGTGACGGTGGCCGATGCGATCTACGCGCTGGAAACCGACGACGGCGTGGTCATCCAGATCCGCAACAAGGGCCTGCGCCACGGCCCGCCCGAAGTAATGGCGCGGCTCGTGGCAGGCGAGGAAGTCGATCCCGCTGCCTACTACTTCCGCACCGTACCCGAGTTCATCGCGCCCACCGGCCCCTATGACTGGATGAACCGCTCGATCTTCATCTGCTCGGGCGCGCGCTATCCGCTGGGCATCAAGCTGTGGGTGTGGCGCGTTTGCTGATGCCGCGCTAAGGCGGGCATATGGCACGCAAGCATAACAAGGGCGGATGGCGCGAAGACGATGAGGACGAGGCCGGAGAGGCCCCGCCCCCGGTTCCCTGCTGGCTCTGCGGCCGCCCCTGCGGCGAAACCTTGGTGTGGCACCACCCCGTCCCCAAGAGCCGCGGGGGGCGCGAGACGGTGCCGATGCACCCGATCTGCCAGAACACGCTGATCGCGAACTTCACCAATTCCGAGCTGCAGCGCGCCGGGATGGACGTGGATCAGCTGCTGGCGAACCCGACGATCCGCAAGTTCGTCGACTGGGTGGCGAACAAGGACCCGGACTTCAACGCGAGCATCGCGAAGAAGGGGCGTTGATGAGCACGCCTGCCATTGTTTCTCAGTTCTACGGACGCGTGTGGAATGCAGGCGAACGTATCGCTCTGGACGATCTCGTTACCGACGATTTCCATTTCCAGGGCTCGCTCGGTGCCCCGGTGATTGGCCGCGATGCGTTCTGGGGCATGGTGAGCTTCGTTCGAGGGGCCCTGTCCGACTACCACTGCACCATTGTCGATTGCGTGAGTGAGGAGCTCAAGGCGTTTGCCCGGATGCGCTTTGCCGGCACCCACACTGGTCCGTTCCGCGGGGTGGAGCCGACCGGCCGGCGCGTGGAGTGGCAGGGCGCGGCACTGTTTGAATTCGCCGGTGATCGGATCAGCGCGCTTTGGGTGCTGAGTGACACGGCTGCGCTGGATGCCGCGCTGGCGCGGGCGGAAAGCTGAAGGCTCAGCTTTCCGCCCGCGCCAGCAGCCCTTGCTCGTCCCGCTCCGCCCGTCGCGCGATCAGCAGCAGCAGCACGGCGATCGGCACTGCCACCCACTGGATGGTCATCATCGCGAGGCGCAGATTGCCGGTCGCATCGGAGAGCAGCCCGACCACGTAGGGGCCGATGCCGAGGCCGAGGATCGTCATGATCAGGAGATAGAGGCTCGAGGTCAGGCCCCGCATGCGGGGGAGCACTTGTTCGTACATGATCGCATAGAGCGGCGGCAGCCAGCCGGTCAGGATGAAGCTGTAGGGGACGAAGCGCCAGAAGAAGCTCTGCGCATCGGGCGCGGCGTAGACCCAGACCGACAGCAGCGGCGATGCCAGCATGGCAAAGGCGGCGACGGCGGCGCGCCCCGAACCGGGATAGCGCTTCTGCAGCCAGTCCGAGAGCGGGCCCCACAGCAGCGGGCCGACCACGCCGAGCCCGGCCGACAGGAAGCCGAACTTCAGCGCCGTCTCGCCCAGCGAGAGATGGTAGGTGCGAATGAGGAACGTGGGGTTGAACGCCATCATCCCGTAGTTGATCACCGATTGCAGCGTGCCGACGGCCATGCACATCATCACCGTCGGCGAGCCGCGGATCACCCGGCTCGCCTGCGGGTCGGACAGGCTGACGCTCTGCACGAGGTTGACGATCACCACGAGGCCGAGGCCGATCACCCCCCATTGCAGCGCGTGCGGGTTGATCGCCACAGAGCCGAACACCAGCGGCGGGCGGGGCGAGATCGCGGTGCAGACCGTGGTCAACGCCACCATCGCCGCGATGATCAGCCCGATCAGGACAAGATTGCGCGCGATCATCGCTGCCCCGGCCTTGCGGGCGCGCATCACGAGGAGGTGAAACCCAGGCGTCACCGCACCGAGCATTTCGGCGCTGGCGGCGAAGGGGCGTGGATCGGGCGGGGTGGCGATGCCGTCCATCACCCCGCGTGTCGGTTCGCGCAGGCCCCAGAGGAACACGGCGAGGACGAAACCCGGCGCTGCGGCCACGAGGAACGCGAATTGCCAGCCCTTCAGCACAGCGCCGGGATGCGCGACATCCCACCATTGCGCCGCCAGACCGCCGAGGATCAGCGAGCCGCCGAGCCCGAGCGCAATCGCCGAGGCCATGACCGCCATCACGAACCCGCGCCGCTGCCGGGGCCAGTAATCATAGAGCAGCGATGTGCCGGCGGGAGAGGTCGCCGCCTCGCCGATCCCGACGCCGAGGCGCGAGAGGGCGAGCATGGCAAAGCTGGTCGTCAGCCCCGCCAGCCCCGTCGCGGCAGACCAGAACAGCAGGCTGATGGCGAGCAGCTTCGTGCGCACCCAGCCATCGGACAGCCGCCCCACCGGCAGCGAGAACAGCGCGTAGAACAGCGCGAAGACCGTGCCGTAGAGCAGCCCCATCTCGGCATCGCCGACGCCGAGGTCCTTCTTGATCGCGGGCGCGAGGATCGCGAGGATCTGCCGGTCGAGCAGGCTCATCGCCTGCGTCAGCGCCAGCAGGACGAGCGCATAGAGCCCGCCTTTGGCAACGACGGTGGGCAGCGTCGGCGTGGCGGCTTCGCTCACAGCTTGAACCAGCGCTCGGCGTTGGTCTGGAAGAACTTCTTCTTGGTCTCCAGGCTCATGTCCATCGCATCCATCGCGCGCACTTCATCGGCAACATACTGGTAGGGATAGTCCATCGCGTAAAGCACGCGGTCCTCGCCCACCACCTGCTGGCAGAACTTGATCGCCGGCTCCCACGCCATGCCCGAATTGGTGATCAGCACGTTGGAGCGCATGTATTCGGCGATGGTCTTCTTGAGCGGCTTCATCCGTTCATAGCGCTGCGAGCGCACGCCGGCCTGATGCATGTAGTCGAGCCGGTAGAGCCAGTAGGGCAGCGCTTCGCCCATGTGGCCGACCATGATCTGCAGGTCCGGGTACTTGTCGAAAATGCCGATGGTGATGAGGCGCAGGAGGTGCATCCCCGTCTCGACCCCGAAGCCGAAGATCGCGCCGTCGAGCCCCGCTTCCAGCATCGGGCCGATCATGCTGTCGGGCGGCGTGGCGGGGTGGATGTAGAGCGGCTGGCCGACATCGACGAGCGCGCGGAAGATCGGATCGAACTTCGGATCGTCGAGATACTCGCCTTGCGTGTGGCTGTTGATCTGGATGCCCTTGAAGCCCAGCTCGGAGGCGCCGCGCCGGATTTCCGCCGCCGACCATTCCGGGTCCTGCGGTGCCACGGTGCCAAGGCCGATGAAGCGGTCGGGATACTTCGCGCAGGCCTCCGCCAGCCGGTCGTTCGCCCGCGTGGCGATGCCTTTGGCCTCGTCGAGATCGAGCATCGGCTGCACGCCGGGGGAGGTCAGCGCAAGGATTGCCTTGTCGATGCCGGTCGCGTCCATGTCGGCGATCCGCCGCTCGCCCAGATCGAGCAGCCGCTCCATGATCTGCATCGCGCGTTCGGACGGGCTGGTTGCATAGAAGCCCCAGAGCGAGACCATGCCCTTGTCCGCCTGCCCATCGCGGATCATGCGCAGGAACACGTCGATCTGTTCCTGCGTGGCGAAGGCTTCCTCGGTGGCGATGCGCAGGTAGCCTTGGGCGCCGCCGGTCTTGAGTTCGCTCGTCATAACATCCTCTTTCGCGTGCGTTGCGCGACATGCTTCGATCCTTCGACAGGCTCAGGACTCAGCATGAGCGGGATTGGGATTTCAATTCAAACACAAAGGTCCGCTCGTGCTGAGCCTGTCGAAGCACCAGACCCAACCTCACCCCTCATGCACCGCCTTGGTGACCATGCAGGCAAGCACGCCTTCCGGCCCGTCCTCCGCGCCGTGGCCAGACCAGCGCACCCCGCCGAAGGGCGAATCCGCGCCCGCGATCATGTTGGTGTTGATGCCGACCATCCCCGCCTCGATCTCGCGCGCCAGACGCTGCTGGCGCTTGCCATCCTGCGTCCAGGCGAAGGCGGCGAGGCCGTAGGGCAGGCGGTTCGCCTCGGCGATCATCGCCTCCTCGCCAGCATAGGGATTGATCAGAGCGACCGGGCCGAACGGTTCCTCATTCATGATCGCCGCATCGAACGGAATGTCCGACAGCACCGATGGCGCATAGAAGTACCCGGCATTGCCGATGCGCTCGCCGCCGGTATGCAGCCGCGCACCGCGCGAGACGGCATCGCCGATCAGCCGGTCCATCGCCTCGGGCCGCCGCGGATTGGCCATCGGCCCCATGCGGGTGCTGTCGTCGAGACCGTTGCCCACGGTGATCGCTTTGGCCCGCTCCGCGAAGGCATTGCGGAACCGGTCGTAAACGCTTTCCTCGACGATAAACCGCGTCGGGCTGACGCAGACTTGCCCGGCATTGCGGTACTTCTGCGTGACGACCGTATCGAGCACACGGTCCAAATCCGCATCGCCGAACACCAGCACCGGGCCGTGGCCGCCCAGTTCCATCGTCGTGCGCTTCATGTCCTCGGCCGCGAGCTTGGCGAGGTGCTTGCCGACCACGGTGGAGCCGGTGAAGCTCAGCTTGCGGATGATCGGTGAGCCCAGCAAGTGCCGGCTCACTTCATCGGGCACGCCAAACACGGCCTGCGCCACTTCCGGTGGCAGCCCCGCATCGAGCAGGCACTGCAGCACGCCCAGCGCCGAAGCGGGGGTTTCCTCTGCCGCCTTCAGGATCACCGAGCAGCCTGCCGCAATCGGCGCGCCGAGCTTGCGGCCCGGATTGCCGAGCGGGAAGTTCCACGGTGCGAAGGCCGCGACCGGCCCCACCGGCTCGTGCGTCACGGTGGAGCGCATGCCTTCCGGTCGCACCAGCGTGCGGCCATAGATGCGGAACACTTCGCCCGCGTAGAACTGGAACAGCCCCACGTTCATCAGCACTTCGATGCGCGATTCCGCGAGCGGCTTGCCCTGCTCCAGCGTGGCGATGCGGGCGAGATCCTCCTGCCGCTCCAGCAAGAGCCGCGCCGCGCCATTGAGCACGGCGGCGCGCTGCTGCGGGGTGGACTTGCGCCAGAGCCGGAAGCCCCGCTGCGCCGTCTCCAGCGCACGGTTGAGATCGGCAGCTTCGGCCAGCGGCAGCTCGCCGATGGTCTCGCCCGTCGCCGGGTTCACCACCGCATGGGTACGGCGTCCGCCGCCGAAGACGCGCTCTCCGGCGATGATCATATGCAGCGATGGGTATTCAACCACTAGTCGTCTCCCGGGAGAGCCAATCCACCGACCGTTCGTGTCGAGCGAAGTCGAGACACCTCACGCCGCGCTTGGTGTCTCGACTTCGCTCGACACGAACGGAAGAATTGTGTTTCAGATCCTCAACCCTTGGCCTTTTCCCGATCGATGTCACCCTGCCAGCGCTGTGCCACGATTTCCTCGCCGGTGACCGGATGCGGCATGTGGAAGGGCACCAGCTTGTGCGTCGGCCAGAGCCAGTGGCCTTCGATCAGCGCGTCAGGGCCAGTCGGGTCGGTGGGGTAGGTTACTTTCGGGAACGGCACATATTCGTGCGGCGTATGCGCCCAGCCCGTTTCGAAATCGGCGTGCCACTGCGGCATGTAGTTGAGGATGTGAATGCGCCACACGCCGTCCACCTTCTTGTAGGTGTTCTCATAAATGCCGCCTTCCCACCATTGGCGCGCCTTGAGGTGCGGGGCATCGCCTTCGTAGTCCTTGTGGCGTCCGGCCTGCATCATCGAGCGGGCGCGGGCCAAGGCTGTCACGCCGTCCGGCTGCACATGGATAATGTCCTGCAGCTGCGGGTGATCGAGCAGGAAGCCGTCGATCGGGCCGTTGTTGCCATAGGTGAAGCGCTTCTGGAACCGCTCGCAATAGAGCCGCTTGACGCCTTCCTTGCCCTTCCAGATGCCGCCGAAGAAGCGCACTTCGCCGTCGTCGGTGAAGAGGTCCGCCGTCTCGAGGTAGAGGCACTTGTCGATCAGGTAGCCATAGAGATGCTGCAACTTGCGGATATCGAGCTCGTCCTCGCGCACGGTGAGGCGGCGCTCCAGCTCGGCCAGCTTGCCTTCCAGCGCGGCAATGCGGTCATCGGACATCACGTTCTCCCAATTAGTTCGTATACCTAACAATCATGTCGAGGAGCTGCGCTGTCAACGCCTTTCAGCCAGCCACACCCGTTCGTCCCGAGCGCAGTCGAGGGATCTTGGCCGAGCGAAGCCGAGGCCGATTAGCGCGGTTCGTTCTCGGCTTTGCTCGAACCGGTCCCTCGACTGCGCTCGGGACGAACGGGACAGGAAGAATGGGCGAGGCAAGAGGGATGGGCGGACCATTGTGATTACCGCCCTTCGGCATCCAGCCGCTCCACTTCCTCGCGGTAGGGCCGGATCGCGCGGATCATCAGGAAGGTCGCGAGCGGCAGCAGCGTGCCCGCCGTGATCAGCAGCGCCTTCCACAGCTGGGTCGGATCGCCGACAACCACGTCCTGCACGCGGCCCACCACGAAGCTCCCCATCGCGCCGAAGAAGGTGAACATGAACAGGTAGAACGCCGTCACCTGCCCGCGCATGGCATTGGGCGCGACGCGCTGGACGGCGGCGTTCTGCGGCACCGCGCCGGCCATGCCGAACATGCCGGAAATGCCGGAAATGCCGAACAGGATCAGCGCGGCCCACGGCGTCGGCATCAGGATCGCAGCAATGGTGCTCACCATTACCCCGCAGGCGCAGATCGCGGCGGCGCGCACATTGGCGTCCTTGTGCCGCTTTGCCAGCCATTCCACCATCACGCTGCCTAGCAGCAGGCCGGACAGCGAGCCGATCAGCACCGTCACGCTCAGCGCCGCGCCGATCTGCGCCTCGTCCCAGCCGAAGGTGCGGACCATGAACGGCACGCGCCAGAACTGCAGCCCGAACACTTCCACCGCGCTCAGCGCCAATGCGCCGAACAGGGGGTAGTAGACCTGTGGCTTGGCATTGATCGCCTTCAGCGCATCGAGGCCCATGAAGGTCAGTATCCGCCGTCCGAACCCGGCGTCTTCAGGAACCTTCGGCGCATCGGAGGCGGGCGCGAGGCGTTTCGGCTCCTGGACCGTCAGGAACAGCAGCCCGATCAGCACCGCCGGCATGCCCATGACGATCAGGATCCACTGCCAACCCCGGATCGTCAGCGGCCCAAGGACCACCGGCGCCCAGGTTGCCGACATCACCACCAGCTTGCCGCCGATCAGCGGCCCCAGCACCGTGCCGCCAATGAAGCCGAACTGCAGCAGTGCAAACGCGCGCGTCAGCTTCTTGGGCGGAAAGGCATCCGCCAGCAGCGAGTAGGATGAAGGCGCATGGGCCGAGCCGCCCGCCGCCAGAAACACCCGGCTGCCGACGAACTGCGTGAACGTCTGCGCGAGGCCCCCCAGCGAGATCACCAGCCCCACCGCCGCCGCGCCGCCCGCCAGCACATATTTGCGCGGATAGATGTCCGCCAGCCGCGCGAGCGGAATGCCGACGAAGAGGTAGCACACGATGCTCGCCGGCCCGGCGAGGAAGCCCAGCTGCGAATCGGTAAGGCCGAAATCGTGCTTGATCCGCTCGGCCAGCATGCCGAACGTCACCGCATCGAAGAAGGTGATGAAGGTTGCGAGCACGATCACCAGCAGCGCCCAGTAGGCCGATCCGGCGGCAGGCCATTCGCGCGTCGCCGGCGCGCCGGCTTCGACCGTCAGCGCCTCGCCCGGCTCCGCCATCAGGGTGGGACCCGCCATCTTCGCTCCTCTCACCGGGTGGCCGTCACGTCGCAACGTGCAGCCTTTTTCGTCTCGAACAATTGTTAGTCTTGCATACAATCTCGGCGTGGTGAATACAAATGCCAATCTAACAAATGGTGGAATCGCAAAAGGCTCCACCGCAGGAGAGCGATCATGCAGAACCTCCCCGGCAAGACGGCGTTCATCACCGGCGGTGCCAGCGGCATCGGCCTCGGCATTGCCAGGGCGCTGCTCGGCGCGGGGATGAACGTGGCGATCGCCGATATCCGCGACGACCATCTCGCCGCTGCCGAAGCGGAACTGGCGGGCGGCGAAAAGGTCCTTCCCCTCAAGCTCGACGTCACCGACCGCAAGGCGTTCGCCGCCGCTGCCGATGCGGCGGAGGCCCGCTTCGGCAAGATCCACATCCTCTGCAACAACGCCGGGGTTGCCGTCGTCGGCCCGACCGAGCTGGCGACTTTCGCCGATTGGGACTGGGTGATGGGCGTCAACGTCGGCGGCACGATCAACGGGATCGTGACGATCCTCCCGCGCATCCTGGCGCATGGCGAGGGCGGGCACATCGTCAACACCGCCTCGATGTCGGCGCTCGTGCCCGTCGGCGGCACCACGATCTATTCGTGCGGCAAGGCGGCGGTCACTTCGATGATGGAATGCATGCGCCCCGAACTCGAAGCACGCGGGGTGATCTGCTCCGCCTTCTGCCCGGGCGCGGTCCAGTCCAACATCGCAGAAGCCGGCAAGACCCGCCCTGCCGACCTCGCCGAAACTGGCTATGCCGAGGCGGACAAGCGCCGCGCTTCGGGCGGCAATTTCATGCACCTCTACCAGACCAAGGAAGAGGTGGGTCAGCGCGTGCTGCAGGGCATCCTCAACGACGAACTCTACATACTCACCCACAGCGAATTCCTCACCGGCGTACGCGAGCGCGGCGAGGCAACCACGGCGGCGGTGCAGACCCACCTGCCCGAAAACCCGGACTACAAGCAGACGTTCGCGATGCTGTTCCGGAACCCGGCGATTGCCGCCGAGATCGCGCGGCAGGATGCGCTCAAGGCGGCGCGCATGGGAGACGCCGCATGAAAGACTTCGCAGGCCGCACCGCCTTCGTCACCGGCGGCGCCAATGGCGTCGGCATCGGGCTTGTCCGCCAGCTGCTCAATGAGGGCTGCAAGGTCGCCATAGCCGATATCCGGCAGGATTCCATCGACAAGGCCCTCGCCAGCCTCGACAACCGCGAGGTCATGGGCGTCCAGCTCGATGTCGCCAGCCGCGATGGCTTCAAGGCCGCGGCCGACGAGGTGGAGGCCCAGTTCGGCCCCGTCTCGATCCTGTGCAACAATGCCGGGGTCAACCTGTTCCAGCCGATCGAGGAAAGCTCGTACGATGATTGGGACTGGCTGATGGGGGTCAACCTCCATGGCGTGATCAACGGGGTGATGACCTTCGTGCCGCGCATGGTCGCACGCGTGAAGGCGGGCGAGCAGAAGGGCGGCCATGTCGTCAACACCGCCTCGATGGCCGCGTTCCTCGCCGCGGGCACGCCGGGCATCTACAACACCACCAAGTTTGCCGTGCGCGGCCTCTCGGAATCGCTGCACTATTCGCTGCTGCAATACGAGATCGGCGTTTCGGTGCTCTGCCCCGGCCTCGTGAAGAGCTACATCTATGCCAGCGACGATGTCCGCCCGGACGAACTCAAGGGTGCGATGAAACCGGTCAACGCCGAAGCCGTGGAGCGGCTGGCCGGCATCCACGAATTCGGCATGGAGCCCGACGTCATCGGCGCGCGCGTGATCGAGGCGATGAAGGCGAACCGCCTCCACATCTTCAGCCATCCCGATCACAAGGAAGAACTGCGCGAGATCTTCGACGAGATCATCGCCGAATATCAGGACTATCCGAAGGATCCCGGCCACGACCAGCGCGTCGCCTTCGAGAAGTTCCGCCGCGATGCCTTTGCCGAGGCCCGGCGCAAGTCGCGGGAAGCGAAGTTCTAGCCATCGACCTCCGCCCGTCACCCCGTGCTTGACACGGGGCCAGGCTGTTCTTCTGGCGCGGCGAAAGAAAGAAAAGCCAAGGCCCGTGTCAAGCACGGGCCGACGGTTTCATCAGGTGGTGGTTTGACCCGCGACCTCAGGCGCAGCCCAGCAGGATCGCCAGGGTCTGCTCGGGCTGATCGCCCATCACGTTGTGGCTGGCCTTGGCCTCGTGATATTCCCAGCCCGGCTCGCTCGTCACGCGCTTCACAAACTTGCGAAACGGCGTCGGTTCCCATGCATTGGCAAACACATAGATGCGGCGGCCCACCTTGGCTTCCTCGCCGGTGAATTTCACCGCCTCGAGCAAAGTCAGCAGCGGATGCGGCGTCAGCACTGGGCTTTCGAGTCCCGGCAGCGGCGCCACCGCGGCGGGCGTGAACTTCTGGCTGCCGATGTAGTGGTTGTGCTCGAAATCGCCGGTGAGGTCCCACAGCGATTGGCCGTCCTGCGGCAGGAACGCATCGAGATAGACGAGCGCCGTGATCCGGCTGCCCAGCCGCGTCGCCACGCCCGTCACGATCATGCCGCCATAGGAATGGCCGACCAGCACGAAATTGTCGAAGCCGGCCGAGGCGATCTGGTTGCACACGTCGTCGATATGCGTCGTCAGCGTGATGCCGGGATGGAACTCGCCCTTGCGCGTGCCGAGCCCCGTCAGCTGTGCCAACACCACGCGGTGCCCGGCAGCGCGCAGTTCGCCCGCCACGCGGTCATAGCCGAAGCTGCCGCCCCATGCACCGTGGACGAGAACGTAATCGGTCATAGTCCATGCTTCGCGTTGTAGCCCTGGATCCACTCCAGCGTCTTCACCATACCGCCGAACGGATAGAAGTGCAGGCGCACCCGGCCATGCTGCGGCCCGAGGCCCTTGGCGAAGGCATCGACCAGCTTGTCCGGCCCGGCGCTGCCGAGGAGGTTCGTCACCGAAATCCCGTACTTGCGCAGAACGGCAGTGGAGGCCCCCACCCCGCAGCGTGCGGCGAACGCCAGCAGCCGCTTGATTCCTGCCGGACCCGGCACGCCGATCCGTACGGGCGCATCGATACCGAGGGCGCGCAGCTTGAGCAGCCACGCCAGGAACGCGTCCGGATCGAACCCGAACTGCGTCACGATCAGCGGCGCCATCCCGCGCGCCTCGATCTCGGCGACCTTCTTAACCAGCACATCCCAGCATTCCTGCTCGGTCAGGTTGGGGTGGCCCTCCGGGTGCCCGCCGATGCCGATCGCCTTGATCCCGCTGCGCTCGAACGCGCCCGTTGCGATGAGCGCCGAGGTATCGAAATAGGGCCCGATCGGCTCGGGCGGATCGCCCGCGACGATGAACGCGCGTGAGACCCCCGCCTGCTCGACCACCGCCTTCAGATAGCCCTCGAAGTCATCCTCCGAGGTGATCCGCCGCGCGGAGAAATGCGGCATCGGCTCGAAACCCAGCTCGCGCACCGCCACGGTGGCCTTCACGCGCGCGGCGACATCCTCGCCCGGCAGGAAGGTTACCGCAATCGGCGTATCGACCGGGATCAGCGGCGCGGCTTCACGCAGCGAAGCCTCGTCCTTCGCGGTCATCTCGAGGCTGAAGCCGTCGGTGATCCCGAGCGGCGGCTTGTCCCAGTTGGGATGAATCAGTGCGGCTGCCATAAGCTGCGTTCCTCAAATCACGCGAACTTGCCCCTCCCCCGGTCGGGGGAGGCTGGGTGGGGGTGCGCGGCGCTTGCAGGAAAGGCCGAACCCCCTCCCCCAACCCCTCCCCTCAGGGAGGGGGGCAAGAGCCCGCTTGCCAAGTTTACCGCCCGGTGCGCCAGCCTTCGGCGTAGTTCTCGCGCGCCACGCGGCTGTAGGGCACCGACGAGACGATCGCGCGGACTTCGATCTGCTTGTGCGGCTCGACCGTGGTCTTGCGCGTGCCGCCGTTCTCTTCGCCCCACACCACGCGCACTTCGGTGCCGACCGGGATTTCCGGATCGACCGTGGCGAGCGAAAGCGCCTGCTTCTCGTTGTAGGAGTAGCCGGTGAACATCGAGATGCCGACAGTCTTGCCGCCCGCATCGACCACGCGGTCGTAGTTCGAGGAGGCATAGTTCGCGAGCGGAACGTCGAAGAACTTGTACTGCTCGCCATCCGGGTTGAACAGCGAAGCGGTGATCTTCGCCATGTCTTCCGGGTTCCACGCCAAGGTGACCTTCTTGCGCTGCTCGGCAGGGTTCAGGGCTTCGAGCGCCTCACGGCCATGGAATTCGTGGTCGAACTTGACGAACGGGCCGTAACCCAGCTCCCACGGGTTGAGGTAGTAGTCCTCGATGTTGTCCGAAACGAACGAACCGCCGATCGAACCGGTCGCTTCATAGCTGTCGGCACCCAGCCACTCGCGGAAGCCCTTGAGCTTCTCACCGGTGTAGATCGCCGGCAGCGGCGAGGGGATCCAGCCCGATTCCAGCGTGTTCGAGGGATAGGCACGGCTGCCGCATGCGATCAGCCCGAATTCCTTGCCCGCTTCGAGAATGGCGGCGCGGATTTCCTCCTGCTCGGCATAAGGCCCCCAGATTTCGAGGCCCGGCGCGCCGGACATGCCGTGGCGCAGCGTGCGCACCTTGCGGCCCGCGATGTTCATCGTGCTCATGTTGAAGAACTTGAGCTGCTCGAGCGGCCCGCCGTGCAGCTTCTCGATCACGTTCCACGCCTGCGGACCCTGGATCTGGAAGCGCCATTCCTTGCGGGTGACGGGCTTGCCCATCGGGCGCATCGGCGAACGGTCATCGAGCTCGATCTCGACATCGTAGCCGCCGGTCGCGCCGTGGTAGCGCAGCCAGTTCGAAGCCGGCGCGCGGCCGACGTAGGTGAAGCTTTCCTCTTCTTCCCAGAAGATGATGCCATCGCCGATCACGTGGCCATAAGGCGTCGTCGGCACGTACTGCTTGGCCTTGTTGACCGTCCAGCCCTTCGAGCTGTTGACCATCGTGTCCGACAGCAGCTTCGCCGCGTCCTTTCCGCGAATGTAAAGGTTCACCATGTGGTGCGACTGGTCGAACAGCACCGCCGAGTGCTGCCAGGCCCACTGTTCGGAGCGCCAGTTGGAGAACTCCGGCGCCACGACCGGATAGACATAGGCGCCAAGCTGCGAATTGCGCAGCATTTCAACGATGTTGGACTGGCCCTGAAGGACCTCTTCGAGGTTCGCTGCCACGCTGTCTCTCCCGATTGCAAATGGCTGGTTGAAATTTGTATGCAACACATACAATATCGAACCAGATTCGCAATGCCAAATTGTGCAGCCCCCATGCGGGCCACGCTGCACGCTGGCGGTGAACGGCGGCGACGCCTATGGGGGCGCGCTGCTCACGATTGGACGGGAGAGATTTGAATGACTGCACCAGTGATCCTGACGCTTTCGTGCGAGGACAAGCCCGGAATCGTCGCCCGGGTTACCGGCAACCTCTATGAGGCCGGCGCCAACATTCTCGAGGCGCAGCAGTTCGACGACACCGAAAGCGGCCAGTTCTTCATGCGCGTCGTGCTCGATCCGGGCTCGGGCGACGAGACCACGCTGCGCAGCGCCTTCGCGCCGGTGGCCGAGCAGTTCGGCATGGAATGGACGATGCGCGATGCCTCGAAGAAGCGCCGCACCGTGCTGATGGTCAGCAAGTTCGACCACTGCCTCGGCGATCTGCTCTACCGCACCCGCATCGGCGAGCTGCCGATGGAAGTCGTCGCGATCATCGGCAACCACCCCAAGGAAGCGCTCAACATCACGCTGCTGGGCGACGTTCCCTATCACCACCTGCCGATCACCAAGGACACCAAGCCGCAGCAGGAAGCACAGGTAAAGGCAATCGTGAACGAGACCGGCGCCGAACTCGTCGTCCTCGCCCGCTACATGCAGATCCTCTCGGACGACATGGCCTCGTTCCTCAATGGCCGCTGCATCAACATCCACCACTCGTTCCTGCCGAGCTTCAAGGGCGCCAAGCCCTATCACCAGGCGCATGCGCGCGGCGTGAAGATGATCGGCGCGACCGGCCACTATGTGACGACCGACCTCGACGAAGGCCCGATCATCCACCAGGACGTGACGACCGTGACCCACGCCGACACGCCCGAAGACCTCGTCCGCAAGGGCCGCGATGTCGAACGCCGCGTGCTGGCCGAAGCGGTGCGCCTGCACCTCGAAGACCGCGCGCTGCTCAACGGCAACAAGACGGTCGTGTTCCGGAGCTGATCTTTTGCGTCAGGCGCGCGTGAGCCGGATATCGACCTCGCGCTCGACATAGGCCCATTCCTCGGATGCCCGCAGTTCGGCCAGCAGATGGTCGAACGCGGGCGTATCCTCGGGTGCGAACTCGAACCACGTCAGGAAATCGAACGGCTCGCCCAGATCGCGCGAATGATAGAGCGCGCGGGCAATCGGGCGCACATAAGGCAAGCCGATGGCGTGGTGCTTGGCGCGCTGGAAAACGCCCATGCGCTCGTCCTGCGCCAAGGCCCACCATGCGGCAGACTTGGTGATCGGCAGCAGCGCCGCACGCGTCGCTTCCGGGCGGCCGAGCCCCGATTGCACCGCGCGCAGTTCGCTCACGCCTTCCTGCGAAGTATAGCGCAAGTTGCTCGCCGTGCCGCGCAGCATCCAGCCATCGCTTTCCCCGGCGCGCGAGGCTTCGCTGATGCGCAAGGCCGGCGCCATCGGCAAGCTCTCGCCGCGAAAGGGGCGGATGCTGGTGACGCGCCAGGCCCCCGAAGGCCCGGCGATGAATGCGGTGGGGTGCAGTGCCATGCCGTGAAATTCGCCCCTCCTGCACGCCCGGTTACAGCGGCCCATGCATTGCGATGGTCCGATGCGGAGCCTATGCTGCAGGGCAAAGCGGCAAGGAGCAGGCAATGCAGGTCAACTGGCTCGATCATGTCAACGTGATCACCGACAAGCTCGATGAAACCGCCGAGTTCTACAAGGCGCTGCTCAACCTCGAACGCCGCAACGCGCCCCCGCCGCTGACGCCCGAAAACGCCCAGTGGATGTATGACGCGGGCGGCAAGGCCATCGTCCACATCAACTCGGTAGACTGCCCCCGCGCCTTCGACCGCCATGTCGAACCCGGCGCACTCACCGGCGCGGTGCATCACGTCGCGCTCAATTGCTCGGGCTATGATGAACTGATGACCCGCGTGGAAGCGCTCGGCACGCCCTTCCAGCTCAACACCGTGGACGCCATCGGCCTCAGGCAGATTTTCGTGAGCGACCCCAACAACGTCCTGCTGGAACTCAATTTCTTCGGGGATTGAGGTAAGTCAGCCAATCGGAGCATGGCAAATCGGCCGTTCGCTTTCGGTCGTCTTGTTTATCCGGCTCGGAATTTGCGGGATCTGACGGTTCGGATCCGTGATCGTTACCGTCGCGCCAGTCCGCGACAGCGCCGTTTCAATCGCCTGCCCGGTTGCAGGGTCTGCGACGACGATGAACCGGACGCCCGCCAGCTGCTTCGGCTTGATGCGTGCAGCTATCTCGACGATCCGCGCTCCCAGCGACTGCATGTCCGGCGATCCGATCACGCGAATGTCGTATCCGGGCGAAAACGGCCGCTCGGTGACAGCCTCCTGAAGCCATTTCAGCGACGCGCGAAAATCGGACGCATTTCCGGGACGCAGAACCGTTGTCCCGATAACCGGACCATCATCGCCTATCGCACCCGGCACAGTGCGAAAGCCGATCTCGTTGAGATAGTGATGCCATGCCACCTCGTCCCATTGCACGGGTGCCGAAATCGGGGCGTTCCACGCTTTTGTTTCAGCCAGTTCGGCGATGCACAGTTCGTGCGCGACCTTCGCTGCATTCCTGAGCGCATCGCGCCAGGCAGGGTCATCAAGCCCGACGATCGCGGCGTCGGCAAGTCGGATGCGCAGGTCCAGTTCAGGGCCATCCCGCTGCGACGCATGTCCGGGATTGGGCAGGACAACGGGCACCAATACCTCCGTGCCGTCTCCGGATAGCCGTGGAGAGCGGCGCCAATGGATCGAACTGACTGATCGTGAAAGCGCGCCGACGAACCAGTCGGGAAAGATGCCATCCAAAGCGATCGCCTTGGTCGCCTCGCCGCTTTCGTTGTAGACGACAATGGCATTGGGGCCGAAGCCCATCGAATGCCAATTGTCGAAGGTGATGAACGCCTTCCCTCCGGGCGCGACGATAACGTCCACCGGTGCCACTTCATTGGCGAGCGGCCTTGTCCATCTGGCGACCCAGCCACCCGACGGTGTGCGGACTTCAAGCTTCGCCGTGGCACTCGACGCCGCAGAACCGGGCGGCGCTCCCGCTGGTTCCTTGCCGTCCGCCTTGTCGGCAAAGTAATCGAGCGTGCTGGTCAACGCGCGGGGCACTACGGTCAACCGTGCCGAGTGATCCGGAGCCTCAAAGACCTCCGTCACTGCAGGTGCCCAGGAGTCCGCATGGGCCGCAGAGCTGATCACCAGCAAAGCAAGAAACAGCTGTATCCGCATGGTGCCTCGCGCGGCGTCCGGTGAGGCATCTGGTTACAGTGCTCCGCGATCCGAAGCCAGTGAATCACCGTCGAGTTTGGCGTGATCCGAACAACCGCCCCTACTCCGGCCGCTCCCCCGCCATTGTCGTGCGATACATCTCGCGCCGGAACCCATCATAATCATTCGGCGCCAAATGCAGCGCGGCGCGGTTGTCCCACATCGCGATCATGCCGGGCTCCCAGCGCAGGCGGCAGGTGAAGCCCGCCTGCGTGATATGCCGCGTCAGGAAATCGAGCAGCGGGCGGCTTTCCGCCTCGGTCATCCCCTCGATCCCCACGGCATAGACTTCATCGACATAGAGCGAGGGCAGCCCGGTGTAGGGATGCGTGCGCACCAGCGGGTGGAAATTGCCTTGCAGCGCCGAAGTGCGGCGGTCGTCATTGGCAAAGGCCATCGGCTTGCCGCTGATCTTTTCCTGCGTCGCCACGTTCGCCTCGGCCGACATGTGGACCTTCAGCGGCCGCAGCAGCGCCTGCATGGTGGGGCTCAGCATCCGCCACGCGAGCTGCGTATCGGCCCAGGTCGTGTCCCCGCCATAGGGCGGCACTTCAATGGCGCGCAGGATCGTCACCGAAGGCGGCTCGTCGAGAAACGGCGAATCCGTGTGCCAGCCGCTGCCGAACAGCGCCTTGGACTTCGTGTCCGCTTCCTTGATCAGCGGGTGGACATTGCGGTGCCCCTCCACCCCTTGCGTATAGGCATCGACGGCGAAAGGCCCGAACCGCGCGGAGAACGCCTCGTGCTCGGAATGCGTCAGATGCTGGTCCCGCAGGAACACCATCTTGTGCCGCCACAGCGCGTCGCGGATTTCCTCGAAGGCTCCGGGGCTCAGGTCATGTCCCAGCCGCACGCCGGTGATCTCCGCGCCCATCGCGGCGGTCAGCGGGTGCGCGGTGATATGCGTGTAATCCCGCGCGGCATTGTCGAAATCGCCCTGCGGGCTCAGCCTCACTTCGCGCATCAGTCTCTCCTTCCCGACACCCGTTCGTGTCGAGCGAAGTCGAGACACCGCGCACTGTTTGTCGACTTCGCTCGACACGAACGGGAGGGGTCTACATCGGAATGGCCCCCTCAAGCGCGTCCGCCAGTTCCTGCGGACGCGAGAGATAGGGGCTGTGATCGGCATCCAAAGTCACCACCCGCGCGCCGGGAGACATTGCCTGCATCCGGCGCTGGCTGGCAATGGGGATCGTGCGGTCTGCGGTGCATTCGACATAAGTGCGCGGGAGCGCGCCCCAACGCTCCGCCGTCAATTGCAGCGGCTCCGAGCGCGGCCCATGCGGCTCCGCCACAAGGCGCGGCAGCACGCCCGCGACCAGCTCCGGCGGCGAAAGCTGCGCAAAGACCGGCCCGGCCCGCGCAGGATCGACCTCCGTCGCCACGCCATCGTGCACCTTGCTGATGATCGCATCGAAATCCGGATTGGGCTCTTCCATCGTCTTGAACTCGGCGCGCGACGAACCCGAAGGCAGCATCATCGCGCAGATATAGACCAGCGCGTCCATCGCTTCGGGCGCGCGCTCCGCCGCCGTGCTGACGACCAGCCCGCCGCGCGAATGCCCGCCAAGCACCACCGGTCCGCCGCCCAGCGCGGCTTTCAGATCGCGGCAATGCTGCGCAGCAAATTCGCCCCATTCGCCCAGCGTCACCGCGGCCAGTTCCTCCGCCGTGCCGCCCATTCCCGGCAGCGTCGGCGCCACGACCAGGTGCCCCCGCGCGCGCAGCAATTCGGCCACCGGATCGAAGCACCAGCCGCCGTGCCACGAGCCATGAATCAGAACAAATCCCGCCATCAATCAGATCTCTGTGCGATGAAATCGGCCCAGACGGCCCACTCGGGCCTGTCCGACCGGTCGGGCTCCCACTGCTGCGCCATCAGCGCGCGCGCCTCCGCCTCAGGGATGCCGCGCTCATCCCGGTTGAGCCGATAGAAGAACGCCGAAACCCGCCAGTTCATGATGCAATGCACGTGGACCGGCTTGGGCCCGGCCTCCAGCGCCGCGCGGAACGCCTCGTAATGCGCGTCCTGCGGCGCATCGAACGGCACCGGGATATGGGTGTAGGCGATCCCCGCTCCCGCGAACTTGGCGCCTTCGTCCGCCAGCGCTTCCGGATGGCTATCGAGCGCGAGGTTGACCACTTGCTTCACGCCCAGCGCGGCGAGCCGCGCGACATCGGCCTCCTCGAGCCGCCCGGAGGTGGTGATCTCGTCGCTCAGCCGTTGCCAGCCGCGGATATCGGCCGGATCTGCGGTCATGGCGATCAGGCCAGCCCCAGCACGCGCACCGCGTTGTCCTTCATGATGCCGGGCAGCACGTCCTCGCGGAAGCCGACCTTGAGCGCGGCTTCGATCCACTTCTGCGGGTGGATCAGCGGGAAATCGCTGCCGAACAGCATCTTATGTTTGAGCTGCGTGTTGGCGTACTGGATGATCTGCGGCGCAAAGTACTTCGGTGACCAGCCCGAAAGGTCGATGAACACGTTGTCCTTGTGCAGCGCCATCGACAGGCTCTCGTCGACCCACGGCCACGAGGGGTGCGCGAGGATGATCTTCATATCGGGAAAATCCACCGCGACATCGTCGATCAGCATCGGCTGGCCATACTTGAGCCGCATCCCGCCGCCGCCGCGCATGCCGGTGCCCATGCCCGAATGGCCGGTGTGGAAGATCGCGGGCAGCTTGTGCTCGGCAATCACTTCGTAGATCGGGTAGGCCATGCGGTCCGCCGGGTGCGCGTTCTGCACGATGCCGTGGAACTTGAAGCCCTTGACCCCGTAGTTCTCGATGAGATCGCGCGCCTCGCGTGCACCGAACTTGCCCTTGTGCGGATCGATCGAGGCAAACGCGATGCAGATGTCATCGTTCTTGAGCGCCATTTCGGCGACTTCGTAGTTCGAGACGCGCTTGGCGCCCATGCCGCTTTCAGCATCGACGGTGAACATGCAGAAGGCGATCTGCTGCTCGCGGTAGATCTCGACGATTTCGGGCATCTTCGGCCGCTCGCGCGGCGCCTTGAAATAGGCCGAGGCCGCATCGAAGAACTTGCCCATCACCGGGTCTTCCGGATCGTGGCACGAAACCTCGGCATGCACGTGCACGTCGATGGCTTTGATCTTCTGAATATCGATGGGCACCGGGAAATTCCTTGAAAGAAGCCCCGACGACCGCGAGGTCGCCGGGGCTGCTGTGACCTCACATGGCGCTTAGACCAGCGCGTCCTTCTTGACGGTGATCACCTGGCTGTAGGTGAACTCCTTCAGGCCTTCGATGCCGTATTCGGCGCCGAAGCCGGACTGCTTGTGGCCGCCGAAGGGCGCGAAGGGCGAGAGGTGGAGGAACTCGTTGATCCACACCGTACCCGTCTCGAGCTGCTCGGCGATCTTCACTCCGCGCTCGGTGTCCTTGGTCCAGACCGCGCCGGCGAGGCCGTATTCCGAATTGTTCGCGCGCGCGATCACTTCATCGTCGCTCGAGAACTTCATCAGCGGCATGACCGGGCCGAACTGCTCTTCGGCCACGATGCGGGCATCTTCCGGCGGATTGTCGAGGATGGTGATCGGCACATAGTAGCCCGAGCCCGAAGGATCGACATCGCCGCCGACCAGGAACTTGTAGCCGTTGTCCTTGGCGTCCTGGATCAGTTCGCACACGCGGTCGAACTGCTTCTTGTTCTGGATCGGGCCGACGCCGGTGCCCTGCTCCGAACCGTCACCGACCTTCACGGTCTTGGCATAAGCCGCGATGGCCGCGCTCAGCTCGTCGTAGATATCTTCGTGGATGTAGATGCGCTTGGCCGCGACGCAGATCTGGCCCGCGTTGGTGAAGCTCGACCAGAACAGCTGCTCGGCCACCTTCTGCACGTCCGCGTCGGGCAGCACGATCGAGGCGTCGTTGCCGCCGAGTTCGAGCGTGATGCGCTTCAAGTCCTTCGAGGCGCCTTCCATGATCTTCTTGCC
>Ga0310345_10000560_pt1 | contig 51124 bp, 47 predicted proteins | sample HC15DNA20500_MG_FD_204667 | JGI IMG/M metagenome (GOLD analysis project Ga0310345, IMG submission 204667) | Marine microbial communities from station ALOHA, North Pacific Subtropical Gyre - HC15-DNA-20-500_MG | ecosystem: Environmental > Aquatic > Marine > Oceanic | place: Pacific Ocean: North...
CCTCGATTACAAAACACCCATTAGCCGACTCGGCTTGGACGTGAACAACCTGGTGGGTTTACACACCTAGTCGCAGGCGCCCACGTCAGCCGCGGCGCCTGCCGTCACGCTTGTGTCGGCGCTTGCGCTTCGCGGTGTCGGCTTCTTCGTCGTCGGGCTCATTCTCGTTGAGCCGCAGACCCACCGTCTCGATCACGCCGGCGTGCAGCGTGCGCACGGTCAGCCGCAACGTATCCACATCGACGACGTCGCCTTCCACCGGCCGCCGCTTGAGGCGCCGGCGCATGAAGTCCGCGATGGCCAGATCGCGGTCGCCGTCCTTTAACGAAAGCCCATAAGTGTCGGCCAGCTCGGTCATGCCCGCGTCCCCGCGCAGGGTGAAGCTGCCGAAGAAGGTGCGCGCTTCCGGCGCGTGTTTGGTCTCGCCGCGAAACAGCTTGCCGAGCTCGTCGCTGTGGCGTTCCGGCGTGATGAGATAGAGCAGGTCGTCGACGGCGAAGACGAACTTGTCCTTCGGAAACAGCAGCCGGTGTGCGCGCGTCACGGCCACGCAGCGCAGCCCGTCGAATCGATTGAGCGCCTTGCCCTGGGTGGCCGCGAGACTCGACGCCTGCTGGATACGAAAGGCGAGCAGCACATGCGTATCCGGGCGTGTGCCGCGAAAGCCAAAGCTCGCCGCGGGGCCGGGTTCGCGGGGCACCTGCAGTTTGAGCAGACGCGCCGTCCAGGCGAGCGAACTGCCCTGGACGATCAGCGACACGAGTACTACCGCGAAGGTGATATCGAACAGGAACTGGGCGCCTTCCATATCCGCCATCAGCGGAAACAGCGAGAGCACGATCGGCACCGCGCCCCGCAGGCCCACCCAGGCAATGAAGCCTTGCTCGCGGGTCGGAAAGTGAAACGGCAGCAGGCTCAGCCAGACCGCGACCGGGCGGGCAACGAACATCAGAAAGGCCGCAATCAGGGCCGCCGAGCCGAAGTGGTCCCAGAGCTGGTGCGGGTTCACGAGCAGACCCAGCACCAGGAACATGCCGGCCTGCGCCAGCCAGGCCAGCCCGTCCATCACCCGGAATACATGCTCGGAGGCGTGATTGCGTCGGTTGCCCACGATCAGGCCGACGAGATAGATACCCAGAAATCCGCTGCCGCCGAGCTGGTTGATGGCGGTGAAAGCCATGAGGCCGCCCGAGGCGATCAGCAGTGCATAAAGACCTTCGACGAGTCGCATGCGCGCGGCGAGAAACGATAGGCCGTAGCCGAGCACGATGCCGCCGACGATGCCGATGCCGAACTGGGACAGGATCTGGCTGGCGATACTCGATGCCGTGAAACCTTCATTGCTGTCGATGGTGGCCAGGAGAAACGTCACCAGGAAGATCGCCATCGGGTCGTTGGTGCCGGACTCGATCTCGAGCGTGGCGCTCACGCGCTGGTTGAGCGTGACCCCGGAGCTGCGCAGCTGCGAGAACACGGCCGCGGCGTCGGTACTGGCCACGATCGAGCCGAGCAACAGGCCGTAGCGCCAGTCCACGTTCAGCCACACCGCGATGAAAGCGCCGGCCAGCGATGCCGAGACCAGCACGCCCACGCTCGCCAGCGACAGGGCAGGCCATAACGCCACCCGGAACGTCTGAAGGTGCGTTCGCAGGCCGCCGTCGAGCAGGATGATGGCAAGCGCCAGATTGGCGATGAAGAACGCCAGCGGCACGTTGTCGAAATCGATCTGACCGGGGCCGTCCTGGCCGGCCAGCATGCCCACCATGAGGAAAATGAGCAGCAGCGGCGGGCCGAAACGCGAAAGTGAACTGGCCAGCACGCTGAGAAACAGCAGCAGGCCGACGAAGAAGAGAATGACGTTCGTGTCGGTCATCGAATCCGGTAGCAAGCGGTCAACGAGAGCGCCGGCACGGCCAGCGGCGCGTGTCGGCGGCAAGGCGTCGTCGCCGTGCCGGCACGGCAGGCCCGGTGTGCGTGCAATCCAGGCAAGACGACACACCAACTATGCCATGCCGGACGTTCCAAGCCGTGGAAAAGATGTCGCTTCGCTACGCCTCGGGCGGATGCAGGATGACAAGTTGCGACATCTTAAATAGCATTAAAGAATATGCATATAACAAAAAGTATTTTCGATGCGCCGCGGCGGCATGCCTGCCGGCATGAAAGGTCGCGCATGCCGTATTGGCGGGGAACAAGGGTGGTGCGATGAGCGTGCTCTTCGGCATCGTCGTCGGGTTGGCGCTCGGGCTGACGGGCGGCGGCGGATCGATCTTCGCCGTGCCGTTGCTGATCTACGGGCTCGATGTCGCGCCACACGGTGCGGTGGCGATATCGCTCGGCGCCGTCGCAATCACGGCCGCTTTTGGCGCGGTGGAAGGTTTATGGCGCTCTATCGTCGAGCGGCGCGCGGCGCTGATTCTCGCGGCCGGCGGCATGGCGGCAGCGCCCGTCGGCGTCATGATCGGCGACCGGCTGAGTGAAGCCAGCGTGGTCGCCGCCTTTGCCGCGCTGATGCTATGCGTGGCTGCGCGCATGGGCTGGCGCGCACGTACGGCACCGCAGGAATCGAACATCGTACGCGCGCGGCCGGCGCCAGACGCAGCGTCTGACCGCGGTACCGTCTGCCGCTACAGCGGCGACGGGCGACTGCGACTGAACGCGCCATGCAGTGCGGCCCTCATGGTCGCCGGACTCGTGGTCGGCGTTCTTTTAGGTCTGTTCGGTGTAGGCGGTGGTTTTTTGATCGTGCCCGCGCTGATGATCGTCACCGAAATGGGTATCCATCGCGCGGTAGCGACCTCCCTGGCGGTAATTACGCTCATCGGCGTGTCCGGCCTGGTGTCGAGCGTTCTTGCCGGCCGCGAGATCGACTGGTCGCTGACTGGGCTGTTCGTGATCGGCGGCGTGCTCGGCATGGCGGGCGGGCGAGTGCTGGCGCGTCATCTCGCCGGCACAACGCTGCAGCTGATCCTTGCGCTGGCCATGGTGGCCGTTGCAGTGGGCATGCTGGTGCAGAATCTGCTGGCGGCGTGAGCGAGGCCAAAAAAAACCCCGTATCGCGCGTTGCGATACGGGGTGGGCGCTTGGTGGAGACGGCGGGAATCGAACCCGCGTCCGCCGATTCTCGACCCTCGGGTCTACATGCTTATTTCGTCTTTGATTGTCGGCGCGAGGTTACCCGACGAAAAGGGAAAACCTGCGCGTATCTTCGTTTGCTCTTAACGGATCAGCCCGAAGCGGGGCTTAGCCGCGAGTCTGTGAGAGTCGACGCCCGTGACCGGAAGCACAGACACTTGACCGGGCGGACGCTAGCGGGTTTTAGGCCGCCAGTGCGTAGTTGTCGTCGTTCGCAACTAGCTTAGGGTGCAAATTGATTAACGAGGTTGATTTGCGACCTCGGCATGCACCTCGGGTTTTGACATCGGCGTCGAAGCCATGTCGTCCCCGAAAACACGTTTGGATTGTAACAGCAAAACGACCTGTGGGCGCAGCTCGCGAATTCAAGCGTATGCGCGGGCAATGAATGATCGGCCCGGGTTTCTTGGCCCTCAGTTGCGCAGGATCTGGGCCTTGCGGCGGTTCCAGTCGTGCTCCTTCTTGCTCTGGCGCTTGTCGAACTTGGCCTTGCCCTTGGCCAGCGCAATCTCGAGCTTGGCCTTGCCGCGCTTCCAGTACATGGCCAGCGGCACGACGGTGTAGCCCTTCTGTTCGGTGGCGCCGATGAGGGTGGCCAGTTCCCGGTCGTGCAGGAGCAGCTTGCGCGTACGGGTCGAGTCGACGACGACATGCGTGGACGCAGACTCGAGCGGCTGGATGTGGCTGCCCAGCAGAAATGCCTCGCCGTCCTTGATCAGAACATAGGCTTCCGTGATGCGGCCCTTGCCGGCGCGCAGCGCCTTGACCTCCCAGCCTTCGAGCACGAGCCCGGCCTCGAGACGCTCCTCGAGGAAGTAGTCGTGCCGCGCGCGTTTGTTCAGCGCGATGGTCGAACTGGGTTGTTTGCTGTTTTTTTGCTTAGCCATGGGCTTAGTATAGCGGCCCGGAGCAAGCAAATGACCGGGGGCAATTTGCAGGCTAGACATTCAGCGCGCGCCGTACGGGACGGCGCGGCGGCAAGAGGTTCGCGGGTGCGTAACCGGCCGAAAGGCAGAACACCGAATTCAGCGGCGTGCGACGCCGCGTGGCACCTTCGTGGCAGCGCGCGCCGCTGATGGTTGCCTACGCACAGCGCCCGGAGTGGTCGTCCTCGCCGCGTTTCGTGATCGCGATGATCGCCGCGGTGGTGAGCCTGAGCAATCTCTGGCGACTGCCGTATCTCTTGTCGGAGTACGGCTCGGGGGCGTTTCTGCTGGTTTATGTGGCCGCGCTGCTGAGCATGGGGCTGCCGCTGTTGTCGGGGCAGCTTCTCATGGCGCGCGGTACGCGAATGGACGTGCCCGGGGTCATCGCTTCATGGACGCGCAACGCGCCGCATTCGCGCGTGTGGATATGGAGCGGTTATCTCGCCGTATTCGGCGCGGCGCTACTGCTGGCGGCCTATAGCGTGGTGGCGTGCTGGAGCCTGGCCTACAGCCTGCGCGGCGTGACCGACATGCTCGACGGCAGTTCCGTGCAGGCGGCCAGCGCGCAATTCGTGGCGTTTGCCCGTGATTCCGAACGCGGCTTCGGCTGGCTATTGCTGTTCTTCTGTCTGATTACCGCGACCGCGGCACGCGGATTGCGGCGGGGCGTCGAGCCGGTGATGCGCACGCTAGCATTCTGCATGCTCATGGCGCTGACGGCGCTGATGGTCTCGGCACTGCTCGATGCGCGCGCGGGCGCGGCGTTCCGCGAAGTGTTTGCGCTCGATTTCGCGGCCCTGAGCTGGCGCGGTGTTTTCGAAGCGCTCTATCAGGCGTTCTTCACGCTCAGCCTCGGGTCCGGGGTGGTGGTCGCTTTTGGCAGCTACCTGCCCGCCCAGGCGCCGGTGGTGCGGTTGTCGCTGATCGTTCTGGTGATCGACCTGCTGGTCTCGCTGGCCTGCGCTTTCATGCTCAGCGTGTTCGTGGGCGGCAGCGGCGCTTCGCTGGATGTCGGCGTGCAGAGTCTGTTCGAGGCGCTGCCGGTCGCTTTCGAAAACAGCTGGCAGGCGCCGATCATGTTCGTGCTCATCGCGCTGGTGAGCCTGTCGACGGCCATCGGGCTTTTCGAGCCGGTGGTACAGCTCGTACAGCAGCGCAGCGGCTACAGTCGACTGCGTTCGACGCTGTATGCCGGTGTCGGGCTCGCGCTGCTGGGGCTGGTGGCATTGCTGTCGTTCGGCATTCTGCACCGGCTCACTGTGCTCGGCTACAACCTGTTCGGCTGGCTGATGCTGGCGACCGCGCAGTTGATAGGCCCCTTGACCGGCCTGCTGCTGTGCGTGCTGATGGGGCGCGTGCTCGCACGCAAGCGTCTGGTCAACGCATGGCAGCATTCGGGCGAATACGGGCGTGCCACCGGCTTTGCGATCTGGCACGCGCTGCTGCGCTATCCCACGCGTATCGTGCTGCTGCTGGTGCTCGCCTACGCGATGGGCGGGCTGCGTCTTATCGAAATGGTCTGGCAACCCGGATGAGCGATCTGGAAATCGAAGTGGTGTTCGCCTTGCCCCAGCGCTGCTGGCGGCGCCGGGTCACGCTGGCAGAAGGGGCGACGGCTGCACAGGCACTGGCGGCGTCCGGTCTGGAGACGGTCTACAGGGAACACGCGGGCGAGGGCATGCCCCCGCTGGGCTTGTACGGGCGCAAGGTACGCCCGGCGCAGGTACTCAAGTCCGGCGACCGGCTCGAGATCTATCGACCGCTGACCGCCGATCCGCGTCAGCGTCGACGCGCGCGGGTGGATGCGCGCCGTAGGCGCGACCGTTCAGGTGCCGGGTAGCGGGGCTCCCAGGGGCTGATCCTCGGCGCCACGGCGATTGTCCTGATCGATTTCGGGCTCGTCGTTGTTCGGGCCCGGCGTCACGCTCGAAGGCAGCGGCTGCTCCTCGTCCATGCCGGGCTCGCCGTCCATGATCTGGGCCGTGTATTCGTCGTCGCCGTCGATCTCGGCAAGCGCGTCGTTGACGAAGTAGAGATTGAGCTCGCTCTTGCGCACGTGGGCGCGCGGGTCGCGGTAGTAGAACACGTAGTCCCAGCGATCGTTCTCGAAGCTGCTGTCGATCAGCGACGTGCCCATCACGTATTCGACCTGGCGCTTGGTCATGCCCAGTTCGAGCTGGCGCACGTTCTTGGCCGTGACGACGTTGCCCTGTACCACCGGCACACGGAAGAAGACCGGCAGGCTGCATGCCGTAAGCATGAGCAGCGAGGCGAGCACGGCGACTGTTCTCATAGACTTCTAATCCCTGTTGGCGAACCGCATCATACGGCAGCGGTTTTTGCCTGCCAAACCACGTTGCGGCGCAGGCGCATGGCGATCGAAACGGCGTGCGTGCGGCGCGCGCCGCTCATCCGTGAGCGCGGGCGATCATGTCGGCTGCATGGGCGCGCGTCTGGGCCGTGAGCTCCACGCCGCCGAGCATGCGGGCGAGTTCCTCCACCCGCGCCTTGTCGTCGAGGCGCGAGATGCGTGTCGACGTCTGGCCGTCGGCGACCTGTTTCGCCACATGCAGATGATGCGCGGCCTGTGCGGCCACCTGGGGCAGATGAGTCACGCATAGCGACTGGCCGGTTGCCCCCAGTTCGCGCAGCTGGCGGCCCACGATTTCGGCTACGCCGCCGCCGATGCCGGTGTCTACCTCATCGAACACGAGCGTGGGCACGCGCGTGCGCGTGGCAGCGACGACTTCGACGGCGAGGCTGATCCGCGAGAGTTCGCCGCCGGAGGCGACGCGCTCCAGCGGCCGTGCACTCTGGCCGGGATTGGCCGCGATGAGAAACTCGATCTCGTCGGTGCCGGCGGCACTGACCCGCGCATGGGCGTCGCGCGTCACGCGCACGCTGAATACGCCCTCGGGCATGCCCAGCGACTGGATAATGCGGGTGATCGCCTCGCCCAGATGATCGGCCGCGATGCGGCGCTTGTCGCTGAGCGCCGCCGCCGCTTTCTTGTAGTCTTCGGCCTGGCGTTCGGCGTCGGCCCGCAGCGATGCTAACCGCGCGCCGGCGCCTTCCAGCGATTCGAGCTCGGCGGCCAGGCGCTGTGCCAGCTCCGGCAGGTCGGCCGGCGCGCAGTGGTGCTTGCGCGCCAGATCCTGAATGCTGCTCAGGCGTTGTTCGACCTCGTGGAAACGCTGCGGATCGATATCGAGCGTATCCACGTGGTGGCGCAGCGCGTCGACCGCCTCCTGGGCCTGGATACGCGCACCGGCGATCAGCTCCAGCACCGGCGTGAAGCCGTCGTCGATCTCGGCGAGGTCGCCCACCAGGCGCTCTGCGCTGCCGAGCTGATCCATGGCCGCGCCTTCCTCGGCCTCGTAGAGCGCGGCGAGCGCGCGCTGACCGTCGCCGATCAGGCGTTCGGCGCTGGCCAGGCGGCGATGCTCGGCCTCGAGGGCCTCGAGTTCGTCCGCGCCGAGATCGAGAGCGTCGAGTTCGTTCACCTGATAACGCAGCAGGTCGACGCGCATGTCGCCCGCGTCGTCGACCTGCTCAATGCGCGCGATTTCTTCACGCGTTGCCCGCAGGGCGTCGGCGGCCTCGGCGACCGCCGCGAGCGTGTCGGCGTGTTCGCCGTACTCGTCGAGCAGGGCGCGCTGGGCGCTGCGACGCAACAGCGACTGGTGGGCATGCTGGCCGTGGATGTCGACAAGCTTCTCGCCGAGCTCGCGCAGCTCGCGGGCCGGCATCGGCGCGCCGTTGATCCAGCAGCGGCTGCGACCCTCGCTGGCGACCACACGGCGAATCACGCATTCGTTGTCGTCGTCGAGCTCATGCTCGGCCAGCCATGCACGCGCGGCCGGGGCGTCGTCGAGGATGAAACGCGCTGAGATGTCGGCCCGCTCGGCGCCCTCGCGCACGGCGGCGGCGTCGGCCCGGTCGCCGAGGATCAGGTTGAGCGCATCGACCAGGATCGACTTGCCGGCACCGGTTTCGCCGGACAACACGGTCATGCCGGCGTCGAATTCGACGTCGAGGGTATCGATGATCGCGAAGTTTCGAATCGTGATCTCAGCGAGCATGGGCGCGTGGTCGTTCCTTGTTTTAAGGCGCGTTCAGGACGGCGGCATCTTCTGGCCGCGCCCCCATTGCAGCTTGTTGCGCAGAATATTGAAGTAGTCGTAGCCCGGCGGGTGGATCAGATGCAGGTCGTGCGGGCCGCGCTGAATGCGTACGCGATCGCCCGCGCCGAGCGGCTGGCTGACCTGGCCGTCGCTGGTGAACAGTGCGGCCCCGTCGAGGGTGTCCGCCACCCGGATTTCGATCTCGTGGTTGGCATCCACGATCAGCGGCCGGTCCGAAAGTGTATGCGGGCAGATGGGCACGAGCGCGAGCGCGTTCAGGCCCGGGTGCAGCACCGGCCCGCCGCCGGACAGGGCGTAGGCCGTGGAGCCGGTCGGCGTGGCCACGACCATGCCGTCGGCGCGGTGGTGGCTGATGAAGTCGCCGTTCATGTAGGTGTCGAAATCCAGCACGCGGGCGAACGCCTGATTGCGGATCACGCATTCGTTGATTGCCTGGAAGGTCTCGCTCTGCGGCGTGCCGTCGGCCTTGACGATGCGCGCTGCCAGCATCAGCCGTGATTCGGCGATGAACCGGCCGGCGAAGATGTCGTCGAGCGTGGCGATCATCTCCGCCGGGAGCACGTCGACCATGAAACCGAGGCGGCCGAGATTGACGCCAAGCAGTGGCGTCTCGGCCGCGGCAACCGCGCGCCCGGCATCGAGCAGGGTGCCGTCGCCGCCCACCACGACCACCAGGTCGCAGCGCGCGCCCAGCGCCTCGCGCGGGCAGGTCTCGACATCGTCGCCAGCGGTCGTGGCATGGCCTTCATCGAGCAGGACACGCTTGTCGCGGCGCTTCAGGTCGGCGATGAGATTGTTCAGCGTCTGGCGCACGCCGTCGTCGTGCTTCTTGGCCAGAATGCCGATGGTTGCGAACTCTTGCGCCATGCGCGGGGAATGGTTCCAAGGAAGTCGATGCGTAAGCATTCACGCCTTGCCGGACAATTTCAACGAAAACCGGCGCATCCATGCGCTTGAAATGCTCCGAGCCAGCCCAATTGTGGAGGCAGTCACGCCGACGCAGGGCAATCAACTGGTCGGCATCGTCATACAAGCGGGGATCTTGAGCACATGAGTCAGCAGGACAAATCGAACACGCCGCACGACGAACAGGATTCGGCCGCCGAAAACACGGCCCAGCCGGACGTCGAGGGCGTGCAGACCGGCAGCGAGGATTTCGTCGACGCGGGCGAGAGCACGGCCGACAGCGTGTCCGAAACGGACGAGCTTCAGGCGGCACTCGACCAGGCGCAGGCGGAAGCCGAGCAGTATCGCGACCAGGCGGTGCGTGCACATGCCGAAATGGAAAATGTCCGCAAGCGCGCGCAGCGTGACGTCGAATCGGCGCGCAAGTTCGCGATCGAGAAGTTCGCCTCCGAGCTTCTGGGCGTGCGCGACAGCCTCGAGCTGGGTCTGAAGGCCGCCGAAGAGCAGAGCGGCGACTACGACAAGCTCAAGGAAGGCATGGACATGACGGTTCGCATGCTCGTGTCCAGCATGGAAAAGGTGGGCATCGAAGCGATCGACCCGAAGGGCGAGACCTTCAACCCGGAATTCCACGAAGCCGTGTCGACCCAGCCCAGCGACGAGCTCGAGCCGAACACGGTCGCCGACGTCATGCAGAAGGGCTACACGCTCAACGGGCGCGTTCTGCGCGCTGCGATGGTGGTCGTGGCCAAGCCGGCCGGCGAAGGGTAGCTCGCAGCCGGCTCCAAGGGGGGGGTGAGCGCTTGAAAAACATCGCGTCGCGCCCCAAATCGTTCGTCAAGTCACAGTTTTTGTAGTTGTTGAATGGCGCTGCTGATGCGGCGCGAATCAGAGGGAAATGAACATGGGTAAGATTATCGGTATCGACCTCGGCACGACGAACTCGTGTGTGGCCGTGCTCGAAGGTGATCAGCCGAAGGTGATCGAGAACGCCGAGGGCGAGCGCACGACGCCGAGTGTTGTCGCCTTCACGGACGACGACCAGACGCTGGTCGGTCGCCCGGCCAAGCGCCAGGCGGTCACCAATCCGAACGACACGCTGTACGCGATCAAGCGCCTGATTGGCCGCACCTTCGACGACAAGACCACGCAGCGCGACATCGAGACGGTGCCCTACAAGATCGTCAAGGCCGACAACGGCGACGCATGGGTCGAAGCCGGTGGCAAGAAAATGGCGCCGCCGGAGATTTCCGCCAAGGTTCTTCAGAAGATGAAGGCGACTGCGGAAGACTATCTCGGCGAAAAGGTCACGGAAGCCGTGATCACGGTGCCGGCCTATTTCAACGACGCGCAGCGCCAGGCGACCAAGGACGCCGGCCGCATCGCGGGCCTCGAGGTCAAGCGCATCATCAACGAGCCGACCGCGGCCGCGCTGGCCTATGGCATGGACAAGAAGGGCGACAAGAAGATCGCCGTCTATGACCTGGGCGGTGGCACCTTCGACATCTCCATCATCGAAGTCGCGGAAGTCGACGGCGAACACCAGTTCGAAGTGCACGCCACCAACGGCGATACCTTCCTCGGCGGCGAGGACTTCGACAACGCGATCATCGAGCATATTGCGGCCGAGTTCGAAAAAGAGCAGGGCGTGAATCTGCGCAAGGACAAGCTCGCCTTGCAGCGGCTCAAGGAAGCTGCCGAGAAAGCCAAGATCGAGCTGTCCTCCACGCAGCAGACCGAAATCAATCTGCCCTACGTCACGGCCGACCAGTCGGGTCCGAAGCATCTCAACATGAAGATGACCCGTGCCAAGCTGGAAAGCCTGGTCGAGGATCTGGTCGCCCGCACGATCGACCCGTGCCGGACCGCGCTCAAGGATGCCGGCCTGAAGGCCTCGGACATCGACGACGTGATCCTGGTCGGTGGTCAGACACGCATGCCGGCCGTGCAGGAAGCGGTGAAGAGCTTCTTCGGCAAGGACGCCCGCAAGGACGTCAACCCCGACGAGGCCGTGGCCGTGGGCGCCGCGATCCAGGGTTCGGTGCTGTCGGGCGACACCACCGACGTGCTGCTGCTGGACGTCACCCCGCTGTCGCTGGGTATCGAGACCCTGGGCGGCAAGATGACCAAGCTGATCGAGAAGAACACCACCATTCCGACCCGCAAGTCGGAGGTGTTCTCCACGGCCGAGGACAACCAGCCGGCGGTGACGGTGCACGTGCTCCAGGGTGAGCGCGAACAGTCGAGCGCCAACAAGTCGCTGGGCCGTTTCGACCTGTCCGACATCCCGCCGGCGCCGCGCGGCACGCCGCAGATCGAGGTCACCTTCGACATCGACGCGAACGGCATCCTCAACGTGTCGGCCAAGGACAAGGCCACCGGCAAGGAACAGTCGATCGTGATCAAGGCGTCCTCCGGTCTGTCGGACGAAGAGATCGACAAGATGGTCAAGGACGCCGAGGCGCACGCCGAGGAAGACGCCAAGTTCAACGAGCTGATCACGGCGCGTAACCAGGCAGACGGCCTGATCCACGGCATCGAGAAGGCCATGCGCGATCTCGGCGACAAGGTCACCGACGAAGAGAAGCAGCCGATCGACGAGGCCATCAAGGAGCTGCGCGAAGCACTCGAAGGCGACGACAAGGCCGCTATCGAAGAGAAGACGCAGAAGCTTTCCGAAGCCTCGACGCCGGTCATGGAGAAGGCCTACAGCGACGGCCAGGGCGAGCAGCCCGAGGGCGGCGCCGAAGGCCAGGCACAGGGTCAGGACGGCTCCAACGACGACGTCGTCGACGCGGACTTCGAGGAAGTCAACGAAGACGACAAGAAGTCCGGCACCAACTCCTGATCCCCTGATCGGGTAGTCCTTCAGCCGGGGCAGCGCCAGCCGTTGTCCCGGCTTTTCTGGTTTTGAGAGTTTCGATCCATGGCGAACCGTGATTACTACGAAGTCCTCGGCGTATCGAAAGGTGCGTCGAAGGACGAGATCAAGAAAGCCTATCGCCGCCTGGCGATGAAGAATCATCCGGACCGCAATCCGGATGACGAGGCAGCCGAGGCGCGCTTCAAGGAGGCCTCCGAGGCCTATGAAGTGCTCTCCGACGATCGCAAGCGCCAGGCCTATGACCAGTTCGGCCACGCGGGGCTCGGCGGTGCCGCGGGCGGTGGTGCCGGCGCGGGCGCCGGCGGATTCGGCGACATCTTCGGCGATATCTTCTCCGACATTTTCGGCGGCGGCATGGGCGGCGGCCGTTCTCGGGCATCGCGTGGCGCGGACCTGCGCTACGACCTCGACCTGGATCTCGAGACCGCGATCGACGGCGATACCGTCGAAATCCGGATCCCGACGCTCGAGGAATGCGGCAGCTGTGATGGCAGCGGCGCCGAGGCCGACTCGCCGGTCGATACCTGTGGCACTTGCCAGGGTGTCGGCCAGGTCCGTATCCAGCAGGGGTTCCTGTCGATCCAGCAGACCTGCCCGGATTGCCACGGCTCCGGCAAGAAGGTCCGTAACCCCTGCAAGAAATGCGGTGGCGAAGGCCGCGTGCAGTCGTCCAAGACCCTGTCGGTTAAAGTGCCGCCGGGCGTCGACAACGGCGATCGCATTCGTCTTGGCGGTGAAGGCGAGGCCGGTGAAATGGGCGGCCCCGCCGGCGACCTCTACGTACAGATCAACGTGCGTCCGCACGAGTTCTTCGTGCGCGACGGCAACAACCTGCGGGCCAATGTGCCGGTGGACATGATCACCGCCGCGCTCGGCGGCGAGATCGACGTGCCCACGCTCAAGGGCAAGGTCAGCCTGCGCATTCCGCCCGAAACCCAGTCCGGCAAGACGTTCCGCCTGCGCGGTAAGGGCGTGCAGTCGGTGCGTACGTCCTCGCCGGGCGATCTGCTTTGCAAGGTGTCGGTGGAAACGCCGGTCAACCTCAACGCCAAGCAGAAGAGCCTGCTCGAGGAGCTGCGCGAAAGCCTCGACAGCAGCGGCCGCAGCCACAGCCCGGCGACAACCTCCTGGCTGGACAAGGCCAAGCGGTTCTTCAACGAGCATCTGGGTTAAGACTGAGGGCGAGTACGCCATGACACGAGTCGCGATCAACGGCGCTGCCGGGCGCATGGGCCGGGAACTGGTCATCGCATGCCAGCGCAGCGAAGCGCTTACGCTGGCCGCGGCCTTCGAAGCGCCCGGTAGCGAAGCGATCGGCCAGGACGCCGGGCGTCTGGCGACCGGCGAAGATGCAAACGTGGCGATTGCATCGGCCGAGAATCGCGACGCGTGGCAGTTCGACGTGTTGGTCGACTTCACCCGGCCCGAGCCCTGTCTGGCCGCACTCGACGATTGCGTTGCCGGCGGGGCGGCCATGGTGATCGGTACAACCGGTTTCGATGCGGACCAGCTGGCGCGTATCGAAGACGCGGCGACCACGATCGCCGTGGTCATGGCGCCAAACTTCAGCGCCGGCGTTAACTTGACGCTCAAACTCCTTGAAACCGCGGCAAAAGCGCTGGGCGACAGCGTAGATATCGAAGTCGTCGAAGCGCATCATCGCCACAAGGTCGATGCCCCGTCGGGCACCGCCCTGCGAATCGGCGAGGTGCTGGCCGACGCCACCGGCCGCAATCTGGACGACTGCGCGGTCTATGCACGCCAGGGCCACACTGGCGAGCGCGCGCGCGAAACCATCGGGTTTCAGACCATTCGTGGCGGCGACATCGTCGGCGAACACACCGTGCTCTTCGCGGGCGACGGCGAGCGTCTCGAGATTTCCCACAAGGCGTCATCGCGCCAGACCTTCGCGGGCGGCGCCATGCGCGCGGCCGGCTGGGCCGCCGAAAAGGCGCCGGGGCGTTACGACATGAACGACGTTCTCGGGCTCCAGGACGACTGAAGCTGGCCGCGGCCGATCGAAGCGGCTATAATCCGGCGCCGCCTGCGGCCGAATTCGCTCATCGGATGACGGCCCGCCCCGACCAACGTATTCCGGAGTCATTGTTGCGCCCGAAAGCCCTGCTTGCGCTCGAAGACGGTAGCCTGTTTCAAGGTCGTGCGATCGGTGCCGTCGGCACGACGGTGGGAGAGGTCGTTTTCAATACGGCCATGACCGGTTATCAGGAAATCCTGACAGATCCCTCGTATCGCCAGCAGATGGTCACGCTGACCTATCCGCATATCGGCAATACCGGCGCCAATCCCGAGGATATCGAGTCCGATCGTGTTCAGGCTGCCGGTCTGATCATCCGCGAGATTCCGCGCGCCCAGAGCAACTGGCGCGCCAGCGGTAGTCTGATCGAGTATCTCGAAGACAACGGAATCGTCGGTATCGGCGATATCGACACGCGGCGGCTCACGCGCCTGCTGCGTGAGAAGGGCGCCCAGAACGGCTGCATCGTTGTCGGCGACGATATCGACGCCGACGCCGCGATCGAACAGGCGCGCGCCTTTCCCGGCCTCAAGGGCGCCGATCTCGCCGCCGACGCCGGCACCACCGAAATCTATACCTGGGACGAGCCCAGCTGGGTTGGCCCGAACGACAGCCATGCGCCGGCGCCCGCGCAGTATCACGTCGCGGTCTACGATTACGGGGTGAAGTACAACATCCTGCGGCGTCTGGTGGACTGTGGCGCCAAGGTCACGGTAGTGCCGCCGCGAACGCCGCTCGACGAGGTGCTCGCGCTGGGCGTGGACGGCGTTCTGCTGGCCAACGGGCCCGGCGATCCCGAACCCTGCGACTACGCGATCGCGACCTGTCGTGAACTCATCGAGCGCGCGTTCCCGACGCTCGGCATCTGCCTCGGCCACCAAATCCTCGGGCTCGCGGCCGGCGGCAAGAGCCTGAAGATGAAGTTCGGCCACCACGGCGCGAACCACCCCGTGCAGGACGTGGACAGCGGCGAGGTGCAAATCACCAGCCAGAACCACGGCTTCGCGATCGACGAGGCGAGCCTGCCGGAAACCGCGCGGGTGACGCATCGTTCGCTGTTCGACGGCTCGCTGCAGGGTATCGAGATCGTCGGCAAGCCGGTGTTCTCGTTCCAGGGGCATCCGGAAGCCAGCCCCGGCCCGCACGACGTCGCGCCGCTGTTCGACCGTTTCGTACGCGCCATGGCGTCCCGCCGCGCCGGATAGATAACGCGCGGCTGCTGTGATGCAGCCGTCGAATGTGACTTAAGACGATGCGCTGCCGGCGTTGAAGCAAGGTGCCGGCACGAGCGCGCCAGATAACCGAGCACGCACGCTATGCCCAAACGCCAAGACCTTCAGTCCATCCTCGTCATCGGCGCCGGCCCGATCGTGATCGGTCAGGCCTGCGAGTTCGACTACTCGGGCATGCAGGCCTGCAAGGCCCTCAAGGACGAGGGTTTCCGGGTGATCCTGGTCAATTCGAATCCGGCCACGATCATGACCGATCCGGAGACGGCGGACGCGGTCTATATCGAGCCGATCACCTGGCAGACGGTCGAGCGCATCATCGAGGCCGAAAAGCCGGACGCGCTGCTGCCCACCATGGGCGGTCAGACCGCGCTCAACTGCGCGCTCGATCTCTACAACAAGGGCGTGCTGGAAAAGCACGGCATCGAGATGATCGGCGCGACGCAGGAGGCCATCGACATGGCCGAGGATCGCAGCGCCTTTCGTGTGGCGATGACCGAGATCGGCCTGGCCACGCCCGAATCCGCGGTCGTGCACTCGATGGAAGAAGGCATCGAAGTGCAGGCGCGGATCGGCTTTCCGATCATCATGCGGCCGTCGTTCACGCTGGGTGGCACGGGCGGTGGCATCGCCTACAACCGCGAGGAATTCGAGGACCTGCTTTCGCGTGGTCTGGAGCTTTCGCCGACCAACGAGGTGCTGATCGAGCAGAGCGTGCTCGGCTGGAAGGAATACGAGATGGAGGTCGTGCGTGACCACGCCGACAACTGCATCATCATCTGCGCTATCGAGAACGTCGACGCCATGGGCGTGCACACCGGCGATTCGATCACCGTGGCGCCGGCACAGACGCTGACCGACCGCGAGTATCAGGTCATGCGCGACGCCTCGCTGGCCTGCCTGCGCAAGATCGGCGTGGACACCGGCGGCTCGAACGTGCAGTTCGCCATCAATCCCGCCGACGGCAAGATGATCATCATCGAGATGAATCCGCGCGTGTCGCGCTCCTCGGCGCTGGCATCGAAAGCGACCGGCTTTCCCATCGCCAAGGTCGCGGCCAAGCTCGCGGTGGGCTATACGCTCGACGAACTCAACAACGAGATCACCGGCGGCGCGACCCCGGCCTCCTTCGAGCCGTCGATCGACTATGTCGTCACCAAGATGCCGCGCTTCACCTTCGAGAAGTTTCCGACCGCGGACAATCGCCTGACCACGCAGATGAAATCGGTCGGCGAGGCGATGGCGATCGGGCGCAGCTTCCAGGAGTCGCTGCAGAAGGCGATGCGCAGTCTCGAGATCGGCTCCGACGGCTTCGAGCCCAAGCTGACCGACCTGACCAGCGACGCGGCGAAAGACACGCTGCGCAGCGAACTTTCGACGCCGCGCGCCGAGCGGCTGTGGTATGTCGCCGATGCCTTCCGTGCCGGCTTCACGCTCGAGGAAGTGCACCAGCTCTGTCATATTGATCCATGGTTCCTCGACCAGATCGAGGAACTCATCGCCATGGAGGCTGCGCTTACGCAGTCGACCCTCGGCGATATCGATGCCGACACCCTGCGTGCCTACAAGCGCAAGGGCTTTTCCGATCTGCGCCTGGCCGATCTGCTGGGCTGCGACGAATTCGCCGTGCGCCGTGCGCGTCTGAAGCACGACATCGTGCCGGTCTATAAGCGCGTGGACTCCTGCGCAGCCGAATTCCCGACCGCCACGGCCTATCAGTATTCGTCCTACGACGAGGAATGCGAGGCCGCGCCGAGCGACCGCGACAAGATCATGGTGCTTGGCGGCGGGCCCAACCGCATCGGCCAAGGCATCGAGTTCGACTACTGCTGTGTCCATGCCGCGCTCGCCATGCGCGAGGACGGCTACGAGACCATCATGGTCAACTGCAACCCGGAAACGGTGTCGACCGACTACGACACCTCGGACCGGTTGTACTTCGAGCCGCTGACGTTCGAAGACGTGATGTCGATCATCGATGTCGAGAAGCCCAAGGGCGTGATCGTGCAGTACGGCGGCCAGACGCCGCTCAAACTGGCGCGGCGCCTGGAGGCGGCCGGCGCGCCGATCATCGGCACCGCGCCGGATTCGATCGATCTGGCCGAAGACCGCGACCGGTTCCTCAATCTGGTCAACAAGCTGGGCCTCAAGCAGCCGGCCAACCGCAGCGCGCGCTCCGAAGCCGAGGCCATGCGCCTGGCCGAGGAGGTCGGCTTTCCGATGGTCGTGCGTCCGTCCTACGTGCTCGGCGGTCGCGCCATGGAAATCGTCTACGAGCCGGAGGATCTGCAGCAGTACATGGCCGCGGCCGTGAAGGTCTCCGAAGATTCACCCGTGCTGCTCGACCGTTTTCTCGAAGATGCCATCGAACTGGATGTGGACGCGGTCTGCGACGGCAGCGAAGTGTTCATCGGCGGCATCATGGAACATATCGAGCAGGCCGGGGTGCACTCGGGTGATTCGGCCTGCTCGCTGCCTCCCTACAGTCTGGGTAACGAGGTGCTCGACGAGGTACGCCGCCAGACCGCCGCGCTCGCGCGCGGGTTGTCCGTGGTGGGGCTGATGAACGTGCAGTTCGCGATCCGCGGCAGCGACGTCTATCTGCTCGAGGTCAATCCGCGGGCCTCGCGCACGGTGCCGTTCGTATCCAAGGCCACCGGCGTGCCGCTGGCCAAGATCGCGGCGCGTTGCATGGTGGGCCAGCTGCTGGCCGGCCAGAACGTGGGTGCTGAGCGGCGCATCGATCATTTCGCGGTCAAGGAAGCGGTGTTTCCGTTCAGCAAGTTCCCGACCGTCGACCCGCTGCTTGGTCCGGAAATGAAATCCACCGGTGAAGTCATGGGCGTGGGCCGCACCTTCGGCGAGGCGTTCGCCAAGTCGCAGCTGGCCAGCGGCGTTGGGCTGCCGGAAGGCGGCACGGCCCTGATCACCGTTCGCGACGCCGACAAGCCGCACGCCGTGAAGCTCGCCGGCGAACTCGTCAACGCCGGTTTCCGAATCGTGGCGACGCACGGGACCGCGGCGGCAATCGCCGAGGCCGGTATCGACTGTGCGGTGGTCAACAAGGTCAAGGAAGGCCGCCCGCATATCGTCGACATGATCAAGAACGGCGAGATCCAGCTGGTGGTCAACACCACCGAAGGCAAGCGGGCGATCGAGGAATCGCGTTCGATCCGTATCACCGCGCTGCGCTACAAGGTGGCCTATTTCACGACCATCGCCGGCGGTCAGGCCAGCTGCACGGCGCTGACCGACGATCGCGCGTCGCAGGTGTACTCGTTGCAGGCGCTGCAGGCGGATATCGCCGCGGCCTGAGGCTGAAAAAGGCGTGGCGCGGGTGTCGAACCCGCCACGCTGTGGCAGGCCCGCGATAAGAAAAAGTTCTCGCGAGCCGTTATAATGCCGTCAAACCAAAACCGACGTTAATGCTATTTCCGAAATAGATAGGGCCTCGCAAGAGGTCAAATTCCGCTCGCCCCTGAAGGAAGATGGGGCCGACATCGTTCGCCTGGTACGCGATACCGGCGTGCTCGATGTCAACTCCGTTTATGCCTATCTGCTGGTTGGCGAACACTATTCGCAGACCAGCGTGATCGCCGAAGTCGGCGACCAGCTGGCCGGTTTCATATCGGCCTACTGCCCGCCCGAAAAGCCGGACACGGTATTCGTCTGGCAGGTCGGCGTCGCCGAGGCCGGCCGCGGCAAGGGCCTGGCCACGCGCATGCTCTACGAGATCCTGCGTCGCCCGGCCTGCAGCCATGTGCGCTATCTCGATACCACCGTAGGCCCGAGCAACGACGCCTCCATGGCGCTGTTTCGCGGTCTCGCCAAGAAACTCGGCACGCAGTGCGAGGAAGACGAACTGTTTGGCAGCGAACTCTTCGGCGACGATGACGGTGAACCCCACGAGCCGGAGATCCTGTTTCGTATCGGGCCGATCGATCCGGCAGCCGTGCCGTCCCGGGACTGATTCGCGCGCCCGACACCCTATTCATTACGCGTTATAAACACCCGAGCAACGAGCTCAGGAGAAGTTATGGAAACCATCAATCGTCTTGAATCCGAAGTGCGCGGTTATGTGCGCGGTTTTCCCACGGTCTTCACGACCGCCAAGGGCAACCGCATGACCGACGACAAGGGCGACGTCTATCTCGATTTCTTCGGCGGCGCCGGCGCACTCAACTACGGTCATAACGACGAGGTGATGAAGGCCGCGCTGCTGGACTATATCCAGGGCGACAACATCTGCCATGGCCTCGATATGGCGACCGCGGAGAAGGTCAGATTCCTCGAAACCTTCGAGGAAGTGATCATGAAACCGCGCGGCATGGACTACAAGATCCAATTCCCCGGACCGACCGGCACCAACGCCGTGGAAGCCGCGCTCAAGATCGCGCGCAAGGTCAAGGGCCGCAGCGGTGTGCTGTGCTTCACCGACGGCTACCACGGCATGACGCTGGGTGCGCTCGCCGTGACCGGTAACTCCTCCAAGCGGGGTGGCGCCGGGGTCAACCTGCAGGACACCCGCTCGCTGCCGTTCTGCGATTACTTCCGCGACGGGCGCGATACCGCGGCCGATCTCGAGTACATGCTCAAGGATGGCTCCAGCGGGCTTGAAAAGCCGGCTGCGGTGATCCTGGAAACCGTGCAGGGCGAGGGTGGCATCAATGTCGCCAGCGACGAGTGGCTGCGCGAGATCGAGCGCATCTGTCGCGAGAACGACATGCTGCTCATCGTCGACGACATTCAGGCGGGTGTCGGCCGTACCGGCCCGTTCTTCTCGTTCGAGCCGTCGGGCATCAAGCCGGACATCATCACCGTGTCGAAGTCGCTGTCGGGCTTCGGTCTGCCGCTGGCGATCACCATGATCCGTCCGGATCTCGATATCTGGGAGCCGGGCGAGCACAACGGCACGTTCCGTGGCAACAACCACGCCTTCGTGACGGCCGTGGCGGCGATCAATCACTACTGGCGCGACGACGCCTTCGAGAAGGAAATCCTTCGCAAGGGCGAACACATGCGCAAGCGCCTGAACGAGATCGTCGACAGCCACCCCGGCTTCAACGCCGAAGTGCGCGGCCGCGGCATGTTCATCGGCGTGGACTGCGAGATTGCCGAGATCGCCGACGAAGTGGCAGCCGAGTGCTTCAAGCACAAACTGCTGCTGGAAACCGCCGGTCCCCGTGACAGCGTGATCAAGTTCATGCAGGCCGTGAACACCGCCGACGCGGATATCGACGAAGGTCTGGATATCGTGGCGACGGCGCTGCAGGCGGTGCTCGAGAAGCACGGACTGACCCAGGGCGCGGCGTAATCGACCGCAAGCCGTTGTCATATGCATGGCAACGGCGTACAACTCGTCCGACCAACCATTAAGGAGATTGCATGAAAATCGTCCGCACCGAAGACCTGCGTGGTACCGATCGCGAAGTCATCAGCAAGGATGGCTGGACCAGTGTTCGCTGGTTGCTCAAGAGCGACAACATGGGCTTTTCGTTCCACGAGACGACCTTCCCGCCGGGGCTCGAGTTCGACATGTGGTACAAGCACCACCTCGAAGCCGTGTTCTGCTACAAGGGTGAAGGCACGCTCGTGAACCGGGACACCGGTGAAGAGCACAAGATCGAGCCGGGCACCGTGTACGCGCTCGACAACCACGACAAGCACACGCTCAAGGCCAAGACCGAGCTCAAGCTGGTCTGTGCTTTCAACCCGCCGGTCACGGGTCGCGAGACCCACGACGCGGACGGCGCCTATGTGCCGCCGGAAGACTGATCACGCGGCGTGATTCAGCATCGAAAGCCCCGGTCGATGACCGGGGCTTTTTTTGTGAGGTCTCCGGCGAGGAGAACGCGCGGCGTCTAGACGCTCAGACCGCCGAGCAGGGCGCCGACGAGCAGCGGCAGGCTCTGTACCACGATCAGCAGAAACAGGCTCGCGCTCGCGATGATGCCGATCAGCGGTAGACCGGCGAGCGCGGTGCCGGCGCCGATCAGCACGAAGCACAGCACGGCGGCCGGCAACACGGCAGCCAGCAGGCCGCGCGACGCACTGCCGGCGGTACGTCCGCCGACGAAGCCCGCAATCAGCGGGCCGAACAGCGGCAGCCAGAACAGCAGCAGCGAAAGCACCGCCATCCAGATCATTGCCATCACCAGGCTGCCTTGTCGCATATGTCGCATCCTCGAAAGCGCCCCGCGTGGACGAGGCGGGGTCAAAACCGGACAATACGCGCCATTATCGCATCGCAGTACCGCACGGCCATGAACCGCTACAGTCTCGATCAGTACGAACGCCCGGAGCTCGAACCACCGGATTCCGACGCGAAGCTGCTCATGCATTCCTGCTGCGCGCCCTGCGCCGGCGAAGTGCTGGCGGCGGTCAAGGCGTCCGGCATCGACGTGACGGTGTATTTCTACAATCCGAACATCCACCCGGTGCAGGAATACGAGATGCGCAAGGCGGAGGACATCCGCTACTGCGAGCAGCTCGGCATTCCGCATATCGACGGCGACTACGACACCGACAACTGGTTCGACCGTATTCGCGGGCTTGAGAACGAGCCCGAGCGCGGGCGCCGCTGCACCGTATGTTTCGACATGCGCTTCGAGCGGACCGCGCTATATGCAGCCGAGAATGGCTACGGGCTGGTATCGAGCACGCTCGGCATCTCGCGCTGGAAGAACATGGCCCAGATCAACGAGGCCGGCGTGCGCGCAGCCAACCGCTACGACGACGTCACGTACTGGACGTTGAATTGGCGCAAGCAGGGTGGCGCGGCCCGCATGATCGAGATCGCCAAGCGCGAGGCCTTCTACCAGCAGGAATACTGCGGCTGCGTCTACAGCCTGCGCGACACCAATCGTCATCGCACGGCGTCGGGCCGCCCGCGCATCCAGAAGGGCATCAAGTTCTATGGTCGCGAGGCGCTCAAGAGCAATATCCCCGGTCGCGGCGAATACCCCGCGCTCAACGACAGCGAGCGCTAGGCTGACACGCCGGCTCGCCGGGTCGCGCTCACCCTTGCCGCGGCGGCGCGGTCGAACGCCCGACCCGCGCCTGGCGCTCGGCACGCGCTTGTACAATGCCGACGCGCGCGGGCGCTGTGGGCGCGCGCCGCTTATAATTGCTTCATGACCCAACCGCATGTTCATTCCGCCGCGGCCCATCGCCAGAGCAAGGCCGATTTTCGCGCCAAGCAGCGGGCGACCCTGGTCGGGGCGTTCGTCAATCTGCCGTTGGCGCTGGTCAAGATCGTGGTGGGGTTTCTCGGCCATTCGCAGTCGCTGATCGCCGATGGCGTGCATTCCGCGGCCGACTTGCTGAGCGACGCCATTGTGCTCGGCGCGGTGCGCGTGAGCATGCAGAAGGCGGACCGCGAGCATCCCTACGGCCATGCGCGCATGGAGACAGCGGCGACGACCCTGGTGTCGCTGTTCCTGTTGCTGACTGCGGCAGCGCTGGCGTACGACGGGGTGAGTCATCTGGCCGGCGCTGGCGAGATCATGCCGCCGACACGCTGGGCGCTGGCGGTCGCGGTGCTGTCGCTGGTGATCAAGGAAGCACTGTTCTGGTACACGCTGCGCGTCGCGCGTAAATCGAAGTCGAAACTGATCGAGGCCAATGCCTGGCATCATCGCAGCGATGCGTTGTCGTCGGTCGCGGCGCTGGTCGCGATCGGCGGCGCGATGGCGGGCTATCCCGCGCTCGACGCGCTGGGCGCGATTCTCATCGGGCTTATGCTCGCCTTCATCGGCGCGCGTTATGGCTGGCAGAGCTTTCGCGAGCTGGTCGATACCGGACTGAAGGCCGACCGTATCCAGGTCGTGCGCGACCAGATCTCGACCGTGCCGGGTGTACGGCACATGCGGCGCCTGCGTACGCGCACCATGGGCGGCCACGATGCCTTTGCCGATGTGGGGGTGTTCGTGGACCCGTATGTCAGCCTGACCGAAGCGCATCGGATCAGCGAGGCGATCACCGCCCGGCTGGTCCGCCACGTCGACGAGATCGCGGATATCTGCGTGCATATCGAACCCGACGGCCACGCGGATTCGGATGCCGCCCACGCCTTGCCGCTGCGCGAGCAGGTGCTGCCCGAACTCGAGCAGGCATGGGCGCATCTGCCGGCCGCCTCCGATATTCAGCGGGTGACGCTGCACTATGTCGACGACGTGATTGAAGTCGAGATTCACCTGCCGCTGGCACGCGTGGATCGTCACGCACAGGAGCAGGCGGCGTTCACGCGTGTGGCGCGCGATATCGATGCGGTGGCCTGTATTCGCCTGCTGTACGGCGCGAGGCGCGACACGCGCCGCGCCCCGGACGCGGATGCCCGCTAGTAGGCGAACTCGCTGAAGACCGGGTCGACGGAGCCACCCCACGGTCCGTGATAGCGTTCGAGCAGGTGCTCGGCCGGGGTGATGCCGGTTTCCGCGATCTCGGTGAGCTGATCCAGGAACATGCGCTCGTCGCGATCCTGGGAATCCAGGCGCGCGCGCCGTTCGAGCCCACCGCGCGCGATGCGCACCACCTCGCGGGCGATGTCCTGCAGGGTGCCGCCGCGAAACGGTGTGGCCAGGCCGTGCACCGGCGCTTCAAGACGCAGCGCGTTGCGCTCCGCGGCGGTGAAATCGCGACACAATTGCCAGGCCTGGTCCAGCGCTTCGCTGTCGTAGCACAGCCCGGCCCACAGTGCGGGCAGGGCACAAAGCCGCCGCCACGGTCCACCGTCGGCGCCGCGCATCTCCATGAAACGCTTGAGGCGAACCTCCGGGAACAGCGTGGTGAGGTGATCGTCCCAGTCCGAGAGGGTGGGCAACTCGCCCGGGCGCGCCGGCAGCTTGCCGGCCAGGAAATCGCGAAACGACTGGCCCGAGGCGTCGATGTACTGGCCGTCGCGATAGACGAAGTACATCGGTACATCCAGCGCGTACTCGATATAACGCTCGAAGCCCATGCCGTCGTCGAAAACCCAGTCCAGCATGCCGCTGCGGTCCGGGTCGGTATCGGTCCAGATCTGGCTGCGGTAACTGACGAAGCCGTTCGGCTTGCCTTCGGTGAACGGCGAGTTCGCGAACAACGCGGTGGCGACCGGCTGCAGGGCGAGACCGACACGGAATTTCTTCACCATGTCGGCTTCGGAACCGTAGTCGATGTTCACCTGTACGGTCGAGGTGCGCAGCATCATGTCGAGGCCGAGATTGCCGACTTTCGGCATGTAGGCCTTCATGATGTCGTAGCGCGGTTTGGGCATCCACGGCGATTCGTCGCGACGCCATTTCGGCTGGAAGCCCAGCCCGATCAGGCCCACGTCCATCTCGGCCGCCACTTCCTTGACCTGCTTGAGATGCACGTGGATCTCGTCGCAGGTTTCGTGGATGGTTTCCAGCGGGGCGCCGGCGAGTTCCAGTTGGCCGCCGGGTTCGAGCGTGATGTGGCAGCGCCCGAGTTCCAGGGCCACGACCTTGCCGCTCTCCATCATCGGCTGCCAGCCAAAGCGCGTGAGCTTGTCGAGAAAGGCCTGGATGCCGCGCTCGCCTTCATAGGGCAGCGGCCGCAGCGTGTCGTGCTCGAACACGAATTTTTCGTGTTCGGTGCCCAGGCGCCAGCGACTCGGCGGCTTGCAGGCGTTTTCGAAGTACTCGATGAGCTGACGACGATCCGTGATCGTCGCGCCGCCGGATTGCGAGGGCGCGGACATGGACTCTCCAATCACCGATGAACCGGCCGGCGGGCCAGGCCCGGTTCATGCTGCAGTCTGAATTTGGCGCATGGTAACGTTAAAACGTGTGTTTCGGGGTAGCTGGTCAATGCAATCAACGGCTCGGAGTCCGTCAGCGCCGCATTCGCGCGCTCGCCACGGCCCGATACCCGCGACCCAGCGCCATATAGAGGTTTCGCGATGAACGCCACGACGCTGTCGACGCAGCGCATCGATGCCTTGCTCCGGCTGACCCGGCTGAACAAGCCGATCGGCATCTTTCTGGTCGTCTGGCCGATGCTCTGGGCGCTATGGCTTGCGGCCGGTGGTCTGCCGGACCCGTGGGTGCTGTGTGCCTTCGTGCTCGGCGCGGTGTTGATGCGCTCGGCCGGCTGTGTGATCAACGATTTCGCCGATCGCAAGATCGACGGCCATGTCAAGCGCACCAAGGCGCGGCCGCTGGCGACCGGGGAAGTCAGCCCGCGCGAGGCGCTCGTTCTGTTCGCGGTGCTTTGCCTGCTGGCCTTCGGGCTGGTGCTCACGCTCAACGCGCTGACGATCGCCATGGCGTTCGTCGGCGCCGGCCTTGCCGTGCTCTATCCGTTTACCAAGCGGGTGACCCACTGGCCACAGATGTTTCTCGGTGCCGCGTTTGGCTGGGCGGTACCGATGGCCTTTGCCGCGCAGGCGGGCGGGGTGCCGGCAGGGGGCTGGACACTGTTCGTCGCGACACTCATCTGGGCGCTGGTCTACGACACCTTCTACGCTATGGTCGACCGCGACGACGATCTCAAGATCGGGGTGAAATCGACCGCGATTCTCTGGGGGCGCTACGACCGCGCCGTGATTGGCCTGTGCCAGTGCCTGTTCTTCGCATTGCTTGTGGTCGTGGGGCTGCAGTTCGGTCTCGGCGTGTTCTATTACCTCGGACTGGCCGGTGGCGTGGTGATGGCGCTCTACCATCAATGGCTGGCGCGTGATCGCGATCGCGACGCCTGCTTTCGCGTGTTCATGCAGCACAACATCCTTGGCGGGGTTATTTTCGCCGGCATTGTGGCGGACCTGGCGATTCGCTAGCGTGCGCCGTCGCACTCCAACCGCGGGAACTGTTGCATGCCCCGTATCCGCATCCTCGAAAAAGGCGTGTTCGATTGTTTCGAGTCCGGCCTGACCGACGCGTCCGGTGAGCCGGTCAATGCAGAGGTATCGGCGGTCGTCTGGGATGGCCGCCGCCTGGTGATGGCCAGCGACAAGAACGTGCCCGGCGAAGCGCGTTCGCCGGTCTTCGCCATGGACTGCATCGACGGCCGACCACAGCACGACACCATTGCCTATTACACCGCGGACCTGATTCGCAACGCCGAGAAGTACGAGGACTTCGCGCTCACCGCAAACGGCACGCACGTGATCGCGACCACCGGGTTCGACCGGGTCGATAGCCAGTCCGCGGGCCTGCATCACTACAACCGCCTGCTGGTCTGGCCCGTGGATCGGCCCGATCTGCCGCGCATGGCGGGCGAAAGCGTGGCTGACGGCGTGCACAGCTCGGTCGCGCTGCGACGCGATCTGGGAACCGCGCTCGGCGCGCCGTACTACAAGATCGAAGGCCTGGCCGCGATTGCCGGGCGCGAGGGCGGCGACGACCGCCTGCTGTTCGGCGTGCGAGAAGTGGGCGCGGACCACGAGAATTTCGATTATGTATGCCCTGTCGTGGCCGTCCCGTATCGCGTGGATGACGACGAACTCGTGTTTACCGGCGAGTTCGAGGTTGTCTACGACTTCGACCCGTCACAGTGGGCCGGCATCCGGTTCGATGGCGGCCTGTCGAGTCTGGAATACGACCCGGAAAACCAGGGCCTGTATCTACTCACCAGCTTCGAGGTCGAGGACGATGACGGCGTCGAGCGCGTGGGTGCCTATCTATGGTGGATAGCGCTTGACGACTTCGCCGCGCGGCGCGACCCGGCACCGGTGCAGGCACAAGCCGGGCACGTGTTCGAGTTCGCCAACAAGGCCGAAGGGGTTCCGGTTCTGGGTGGCGGGCGCTTGCTCGTCGTGTACGATCCGGACCGCGACATGACGCTCGAGGCCGAACATCCGCGCGATTCGCGCGCGCCGCACGAGGCACCCTATACGTTGCTGGCGGTCGCCTGATCGACCGTCACGAACCCGGCTCCAAAAGCGAGGACACATGAGTAACGCCGATATGGTCGCGCGCGACCTCCAGGTCGTCTGGCACCCCTGCACCCAGATGAAGGACACCGAGCGCATGCCGCCGATCCCGATCAAGCGCGGCGAGGGCGTCTGGCTCGAGGATTTCGAGGGCAATCGTTATATCGATGCGGTGAGTTCCTGGTGGGTGAATATCTTCGGCCACGCCAATCCGGCTATCAACGACCGGATCAAGACCCAGCTCGACACGCTGGAACACGTGATGCTGGCCGGCTTCTCGCACGAGCCGGCCGTGGAGCTGGCCGAGCGTCTCGTCAAGGCCACGCCGGCCGGGCTTACGCGCGCGTTCTATGCCGACAACGGTTCGGCCGCGGTGGAAGTCGCGCTCAAGATGAGCTTTCATTACTGGCGCAATACCGGCCACGGCGAGAAGACGCGTTTCATCAACCTGTCGAACAGCTATCACGGTGAAACCCTGGGCGCGCTGGCGGTCGGCGACGTCGATCTCTACAAGAAGACCTACGAGCCGCTACTGCTCAAGCCGCTGACCGCACGCTCGCCGGACTGCTACGAGCGCGAACCCGGCGTGAGCTGGGAGGAACACAGCCGCGCCGTGTTCGCCGACATGGAGGCACTACTTGCCGAATACGCGCACGAAACCTGCGCGGTGATCGTCGAGCCGTTGTTGCAGTGCGCAGGCCACATGCGCATGTATCACCCGGTCTATCTGGAATTGCTGCGCGAGGCCTGTACCCGCCACGGTGTTCATCTCATCGCCGACGAGATCGCGGTCGGCTTCGGGCGCACCGGCACGCTGTTCGCGTGCGAACAGGCTGGCCCGGAAGGCCAGCCCAACGGCATCAGCCCCGATTTCATGTGTCTGTCCAAGGGCTTGACCGCTGGCTATCTGCCGCTGTCGGTGACCATGACCACGGAGGACATCTATCAGGCGTTCTACGACGACTACGCCAACCTGAGCGCGTTCCTGCACTCGCATTCCTATACCGGCAACCCGCTGGCCTGTGCGGCGGCACTGGCGACGCTCGACGAGTTCGAGCGTCTCGACCAGGTCAACGTCAACCGGCGCCTGGCCCAGCACATGGCTGATGCGGTCGCGCCGCTCAAGGATCATCCCAACGTCGGGGAGGTGCGCCAGACCGGCATGGTGCTGGCTATCGAGATGGTTCGGGACAAGGCCACGAAAACGCCGTTCGACTGGCGCGAGCGCCGCGGTATCGAGGTCTATCGTCATGCGCTGACACAGGGTGCACTGCTGCGCCCGCTGGGCGACGTGATCTACTTCATGCCGCCCTACGTGATCACGCCGGAACAGATCGCGCATCTCGGCCAGGTGGCCGCCGAGGGCATCGAGCGCGCCGTCTCGACTTGAATCGCGCGCACTGCTAGCCTGAAACCATCCGGGCCAACGTGGCCCCGAGACTTACCGATTCTTGCCCGCCAGCAATCGAGAAACGGTCGCCCGACACGGCGGCCGTTTTGTTTTAGGGCAGCATATTTCGAGGTAGATCGAGATGGACAAGACTCCGCTGACGCAGAACGGTGCGGATGCCCTGCGTGACGAGCTCAAGCGCCTGAAGAAGACCGAGCGTCCGCGCATTGTCGCGGCGATCGAGGAAGCACGCGCGCACGGCGATCTCAAGGAGAACGCGGAATACCACGCGGCTAAGGAAGAGCAGGGCTTCAACGAAGGCCGCATCAACGAGATCGAGAGCAAGCTCGCCACCGCGCAGATCATCGATGTGGCCCGTGCCGGCGCACAGGCCAATGGCCGCGTCATTTTCGGCGCGACCCTCGAACTGGCCGACGAGGACACCGGCGAGGAGCTGACCTATCAGATCGTTGGCGAGGACGAGGCCGACATCAAGAACGGTCTGCTGTCTTTCGCCTCGCCCATCGCGCGGGCGCTCATCGGCAAGACCGAGGGCGATGTCGTCGACGTCGACGTGCCCGGCGGTCGACGCACGCTCGAAATCGTGACGGTGCGTTACGTCTGATCCCGACGCGCGCTAGTGCTTGTCGGGATTCGGGCGATAGAGCGTCGCGGTCTTGCCGATCTGCTGTACGCAAGCCGCGTCGAGACGGGCGCAGGCGGCGTCCACTTCGGCACGCCGCTCGCTTTTCTCGTCGCTGGCGAGCTTGATCTTGACCAGTTCGTGGTCGAGCAGGGCGCGGTCGAGCTCGGCGAGCACCGGTTCGCTCAGCCCGGCCGCGCCTGTCTGCACGACAGGCTTGAGATGATGGGCCTGCTTCTTGAGCGCGCGGCGCGCCGCGGCATCGAGGGTTAGAGACATGGCTGTTTGCCGGGAACGGATAGAAAACAGCCCAACAGTATACGACTCATGAGCAAGCGCAGCGACACGAAGCGTTGGCTGAACAAGCATCGCAACGATCCCTATGTGCGCGCCGCGCAGCAGGACAACTATCGCTCGCGCGCGGTCTACAAGCTCGCCGAGGTCGACGAGCGCGACCGCCTGCTCAAGGGCAAGCGCTGCGTGGTGGATCTCGGCGCGGCGCCGGGCGGCTGGAGCCAGTATTGCCGGCGCCAGCGTCCCGAGGCCCGTGTCGTAGCTCTCGACCGCCTGGACATGAAGCCGATCGAGGGCGTCGAGTTCCTGAACGTGGATTTCGATCAGCAGGCCGGCGTGGACGCGCTGCTCGCTACGCTCGGTAGCGATCGCGTCGATCTTGTACTTTCCGACATGGCCCCCAATTTGACAGGGATCATGGTCGCCGATCAGGCCGGGGTCATGCAGCTGGCCGAGCTTGCGCTGGATCTGTGTAATGAGGTGCTCGATTCGGACGGCGATCTGCTGATAAAGGTCTTTCAGGGCGAAGGTTTCGACGAGATGCTGGTGGACATGCGCCAGCGTTTCCGGCGCGTGGCCGTGCGCAAGCCCAAGGCCTCGCGCGATGCCAGCCGCGAGATGTATCTGCTCGGCCAGGGTTGGCGTACATGAGTCAGAAAGAATTCAACGGCCGGGCAGGCCGATTGTTTATACTGTCCTGCAAAGACGCAACGACGATATTCACACGACCGCAACCTAGCGGTCGAGGATGTAGATCTTGAACGAACTAGCTAAGAATCTGCTGCTGTGGGTCGTGATCGCGCTCGTTTTGATGAGCGTGTTCTCGAGCTTCGCGCCGTCCACCTCGAATGCGAACGAAGTGCCGTATTCGCAGTTCCTGACGCAGGTCGAGGACGGCAGCGTCGCGCAGGTCAACATCGAGGATCGGCGGATTCGCGGACAGCTCAAGTCCGGCCAGAACTTCACCACGTTCAGCCCGGAATCCGACAACAAGGCGATGATCGGCACGTTGATGGACAACGACGTGGAGATCACGGGCGAGCCGCCGGATCAAGGGTCGTTCCTCAAGCAGATCCTGATCTCATGGTTCCCGTTCCTGCTGCTGATCGGCGTCTGGATCTACTTCATGCGCCAGATGCAGGGCGGCGGTGGCGGCCGCGGTGCGATGTCCTTCGGCAAGTCGAAGGCGCGCATGATGCAGGCCGATCAGGTCAAGATCACCTTCGCCGACGTGGCCGGCGTCGAGGAAGCCAAGGGCGAAGTCCAGGAGCTGGTCGAGTTCCTGTCCGAGCCGGGCAAGTTCCAGCGCGTCGGCGGCAAGATTCCGCGCGGCGTGCTCATGGTCGGCTCGCCGGGTACCGGCAAGACCCTGCTCGCCAAGGCGATCGCGGGCGAGGCCGGTGTGCCGTTCTTCTCGATCTCGGGCTCCGACTTCGTCGAGATGTTCGTCGGCGTCGGCGCATCGCGCGTGCGCGACATGTTCGAGCAGGCCAAGAAGCAGTCGCCGTGCATCATCTTCATCGACGAGATCGACGCGGTCGGCCGCCAGCGTGGTGCAGGCCTCGGCGGTGGTCACGACGAGCGTGAACAGACCCTCAACCAGTTGCTGGTCGAGATGGATGGCTTCGAGGGCAGCGAAGGCGTGATCGTCATCGCCGCGACCAACCGTCCCGACGTGCTGGATCCGGCGTTGCTGCGCCCGGGCCGTTTCGACCGCCAGGTGGTCGTGCCGTTGCCGGACGTGCGTGGTCGCGAGCAGATCCTGAAAGTGCACATGAAGAACGTGCCGGTGCACGACAACGTGAAGCCGTCGGTCATTGCGCGCGGCTGCCCGGGTTTTTCCGGCGCGGATCTCGCCAATCTGGTGAACGAGGCGGCTCTGTTCGCGGCACGGGCGAACAAGAAGCTCGTGGTTCAGGAAGACTTCGAGCGTGCCAAGGACAAGATCATGATGGGCGCCGAGCGCAAGTCCATGGTCATGACCGAGGACGAAAAGCGTCTCACCGCCTATCACGAGGCCGGCCACGCCATCATCGGCCTGTCCGTGCCCAAGCATGATCCGGTGCATAAGGTGACCATCGTGCCGCGTGGCCGCGCGCTGGGTGTCACCATGTTCCTGCCGGAAGAGGATCGCTACAGCCATTCCAAGCAGAGCCTCATCAGCAAGATCTGCACGCTTTACGGTGGGCGTCTGGCCGAAGAAATCATCTTCGGCAAGGAAGCGGTGACCACCGGCGCGTCGAACGATATCGAGCGCGTGACCGAGATTGCGCGCAACATGGTCACCAAATGGGGTCTGTCGGATCGACTTGGCCCGATTGCCTACGATACCGAAGACAGCCAGCCGTTCCTCGGGGCCTCGACAACGCAGTCGAGCGGTATCTCGGACGAGACCGCGCACGCCATCGACAAGGAAGTGCGCTCGATCATCGACGGCTGCTACGAGCGGGCGAAACAGATTCTCGAAGACAACATGGACAAGCTGCATCTGATGTCGGATGCGCTCATGAAGTACGAGACCATCGACCGCAAGCAGATCGACGAGATCATGCAGGGCCACGAGCCCGGTCCGCCCGAGAGCTGGGACGACGATTCCGACACGCCGAGTTCGGGCGGGGGCAACGCTCCGGCGGCCGGCGCCGGCACTTCGGATAGCGCCCAGGGTGGCGACGACAGTGGCGATAAGGACAAGGGCGTGCCCAGCCCGGCCCATCACCGCCAGGTCTGAGCCTTCGATAGTGAAAGGCCGTCAGAGTTTCTCTGGCGGCCTTTTTTATTTGAAATCAAAATGGTCGTTTCCATACCTCGAGCTATGTCTGAGATAGCGAAAGCGCCGCCGCGCTTCATTGCCAGCGCCCGGGCCCGCCTCGATCTGCGGGAGCCGGCGGTGATGGGGATTCTCAACGTCACGCCGGACTCCTTTTCCGACGGTGGGCGCTTTGTAGAAACCGAGCGCGCCGTGACCCATGCGCTGGACATGGTCGCGCAGGGCGCGCGCATCATCGATGTCGGGGGTGAGTCGACGCGTCCCGGCGCCACGCCGGTCAATGCAGACGAGGAACTCGCTCGCGTATTGCCCGTAATCGAGGCGCTACGCGCGCGCAGCGATGTGTTCATCTCCATCGACACGGTCAAGCCGCAGGTCATGCAGGCGGCCTGCGCCGCAGGCGCGGACCTGATCAACGATGTCATGGCGCTGCGTGCGCCCGGCGCGGTGGAGGCCGCCGCGCGCACTGGCGCGGCCGTGTGTCTCATGCATATGCAGGGCGAGCCGCGCACCATGCAGCAGGCGCCGGCGTACGACGACGTCGTGGCCGACGTGCGCGTCTTTCTGGATGCGCGTGTGGCTGCCTGTCGAGCAGCCGGCGTGCCCGACGAGCGGCTATGCATCGACCCCGGGTTCGGTTTCGGCAAGACGCTCGCGCACAATCTCACGCTGATGCGCGCGCTCGACGTGTTCACGAGTGGCCCATGGCCGGTGCTTGTGGGTGTCTCGCGCAAGTCGATGTTCAAGCAGCTGTTCGACGCTGACGATATGCCATCGCGAATCAACGGCAGTCTCGCCGCGGCGTTCTGGGCGGCACAGCACGGCGCGGGTATCATCCGCACCCACGATGTGCGCGAAACGACGCAGGTGCTTACGCTGGCGCGCGCACTGGCCGATAACCAGGCGATGGCTTCATCAGGCAAAGGGTAGACGTGGCACAGCGATACTTCGGAACGGACGGTATTCGAGGCGAGGTCGGCGAATCGCCGATGACGCCGGATTTTGCGCTCAAGCTCGGTTGGGCGGCTGGCCGCGTGCTGATTCGACGTCTGGGCGAACGCGGGGTCCCGGAAAGCCCGGGCGAGCGTGCCCAGGTTCTGATCGGCAAGGACACGCGCCTGTCCGGCTACATGTTCGAGTCCGCGCTGGAGGCCGGTTTCGCGGCGGCAGGCGTGGATGTGCTGCTGGTCGGGCCGTTGCCGACACCCGCGATTGCCTATCTCGCGCGCACCTTTCGGGCCGCGGCGGGCGTGGTGATCAGCGCCTCGCACAACCCCTATGCCGATAACGGCGTGAAATTCTTCTCGCACTTCGGTCAGAAGCTGGCGGACGAAGTCGAGCGGGAGATCGAGGCCGCGATCGACGAGCCGCTGACCTGCGTCGCGTCGGACAAGCTCGGCCGCGCGCGGCGTGTCGAAAGTGCGCCCGGCCGGTATATCGAATTCTGCAAATCCACCGCACGCTTTGAGAACGGCGGACTGTCGGGCCTGAAAGTCGTGATCGACTGCGCCAACGGCGCGACCTACCACGTCGCGCCCGACGTATTTCGGGAGCTTGGCGCGCAGGTGGAGGTCATCGGCGACAAGCCGGACGGGCTCAATATCAACCGCGATTGCGGCTCGACCCATCCCAAGGGCCTGTCCGAAGCCGTGCGCCAAGCCGGCGCGGATGTCGGCGTCGCGCTCGATGGCGACGGTGATCGCTGCATCATGGTCGATCACGAAGGCAACATCGTCGACGGCGACCAGCTGCTCTACGTGATCGCGGATGCGCGCCGGCGTGCCGGTGAGCTGCAGGGGCCGGTCGTCGGCACGCTCATGAGCAACCTCGGTCTGGCGCTCGCGCTCAAGCGCGATGGCGTGGCCTTCGAACGCGCCCAGGTGGGCGATCGGCATGTGTTCGAGCGTCTGCGCGCGCTCGGCGCGAATATCGGCGGCGAATCCTCGGGCCATATCCTCTGCCTGGATCGCGCCACCACCGGCGACGGCATCGTGTCGGCACTCCAGGTGCTCGCGGCGATGGTCGCCGCCGGCGAGAGCCTTCAAACGCTCGTCCAGCCGGTCGACAAATGTCCGCAGACGCTGGTCAATGTGCGCGTGACGCGTGGCAGCGCCGGCACTCTGATGGACGACGAGCGTGTCACCAGCGCCGTACGCGAAGTCGAGAGCTCGCTTGGTGAGGAAGGCCGCGTATTATTGCGGCCCTCCGGTACCGAGCCGCTGTTGCGCGTGATGGTGGAAGGCATGGATGCGGTGGCAGTCGAGGACTGCGCGAACCGCCTTGCCGACACCGTGCGCGACGCTGCCGGCGCGGCGTGATTTGGACAATTTGTAGAGCAAGGGGCAGACGATGAGCCGACGCATGCTGATCGCAGGCAACTGGAAGATGAATGGCGACGCCGCGCAGGTCGACGCATTCGCGCGTGATGTGACCCAGGGCAGCAATAGTCTGTCGGCGGATCTGCTCGTGTGCGTGCCGTTCGTGTATATCGAGCGCATGAAGCAGGGGCTGGCGGGTAGCCGGGTCGCACTCGGCGCGCAGAATCTGGCGGCCGAAGTGGACGCCGGTGCATTCACCGGCGAGGTGAACGGTGCAATGCTCGCCGACACCGGCTGCAGCCATGTCATCGTCGGTCATTCCGAGCGCCGCGCGCTTTACGGCGAGACCGATGCCGTGGTCGCGGCCAAGGCCGACGCCTGCGTGGCGGCGAACCTCAAGCCCATCGTATGCGTCGGTGAGACGCTGGAACAGCGCGAAGCCGACGAAACCGAGGCGGTACTGGGTGCGCAGATCGCGGCGCTATTCGAACAGTGCGACGCGGCAACGCTCGCGCAGGTCACGATCGCCTATGAGCCGATCTGGGCGATCGGTACCGGCCGGTCGGCCACGCCGGAGCAGGCTCAGGGCGTTCACGCATTCCTGCGCGGACAAATCGCCGACAGGGATGCTACACTGGCGCAATCGGTTCAGCTGCTTTACGGCGGCAGCGTAAAGCCGGACAATGCCGCGGCACTTTTCGCCGGGGCGGACGTCGACGGCGCGCTGGTTGGCGGCGCTTCGCTCAAGGCCGATTCATTCTTGGACATCGCGCACGCGGCCGGTTAGGCTCGCGGCGTTCACAGGCTCTGGCATGGTTTATACAATACTGGTCATCGTCCAGGTCGTTGTTGCATTGGCTCTCGTAGGGCTTATCCTTGTGCAGCACGGCAAGGGCGCAGACGCAGGCGCCGCTTTCGGTAGCGGCGCATCGGGCACGGTTTTCGGGGCCAAGGGCTCCGCTAATTTCATGACCCGCGCAACCGCGGCGCTTGCCACGGTATTCTTTGCCATCAGCCTGACGCTGGCGTATCTGATCAATGGCGCAAGCACGCCCACGGGCAGTGTGACCGATCAGGTCCAGCAGCAGGCCCCCGGCTCGTCGCTGTTGTCCGACGGCAACAATAACGGGGTGGCCGGTGATGAAGCCGTGACCGGCGACAGCGGTCAGGCCGGGAGTCAGGATGCAGCGCCCGAGCAGTCGGGGGCGCAACAGTCAGAAGGCAGCGCCGGCGATAACGCCGACGAGGCCGATACCAGCGCGCAGGTGCCCGAATAGGCAGGCGCTGGTCCACGATCATGCCGACGTGGTGGAATTGGTAGACACGCTGTCTTGAGGGGGCAGTAGCGAGAGCTGTGCCGGTTCGAGTCCGGCCGTCGGCACCAAACAATTTGTCAGCGACGTGAGAGGCACGCCAGCGGCGACATGCGAGTCACGATCAAGAAAGGTCTGGATCTGCCTATAGATGGTGGGCCCAGGCAGGTTATTCATGATGCGCCGCCCGTCGGCCGTGTCGCGGTTATCGGTATCGATCACCACGGCATGAAGCCGACCATGCGGGTCGCCGAAGGCGATCACGTCAAGCTGGGTCAGCCTCTCTTTGAAGACAAGAAGACGCCCGGCGTTCTCTACACGGCGCCGGGTGCAGGCGAAGTCGTCGCCATCAACCGCGGTGCCAAGCGGGTGCTCCAGTCCGTCGTCATAAGGCTCAAGTCCGAGCCCGGCGAAGACGACGAAATAACCTTCGATAGCCATGCGCCCGAAAAGCTGGGCGATCTCGATCCCGCCAGGGTCGAGTCGACGCTGGTCGAATCCGGGCTATGGACGGCGTTGCGTACCCGGCCGTTCAGCAAGGTGCCGGCGCCCGGCACCCGTCCGCGTTCCATATTCGTGACGGCGATGGACAGCAATCCGCTGGCTGCCGATCCTGCCGTGGTCATCAACGCGCGTCGTTCGGATTTCGTGAACGGGTTGCGCGTGCTCGGGCATTTGACGGCGGGCTCGGTCTACGTCTGCAAGGCGCCCGGGGCGGATGTGCCCCAGCCCGGTGGCGGTCGTTTCGTCACCGCGGAGTTCGAAGGCAAGCACCCGGCGGGCCTCGTGGGTACCCACGTGCATTTCCTGGAGCCGGTCAGTTCGGCGGATCGCGTCTGGCATCTGGGCTATCAGGACGTCATGGCGATCGGCGCATTGTTCACCACTGGCCGAATCAACGTGGAGCGCGTCGTTTCGCTATGTGGTCCGGCTGCGTCGAATCCACGGCTCGTGCGCACGCGTATGGGTGCGAGTACCGACGAACTGCTGGATAACGAGGTGACGGGTGATGCGGTGCGGGCCATTTCCGGCTCGGTGCTGTCCGGGCGGCGTGCTTCGGAATGGGGTTCCTATCTGAGCCGCTACGACACGCAGCTGACGCTGCTGCCGGAAAGCCGAGAGCGGCCGTTCATGGGCTGGCTGATGCCGGGTCGTGACCGGTTCTCGAAGATCAACGTGTTTCTGTCGAGTCTGCTTAAGCCGTCTAACTACAAGTTCAACACCTCGCAGAATGGCAGCGCGCGCGCGATGGTGCCGATCGGCAATTACGAGGAAGTAATGCCGCTCGATATCCTGCCCACGCAGCTGCTGCGTGCGTTGCTGGTTCGCGATACGGATAGTGCCCAGGCGCTGGGCGCGGTTGAACTCGACGAAGAGGATGTCGCGCTGCTGTCGTTCGTCGACGTCGCAAAATACGACTTCGGCCCGCATCTGCGCGCGAACCTCGAAATCATCGAACGCGAGGGCTGACATGGCCGGCTTGAGAGAAACGCTGGATCGGATGCACCCGCTGTTCGCCAAGGGCGGACGGCTGGAACGGTTCTATGCCGTTTACGAAATGGTGGATACGTTCCTCTATTCGCCGGGCGACACGACCCGCACCGCGCCGCATGTGCGTGACGGCATCGACCTCAAGCGGGTGATGATCTACGTCTGGCTCGCGACGTTCCCCTGTATCTTCATGGCCTGCTGGAACACCGGGTTCCAGGCGAATGCCGCGATGGCCCAGATGGGTATCGACACCGTCGACAACTGGCGGCAAATGCCGCTGCACCTGCTCGGCGTGGGACACGATCCGGACAGTTTCTGGGACAACTTCGTCTTTGGCTTCTGGTATTTCGCCCCGGTCTATTTCGTGACTTTCCTGGTCGGCGGGCTGTGGGAAGTGCTGTTCGCGGCCGTGCGCAACCACGAAATCAACGAGGGCTTCTTCGCCACCTCGATTCTCTACACCTTGACCCTGCCGCCGGCGATCCCGCTCTGGCAAGCCGCGCTCGGGATTACCTTCGGCATTGTCGTGGGCAAGGAAGTCTTCGGCGGCACGGGCAAGAACTTTCTCAATCCGGCGTTGACCGGGCGCGCGTTCCTGTTCTTCGCATTTCCGGCCTATATGTCGGGCGACAGCGTGTGGACGGCCGTGGACGGCTGGTCCGCCGCGACGCCGTTGGGTCTGGGTGCGAGTGACGGCATGAGCGCGATCACCAGTCAGTTGACCTGGTGGGATGCATTTGCCGGCGGTATTCAGGGTTCGCTGGGCTCAACCTCGACGCTTGCCATCCTGCTTGGCGCGTCGTTCCTGCTCTACACGCGCGTTGCGTCCTGGCGCATCATGGCCGGCTGCGTGGGCGGTCTCATCGCCACGACGTTGCTGTTCAATCTCATCGGCAGCGAGAACAACCCGATGTTCGCCATGCCGTGGTACTGGCATCTGGTCATCGGCGGGTTCGCCTTTGGTGCCGTGTTCATGGCCACCGATCCGGTGAGTGCCGCCATGACCAACAAGGGCCGGCTGATCTACGGTGCGCTCATCGGCGTGATGACCGGGCTGGTGCGGGTCGTGAACCCGGCGTTCCCGGAAGGCATCATGCTGGCGATCCTGTTCGCCAACATCTTCGCGCCGCTGATCGACTACTTTGTCGTGCAGGCCAATGTTCGACGGCGTCAGAAACGGCTGGCGGCAGTCAACGGTGCGCGCGGCGATGTTGCCGATGACGCAGACGCGGTGCCCGCGGAGTAGATCATGGTAGGAATCGTAGGTTTTTCGCGAGACGGTGTCGGCTACATCGTGGTGGTGGCGCTGGCGGTGTGCCTGGCTTGCTCCGTGCTCGTGGCGTCCGCGGCCACGTTCCTGAAGCCGATGCAGACGGTCAACGCCAAGGCAGATCGTCGCAGCAACATTCTCGAAGTCGCCGGCTTGCCCAGCGGGCCGGACGTCGACGTCAACAAGGTGTTCAACGATCGGATCGAGAGCCGCGTGGTAGATCTGTCGACCGGCGAGTATGCCGAGGACCTGGAAGCCTCCGGTTTTGATCAGCGCGACGCCGCGTCCGACCCCGAGCAGAGCATCAAGATCGCACCGCGCGAGGATCTTGCCGACATCAAGCGTCGGTCCAAATTCGCCGAGGTCTATCTCGTCAACGACGAGCAGGGCGAGTTGAAAACGATCGTACTGCCGGTTCACGGCTATGGGCTCTGGTCCACAATGTACGGCTTTCTCGCGCTCAAACCGGACGCCAATACGGTTGAAGGGATCAAGTACTACGAGCAGGGCGAAACCCCGGGTCTTGGTGCCGAAGTCGAGAACCCGCGGTGGCGCGCCAAGTGGGAAGGCAAGAAGGTCTATGGCGACGACGGCGAAGTGCAGCTGAGCGTGATCAAGGGTAGTGTGGGTGCCAATACCGCAAACGCCGAGTACAAGGTCGACGGCCTGTCCGGTGCAACGCTGACCAGCCGCGGCGTATCCAACACGATCCACTACTGGCTCGGCGCGAACGGTTTCGAGCCTTTTCTGAAGAAAATTCGTAGCGGCAACCTCTCCGCCGAGGGGTAGAAATTTTCGACCCGGTTATGCACGGTCGCGCCGGCGTCTTCAGCGCGCGACTGGCGAGGAATAAGGAGAGTAATGTGCATCGCGCACATGAACGACGAATGACGCAGCTCAGGGGCGCGCTGAAGCCCGGCCTTTTCGCGAGCAGCGAAATGGTTTGGCCCCGAAAGGGCAGCTGCGGCGTTGCACGGCGTGGCCGTAGAGTAACTACGACGCTGCGCAGTGTGTCTTGCATCTATCCCTTCGGGGGACTCAAACGCGATCCGCGGATAACCGGGTCGGAGGTTTCGTAACATGGCACAGAGCCAGGCAATGAAGGTGTTGACCGAGCCCTTGGTCAACAACAACCCGATTGCACTCCAGATTCTGGGTATTTGCAGTGCGCTGGCGGTGACCAACCAGGTCGCCACCGCGCTGCTCATGTCTATCGCCCTGACTGCCGTGACGGCCTGCTCGAACTTCTCGATCAGCCTGATCCGTAACCATATCCCGTCGAGCATTCGAATCATCGTCCAGATGACCATCATCGCGTCGCTGGTAATCGTGGTGGATCAGTTGCTCAAGGCGTTCGCCTACGATCTGGCGAAATCTATGTCGGTATTCGTGGGGCTGATCATCACCAACTGCATCGTGATGGGGCGCGCCGAGGCGTTTGCCATGAAGGAGCCGCCGGGTCTGGCGTTTCTGGACGGCATCGGTAACGGTCTCGGCTACAGCCTGATTCTGATTCTCGTTGGTGTCGTTCGGGAACTGTTCGGTGCCGGGTCGCTGCTCGGTTACCAGATCCTGCCGCTGGCCAGCGCGGGCGGCTGGTACGTGCCGGTCGGCATCATGCTGTTGCCGCCGAGCGCGTTCTTCATCATCGGTTTTCTGATCTGGGGCCTGCGCAGCTGGAAGCAGGATCAGGTCGAGGAAGCCGAGTACCAGATTCACCAGGTGCACCGCACCGAAGTGGTCTAACGGATAGCCGGGGACGTTCGACGTGGAAGACTATCTCAGCATCCTGATCAAATCGATCTTCATCGAGAATCTGGCGCTCGCCTTCTTTCTCGGTATGTGCACGTTTCTGGCGCTGTCGAAGAAGATCTCGACGGCAATTGGCCTGGGCGTGGCCGTGATCGTGGTTCAGGGCCTGACCGTGCCGGTCAACAACCTGATCTATCAGTTTCTGCTCAAGGAAGGCGCGCTCGGCTGGGCCGGCCTGCCCAACGTTGACCTGAGCTTTCTCGGGCTGATTAGCTACATCGGCGTGATCGCGGCGATGGTGCAGATCCTGGAGATGTTTCTCGACCGGTTCATGCCCGCGCTCTACGCGGCACTCGGCGTGTTCCTGCCGCTGATTACGGTGAACTGCGCGATCATGGGCGGTTCGCTGTTCATGGTTGAGCGCGACTACGGTTTCGGCGAGAGTCTGACCTACGGCTTCGGCAGTGGTATCGGCTGGGCGCTGGCCATCGCGGCGCTTGCGGGTGTGCGCGAGAAGCTGAAGTATTCCGATGTGCCGGACGGCCTCCAGGGGCTCGGCATCACCTTCATGACGGTCGGGCTCATGTCGCTGGGCTTCATGGCCTTTTCCGGCATCCAGCTCTAGATACGCCGCTTCGGAGAACGTGAGAACCCATGGGTGAAGTAGCGCAAATCAGTCTCGGCGTCGGCGTGTTCACCGGCGTCGTGTTGTTCCTCGTCGCGGTGATCCTGATTGCCAAGTCGCGTCTGGTCGCGACCGGCAACGTCAATATCGAAATCAACGGCGAGAAGACGATCAAGGCCCCGGTCGGCGCGAAGCTGCTCGGCGCCCTGGCGGATTCCAAGCTCTACGTGTCGTCGGCCTGCGGTGGTGGCGGCACCTGCGCGCAGTGCAAGGTCAAGGTGCTTGAAGGCGGCGGGTCGATCCTGCCCACGGAAGAGACCCACATCAACAAGCGCGAAGCCCGCGAGGGCGATCGCCTGTCCTGTCAGGTCACTGTCAAGCAGGACATGAAGATCAAGGTTCCGGAAGAGGTCTTCGGCGTCAAGCAGTGGAAGTGCAAGGTCCGCTCGAACGACAACGTCGCGACCTTCATCAAGGAACTGGTCCTCGAACTGCCCGCGGGCGAGCACGTGAACTTTCGTGCCGGTGGTTATATCCAGATCAGCTGCCCGCCGCACGAGGTGGCCTACAAGGACTACGCTATCGACGAGCGCTTCCACGAGGATTGGGATACCCATAACCTCTGGCGCTACGTTTCCAAGGTCGACGAAACCGTGACCCGCGCGTACTCGATGGCGAACTATCCTGAAGAAGAGGGCATTATCATGCTCAACGTCCGGATCGCGACGCCGCCGCCGCGCAATCCGGATGTCAAACCCGGCGAGATGAGTTCCTATATCTTCGGCCTCAAACCGGGCGACGAGGTGCTCATCTCCGGGCCGTTTGGGGAGTTCTTTGCCAAGGACACCAATGCCGAGATGGTCTTCGTCGGCGGCGGCGCGGGTATGGCGCCCATGCGCTCGCACATCTTCGACCAGCTCGGGCGGATCAAGACCGACCGCAAGATGACGTTTTGGTACGGCGCGCGCTCCCGGCGCGAAATGTTCTACGTGAGCGACTTCGATACGCTTGCGGCGGAGAACGACAACTTCGAGTGGACGGTCGCTCTTTCCGACGCAAAGGAAGAGGACGAGTGGGAAGGCGAGACCGGGTTCATCCATAACGTGCTCTACGAGCGCTATCTCAAGGATCATCCGGCCCCCGAAGACTGCGAGTACTATCTCTGCGGCCCGCCGATCATGAATGCGTCGGTAATCAACATGCTCGAGGATCTGGGCGTCGAGCCCGAAAACATCATGCTGGACGATTTCGGCGGCTGAACGCGTCGGAAACCGGCTGCTCGGCCCCGCGTCCGCCCATGGCAGCGCGGGGCTTTTTCGTTGCGTGAGCGCAACGCCGTGATGGGATGTCGTGACAGAATGCAAGCCATGAGCCCGAGCACATACCCGACGACTGCACAGGTGGCGCGCGCGGCCCCGGCGCGCTTCGCGTTCTGGATGCTGCTGCTGGCCCTGATCGGCCTGCTCACGGCTTGCGAGGACGCGCGTGATCCGATCCGTGTAAGCGGGCCGGCGCAGGGCACGACCTACAGCGTCACGGTCATGAATCCCCCGTCCGAAATGAATCGAAGCGCGCTGGAAGGCGCGATGACGCAGGTCATCGAGCGCATCGACGCCCAGATGTCCACGTGGCGAGACGATTCGGAAGTGGCGCGCTTCAACGCGGCGCCCGCAGGCGAATGGGTGCCGGTTTCGCCAGAGCTGGCCGGGCTCACGCGCGAGGCGCTCGGCATAGGTCGCGATACCAATGGCGCGTTCGACGTAACACTGGGGCCGATTCTTCAGGTGTGGGGGTTCGGCGCAGACGCCGAGCAGCCCACGAGACTACCCACCACCGATGAGCTGGCGGCCGCGCGCGAGCGTACCGGCATCGGCATGATCGAGGTGCGCGATCAGCCGCCGGCATTACGCAAGAAGGCAGCGCAGGCCACCCTTGATCTCGCGGGCCTCGCGCAGGGCTACACGGTCGACCAGCTGTCGCAGCGCCTGAACGACATGGGCGCGCGGCGTTATCTGGTCGAGCTCGGCGGCGAGCTCTATGCCCGCGGGAACAAGCAGGGGAGTACACCGTGGCGCATCGGCGTGGAGAAACCGGAGGCCGGCACGCGCGAGATCGAGCGCGTGGTCGGGCTCGCCAATGCCGGAATGACGACCTCCGGCGATTATCGCGACTTCTTCGAAATCGATGGTCGTCGCTTTTCGCACACCATCGACCCGCGTACGGGCCGGCCGGTCGCCCACGATCTGCGTTCGGTGACGGTAGTGGCCGACGACGCGATGACTGCCGATGCCATGGCCACCGCTCTGCTCGTCATGGGCGCAGACGCGGGGCGCCGCTATGCCGATGCGCACGATATCGCGGCGTTGTTCGTGAGTGGCACGGCACAGGCGTATACTGAGAGCCATTCGAAAGCCTTCGAGCCTTATCTTAAGGAGGCGAAATGACACAGCTACTGATTCTTACCCTGGTCGCATTCGGCGTCATGGCCCTGGTCGTGGCCGGCATGGCCGTCGGCGTCATGGTGACCGGCCGCGAGATCAAGGGCAGTTGCGGCGGCGTGGGCGGCGGCGATTGCGCCTGCAGCAAGGGCGGCAATTGCCCGACGACCGACAAGGCTGAAACGTCCTGATGTCACGCCCGTCGCTGGTCATCAAGGAGTACATGCGCGAGGTGCTCGTCACCTTCCGTCCGGATACCGATGTGCTCCGCGCCGTGCACCTGTTGCTGGAGAAGGGCGTGTCGGGCGCGCCGGTCATCGATCGGCTCGGCAACATCATCGGCTTTCTGTCCGAGAAGGACGTGATGGGCATTGCGCTCGACGCCGGTTACTACGAAGACAGCGCTGGCACCGTTGAACGGTTGATGTCGAAAAAAGTCGTGACAGTGGATGCCGAAGACAGTATAGTAGCCGCAGCTCGGATATTCCGGGATTCGTCGATGAAAACGCTGCCGGTGATGCTCAATGGGCGTCTCGCCGGAATGCTTACGCGTCGCGACGTACTCCGGGCATTCGAACGCCAGAGGTAGTTCGTCAAGGGCCGGTTTCGGCCTGACGAATACAGTTTTCCAGAAACTGTAATGATCACTCGCAGTCCTTGCATTGTGAGTCGCAAGTCATTATAGTTTCGCGCCATCGGGTGCGGGGTGGAGCAGTCTGGCAGCTCGTCGGGCTCATAACCCGAAGGTCGCAGGTTCGAATCCTGCCCCCGCTACCACATCTTGGTTGGATTCTAAGCCCCCGATGCGGGGCTTTTTTTATGGCGCTTTATGTCGCAACGACTCCGTAACCTGCTCGAACCCATCGTGACCGATCTCGGTTACGAGCTCTGGCATCTGGAGTCCGTGGGTGCCGGGCGCAGCAGTGTGCTGAGGCTGTATATCGATTCCCCCGAAGGCATTGCGCTCGAAGACTGCGAGAAGGTCAGTCACGAGGTGAGCGCGGTTCTCGACGTCGAGGATTCGAGCAATAGCCAGTACAGCCTCGAGGTGTCGTCCCCGGGCATGGATCGGCCGCTGGTGACGGGCGAACATTTCCGCCGTTTCATCGGCGAGCGCGCTCGCATCAATATGTTCGCGCCCGTGGCCGGGCAGCGGAAGTTTCGCGGCACGATTCTCGCCGTCAACGGCGACACGGTTGATTTGGGCTGCGACGACCAGACATACAGCCTCGCCACGGGTGACATGGCCAAGGCGCGGCTGGAGCCGGTATTTGAGCAATAGACGCGCAACAGGGTCGGTTTTGCCGGTGCAACGCAACACGAACGATTTCGGGTGGCAGCGATGAATAAAAATGTCCTTTTGGTCGCCGAAGCGGTATCCAATGAAAAAGGCGTCGATCGAGAGATCATCTTCGAAGCGATCGAGGCCGCGCTGGCGTCCGCGACGCGCAAGAAGCATGGTGGCGAGATCGCCGTGCGAGTTGCGGTCGACCGCAAGACCGGCCACTACGAGACGTTCCGCCGCTGGCTTGTGATCGAGCCCGGCATGGAAGACGAGGACGGCGAACCGGTCTTCATCGAAGAGCCGGATCGCGAGATCTCGCTGGAGAGCGCGCGCGAGAAAAATCCGGAGGTCGCGGCAGGCGAATTCGTCGAAGAGCCCATGGAATCCGTGGAATTCGGCCGTATCGCCGCGCAGGCCGCGAAACAGGTCATCGTGCAGAAGGTGCGCGAGGCCGAGCGTGCGCAGATCGTCGACCAGTACAAGGACCGGGTCGGTGAACTGATCACCGGGCTGGTGAAGCGCATGGAGCGCGGCGCGGTAATCCTCGATCTCGGCGGCAATGCCGAAGCGATCATTCCGCGTGATCAGATGATTCCCCGCGAGCCGATGCGCCCCGGCGACCGCGTACGCGGCTTTCTCTACGACGTACGGCCCGAGCAGCGCGGTCCGCAGCTGTTTGTCTCGCGTACCAAGCCCGAGTTCCTGCTCGAGCTGTTCAAGCTGGAAGTGCCGGAAGTCGGTCAGGGCCTGATCGAGCTGCGCGGCGCCGCGCGTGACCCGGGTCTGCGGGCCAAGATTTCGGTACAGGCCAAGGACCGCCGTATCGACCCGGTCGGGGCCTGCGTCGGCATGCGCGGTTCGCGCGTACAGAGCGTATCGAACGAGCTGGCCGGCGAGCGCATCGATATCATCATGTGGAACGAGAACCCGGCGCAGTTCGTGATCAACGCGATGGCGCCGGCGGAAGTGGAATCCATCGTGCTCGACGAGGATTCGAGCAGCATGGATCTCGCGGTCGCCGAGGACGTGCTCGCCAAGGCTATCGGTCGCGGCGGCCAGAACATTCGCCTGGCATCGGATCTGACCGGCTGGCAGCTCAATGTCATGACCGTCGAGGATGCCGACGCCAAGAGTGAAGCCGAAGGCGAAGCCCTGCAGGCGATGTTTCGCGAGCAGCTCGACGTGGACGACGAGGTGGCGGTCATCCTGGTGCAGGAAGGCTTCACCACCACGGAAGAAATCGCCTACGTGCCGCTCGACGAACTCGCCGAAATCGAGGAGTTCGACGAGGACATCGTCGAGGAGCTGCGCAACCGTGCGCGCGATTATCTTCTCTCGAAGGCGATTTCGTCGGCCGAAGGCGGCGACGCCGCCACCCCGGAAGACGATCTCTACGAGGTCGAGGGCGTCGACGACGAAATCGCTGCAGCGCTGGCGGAAAACGGTATCCTCTCGCGCGACGATCTCGCCGAACTCGGTGCAGACGAACTCGTCGAGATGATCGAGATGGACGAGGCCGCGGCCGGCAAGCTGATCATGGCTGCCCGGGCGCACTGGTTTGCTGACGAGCAGGCCGGCGCCGAATAGAATTGTCCTGAATAAACGGACGCCCGGCGCGGGCAACGCACCAGCGCGGGCCCCATGGAGTAAGCAGAATATGGCGCAAACGACAGTCAAACAGCTGGCATCGGAAGTCGGAATTCCGGTGGAGCGACTGATCACGCGCTTGGCCGAAGCCGGTGTCTCCGCTTCGACGGAGAGCGACGGCATCAGCGACGAGGACAAGCTCAAGTTGCTGCGGCACCTGCGTGACAGTAGCGGTTCCAAGTCGGGTGGCAAGCTCGGCACGCGCAAGAGCGGCGTGTCGCTGCGTCGTCGTTCGACCTCGGAGCTCAAGGTCAATACCGGCCGCGGCGCCACCTCGGGCCGTACGGTGAGCGTGGAGGTGCGTAAGCGCCGCACCTATACCAGCCGTGCCGAGCAGGAAGCCGAAAACGAAAAGGCCCGCGAGGAAGAGGCGCGCGAGCAGGCTGCAAAGGCAGAGCAGGATCGCGAGGCCCAGGAGGCCGCGGAAAAGGCACGCCAGGAAGAGGCCGAACGCCAGGAGGCGGACGCCAAGGCGCAGCGCGAGCATGAAGAAGCGCTACGCCAGGAAGCCGAGGAGCGGGCGCGCCGCGAAGCCGAGATCAATGCGCAGCGCGAGGCCAAGGAACAGGCCGATCGCGAAGCGCTGGAGAAGGAGCGTGCCAAGCGTACGGTTCGCGTCGACGACGCGCGCTCGCGTGCACAGGAGAACTTGCGCCGCGCGGCCGAGAGTCATGGCCGTACCGAAGAGGATGTCGAACGTGAGAAGAACCGCGGCAAGCGCAAGGAACTGCACGTCGCCGAAGGCAAGCAGGGCCGGCGCAAGAGCAAAAAGAAGCGCGTAACGCGCAGCAGCAAGGTCAACGTGGCGACCGAGCATGGCTTCGAGCGCCCGACCGCGCCTGTCGTGCGCGACGTCGAGATTCCGGAACTCATCACCGTATCGGATCTCGCTCAGCGCATGGCGGTGAAGGGCGGCGATCTGCTCAAGCGCATGATGAAGCTCGGCGTCATGGCGACGATCAACCAGACCGTCGATCAGGACACCGCCTATCTGCTCGTCGAGGAGATGGGACACAATCCGAAGCCGGTGAAGTCCGAGAGCGCCGAAGAGACGCTCATCGACGAGGTCCGCGCAGAGGAAGAGGAAGTCGAAGGCGTGTCCCGTGCCCCGGTCGTGACCATCATGGGTCACGTCGACCACGGCAAGACGTCGCTGCTCGATTACATCCGGCGCACCAAGGTGCAGGCCGGCGAGGCGGGCGGCATCACGCAGCATATTGGCGCCTATCACGTGAAGCACGACAAGGGCGCGATCACCTTCATCGATACGCCGGGCCACGCCGCGTTCACCCGCATGCGTGCCCGTGGTGCCGAGATCACCGATATCGCGATTCTCATCGTCGCGGCCGACGACGGCGTCATGCCGCAGACCAAGGAGTCGATCCAGCACGCCCGTGCTGCCGGTGTTCCGATGGTCGTCGCGGTCACCAAGATGGACGTCGCCAGCGCGGATATCGAGAAGGTCAAGAGTGGCCTGTCCGCCGAAGAGATCATCCCGGAAGACTGGGGCGGCGACACGATGGTGGTGCCGGTCTCGTCGCACACCGGCGAAGGCATCGACGATCTGCTCGACGCGATTCTGCTGCAGGCCGAAGTCGCCGAGTTCAAGGCCCCGGTCGATGTGCCGGCACGCGGTACGGTGATCGAATCCAGCCTCGAGAAAGGGCGCGGCCCGGTGGCCACGATTCTGGTCAAGGCCGGTACGCTCAAGCGCGGCGACGCCATTCTGGCCGGCCCGCATTTCGGTCGCGTGCGTGCCATGTTCAACGAATTGGGCGAGCAGGTGAAATCAGCCGGCCCGTCGATTCCGGTCGAGGTTCTCGGCCTTTCCGGCACGCCGGAAGCGGGCGATGATGCCTTCGTGGTCGCCAACGAAAAGAAGGCGCGCGAGATCGCGGATCAGCGCGACGAGCGCCAGCGCGAGAACAAGCTGGCCCAGCAGCAGGCTGCGCGTCTCGAGGAAGTCTTCTCGGCCATCGGCGAGGACGGCCCGGCCGAGACCAAGGATCTGAACCTGCTCATCAAGGGCGACGTGCAGGGCAGCGTAGAAGCGCTGGTCGAGTCGCTCGGCAAGATTCCCTCGGAAGAGGTCAAGATCCGCATCATCTCGAGTGGTGTGGGCGGTATCAGCGAGTCCGACGTGGAGCTGGCGCTGGCGTCGAAGGCGATCATCATCGGCTTCAACGTCCGGGCCGACGCCAAGGCCCGCAAGGTGATCCAGGAATCGGGCGTGGATGTGCGCTACTACAGTGTGATCTACGAAGCGATCCAGGACGTCACCGATGCGGTCAGCGGCCTGCTCGGCACCGAGGTGCGCGAAGAGATCATCGGCTTGGCCGAGGTGCGGGACGTGTTCCGCTCTTCCAAGCTCGGCGCGATCGCCGGCTGTCTGGTGGCCGATGGCGCCGTGGTTCGCGGTCAGCCGATTCGCGTGCTGCGCGACAACGTGGTCGTCTACGAAGGTGAGCTCGAATCGCTGCGTCGCCATAAGGACGACGTCAATCGCGTGCCGGCGGGTACCGAATGCGGTATTGGTGTCAAGAACTACAACGACATCAAGCCCGGCGACCAGATCGAGGTCTACGAGCGCACGGAAGTCCAGCGCGAAGTCCAGACCGCCGAGCCGGCATAAGCCGGCTCGGGGCGTTCAGTCGTGGCACGGGAATTTTCTCGCAAGCACCGCGTTGCCGAGGAGCTCAAGCGCGAGCTGGGCATACTGATCACCACCGAGGTGAAAGACCCGCGGGTGCGTCTGGTGGCGATCACCGATGTCGAGGTTTCGCAGGATCTCAAGCACGCCAAGGTATACGTCGGTTCCTTCGACGTGACGGCAGCCACGGAAGACGCGAGTCAAGCGCTAGAAGGTCTGCGTGCGGCACGGGGTTTTCTCAAGCGCGCGCTCGGCAAGCGCCTGCGTCTGCGATCGATGCCCGAGCTGCGTTTCATTGAAGACACCACGGAACGCGATGCCCAGCATCTGAGCAGTCTGATCGACTCGGCGGTCGCCGAGGATCAACGTCACGGCGATCCGCTCGGCGATGGCGCTGAGCACGCCGGCGACGACCATGGGACGTCGTAAGCGCGGTCGGGATATCGACGGCGTCGTATTGCTCGATAAGCCCGTCGGTTGCTCGTCCAACGCGGCGCTTCAGCGTGTTCGGCGTGCCTATGACGCGCGCAAGGCCGGCCATACAGGCAGTCTCGATCCGCTTGCCAGCGGGCTGCTCCCCATCTGTCTCGGTGAGGCGACCAAAGTTTCTTCCTATCTGCTTTCGGCGGCGAAGCGCTATCGCGTGACCGCGCTTCACGGCGCACAGACCGCGACCGGCGATCGCGAGGGCGAAGTGGTGGCCCGCAGCGATGTGTCGATGCCCGACCGCCAGCACCTCGAGGCGGTGATCGCGGACTTCATCGGCCCGCAGCAGCAGATACCGCCGATGTATTCGGCCTTGAAGAAGGATGGCAAGCGGCTGTACGAACATGCCCGCGCGGGCGAGACCGTCGAGCGCGAGCCGCGCGACATCGTGGTACACGAGCTGCAACTCGTCGATTGCGATGCGAGCACTTTGACGCTGGACGCCCGGGTATCCAGCGGCACGTACATCCGGACGCTGGTGGAAGATATCGCGCGTGCCTGGGGCGGTGTGGCCCATGTGGGTACGCTGCATCGCACCGGCGTCGGTCGATTGGGCCGTGAGCTGGGCATGACGCCCCTGGCCGAAATCGAGGCCGCGGCACAGAGCGGTGGCTCGCTCGACCAGTGGTTGCTGCCGCTCTCCACCGTGGTGGAGGACTGGCCCCGCATTGTGCTCGACGCGGTGGGCGCTGCCGACATGAACCATGGCCGTGCCGTGGACTGCACCCCGCCGTCCCCGCTTCCGGACACGTTATTGATCGAGGACGATCGAGGGCAACTGCTCGGTTTGGGCCGAATCAACGACCGCGGCCAACTCGCGCCTCGGCGACTGTTTGCCCGTCCGCAGCGCTAGAGCCGAGTGTGGTACGCGCGATGCCTTGGCGGGGACTGCTCGCTAGCCCGAAATTTATTGTACAGCGGGGCGGCAAGCGGCTAGAATATGCGCCTCGCGGCACACGCGGCTGCTACCCGGCGCCTGGAGCACGGGCTTTTTCCAAACCGTTTCGTGGGATGCGAGCAACCGCTCTTCCCGACTTGTGGTTTGGAAAAAGCCGGCCTGTTCCAGGTAGGTGGGGCTGCGGTGTTTGTATTGATATTCAGGAGTAAACATGGCCCTGTCCACCGAAGAAAAAGCCGAAGTCATCAACAAGTTCAGTCGTGGCACCGGCGATACCGGTTCCCCCGAGGTGCAGGTTGCACTGCTGACGACCCGTATCAGCCAGCTTGGCGAACACTTCAATGCCCACAAGGGCGATCACCATTCTCGGCGCGGCCTGCTGAAGATGGTTAACCAGCGTCGTAAGTTGCTGGACTACGTCAAGCGTCGTGATGCTTCGCGGTACAAGGCCTTGATCAGCGAGCTGGGTCTGCGTCGCTAAGCGCGAGCATCAGATCCACGCCCACGAAAGCGCCCCTCGGTAAACCGAGCCGGGCGCTTTTTTGTTTGAAAGACACAGGATAATTCTAGTGAGCAACGTTACCGTCACCAGCAAGCAGACATTCCAGTTCGGCGAGCACGCCGTTTCCCTCGAAACCGGCGAGATTGCGCGCCAGGCCGATGGCGCCGTAAAGGTGAGCATGGGCGACACGGTCGTGCTGGTCACGGCGGTCGGCAAGAAG